>Ga0209018_1002254_pt1 | contig 13877 bp, 12 predicted proteins | sample YNPBryBLVA2012_FD_185814 | JGI IMG/M metagenome (GOLD analysis project Ga0209018, IMG submission 185814) | Anoxygenic and chlorotrophic microbial mat microbial communities from Yellowstone National Park, USA - YNP Bryant BLVA 2012 (SPAdes)... ...
CGGGGAGGGAATGGCCCCTCCCCGTCGGAGAGATAAAGCCTTTCCCTCGTGTAGCACCTACTTCACCGAAGGCAAGACCACTCCATCGCGGAATTTGGGGGCCCCAGGGGGGACTTGCGCTTGGCCCCAGAATTTGCTATACATAGAGGGCTTTCGCCGCGGGCGGAAGCAAATTGGCTCTAGAGGGGAGGCGATCGAGAGTGCCGACCGTGGTCGTGAAAGAGGGCGAGACCGTCGAGGGCGCCATCCGGCGCTTCAAGCGGAAGTGCGAGAAGGCGGGGGTTCTTTCTGAGCTCAAGAAACGCCAGCACTACGAAAAGCCCAGCGTCAAGCGCAAGAAGAAGGCCCTGGCCGCGCGCAAGAAGCTGCTCAAGCGCCTGGCCCAGGAGCGCAAACTCAACGCCTAGGAACACCATCCGGAACCGATGGACGCAAGGACGCTGAAGTCCCTGGAATGGGACCGCGTCCTCGCGCTCCTTTCCCTCTGTGCCCAGACCGAGGAAGGGAAAGGGCGGGCGGGGGCGCTCGTCCCCGAAACGGAAGAGGCCGCCGTGCGCCGCCGCCACGGCCGGGTGGAGGCCTGCCGGAAAGGGGAAGCCCTTTCGGGGCGGCTGAACCTGGAAGGCTACCGGCGCCTCCCCACCCGTGTCCCCGCGGGGGTGGCCTTCCCCCTGGAGACCCTCCGGGGCCTCCGGCACGCCCTCCGGGCCTCGGCCCGGGCCCTCGCCTGGGTGGAGGATCCGGCCGCGGACAAGGCGATGCTCCGCGGGGACTTTCCCGACCCGGCCCTCTGGCGGCCGGTGCTGGCGCTTCTCGAGAAGACCCTCGACGAGCGGGGCGAGGTGGCCGACGACGCCAGCCCCCGCCTGCGGGCCATCCGCCGGGAGCGGGAGGCGGCCCGGGGCCAGGTGCTCTCCCGGATGGAGAGCCTGGTGGACCGCCTGGGGGGCTCCATCCTACGGGACACGGCCTACACGGTCCGCAACGGCCGGCTGGTCCTGCCGGTCCAGTCCTCTTTCAAGGGCCAGGTGAAGGGGATCCTCCACGACACCTCCTCCACCGGGGCCACCTCCTACATCGAGCCCCTGGAGGTGGTGGACCTCAACAACCGGCTGACGGCCCTGGACGGGGAGGAACGGGAGGAGATCCACCGGATCCTGGTGGAGGTCTCCTCCGCCGTCTCCGGCGCTTCCGGCGCCCTGGAGGCCCTCTTCGAGGCGGTGGAGGCCCTGGACGTGGACCTGGCGGCGGCCCGGCTCGCTTCCCGCTACGGGGGCGTCCTGCCGGTCCTCTCCGCCGGCGGGGCGCTGGAACTCCGGCAGGCCCGCCATCCCCTCCTTTTGCCCGAGCTGAACGACCTCCGGCAGGAGGCTTGGGGGGAGCCGCCCCGGAGTTCGGCCGTTCCGCTGGACCTTTCCCTCTCCCTCGAGGGGACGCGGACGCTGGTGGTCTCGGGCCCCAACGCCGGCGGAAAGTCGGTGGCCCTCAAGACCGCCGGGCTTTTGGCGGCCATGCACCAGGCGGGAATCCCCATCCCCGCCGCCGAGGGAACGGCCCTTCCGGTCTTCAAGCAGATCCACGCCACCGTCGGGGACACCCAGTCCATCCTCGACGACCTCTCCACCTTTTCCGCGCGGATGGCGGCCCTCCGGGAGGCGCTTCGGGACCTGGCCGAACCCTTCCTTTTCATCCTCGACGAGCTGGGCTCCGGAACGGACCCCCACGAAGGGGCGGCCCTGGGGGAGGCCATCCTCCTCCACCTCCACGGCAAGCGGGGCTTCACCCTCGCCAGCACCCACTTCGAGGCGCTGAAGACCCGCGCCCTCGTCACCCCGGGAATGGGCAACGCCGGGATGGAGTTCGCCGAGGGGGACCGCCGCCCCACCTTCCGGCTCCGCATGGGCCAGGTGGGCTCCAGCCGGGCCCTGGACATCGCCGAGCGGTCGGGAATCCCCGCCGCCATCCTGGACCGCGCCCGCTCCCTGCTTCCGGAGGGGAGCCGGCACCTCCGGGAGGTGCTGGAGGCCCTGGAGGCGGAGGCGGAGGCCCACCGCCGGGCTCGGCTGGAGCTGGAAGAGAAGGCGCGTTCCCTCCAGGCGGAGGCCGCCCGGCGGGAAAAGGCCCTCCAGGCCCTGGAGGCCGAGCGGAAGCGGTTCGTGGAGACCCTTCCCCGGCGCTTCGCCGAGGCGGAGGCCCGCTTTCTGGCCGAGTTGAAGGCCGAGGTGAACCGACAGTCGGTCCACCGGGTGGCCCGGAAGGTCCTGCCCCGGCTGGTGGAGGCGGCGGCACAGGAGGCCGGCCTTCCCCCCGCCGTGGCGCCGGCGGTCCTTCCGGCACCGGGAAGCCGGGTGCGGGTCCGGGGCCTTTCGGTCGCCGCCCGGGTCACCGAAGCGGACGCCGCCAGCGGCCGCCTGCTCCTGGACCTGGACGGCAAGACCTTGCAGGTGGGGGTGGGGGACGTGGAGATTCTCGCGGAAGCCCAACCGTCCGCCCCCCACAAGGGCGGCGGGGTGCAGTTCCAGGGAAGGGAGGCCGGGTGGGAGATCAACCTCCTGGGACGCACGGCGGCGGAGGCGGAGGCGGAGCTGGAGCCCTTCGTGGACCGGGCGGCCTCCGCCGGGCTCTCGGAGGTCCGGATCATCCACGGCATCGGGACGGGACGGCTCCGGGCGGCGGTCCGGGAGTGGCTCCGCCACTGCCCCCACGCCGCCTCCTGGGAGGAGGCCCCACCCCAGGCGGGGGGCGCGGGGGTCACCGTGGTCCGCCTGAAGGCGTAAGCGGTTACTCACGCACGCGCAACCCGGTGATTTTTTACGGGTTGCTTAGGTCTCGGTGAGGCACTAGATTACCCTGTGGCCTGAGAGGTGCCATGACCACCGTTCACCGCGTCGAAGACCTGAAAAGCCTCGTGGATCCCTTGCTCGTCTACCAGGACTACGTGAGGCTCACCCGGCGCGGCCGCCGGAGTCTAGGGCTCTGCCCCTTCCACAAGGAGAAGACCCCCTCCTTCAGCGTGGACGGGGACAACGGCCTCTTCTACTGCTTCGGGTGCCACCGGGGCGGCGACGTGATCAAGTTCCTCATGGAGGTGGAGGGCTGCTCTTTCCTGGAGGCGGCGGAGATCCTGGCCCGGAAGGCGGGCGTGCGGCTGGAGACCCGGGCTCCCGCCGAGGGCTCCCGGGGGACCCCCGACCGGCGGGAACGTCTCTTCAAGTTGCTGGCGGCGGCCTCCCGCTTCTACCGGCAGGCCTTCGCGGAGGCCTCCCCCCAGAGCGCCGTTCGCGCCTACGCCCGGAGGCGGGGGATCGGACCCGAAACCGCCGAAAGGCTTCGGCTCGGGTTCGCGCCTCCCGAGGGCGGCCTCCTCGCCCACCTGGCCCGGCAGGAGTTCACCCCCGCCGAGGCGATGGAGGCGGGCCTCCTCGTGGAACGGGCCCGGGGGGAGTACGCCGAACGCTTCCGGAACCGGCTCCTCTTCCCCATCGAGGACACCCTGGGCCGTACCGTGGGCTTCGGCGGGCGGGCCCTCGGGGACGAGGAGCCGAAGTACCTCAACTCCCCCGAGAGCCCCGTCTTCCAAAAGCGGGACCTGCTGTACGGCCTGGCCCTCACCCGCCAGGCCGTCCGCGAGGCGGGACGGATCCTCCTGGTCGAAGGGTACATGGACTTCCTGGCGGCCTTCCAGGCCGGGGTTCCCTACGTGGCCGCCACCCTGGGGACGGCCCTGGCGGAGGGCCAGGTTCGGCTCGTCAAGCGGTACGCCCGGGAGGTGGTCCTCAACTTCGACCGGGACGCGGCGGGCCTCCAGGCCGCCGAGCGGGCCATCCTTCTCCTGCTGGGGGAGGGCCTGCGGATTCGGGTGGCCCTGGTCCCCTCGGGGAAGGACCCCGACGGTTTCATCGCCGCCGAGGGCCCCGAAGCGTACCGGCGGGTCGTGGAGACGGCGGTCCCCTTCTTCGATTTCCTGGTGGAACGGGCGCTCTCGTCGGGGAGTCTCCAGGAGGTGGAGGGACGGATGGCCTTCGTGGACCGGCTGGCGGCCTACCTCTCCGCCGTTCCCGACCCCCTGGAGCGCCAGGAGTACCTCCGGGAGGTGGCGGCGCGGACGGGCATGGAACCGTCCCTGCTGCGAAAGCGTCTCCAGGAGCCGGCCGAGGGCGGCCCCGCCGCCCCCCAGGGCCGGTCCCCGGACCTCCCGGCGGTCCCCGTTCGGGAACAGCTCCTGGTGAAGGGGGTCTTCGCCTACCCGGAGGCGGCCCGGCGGATCCTCGCGGACCTTCCGGGGGAAGCCCTGGATTCGGCGGCCGCTGGGCCGCTCCTGAAGGAACTCCTGTCCGGGTCCGTGGAGGACCCCGACAACCAGGCCCTGCTGGCGCGGATCCTCAACGGCTGCCACGAGGTTCCCTCCGAGGGGGACCTGAAGCGGGCCGCGGCGGAGGTCCAGGTGGAGTTCCTGCGGCGGAAGGAGCGGGAACTGGCCCGGCAGATCCGGGAGGCCAGCCGCCGGGCGGACCTCGACCTCGTACAGATTCTCAACCGGGAGAAGATGGCCCTCCTGGAGGAGATCGGTGCCCTCATGGACTAGGGCCTTTTCGAAACGCGGGTAGACGGAGAAGGAGAAGGAAGAAGGCATGGACGACCGATTCGACGACATCCGGGACCTGGTGATCGAGTACGCGCGGAGCAAGGAGAAACTCACCTACGAGGACATCAACGAGTTCCTCCCGGCGGAGTTCCAGTCCCCCGAGGACATGGACTACCTCATGCAGTTCCTGGAGGAGCAGGGGATCGACGTGGAGGACCGCCCCCCCTTGGACGAGATCGCCTCCCTCCTCCCCAAGCCCGCCCCGGAGGGGGCCCTGCTGGGCTACGACCCGGACCTCGAGCGCACCAACGACCCGGTGAAGATGTACCTCCGGGAGATGGGCCAGACGCCGCTCCTCAACCGGGAGGGGGAGGTGCGGATCGCCAAGCGGATCGAGCGGGGGAAGAAGGTGATGATCAAGGCCCTCTCCCGCTCCCGGTACGCCGCCCGGATGATCCTCACCATGGGCGACGAGATTCAGAAGGACCCGGAGGTGGCCCGCCACTACCTCTCCTTCTACGACGACGTGGACGACGAACAGGAGCTCCAGCGCCGCCTGGAGGAGCAGATCGAGCTCATCGAGCGGATCCGCGTCATCCAGACCCAGGCCGAGCGACTGGCCTCCCGCCTGGCGGCGGAGACCAAGAAGGACAAGAAGTCCAAGAAGGCCCGCAAGCTCAAGTGGACCCTGAGCCGGCTCTACGTGGAACTGACGCAAAAGATCCGGCGGCTGGAGCTCAACCCCAAGTTCATCAACGACATGATGGCCTCCTTCAAGAAGGCCCACCAGGAGGTCCGGGCGCTGGAGGCCACCCAGAAGCGGCTCAAGTCCCGACTGGCCAAGAGCGGCAAGGCCAAGAACGCCGAGCTGGCCCGCCGCCTGAAGGAGGTGGAGGCCCGCCTCGGCCAGATCGAGAAGGAAATGGGCTCCCCCCCGGAGGAGGTGAAGCACATCGCCGGCCTCATCGCCCGGGGCGAGATGGAGATGGAGAACGCCAAGAACGACCTCATCCGGGCCAACCTCCGGCTGGTGGTCTCCATCGCCAAGAAGTACACCAACCGGGGCCTGCAGTTCCTGGACCTCATCCAGGAGGGCAACATCGGCCTCATGAAGGCCGTGGAGAAGTTCGAGTACCGGAGGGGCTACAAGTTCTCCACCTACGCCACGTGGTGGATTCGCCAGGCCATCACCCGGGCCATCGCGGACCAGGCCCGCACCATCCGCATCCCGGTCCACATGATCGAGACCATCAACAAGCTCTTCAAGACCATGCGGACCCTGGTCCAGGAGAACGGCCGGGAGCCCACCCCCGAGGAGGTGGCGGAGCGGATGGGCATCACCGTCCAAAAGGTGCGGAAGATCCTCAAGATCGCCCAGGAGCCCATCTCCCTCGAAACCCCCATCGGCGAGGAGGAGGACAGCCACCTGGGGGACTTCATCGAGGACCAGGTGGTCCCCTCCCCCCTCAAGCACGTGGTCCGGGACCAGCTCCGGGCCCAGGTCCACCAGATGGTGGACGAGCTTCCCGAGCGGGAGGCCAAGGTCCTCCGCCTCCGCTTCGGCATCGGGTACGACACCGACCACACGCTGGAGGAGGTGGGCAAGGCCTTCGCCGTCACCCGGGAGCGGATCCGGCAGATCGAGGCCAAGTCCCTGCGCAAACTGAGCACCCGAAGTCGCCACCTCCGCATTTTCGTGGATGAGTTCTGAGCGGCGCGTTACAATGGCCGCCCTGAGGAGGCGAAGATCATGAGAGCCGTCATACGTACGTTGGGAATCGCCGGGGTCCTGCTCCTCTTCGGCATCGCGGCCTCGGCCCAGCTGACCAAGGGGATCCGAGGGAAGGTGCTCGACCGGGACGGCAAACCCGTCGCCGGCCTCGCGGTGCGCATCGTGGACGAGGCCAACGCGAGCAACCACTACGAGGTGACCACCGACAAGGGGGGGACCTACATCCAGGCGGGCCTTCCCTACTCCGACAAGGGCTACCGGGTCACCGTCAAGGTCGGAGACCTGCCGGAGGTCAGCAAGATCGACAAGCCCAAGCTGATGGACGTCATCGAGATCAACTTCGACATGCGGAAGGACATCGTCGTCCAGGAGGTCAAGGCCAGCCCCGCCGCCGAGGCCAAGACCCTGTACGAAATGGGCGACTACGAGGGCGCCCTGGCCAAGGCCAACGAGGCCATCGCCCAGAACGACAACCTGAAGGCCGCTCTTTTCTTCAAGGCCGCCTGCTACGAGAAGATGGGGGACAACGAGGGGGCGATCCAAGCCTTCGAGGCCTACAACGCCCAGTTTCCCGACGAGGTTCCGGTGCTGGGCATGCTGGCCAAGCTCTACGCCCTGACAGGAAACGCCCAGAAGGCGGACTTCTACAAGAAGAAGTTCAAGGAGAAGGGCGGGCAGGTCAGCGGGGAGACCTACAACGCCGGCGTGCAGGCCCTCAACTCCGGGGATGCCAAGAAAGCCGCCGCCCTCTTCGCCCAGGCGGCCACCGAGGATCCCCACGACGCCGACGCCCACCGCGAGTGGTCCATCGCCCTGGCCCAGCTCGGCGACTACAAGGGGGCCATCGAACAGCTCAAGATTTACCTGAAGATGAAGCCCGACGCCGCCGACGCCCAGCAGTGGAAGGACGCCATCGTCGCGCTGGAGCCTCTGGCCAAGCAGCAGAAGTGAAGGGGGCTTGACGGCCGCTTTCGTATGGGATAGGCTACCCTTGGGATAGGAGAACCCATGGCGCCCCGCACCGGCCTGTATCCCAGCTCCCTCTCGACCGCGTGGTGGTCGGGAGGGCCGGGTGCGCGCGCGGGGAGGCGCTGGGAATAGGCCTCTTTCGTCCGGACACCCGGCCCACCCTTCGGGGTGGGCCTTTTTTCGTCCCCCAGGAGGGGACGCCTTCTGGAAAGGAACGAGCCATGGCGCCGAGGAAGCCCTCCCCCCAACCGGCCCCTCTTGCGGGGATACCTCCGGAGTTCCTTCGCTTTTCCGCCGACCTCACGACCCCCGTCCGGGCCTTCCTCGCCCTCGTGCCCCGCGCCGCCGAGGGCTTCCTCCTCGAATCGGTGGCCGGGGGGGAGCGGCAGGCGCGGTACTCCTTCCTCGGCCTCGATCCCCTGGAGGTCTTGGAGGCCGGCCCCCGGGGGGCGGCCCTCCGGCGGGAGGGCGTCCGGATCTCGCTCCCGGGCCCTCCGCTGGCCGCCCTGGACCGCTGGCTCGCCTCCTTCCCGGCCTTCGGCCGGGAGGGCCTTCCCTTCTTGGCCCAGGCGGTGGGGGCCGTGGACTTTTCGGCCTTCGCCCTGGCCGAACCCTCCCTGGCTCCCGCCTTCCGGGGAAGCCGGAGCAACGCCGTTCTACTGGGCCGTTTCGGAACGGGGCTGGTCCTGGACCACGCCCTCCAGGAGGGCCTCCTCTACGGATTCCCGCGGCCGGGGGAGCGGCGGGAAGACCTCCGCCGCCGGCTCCGGAACCTCCGGGACCGCCTCTCCGGTCCCGTGGCCGCGCCCCGCTCCGGCGCCGGGTGGAAGCCGTCCCTCCGCCCCCGCAAGGAGCGCTTCCTGAAGAACGTGGAGGCGGCGAAGGAGGCCATCGCCCGGGGCGACGCCTACCAGATCGTCCTCTCCGAGCCCTTCGGTGGCCACTACGACGGCGACCCCTTCGACCTCTACCGCCGCCTGAGGCGCCTCAACCCCTCCCCCTACCACTTCTTCCTCTCCCTGGGCGGGCGCTGCCTCCTGGGCGCCTCGCCGGAGATGCTCGTCCGGGCCGAGCCGGAGGAGGTGCTCACCGTTCCCATCGCCGGCACCCGTCCCCGCGGGAAGACCGCCGAGGAGGACCGCCGCCTCGAGGCCGCCCTCCGGGCCGACCCCAAGGAGCGCGCCGAGCACGCCATGCTGGTGGACCTGAGCCGCAACGACCTGGGCCGCGTCTGCCTTCCGGGAACGGTGGAGGTGCCGGTGCGGGAAGCGGTGGAGCGGTACTCCCACGTCCTTCACCTGGTCTCGGAGGTCCGGGGCATCCCCGACGGCGCCGAGCCCCTTCTCCGGGCCTTCTGGAGCACCTTTCCCGCCGGCACCGTGAGCGGGGCACCCAAGATCCGGGCGGCCGAAATCCTCCGGAGGCTGGAGGGGGCCGACCGGCGCTCCTACGGAGGGGCGGTCCTCCTCGTGGATCCGCCTCGCCGGCTGGAAGCCTGCATCGCCATCCGCTGCCTGGAAACGGAGGGGGGAAGGGTGCACTTCCGGTCGGGAGCCGGCATCGTGGCCGACTCGGAGCGGGAGGCCGAATGGGAGGAGATCCACCACAAGGCCGGTGCGGTCCTCGCCGCCCTGGAGAACCGGGAGACCTCCCGGACGACCGGGGCCGCCCGTGCGGCGGGAGGGCTTTCGCCATGATCGTCTTCATCGACAACTACGACTCCTTCACCTACAACCTCGTCTCCATGGTCGGCGCGCTGGAGCCCGACCTCCGGGTCTTCCGGAACGACGCCGTCACCGTGCCGGATCTCCTGGCCCTGCGACCCTCCGGGCTCATCCTTTCCCCCGGCCCCGGAACCCCAGCCGAGAGCGGGGTCTGTGCCGACTGCGTGAGGGCCTTCGCCCCCCGGATCCCCGTCCTGGGCGTCTGCCTCGGGCACCAGGTGATGGCGGAGGTCTTCGGCGCGAAGGTGGACCGCGCTCTCCGGCCGGTCCACGGCAAGGCATCGCCGGTCTTCCACGACGGAACGGGCCTCCTCGCGGGCCTTCCCAACCCCTTCGAGGCGGGCCGTTACCACTCCCTCGCCGTTCGGCGGGAGAGCGTTCCCCCCTGCCTCCAGATCCAGGCCGCCACCGCCGAGGGGGAGATCATGGCCCTGAGGCACCGGGACTTTCCCTGCCACGGGGTGCAGTTCCACCCCGAGTCCATCCTGACCCCCGACGGAGGCCGCCTCCTTGCCAACTTCGTGGCCCTCACGAGGGAGGCGGGCCGTGCTTAGGGAGGCGCTCCAGCGGGTCACCTCCGGCCGGCACCTCTCCCTGGAGGAGGCGGCGGCCCTGGGCCGCACCCTGGTGCTGGAAGACCCCGATCCCCTTCTCTGCGGCGCCTTGCTGGCGGCCTGGGCGGCCCGCGGCGAACGGGGAGAGGAGATCGCCGGGCTGGCGGAGGCCCTCCGCGGGCAGGCCCGGACCATTCCCGGCCTGCCCGGCGCGGTGGATACCTGCGGGACCGGCGGGGATGGACGGGGAACCTGGAACGTCTCCACCGCGGCGGCCCTGACGGCGGCCTCGTTGGGCCTGAAGGTCGCCAAGCACGGCAACCGGAGCGTCTCCTCCGCCTGTGGATCCAGCGACCTCCTCCTGGCCCTGGGTTACCCCGTGGAGGAGCCTCCGGAGGCGGCCCAGGCCCGGCTCGAGGCCCTCTCCTTCTGCTACCTCCACGCTCCCCTTTACCACCCCGCCGCCGCACGGATGGCCCCCCTCCGGAAGGCCCTGGGGATCCGGACGATTTTCAACCTCCTGGGCCCCCTGCTGAACCCCGCCAGGGTCCGGCACCAGGTGGCGGGAGTCTGCCACCCACGCTTTTTGAGGCCCCTGGGCGAAGCCTTCCGCGCCCTTGGCTCCGAGCGGGTCCTGGTCCTCCACGGGGAGGGGGGCTACGACGAGGCGGTCCTCTGGGGCCGCACCTGGATCGTGGAGGCGACACCCAGCGGGCTGCGGGAGCGGGAGCTCCTTCCCCAGGACTTTGGCCTCCAACCGGTCAAGCCCTCGGCGGTGGCCGGGGGTGCTCCCTCCGAAAACGCCGTCCGCTTCCTCCGGCTCCTCGACGGGAAGGGTCCCCGGGACGGGGAGGCGGTGGTGGCCGCCAACACCGCCCTCGCCCTTCTGGCCGCCGGCGCCGTGGAGGACCTCCGGGAGGGGACCGGCCTGGCCCTCCGGTCCCTGAGGGAGGGGGAGCCGGGCCGTTTCTTGCGGAAGGTCCTGGCCTTCCGGCCGGGAGGTGCGCCGTGAGTGCCTTTCTTTTAGAGGCGGCCCGAAGCCGGCGCCGGCGGGTCCTTGAGGACCGGAAAAAGCGGCCCGAGGCCCGTCTCCGCTGGGAGGCCGGCCCCGCCCCCGAGCGGCCGCCCGCTCCCCCGGCCGGGGCCTTCGTGGTGGCGGAGATCAAGCGGGCCTCCCCCAGCCGGGGTCCGCTGGATCCGGCCGTGAAGGCCGGTCCCCGGGCGGCTCTTTACGCCGGAGCGGGGGCGGGCGCCGTCAGCGTCCTCCGGGAACCGGACTTCTTCCGGGGCTCCCTGGAGGACGTGCGGGAGGCCGCCGGGGCGGTAACGGTTCCGGTCCTCTACAAGGATTTTGTGGTGGACCCTTACCAGTTCCTGGAGGCGCGGTGGGCGGGCGCCTCCTGGATTCTTCTCATCGCCGGGCTCCTGGACCGCGACCTTCCCGCCTACATCCAGTATGCCCAAAGGGAAGGGCTACTACCTCTCGTGGAAGTCCACCGGGAGGCGGAGTTGGAGGCGGCCCTCGCCGCCGGGGCCTACCTGGTGGGGATCAACGCCCGGAACCTCGACACCCTGGAGGTGGACCCCGGAACCGTCCGCCGTCTGCTTCTCCGGGTGCCCCCGCCGGTGACGGCCGTCGCCGAGAGCGGAATCGGCTCCCCCGCCGAGATCGGGGCCCTTCGCCGCCTCGGCGCCCGGGGATTTCTGGTGGGGGAGGCCCTCATGCGCAGCCCGGACCCCGCCGGCCTGCTTCGGGAGATGGTCCGGGCGGCGGAGGGGGAGCCGTGAATCCCGGAAGGGGCTTTCCCTTCGCCGTCAAGGTCTGCGGCGTGCGGAGCGCCGCCGAGGTGGAGCTCTGCGCCCGCGCCGGGGCCACCCACGTGGGCCTCAACCCCTGGCCCCATAGCCCCCGCCGGGTCTCCCCGGCCCAGGTACGGTCCCTGGCGGAGCTGTCCCGGCGGCTGGGGCTCGTGCCGGTCCTCCTCCACCTTCCCGGATCGCCCCTCTCGGAAGGGGACCTCCTCTCCCTCGCCCCGGCGGTGGTCCAGTGGTACGGCCCCCTGCCCGAATTCCTCCTCCGCCGGTTTCTCCGGAGCGGCCTCGCCCTCTGGGAGACCCGCAGGCCGGAGGGCGCCCGGGCTCCCCTCCGGCGTGGCACCGCCGCCCTCGTGGATGGTCCGGGGCCCGGGGCCGGGGGGAGGGGGCGACCTTGGGCCTGGGAGGCTCTGCGGGGTACATCTCTCCCCTTCCTTCTGGCGGGAGGACTGGGGCCCGCGAACGTGGCCCAAGCGGTGGAGGCCTGCTCCCCCTCGGGGGTGGACGCGGCCTCCCACCTGGAGTCGGCCCCCGGCCGGAAGGACCCCGGCCGGGTCCTCGCCTTCTGCGTCGCCGCCCGGGAGGCCCTCCGGCGCTGGGGCGGGCCCCCTCTCCCCGCCCCGTGGGGAGGCCCGCCGTGAACGCCGTCCGGGACACCCTGGCACCCGGCGGGAAGCTCCTCGCCTACCTCACGGCGGGGGCTCCGAACCAAGAGGCCTTCCTGGCGGCGGCGGAAGGAGCCGTCCGGGGGGGCGCCGCCCTCCTGGAAATCGGCCTGCCCTCTGCCGATCCCTTCGCCGACGGTCCCCTCCTTCGCCGGACCCACGCCGAGGCCCGCCGGGAAGGGGTGGGCTTTCCCCAGACGCTGGGCCTCGCCGCCCGGTTGAAGGCTCGGGTGGCGGTTCCGCTGGTCCTCCTTGCCTACCCCGCCGACCTTCCCGACGGAAGGAACGCGCCCAAGGAGGCGGCGGAGGCGGGCTTCCAGGGGATTCTGGTCCCGGGACTCCCCGGGGACGAGGCCCCGCGCCTGGAGCCGTGGACCCGGGCCGGCCTCCACCCCGCCGCCCTTCTGGAGCCCGGAGGAGCCGCGCCTCCACCCTGGGCCTCGGCCTTTCTGTACGTGGCCCGCCACGGCGGAAAGACGGGGGAGCGGGCCGCACCCTCCCCGGCACTTCTTCCCTTCCTGGCCCGGCTGGCGGCCCTCTCGCCCCTCCCCCGGGTCGCCGGCTTCGGGGTTCGCCGCGCCGCCGAGGCCGCCGCCCTCTGGCGCCACGCCGAAGGGGTGGCCGTGGGCTCCCCTCTGGCGGAGGCCCTGTACGAGGACCGGAACCGGGATCCGGAGGCCGCCGCCTTTCGCCGGATCCGCCGTTTTTTCGAGCCGTCCGAGACATTGGAGGAGGAAACGCCATGATCGTCCGCATCGCCCCCGACGCCCGGCCTTCCGAAGAGGAGGCCATCCGCCTTCGGCTGGAGGAGGCCTTCGCCGAAGCCCGCCTGCTCTCTCTGCCCTTCGGCCGCTTCGCCGTGGGCCTCTCCCCCAGGCCGGGGGCCCCGCCGCCCCCGTTGGATCTTCCGGGGGTTCTCTCGGTCGTCGCCCCCCGCGAGGGCGAGGGGCTCGTCTCCCGGGAAGCGGCCCCCGGCGGGACCCGCGTGCCCCTGGGCCCGGTGGAGGTCGGAGGTCCCACCCTGGCCCTGGTGGCGGGGCCCTGCTCGGTGGAGGGGAGGGACCAGATCTTCCCCCTGGCCCGCTTCCTCGCCGCCTGCGGGGCCACGGCCCTGAGGGGCGGGGCCTTCAAGCCCCGCACCTCCCCCTACGCCTTCCAGGGTCTGGGGCGGGAGGGCCTCGCCCTTCTTTGCGAAGCGGGACGGCGGGCGGGCCTTCCGGTGGTGAGCGAGGTCATGGACCCCCGGGAGGTGGAGGCCGCCGAGCCGTACGTGGACCTCTTCCAGGTGGGGGCCCGCTCCATGCAGAACTTCCCGCTCCTGAGGACCCTCGCCGAGGCCGGAAAGGCGGTCCTGCTCAAGCGGGGCGCCTCCTCCACCGTTCAGGAGCTCCTGGGGGCCGCCGAATACCTCCTCGCCGGGGGCAACGGGAAGGTCATCCTCTGCGAGCGGGGGATCAAGACCTTCGAAACGGCCACCCGGAACACGCTGGATCTCAACGCCGTGGCCCTCCTCAAGGAACGAACCCACCTGCCGGTCCTGGTGGACCCCTCCCACGGCACCGGAAGGCGGGAGCTGGTCCTCCCCTTGGCCCGGGCGGCGGTGGCCGCCGGCGCCGACGGCCTTCTGCTGGAGGTCCATCCCGACCCGCCCCGGGCCCTTTCCGACGGGCGCCAGTCTTTGACGGTGGCGGAGTTCCGCCTCCTCGTGGAGGAGGTGGAGGCGGTGGCCTGGGCGGTGGGACGGCACCTCCACCGTCCCCGCGCGGCGCGGCCGGAGACGGTCCGGCCCGAACCCCGGGCCAGCGGGTGGGGGGCGTGAGGGAAAGGAGGGGA
>Ga0209018_1002255_pt1 | contig 13877 bp, 10 predicted proteins | sample YNPBryBLVA2012_FD_185814 | JGI IMG/M metagenome (GOLD analysis project Ga0209018, IMG submission 185814) | Anoxygenic and chlorotrophic microbial mat microbial communities from Yellowstone National Park, USA - YNP Bryant BLVA 2012 (SPAdes)... ...
GGGCGGGCCGCCGGCCCGCCCTACCGCTTTTCTGCATCGGCTTTGTAGGGCGGGCCGCCGGCCCGTCTACAGCGGCAGGCCTGCCCGACATTGCGCAATCCCCCCAGGTATGCTACACTGAACTCGTAGGACGGGCCAGCGGCCCGCCCGATAAACCGCGCTCTTGAGGAGGTCACCCCGTGTCCACCCTGCTGATCCGCAACGCCGACCTGCTCGTCACGATGGACGATGCCGACCGGCGCATCCCCGACGGTGGCCTGCTGGCCCGTGATGGGTTCATCGAACGGATCGGCCCCACGGCGGAACTTCCGGACCAGGCCGACCAGGTGCTCAACGCCCGCGGCATGATCGTCCTGCCGGGGCTGGTCAACACCCACCACCACCTCTACCAGACGCTGACCCGCGCCGTGCCGGCGGCGCAGGACGCCACGCTATTCCAGTGGCTCAAAGCGCTCTACCCGATCTGGGCCGGCCTGACCCCCGAAGCCGTCTATACCAGCGCCCTGGTGGGGCTGGCCGAGCTGATCCTCTCCGGCTGCACCACCGCCTCCGACCATCTCTACATCTACCCCAACGGCTGCCGCATTGACGACGAGATCCGCGCCGCCCAGGAGATCGGCATCCGCTTCCACGCCAGCCGCGGTTCCATGAGCCTGGGTGAGAGCCGGGGCGGCCTGCCGCCCGACCGCGTGGTGGAGGACGAGGCGTTCATCCTGCAGGACACGCGGCGGGCGATCGAGACCTATCACGACCCCCGCCCCGGCGCGATGCTGCGCATTGTCGTCGCCCCGTGCTCGCCCTTCTCGGTCACTCCCGACCTGATGCGCGAGGCGGCGGCGCTGGCCCGCGCCTACGGCGTCCGCCTGCACACCCACCTGGCAGAGACGCTGGACGAGGAGCACTTCTGCCTGCGCCAGTTCGGCCACCGGCCCGTGGGCTACGCTGAGGAGTTGGGCTGGGTGGGGGATGACGTCTGGTACGCCCACGGGGTGCACGTCAACGGGGCAGAGATCGGGCTGCTGGCCCGCACCGGCACGGGCGTGTGTCACTGCCCCAGCTCGAACATGCGCCTGGGTTCTGGCATTGCTCCCGTGCACGCCTACCTGGACGCCGGGGTGCGCGTGGGCCTGGGGGTGGACGGTTCGGCCAGCAACGACTCATCGCACATGCTGGCCGAGGCCCGCCAGGCGCTGCTGCTGCAACGGGTCGCCGGCGGTCCGGCGGCGCTCTCGGCCCGCCAGGCGCTCTGGCTGGCCACCCGCGGCGGGGCGCAGGTGCTGGGCCGCGACGACATCGGCCAGCTCGCCCCCGGCAAGGCCGCCGACTGCATCGGCATCCGCCTGGAGCGGCTGGACTACGCCGGCGCGCTGCACGACCCGCTGGCCGCGCTGGTCTTCTGTGCGCCGCAGCGAGTGGACCTCTCGGTCATCAACGGGCGGGTAGTCGTCGAGGACGGGCGCCTGCTGACCGTTGAGCTGGGTCCGCTGGTCGAGCGCCACAACCGCATAGCGCGGAAATTGGTGGCGGATTAGGAACTGCTCAGGAGGCTTATGGAAACCCAACTGCTCGCCCTGCTCCACGCCCGCCAGGCCACGCGGGCCATCGCCGCGCAGCCCGTCGAAGAGGAGAAGCTGGCGGCGATCCTGGAGGCCGCCCGGCTCTCCGCTTCCTGCTCCAACAACCAACCGTGGCGCTTCCTCGTCCTCACCGCAGCGGAACCCCTGGAGCGGGGCCGCGAGGCCCTCTCCAGCGGCAACTACTGGGCCAAGAGCGCGCCGCTGCTCATCTTCGGCTACTCCCACCCCGAGCTGGACTGCGTCCTGCCGGATGGACGGCAATACTATCTGTTCGACCTGGGCATGGCGACCCAGAACATCCTGCTGCAGGCGACCGAGCTGGGGTTGGTGGCGCGGCCGATGGCCGGTTTCTCGGCCCTTAAGGTCAGGGAGGCGTTCGGGCTGCCCGATGGGAGCGAGGTGCTGGTCGCCATCGCCATCGGCTACGAGGGAGACGTCTCGACGCTGAGCGAGAAGCACCAGGCGATCTCCCGCGCCCCCCGCCAGCGCAAACCGCTGGAGGAGATCGTCGTTTCCAATCCCGCGCCAGTCGTGCTATAATCCATCCAGGGGGTAACGATGATCGAAGTGAAGATCGCCGGCATCCAGGTCAGTCTGACCTCGCAGTACCGGCTCGTCCTGCTCAAGCAGTTGGACGCCGAGCGCTATCTGCCCATCTGGATCGGCCCCTACGAGGCAGAGGCGATCAACCTGGAGTTGCAGGAGATCCAGACCGCTCGCCCGCTGACCCACGACCTGTTGAAGAACGTCATCGAGGCCCTGGGCGGCGCCGTGCAGTACATCCTGGTCTCCGAACTGCGGGACGAGACCTACTACGCGCGCATCGTCGTCGAGGTGGAGGGGCGGACGCTGGAGATAGATGCCCGTCCATCCGATTCCATCGCCCTGGCCGTCCGCGTCCGGGTGCCCATCTACGTTGCCGAGGAGGTCATGCAGGTGGCCCACGTCGCCCCGGAACCGGACCTGCTCGGCGAGGAGGGCGGTCAGAAGCCCTCCGCCTTCGACGACCTGCTGAAGGGTCTCAACCTCGACGACCTGCCGATTCACTAGGGCGTCTCTGCCCGGCGGGGCGATCCGCATCGCCGCTCCTGCCCCGTCGGACGGCACGATCGCGGCGTGAGGTCCCGGTTGCGCCCTCTGGGCGTCCCCAGCGGCCCCGAATGGGGCGGCAGTCAGAACGATGTCCGAGCGAACGATCCCGCATGACATCGAAGCCGAGGAGTCCGTCCTCGGTGCGCTGCTGATCGACCCGGAAGCCCTCTTCCGCGTCGCCCACTTCCTGCGCCCCGACGACTTCTACGTCCAGAAGAATGGCTGGCTCTACGAAGCGATCCTCGCCCTGCACGAGCGGCGGGAACCGCTCGACCTGGTCACGCTGCGCAAGGAACTGGCCGACCGTGGGCAGTTGGATGAGGTGGGCGGGACGGCCTACATCACCCAGCTCATGGAGGCGGTGCCGACGGCGATCCACGTCGAGGCCTATGCCCACATCGTCGAGGAGGCCGCCGTCCGCCGCCGCCTGATCGGGGCCGCCGGCGACATCGTCCAACTGGCCTACCGCGAGGGGCAGGAGATCAACGAGGTGCTGGACCGCGCCGAGCAGACCCTCTTCGGCGTCTCGCAACGGCGCATCACCCGCGACCTGACCCCAATCCAGGACGTCATCCGCGAGTACTACGACCGGATCGAGTACCTCTACGACCATCGCGGCGAGCCATTGGGGGTGCCGACCGGCTTCATTGACCTGGACCGGTTGCTGGGCGGGATGCAGAAATCGGACCTGCTGATTGTCGCGGCGCGGCCGGGGGTGGGCAAGACTTCGCTGTGTCTCTCCTTCGCCCGCCACGCCGCCCGCATGGGCAAACACGTGGCCATCTTCAGCCTGGAGATGTCTGACGAGCAGGTGGTGCAGCGGCTGGTCTCCGCCGATACCGGCATTGACGCCCAACGGCTGCGCCTGGGTCAGCTCCACGAGGACGAGTGGCCGCTCTTCGTCCAGGCGACCGGCGTGCTCTCGGAGTTGCCGATCTTCATTGACGATACCCCATCCATCTCCGCTATGCAACTGCGCACCAAAGCCCGCCGCCTGCACGCCGAGCATGGGCTCGACCTTATCATCGTGGATTACCTGCAACTAATGACCAGCGACGTGCGGGTGGAGAACCGCGTCCAGGAGGTTTCCTACATCTCGCGCATGCTCAAGGGGCTGGCGCGGGAGCTGGAAGTGCCGCTGGTGGCTGCCTCGCAGCTCTCCCGCGCCGTCGAGCAGCGCACCGATAAGAGGCCGGTGCTCTCGGACCTGAGGGAAAGCGGTTCCTTAGAGCAGGATGCGGACGTGGTGATGTTCATCTACCGCGAGGAGATGTACAAGCCGGAGACGGAGAAGCAGCACGTCTCCGACATCATCGTCGCCAAGCACCGCAACGGTCCCACCGGCGTCGTGCAGCTCTACTTCCGCCAGCAGTTGGCCCAGTTCCTCAACGCCGAAACCCGCGCCCAGCCGATGGATTTCGCCTGATGAGGAGGTCGTGAAGTGCGCGTCTTCTCCGGCTTCCCTTCCGGCGTGCGCGCCGTGCGGCTCCCGGAGCCGCTGTTCAGCGACCTGCTGCCGCTGGTGGACGACCTGGACGAGCTGAAGCTCACCCTCCACGTCCTCTACCGGCTGGGGCAGCAGGAGGGAGGGGTGCGTTACGTGCGTCACCGCGAGCTGCTGGCGGACCGGCTGCTGCTGAGCGGGCTGACGGAGGCGAGCGGCGCGGCGGTCGAGGCGGCGCTGGCGCGGGCGGTGGAGCGCGGGACGCTGCTGCGGGCCGAGGCGACCCTGGACGGTCGCCCGGAGGTGGTCTATTTCGCCAACACGGCGCGGGGGCGGGCCGCCTTCGAGGCGGCGCGGCGCGGTCAAGCGCTGCCCGAAACCACGCCCACCCCACGCCCGTCGGTCTTCACCCTCTACGAGGAGAACATCGGCCCGCTCACCCCGCTCATCGCCGAGGAGTTGAAGGAGGCCGAGACGCTCTACCCCGCCGATTGGCTGCCGGCCGCCTTCCGCGAGGCGGTCGCCCACAACAAGCGCAGTTGGAAGTACATCCGCGCCATCCTGGAACGCTGGCAGAACGAGGGGAAAGATGATGAAGCAGGTCGGCGAGATCGTGAAGGAGACAGCCGCCGCTATATCGAGGGCGCGTACAGCGAGTTCATCGAGCACTGATAGGCGAGCAAGGGAGCCGGGAGGCCAGGAAGCGGGAGAGCGGTGCCTGCACTGCGGGGGGCTGGGCTACGTGCGCGCCGACGTGCCGGTCGGCCACCCGGACTTCGGCCGGCTGCTGCCGTGTGTCTGCCGCCTGGCCGAGCTGACCCAACGGCGCATCGCCCACCTGCGCGCCGTCAGCAACCTGGAAGCGCTGACGCACATGACCTTCGAGCGCTTCGCCCCGGAAGGGCATGGCCTGCCGCCGAACAAACAGGAGAACCTCCGACACGCCTACGCGGAAGCCTGTACCTACGCCGACAACCCGCGTGGCTGGCTGCTGCTCAAGGGGGGCTACGGCTGCGGTAAGACCCACCTGGCGGCCGCCATCGCTAACCACGCTATCGAGATGGGTCGCCCGGTGCTGTTCATCACCGTGCCCGATCTGCTGGACCACCTGCGCACTGCTTTCAGCCCCGGCAGTCCCGCCGGCTATGACGAGCGGTTCGACGAGGTGCGCGACGCTCCCCTGCTGATCCTGGATGACCTGGGTACCGAGTCCCCTACCCCCTGGGCGCAGGAAAAGCTGTTCCAGATCCTTAACTATCGCTACAATGCCCGCCTGCCCACCGTCATCACGACCAACCACGAGTTGGAGGAGATCCCGCTGCGCATCCGTTCACGGCTGGTGGATCCTGACCTGACCCGCATCGTCAACATCCTGGCCCCGGATTACCGTCAGGCGGGGGTTGCCGCCGAGCAGTCCGACCTGAGCAGCCTGCACCTGCACAGCGCGCAGACGTTCGAGGCATTCGACCTACGCAAGGGGGAGCTGCCCCAGGAGCAAGCGGAGAACCTGCGGCGGGCGGTGGAGATCGCCCGCGCCTACGCCGGGGACCCGTCCGGTTGGCTGGCGCTCACCGGGCCGTACGGCTGCGGCAAGACCCACCTGGCTGCGGCCATCGCCAACGCCCGCGTTCAGCAGGGGCACCCGGCGCTCTTCGTGGTCGTGCCGGACCTGCTCGATCACCTGCGGGCGGCGTTCGGTCCGCAGAGCATCATCCCGTTCGACAAGCGGTTCGAGGAAGTGCGGCGCGCCCCGCTGCTGATCCTGGACGACCTGGGCACCGAATCGGCCACGCCGTGGGCGCGGGAGAAGCTGTACCAGATCTTCGACTACCGCTACAACGGGCGGCTCTCCACGGTGGTCACGACCGCCACACCGATCGAGGAGCTGGACCCGCGACTGGCGACGCGGATGCTGGATGCCAGTCGCTGTACCCTTTTCGCCATCCTGGCTCCCGCCTACCGCGGCGGCCCGCAGCGCAGGCGCCGCAGCGCGAAGCGCTAACTGACGACCGACCATGCGCCACGCACCACGTGTTCCGTGTTGCGTGGTCCGTGGTCAGTGATCGGTGGTCGGTTCTGGTGGATGGGCCGGCAGGGCGATGCCGAAGAGGGAGCCCTTACCGGGAACCCCCTCGCTCTCCACCCACACCCGCCCCTTGTGCTGCTGGACGATCGTCATCACCAGGTTCAGCCCAAGACCTGTGCCGGCGACTTGCTCGACGCCGGGCTGGTGGCCGCGGTAGAAACGTTCGAAGACGTGGGGTTGCTCCGCCACCGGCACGCCGATGCCCGTGTCGCGCACGGTCACGCGCACCTCTCCGGCGTTCGTCGTCACCTCCACGGTAACTTTCCCCGCCGTCGGGGTGTACTTGATCGCATTGTCCATCAGGTTGAGCAGGGCGTGACGGATCATGTAGCGATCACCCTTCACGGGAGGGATGTCGCCTTTGGACTGGAACCTCAGCTTCAGTCCCCGCATGTCGGTGCGCGCGTACTGCTCGCGCAGCACCTCCTGGGCCAGGCTGCGCAGATCGAACACCTCCCACCGGCTCCGCGCCGCCTCGCTCGCCCGCTCCAGGTTCAGCAGGTCATCAATCAACTGGCGCATGATGTCCAGGTTGTTCTGCACCCGTTGGGCCAGATCGACCTGGGCGGGGGAGAGCGGCTGACATTCCTCTACCAGGAAGTCGAAGAAGCCGCGCGCCAGGTGGAGCGGGTTGCGCAGGTCGTGGGAGGCCAGGCGGATCATGAGCGACTTCAGCTCGCTCAGCTCATGTATGGCGGTGACGTCGGCCATGGCTACCGTGTAGCCCACCCGCTCGCCCTGCCGGTCGTTGACGGGGGAGAGATGCGCGACCATGACCCGCCCATCGCTGAGGGACACCTGGTGGGTTTCCAGCTCGACGACTTCGCCGGCGGTGATCCGCCGGGCCATCATGGTCAGGGACTCGTGGGTGACCACCTCCTCCAGCGGACGTCCCACCATCTCGGCCTCGGCGACGCCGAACAGGGCTTCCAGCGCCAGGTTGGCCAGACGCACCCGGCCCCGCAGGTCGGTGACGACCATGGCGTGGTTGACGCCGTCCAACACGGCCCGCAGGTCTTGGCGGCTCTGCTCAATCTCCTGGAAGAGGGTGGCGTTCTCCAGGGCAACGGCGGCCTGGTTCGCCAGCGTGGTCAGCGTTTCCAGGTCGGCCTGGGTGAAGGCGTTGGGCCGGTAACTCTGGGCGGCGATGGCCCCGACCACCTTCCCCTCCACCATCATCGGCACCCCCAGCACTGACTGCGGCAACTGGCCCGACCCGGCGGTCTCCAGGTCAATGGGCAGCAGTTGCATTTCCTCCTGGCGGCCAATCAGCAACGGGCGCCGCTTCTCGATCATATAGGGCGCGATGCCAGCCCGTAGCCGGTACGTATCGTGCAGCGGAGGGTAGCGCCGGCCCTCGTCGTAGAGGATCTCGTAGACCAGCTCGTTCCGTTTCCGGTCGTAGATGACGATCCAGAACGTCGAGGTGTCGATCAGCCGGCTGGCCTCCTGGTAGATCAGTTCTAACAGCTGCCCCCGTTCCAGCGACGAACCGATGCGCTCGCCGACGCGGTTGAGCATGCTCAGCGCAGTCACCCGTTCATGCAACAGGTCGGAGTCGCCCTTGAGCTGCCGGATGACGGCCAACCCGATCAGCAGGGTCAGCATGAGTATCGTGTAGGCGATCGGCCCGATGGTCGTATAGACCACTGCCATCACGGTGCCGAACAGGATGAACGGCACCAGCAGCAGGAGACTTCCCGGCGCGATGTGGAGCAGGTAGTGGCGCACCGAGAGGCCGCGCAGGGATTGGTCCACAACCATGACCAGGCGGTTCACCACGGCGGTGGCCACATACATACCCAGGGCGCGCAGCAGTTCGGCCAGTTCCAGGCGCATCAGGGGGAACGTGCCGCCGATCGCCTGGTAGACCGCGCCGGCAGCCAGCCACATGAGGATGTACATGCCCATGGAGCGCAATGCGAACAGCGGCCCGCGGCGGGTCACCAGTAGCTCGCTCAGAAAGACGCTGATCCCCGCTGCCCAGGCGGCCATCAGCGGGCCCAACAGCAGGGCGCACTGCAGACAAATGACCGACTCGAAGGAGATGTAAATCCTCTCTTCGATCTGGAAGGCGAAGAGCGCCGCGCCGAAGGAGAGCGGGATAAAGAACAGCAGCGGGAACCAGACCCACAGCGGGAAAGGCCGGGACAGCCAGATCAGCAGGACAAGGCTGACGAGCCCCAGTCCCCAACAGAAAGCGCGGAACGCGCGCGGATGGCCCACCGATTGTACCATCGCTCCAATCAGTATTTTACCAGCCTGCGTGCCGGGCGCAAATAGCCCGAAAGTCCTACTCGGCGCTCGACCGGCGACAGGCGCGGATGCGTTCGTCGGCGACCTCGAAGCGGCGTTTCTCGTCGCCGCTGCCCTCCGCGACGATGCGCCGCACATCGGCGCGGCTGGCCCAGCGGAAGTTCGGCAGGCCGTGGAGGATCTGCAGCACCTCCGCCAGCGACGCCCAACCCTCCTCATCCAGCGCCAACCCAAACCGCTCCGGTTGATGGCGGAGGATGAGCAGGAGGAATTTGCTGAGTTTGAGATCCAGCGCTTGGCGGTGCATTGCCTTCTTCTGCGTCCAGAGCCCGAAGTTGGAGGTTGGAAGCCCGAAGTCACAGAGATGGATCACGCAACACGCATCACGCATCACGCATCACGCAACACGCTTCACGCTTCACGACTGTTATCCCGATAGTGGCATCCCCGGCTCTGCCGATTGCGCTTGGCAGCCTGGGCGACGCTGAGGGCGGCCTGGACGCTGTGACGGAGGCCGATCAGGGCATCGTTCAGGCAGGTGGTGCGGTAGAAATCATCAATCTCCTCGGCCAGGTGGTTCAGGTCGCGCAGCGCCCGCTCCAGCCGTCCGGTCGAGCGGGCCAGGCCGACGTAGTGCCACATCGTGTACTGGATCGTGCGCATGTCCCGCCAGATCAGCGCCGGGTCGGCCTCCTCCCGCCGTTCTGGCGCCTCCCAGGGGGGGACGTTGTCGGCGCTGACGGGGGGCCGTTTCAGGCGGGCAGCGATGTCCCGCGCTGCCCGATCGCCCCAGACCAGCCCTTCCAGCAGCGACGTGCTGGCCAGGCGATTGGCCCCGTGGACGCCGGTGCAGGCGACCTCGCCGACAGCGTAGAGGTTCTGGATCGTCGTCCGTCCCCAACTGTCGGTCCAGACGCCGCCGCAGAAGTAGTGCGCGGCGGGGACGACGGGGATCGGCTGGCGGGTGATGTCCAGGCCGAGGGCCAGGCAGCGGGTATAGATGGTCGGAAAACGCGCCTGCACCTGGTCGGGCGGGAGCACGGAGGCGATGTCCAGCAGCACGTGCGGGTAGCCGTGCTCGATCATCTCGCGGTGGATGGCGCGGGCGACGACGTCGCGGGGGGCCAGATCGCCCCAGCGCGGGGCGACCTCCAGCATGAAGCGCCGTCCGTCGGGGGTGAACAGCCGTCCCCCCTCGCCGCGCACCGCCTCGGAGATGAGGAACGACTCCCCGCCGGGGATGGCCAGGGCGGTGGGGTGGAACTGGATGTATTCGGCGTTGATCACCCGCGCGCCGGCGCGGTAGGCCATGGCCAGCCCGTCGCCGCGTGCCCCTTCGGGGTTGGTGGTGTAGCGGTAGATGCGCCCCAGCCCGCCGGAGGCCAGGATCGTCGCCCCGGCCAGGTAGCGGTGCACCGTGCGGTCGGACTGGTCGAAGACGTAGGCGCCGTGGCAGGCGATCGGCTCGTAGACGGCCAGCGGGTCGCGGGCGTGGTGGGGGAAGGTGATCAGGTCAACGGCGGTGGCGGAGGGGACGATGTGGACGTTGGGCTGGCGGCTCAGGGCAGCGGTCAATGCCTGGATGATCGCGCTGCCGGTGGCGTCGCCGACGTGGAGGATGCGCGGGCAGGAGTGGGCGCCCTCCCGTCCGAAGACCAGCGCGCCGTCGGGCGTGCGGTCGAAAGGGACGCCGGCAGCCTCGATGAGCACCTCCTGCACCAGCCGCGGCCCCTCGTCGGCCAGGATGCGCACGGCAGCGGGCAGGCTGAGCCCGGCCCCGGCGGCCAGCACGTCCTTCGCCAACAGGTCGGCGCTATCGCCCTCGCCCAGCGAGACGATGCCGCCCTGGGCGTAGCGCGTGTTGCTCTCGACGGGGTCGGCGGCGCGGGTGACGATGGTGATCTGCCGCTGACGGTCCTGGGCCAGGCGCAGCGCGGCGGTCGCCCCGGCGATGCCGCAGCCGATGATCAGCACGTCGCTCTGGACGGGACTCACGGCTTCACCTCCAGCATCCGCTCCAGGGCCAGGCGGGCCTGAGCGGCAACGTCGGGCGGGACGGAGATCGGGTTGACCAGCTCATTGCGCCGCAGCCCTTCCAACACACGGGCCAGCTTCTCGGCGGTGATCATGTTCATCGTCCGGCACAGGCTCGGCTGAGGGGAGAGGGAGACGATGAACTGCTCCGGGTGCTCGTTCTGCATCCGGTTGACCAGGTTGAACTCGGTGCCGATGGCCCAGGCGCTGCCCGGCGGCGACTCTTCGACGCGGCGGATGATGAAGGAGGTCGAGCCGGCCTCGTCGGCCAAGTCAACGACCTCCATGGGGCATTCCGGATGGACGATAACGCGGATGTCGGGCCGTTGGGCGCGCCAGGCGGCGATGTGTTCGGGGCGGAAGCACTGATGGACGAAGCACCAGCCGCGCCAGAGGAAGACGCGGGCGCGGCGCAGGGCCGCCGCATCGTGGCCGCCGTTCGGATGGCGTGGGTCCCACAGCAGCATCTCTTCCAGCGGGATGCCCATGCGCCTGGCCGTGTTGCGGCCCAGGTGCTGGTCGGGGAAGAAGAGCACGCGCGGGCGGCAGGCCAGCGCCCAGGCCAGCACCTCCTGCGCGTTCGACGAGGTGCAGACGACACCGCCGTGTCGACCGCAGAAGGCCTTCAGTTCAGCCGTAGAGTTGACATAAGTAACTGGCAGCACCTCGTTCTCGACATCCACCACCGCGCCCAACTGCGCCCACGCCCGCTCGACCAACGGCAGGTCGGCCATGTCCGCCAGATAGCAGCCGGCCTCCACGTCGGGCAGGAGCACCGTCTGCCCCGGCTGAGCCAAGATCGCTGCCGTCTCGGCCATGAAATGCACCCCGCAGAAGACGATAAAGCGGGCATCGCGGCAGCGGGCAGCGTCGCGGGCCAGTTGCAGCGAGTCGCCGCGGAAGTCGGCGTGCTCGATCACCTCGTCCCGCTGGTAGTGGTGGCCGAGGATGACGAGCTGGTCGCCGAGCGCGGATCGTGCGTTGCGGATGGCGTCTGGCGTGTTGCGTGTTGCGTGTTGCGTGTTGCGTATCGGAATGGGCGATCCGCGATGGGTGACTTCCAGGCTCAAATCCAGCGCCGGCGCCGAGTGGGTCAGTGCGCCGACGGAGATGAAGTCCACGCCGGTGGCGGCGATGGCGGCGACGCGCTCCAGGCTCACCCCGCCGGAGGCCTCCAGCTTCACCCGTCCGGCGGCCAACTGCACCGCGGCGCGTATCCCCTCCAGGTCGAAGTTGTCCAGCATGATCCGACCCACCGGCAGCGCCAGCGCCTCGCGCAGCTCGTCCAGATCCTTCACCTCCACCTCGATGGGCAGCTCCGGGTGAGCGGCGCGGGCCTGTTGGACGGCAGCGGTGAGCGAGCCGGCGGCGGCGATGTGGTTGTCCTTGACCAGCAGCATATCGTAGAGGCCGGAGCGGTGGTTCTGCGCCCCGCCCATGCGCACGGCATACTTCTCCAGCGCCCGGTAGCCCGGATGGGTCTTGCGCGTGTCCAGGATCACCGCCCCCGTCCCGGCGACGGCCTCCACGAAGGCGCGGGTCAGCGTGGCGATGCCGGAGAGGCGCTGGAGGAAGTTGAGGGCGGTGCGCTCGGCGGCCAGCATCCCTCGCGCCGGCCCGCTCACCTCGGCGACCACGTCGCCGGGGGACACGCGCTGCCCATCCTCCACGTGGGGCACGAAACACAGCCCCGGCTCGACGCGGGCGAACACCGCCTGGGCGATGGGCAGCCCGGCGATCACCCCCGGCGCCTTGGCGACGAGGTATGCGTCGAGGTGCAGGTCGGGCGGGAGCACCGCCTCCGAGGTTGCGTCCCCCGGGCCGATGTCCTCGGCGATGGCCAGCTCGATCAACGGGGCGGCGGCGGAGAGCAGCGGCTGGTCGTCCGTCCGCGCCCCGCCGGTTCCGGCGTCCGGTCCGCGCCTCTCGCGCAGCCGCTGGCGCGCGACGGCCAGGATATCGGCATGGTCGAAGGCCAGCGGCGGCGGGGCATCCAGTGGCCACCAGCGGGCCTCGGCGGCGTCGTCACCGGCGTGGGGATGGACACTGTCGGGCGGGACGAGGGCCAGGTAGACGACCGTGATCACCCGCCCGCGCGGGTCGCGCCTGGGATCGCCGAAGGTGTGGAGCTGTTCCAGGTGGACATCGCGCACGCCGGTCTCCTCGTCCAACTCGCGTCGCGCGGCGTCTTCCAGCGACTCGTCCATATCCAGGAAACCGCCGGGAATGGCCCACATACCTTCGGAGGGCGGGTTCTTGCGCCGGATCAGCAGTACCTGCTGGTCGTCGTCGCGTCGGGTGCAGACGATCACGTCTACGGTGACGGACGGGCGTGGATAGTCTTCGAGTGACATAGTTCCTCCCCCTGCAGAGTATACAATCCTCTGGAAAGGTTTGCAACCGCGCCTGGAGTAAGGTATAATCGCGTCGCACCCCTGGGAGGCGAGATGACGCGAGCACTGATTACGGGAGCTGGCGGGTTCGTCGGCGGGCACCTCTGCACCTACTTGCTGACCCACACCGATTGGAAATTGCTGGGGACGGTCTACCCGGAGCCGGTGAGCGTGGCGCGGCCGCGGCCGCGGCTGCGGCTGCTCCATGCCGACCTGCGCGACCCACAGGTCGTGGCGGACGAGGTGATGCCCTTCGCGCCGGACGTGATCTTCCACCTGGCCGCGCAGTCCTTCGTCCCGGACTCGTTCGGCGATCCGTGGGACACGCTGGAGAACAACATCCGCGCCGAGCTGAATATCCTGGAAGCCGTGCGGCGGATGGCGCAACCGGCGCGCGTGCTGGTCATCGGCTCCAACGAGGAGTACGGCGCGCCCCGTCCGGAGGACCTGCCGCTGACGGAGGAGAGTCCCCTGCGCCCGGCCAGCCCCTACGCCGTCAGCAAGGTGGCGCAGGACATGCTGGGGCTGCAGTACTTCATTGCCTACGGCGTGCCGGTGGTGCGTGTCCGCCCGTTCAACCACACCGGGCCGGGGCAATCGCCCCGCTTCGTCGTGCCGGCCTTCGCCAGCCAGATCGCCCGCATCGAGGCGGGGCTGCAGGAGCCGGTGCTGCGGGTGGGCAACTTGGAGGCGGCACGGGATTTCTCCGACGTGCGGGACATCGTCCGTGCCTATCATCTAGCGGTGACACAGGGCGAGCCGGGCGAGGTCTACAACCTAGCCTCCGGGCGACCGCAGTCGGTGCGCGGGCTGCTGGAACGGCTGCTGGCCATGTCCACCGTCAGGATCCGCGTCGAGGTGGACCCGGATCGCTACCGTCCGGTGGATGTACCGGTGGTTTACGGCAGCGCGGAGAAGTTCCGTCAGCACAGCGGTTGGCAGCCGCAGATCCCCTTCGAGCAGACGCTGCGGGAGGTGTTGGAGGGTTGGCGCGG
>Ga0209018_1002259_pt1 | contig 13858 bp, 7 predicted proteins | sample YNPBryBLVA2012_FD_185814 | JGI IMG/M metagenome (GOLD analysis project Ga0209018, IMG submission 185814) | Anoxygenic and chlorotrophic microbial mat microbial communities from Yellowstone National Park, USA - YNP Bryant BLVA 2012 (SPAdes)... ...
CGACTGATTCATCTACCCGGTTCCGTTGTGCTACAATGGCCGAAGTTATAGGAGGTAATCACGCATGTCAATTCCCATAAACAACCGGGAAACCGAAACGGGCCTGGTGGAGCTTGATATTGCGCCTTATGCCTTGCCGAATTGTCCGCGCGGCGAAATCAGATGGGAGGAGCCACGAGACATTTCACGTCTCATTCTACGCTACGACGGGGAAGTCCCGCACGATGTGAAGTTACTTTACCAGCGTAACTCGTGGCCAAGAAAGCGAGTCGAAAACGACTACAAGGGTGTTAACAATGCGATGCTCTTCGGATGGACACCAATCGATGATTGGTTCAACACGTCCTTCGTCGAAGCGGCTATCGAATTGCAGCCCTTGGACGCCAATACACTTCAGGTTACTTTCAGTCCTTTGACAGCCGAACTGGCCGATTATGCTGACTACGACGTTACTTTCAGGCGCACAATCGGTCTTAGAGTCGAGGGTTCTAAGCCGCCTGACAGTGTCCAAGTCTACACGAGGTGGGAGCCTGTCGTTACGGAACTAGAGGTTTGGCTCGATTGTGGCAAGGCGACTCCTGGCGCGAGCGTGTGCTTATCCGGTTATAATGCCGTCATTGAGAACGTAGAACCCGTCATTGGTGTCATCGTGGAGGGTCCGTGTGTAACCGGCACGGCCGATCAGCGAGCTTTCCGCGCTAAGGTCAGGCACGTTAAGCCAAACCTGGAATACTCGTTCGATGTCGGTCTAGTTAGTTTTTCTCTCGAACATGACAGGTTTACAATTTCGCTCAGGTCTCTTGAAGAGCAGGGGCCAATCTACTACGAAGAAGAGGGTGTCTTTATCAAGCGAGCATCGGACACCACTACATTTGAGGAGTATCTAAAAAGCATTGAGGGAGCCAAGACCTACAACGAGCGTGTGGCCGAAACCTGGGATCAAAGCCTGGGCGGAGCTCTCTATGGCCAGGCGAGGGGACATTCAGTTCCTAACAGCGTGGGGTGCAAGTATGCTAGGCAGCGGTTTTGGATAGAGCCTAGCGGTGACATTGTGATGATAGGGGAAAACGTGAAGTCGTTTCCAGGCGCCGACACTCCGCGTTACAAGAACGAACGCGACGGTCGAATATCCTTCAGCTTGGAAAAGTGGCGCAGCCTGGGCAGGTTTGCCGATCCGGCACCAGTGCTAGCACACAATCTGCACTTCGCTAAAGGGGGAGTGGTGGTTCGGCAGAAGAGTTTGGCCGTTCCTCTGGAAAAAGGCGCTGGCGATGCGCTTAAAGCTGACGATACAATCGTGGCCCTCGTTCGATTTCAAATTGCCAATGAGGGACTCAAGAACGAATTAGTGGAGATTCCAGTACGTTACTCCAGTTCGTCTCAGCGATCGCAAAATCGCTTGCTGCTAAGTCACTGGAAAAAAGACTGGAGCGACGATCTAATCCCGATTTGTCCACTTGCGGACCTGAAAGTCTCGTCGCATGCCTCCGCGCCATCCCTTTGCCTCGTGTCAAGCGAGTTCGAAGGCCAGGACGCGTTGAGGTTTGCCATTGACACGTCTATGGAGATTGCCAAGACGGACGATGGCCTAGTAATTCGCAAGGAGCTAAAACCGGGAGAGAGTTGTCAGGCAGTTCTGAAATTACCTTTCATAGCGCTGGACAGAGATGACGAGATAGCTGCTTTGGACAGACTGAGTTTTGAGGAGTCGCTAGAGAAGGTTAGAGAGTTTTGGGTGAAAGAATGCTCGGCTGGCGCTCAAGTTCATACACCGGAGGCCAAGATCGACGATCTTCACGCCACTCACGTAGCTCATATTCAGTCCGCGGGCGTTGCCATGCCGGATGATCCATATCTGGTCAATACTTCTGTGGGGACATCCACTTATGGCAACTTCGCCAACGAGTCGTGTATGATCCTGCAGGACCTCGACGAACGCGGACTTCACGAGGAGGTGCGACGGAGGATTGGCGTTTGGCTCAAGTATCAGGGCACCAAGCCCTTGAAAGGCAACTTCACCGATCACGACGGTGTCTTCTTCGGTGCGGGCGGGTTTGAGTGCGGAGATACCTACAGCCAGCATCACGGATGGGTGCTTTGGTATATTGCCGAGCACTACTTTATGACTGGAGACAAAGAGTGGTTGACGAAAGTCGCAGGCCATCTCGTCAAGGGCGCGGACTGGGTATTTCGCCAGCGCAGGAACACAATGACGGATCTTCCGCATTCTCGTGGGTGGGAATATGGATTTATGCCGGCCGGCAGCCTCGAGGACGTTGCCGATTACTTCTACTGGCTTACCACCAATGCAATGACCTGGAAAGGGGTCGATAACGTAGCTGCTGCTCTTGAAGACATCGCGCACCCAGACGCAGAAAGAATTCGTGTGGAAGCCGATGCCTTCAAGAAAGACCTCATCAAAGGTTTCGAAACCGCTCGCCAGCACAGTCCTATCGTTAGGCTTCGAAATGGCAAGTGGATTCCGCATTATCCCAGCAGGCTCTACCTGAGAGGGCGCGATGTTGGATGGATTCGTGAGGTGCTCGAAGGTTCTATCTACTTGCTTATTTCCGGGCTCTACGACCCGAACAGTAAGCAAGGTCAGTGGATTGTTGACGACTTTCAGGATAACCGCTACGTCAGCGACAACTATGGCTATCCCATATACCATCCGGAGCGGCACTGGTACGATTCTGCTGGGTTCTGTTGCCAACCAAATCTGTTGCCGGGATTGATGCCACATCTCGACAGAGATGAGCCGGAAATCTATATCTGGATGTTCTTCAACGCATGGGCGTCCTGTTATCGCGAAGAGACCAACGCTATGGTAGAGCATCCTATGCCGATACTAGGCTACGCGAATTCGGCTTGGATTAAGACGAGCGATCAATCGAACGCAATGAAGTGGTTGCGTTATATGTTCGTGTACGCACCACGAGAGGAACTCTACATTGGTCGGGCGGTGCCGACGCACTGGTTGAGCTCGCGTCAACCTGTTGGAGTTGTGCGAGCTGCCACAAGGTTCGGCTATATCGACGCGCTTTATACTGGGGATCTCAAGAACAACTCGATTACACTTGACGCCACATTGCAGTTGAGGGCTGATCCAAAACGGATTGTAGCCAAGTTCAGACATCCTGAAAAAGTGCCTATCAAGCGCGTAAATGTCAACGGTCGGCCATACAGCAAGTTCGAAGCCGATAAGTCCGAAGTGGACCTTACAGGATTCAGCGGGAAGCTACAAGTGCAGGCGTACTTCTAAGCTAATTACAGATCCGGACCGCCCAACATTCTGCAGCCCGGCTTCTATTTGCGATGGGGCACGGCTTCTTAGAAAAGACGGTTCGGCACCGGCATACTTGGGTGCTGAACCGTCACATTCTTCCTGTTGGAGGTTCGTTGTTTTCTGTTAACCAAAACCCTAATCCATCGTAATCAGGCCATTCCCGACGTCTCGCGACGACCTCGGTTGCGCGATACCGACCGACTCTAGGCCAAGGGCCTGGTAAAAATAATTGCCTTTGCTAAAGGCCAGAGTGGTAGGTGATCGCCATGATGTGATCACCTGCCACTTGGCACCGCCCTGGTTGCAATGTTGCGATAATTTGAACGTTTGCCCTTTCTTTCGGAGCGCTCCTTAGTCTAAGCCATAGGATGGACCGGCAACCGTCGGGATAGGGCGTTCCCCAAACAACTTTACTTGTCCAATGTCGTCTTAACCCGTTGGTCTTCCCTTACAATAACTCTGCAGCCGCCTTCGTGGCTCTGGGACCAATCCTGCAACGGCGCTGGCTCCAAGAGCGTGTCCAGCTTGCCCAGCGCTTTCAAGCGGTCGTAGATGAGCTGCCAGCCGCAGTCGCGATCAGGGGCTATCTCGCACTTGCCGTTGTGAGCAAACCCGCACGGACCGCTGAGCAAAGATTTCGAACAGCGTGTCACAGGACAAACGGCCCCATAGGTTCCCAGCACACACTTTCCACAGGCGGTGCACTTCTCAGCCCATACGCCCTGCTCCTGTAGGATGCCGATGAACTTCGTGTCAAGGCCCGGGTAGACCGGAACCAGCGGGAAGCGCTCGGCTATTGCCTGCACGCCCGCGCCGCAGGCTAACGACACCACTGCGTCCGCCCATTGCACCTCATCCAGTATGTCCTCGATGAACTGGTTCTCACATTGGCGTTCGATGGTTTCTTCGCGTATTTCGTGTTCCTCTTCGTCCAACCGAAAAGCTATTCGCAAGGCTGAGCTAATCATTCCAACCTCGCGCTCGCCGCCGGCAAGGCATACAGTGACGCAACCGCCGCAACCGAGAACGAGGATGTTCTTGTACTCGGTCAGAGCCGCCTTTAGGTCCTGGATGTTTTTCCTGTGTGCAACTATCATGCTACCGTTCCCTCCGGTGTCCTCTCTCGTTCGTGTCTTAGGGGGTTGGGACCGAGGCCGCGCAGGCGCTCGGTCATTGTGTTGATGATCTCCGCAAAAGTCGAGCCCTCCGCAGAAGAGAGGTTGAACATCTCCAACCTATTGCTATCGAAGCCGGCCTCCGTCAACACGTTCTTTGCCATCTCAACGCGCCTTCTAGCGCGCAAGTTGCCTTCCTGGAAGTGACAACCGCCTTCCAGACAGCCCGCGACTATCACCCCGTCAACTCCGCTCTCGAAAGCCCGCATTATGTAACCCATATCCACCTTGCCGGTGCACGGCAGCCGGAGCACGCGGACGTTGGGCGGATACTGCGCGCGCATGGACCCGGCAAGGTCGGCCGCGGCATACGCGCAGTAGTGACAGCATAAAGCTAATATCTTGGGCTCGTAGTTCATATCAACAAACCTCCGCCAGCAGCGCCTCGATTGCCGCGGCAACCTGGTGGTCGGTAAAGTGTTGTAGCTGTATTGCTTTGGCCGGGCATTCGGCAGCGCAACTTCCACAGCCCATGCATTTTGCAGCCTCTATCTCGACCCGGTTCTTGCCATTGGCATAGTTGACGGCGGGTGCTCCGTAAGGACAGACCCGCACGCAAGTCAAACACGACACGCACTTCCTGATGTCAACGCAGCTCACCTGCCCGCCGACTATCATAGTCTTCTTGCTCAGGATTGTCGCGGCTCTTCCGGCGGCCGCTAACCCCTGCTGGATGTTTTCGGCCGTCGACTTCGGCGAGTGAGTGCTTCCACAGAGGAAGATGCCCTCGGATGCGAAGTCAACGGGCCGCAGCTTCAGATGCGCCTCAAGGAAGAAGCCGTCTTCGTTGAGTGGAATCTTTGCCAATTCGGAGACCTGCTGGTTGTCCACGGCGGGCGCGGTGCCAGTCGAAAGAGCCAGGTAATCGACATTCAGTTCCAGTGTTCGTTGGAGCTCAGGCTCGACAAACGTCAGCTTCATGCGGTCGCCACCGGTGACAACTGGCGGCTCCTCTGGAGTGTAACGGACGAACAACACGCCGAGCTGGCGAGCCTTTTGGTAGAGCAGTTCGCTGGCTCCATAGGTGCGCATATCGCGATACAGTATCACGACGTTTGCGTCAGGCTGTGCCTCTTTTATTCGTATAGCGTTCTTGACGGCGTGTGCGCAGCACGATCGGCTGCAGAATGGTCTCTCACTGTTTCGCGACCCGACGCACTGGATCATCGCAATGGTTGTCCCTATGTCAAGGGGCAAGTTGCCGTCGATCAGTTTGTTTTCCAGCTCTCGCTGGGTGAGCACGCGTTGGTTTAGCCCGTAAAGGTATTCGCGGGGCTTGTATTCTGTTCCGCCGATGGCGATAATCATTGCGCCGTGCGTTACCGTCTTTTTGCCGGTGGGCGTCTCGACGATACTTGAGAAATTGCCGACGTGGCCGTTCAGCTTGGTGGCTTTTGATGACAGATAGACGTCTATCAGCGGATGGTTGGACGCGCGCCGGACAAGTCGATCACGCATCGGACCTTTGGGCATTCTGCCCCCAAGAGCCTCTTCCTTCTCCACGAGGCTGGTTCTGAATCCCATATCTGCGAGGGCCAACGCGGCGCTAATACCGCTTGGTCCTCCGCCTATTACCAGTGCGGCCTGGTTTACCGGCAGTTCTTCGGTTGCGAGTGCGGACAGTTGCGCGGCCCTGGCTACCGACATTCTTACCAAGTCGATCGCCTTTTCTGTTGCTGCTTCGGGGTTTTCCGAATGTACCCAAGAACACTGATCGCGTATATTCGCCATCTCTACGAGGAACGGGTTTAGCCCACATTCGCGCGCCGTATCACGGAACAACGCTTCGTGTGTTCTCGGTGTGCATGAAGCCACCAAGAGTCTGTTTAGGTTGTGTTCACGGATTATCTCTTTTATGCGGTCTTGGGTGTTGTCGGCGCACGCGTAGACTACGTTCTCGGCGTAGACAACACCATACATCTCTCGTGCTGCCTCAACCACCCTCTCCACGTCGACCACAGAAGCGATGTTGATGCCGCAGTGGCAGATGAACACGCCGATCCGTGGCTGAGCGTCGGTATAGTCATGCTCGGTTGGGTAGAGTTTTTCTACGACCATCGTTCCGCGCGACGGTGCCAGAAGCTGCATCGCCTTGGCGGCAGCAGCACTGGCCTGGGTCACCGTATCGGGGATGTCCTTCGGCTCTTGGAACGCACCAGCCACAAATATACCTTCACGTGATGACTGCACCGTTGCCAGCTCGCCTGAACTACAGAAGCCGCACTCGTTCAAGTTAACTCCGACAACTCGAGCAGTATGCAACGCCTCCTCGCTCGTCCTCATTCCGGTGGAGAGCACGACCAGGTCGAACTCTTCCTCCACCGGCTTGCCGTCTCTCACGTAGGAGAGCCGCAGCATCCGGCTTTCGGGAACCTCCACCACACGAGATATCATACTGCGCTGGAACTTCACCCCCTGTGCCTGGGCGCGTTCGTAGTAGCGGTCGAAGTCCTTGCCGAACGCCCGGATGTCTGTGTAGAAGATCGTGGTATCCAGACCCTCGGTGTGGTCCATTGCCACGACGGACTCCTTGATGGCGGCCATACAACATACGGAGGAACAGTGTGGTCTGTTGTTAGCGATGTCTCGCGACCCAACACACTGGATAAACGCCAGCTTTTTCACTTCTTGTCCATCAGACGGTCGCAGTAAGTGACCAGCGTACGGACCGCTTGCTGAGAGCATTCGCTCAAACTGAACGTTTGTCACCACGTTCGGGTATCTTCCGAAGCCGAACTCTCCGCGGCCGGTGGCGTCGAACTCCTCGAAGCCCGGAGCGAGTATCACCGCGCCGACGTCGATCTCGCGAACCGTATCTTTCATCTCGTGGTTGATGGCCTTAGGCTGGCACACCTTCACGCACTCCATACACTCGCAGCAGATGCCGCAGGCAAGGCACCGCGCGGCCTCCGCCATGGCCTCATCGGGCGAGTAGTCACCCTTTTCGGCAGTCACCTTGCGGGACTTCTTGAGGTTCCGACTTCGCTGGAACCGCTCGAGCTCGTGGTGCTGGTCCTCGGTCCAGACGTGATCGTCAGGCCTGCGGCCCTCCGACATATCCTCACCGTTGATAAACCTGTCGATAGACTCAGCGGCCCTGATCCCCGCGCCCACAGCCTCGCTGAGCGTGCCCGCGCCCGCCACTACGTCTCCCCCGGCGAATACGCCCGGGACGCTCGTGGCTAAGGTGATCGGGTCGACCTCGACCAGTCCCCACTTGTTGGTGGCTAAGTCAAGACCCGCGGCGAACGACAGATCTGGGGTCTGGCCAATAGCTACGATTGCTGTGTCGCATTCAATTATGTGTTCCGAGCCTTTAACTGGCACTGGCTTGCGCCTGCCTGAAGCGTCGCGCTCGTCGGAGAGCTTCATCTTCAGGCACTCGACGCCGACGAGCTTGCCGCCCTTGGGTACGAATCGCTTAGGGTTGGTGAGCAGAACAAACTTCACGCCCTCGTGCGCTGCTTCCTCGACCTCAACGCGATCAGCAGGCATCTCTCTCTTTGTCCTGCGATAAACTATCGTCACATCCTTTGCGCCTAGCCTCTTTGCGGTGCGGGCGACGTCCATCGCGGCATTACCCGCGCCTATTACCACTACTTTCTCGCCGATCTGCGCGCCCTTGCCAAGGTTCACGTCACGTATGAAGTCGATGCCGGACACCACGCCAGGCAGGTCCTCGCCTTCAGCGCCCAGCTTGGAACCCTTCTGCGCGCCCACTGATGCGAACACCGCTTTATAGCCCTGCGCCTTCAGGTCGGCGATCGTGAGGCCGGGCCCGATGGGCGAATTGGTCTTGAGCTCGATGCCCTGATCGATTATGTTGGCTACCTGTCTATCGAGAACCTCGCGCGGCAGACGGAAGTCTGGGATTCCGGCGCGCATCATGCCGCCGGTCACCGGAAGCGCCTCAAAGATCGTGACCGGGTAACCGTGCTTTGCCAGCCAATCGGCAGCGGCAAGCCCCGCTGGGCCAGCGCCGATGATCGCGATTCTCTCGGGGCGCAAGGGCCGGTCCTCGTTCTTAGTATCCTTGCCCTGCGTGTTGTCGAGGGCGAACTTCTTGAGTTCTCTGATCGACACCGGGTCGCCATAGCGCGACTGTTGGCACTCGTCCTCGCACGGCCGATGGCACACGTAGCCGCAGATGAGGGGTAGTGGATTATCGCGCCTGATGATTTCGGCGGCTTCGTCGAACTTGCCCGCTGCGATCAGTGCGACGTATGCCTGAGCGTTTTGGCCTATTGGACATGCGGACACGCACGGAGGACGCTCGCGTTTTTCGATAACGTAGGCGTTCGGGACTGCCTGGGCGCACACTTTGTGGATGGCTGTAGTGTTATTCAAGCCCCGATTGAAGTTGTCAGGCACTTTTACTGGACAGACCTTCTCGCAGTCGCCGCAGGCCGTGCACTTGTCAATGTCGACAAACCGTGCCTTCTCCCTGATCTTCGCGCGGAAATGACCTGGCTCTCCCTCGAATTGCTCGACTTCAGCCTGAGTTATGATCTCGATGTTGAGATTGCGGGTGCACTCCACTAGCTTCGGCGAGATGATACACGTCGCGCAGTCGCCGGTAGGGAACGTCTTGTCGAGCTGAGCCATTTTGCCGCCAATGGTCGCCGATTTCTCCACCAGATACACTTTGAAGCCGGAGTTGGCAAGATCGAGCGCCGCTTGAATGCCGGCGACACCGCCGCCACAGACCATTACAGCGCCTACCGGTCCGCCTTCCAGGCTGCTGTCGGTTATTCTCAGTTCCTCGCCGCTTATGCTCATTACCGGTACCTCGCCAAGACCCGCTTGGGGTCGGTTATTAACTTGCTGATTCCCAGATCGTTTTCGGGGATTCCCAGAGCTCGCCCAAGAAGCTGAGTGAAGTAAAACACGGGAAGATCCACCTTCTGCCCGCGTGATTCCTCGACGTCTTGCTGACGAAGGTCAAGATTAGTTTGGCAGAGCGGGCACGCCACCGCGATGCAGTCTGCCCCGCTTTGCTTCGCCATGTCCAGTATTTCTCCAACGAGTGTCTTTACCGTGTCTGTCCTCGTGATGGAGAAGCTTGCACCACAGCATTCAGTCTTATATGGCCACTCCACGGGCTCCGCCCCTGTCGCAGCTAAAATCTCTTCCATAAGTTGTGGGTTCTCGGGGTCGTCAAGTATCGACAGCTCTTTGGGCCTGGTGAGAAGACAGCCATAGTAGCAGGCCACCTTCAGGCCGTCGAGACCCTTGGAGGTATGCCCCGGCGTCTCGCCTTCGACCGCCGTCGTGATCTCGGAAAGACCGATGTCGTCCTTCAGAATCTGAAGGAAGTGCCGCACCTTAACGCTGCCGTCGTAGTCACGCCCGATTGCGGCGGCGACATCCTCGCGCATTTTCGCACTCTCGGCAATGGCTAGGTTCCCCGCGGCAAGCCTTCCGTAGCACGCGGCACAGCACACTATCACGTCGCAGCCCATATCCTGAGCCAGCGCCAGGTTGCGCGCGGCCATGGAGGCAGCCAGAAGGGCGTCGGTGGCGTGGGCCGCGGTCGAACCGCAGCAGGTCCAGCCCGGAATCTCTTCAAGCTCTATGCCAAGTGCTCTGGCGACGGCCAAGGTCGAAACCATGAAATCATTGGCCGTCGATTCGAGCGAGCAGCCCGGGAAGAACGCATATTTCATCTTCCTGCCCTCCTGATCTTGCTCATAATACTCGAGATAGCCCCGCGCCCGCTGGACCGGGGCGGCAGTAGCCGCATCTTGCCTTTGCGGAGCATAGTTAGGAACTTCCTGTGGTCGCTGAAAAAGTCCCTGGTCTTTATCTTGTAGATGCCCATCAGTCCGAACTCGTAGACCCGGCCGAAGCGGCTCACCGAGCTTAGCAGCGACTCGTGGAACGTGCGTATGCGGCTTAGCTCCTCTGGGGCCTCAGTGGCCATCGTGCGGAGCCTGTCGATCATCGCCGGCGTGTCCACCCTCATCGGGCAGCGCGAAACGCAGGTCTGACAGGACGCGCATAGCCATATGTGCCGGCTATGGAGCATTTCGTTCTTCATGCCAAGGGTCGCCATCCTGTTGAGCTGGTGAGGGAGAACATCGGTCTCCCTGCGCATGGTGCAGCCGGACGAACATCGTCCGCACTGCAGACACAGCCCGATATTCAGCCGACCCTCAGGGTCCAGTTCCCGTATCAGGTCTGAGTTGATGCACTCTATCTTTGTCTTGCTCATAGCGACCTCATCAATCACACTTTCCCATCGTCACTCGTCGGAATCGTCGCACCAGATAGCGTTCGCGTCGTCGTCCGCCGCCACCACCGATTTCGGCTTTGCCGGCACTACCTTCCGGTAAACGCTCACCGGATCCCATCGCTTGCCGTCAACGGTTAGAAGCCGCGAGACTGATATATCGAATAGCCGCTCATTTTCCTCAAGATATGGCTTAATGAGTTTCCAGTCTGCCTCGGTGAGGTCGGTGTATTCACCACCGTTTAGCTGTTCGTTGTCAAGGACGCGGCGAGGGTCCCGAACATATACAGCGCCCCCGGAAGCCAGCGAAAACAAGTTCGAGCCAGGGTAGGGGGATTCGAGGTCGTATATGTCGCCGTCGTCGTCAAAGCTCACGCCGTTTAGAATCACAAAACCGCCGCCCGCTAACGGATCTCCTGCCATAAAAGACTCCGCCAGGAAGTCCAGACACGTGCCGTTGATCACGGCCCTGGGTTTTCCTACGGCGTTGATGAGTGGGCGGCCGGCGGCATTGCCTTTGACAAATACGGTGCCGCCCTTGGCGCCGTACATGAACGTTTGGCCTACGTCGCCGTGCACCACCAGTCGCCCATTCTTCATGATCTGTGCCAGTTGGTCCTGAGCGTTGCCGTGGACAACCACCGTTGCGCCGTCCAATCCCGACGCAAGGTAATCGCCAGTGCTGCCGTAGGCATCAATTAACACGTCCGTGCTATTTGGTCCTAGCCCACAGCCCAGGAATCGCTGTCCTGTGTAACCGTAGGCTATGAGCCTCTTCCAGCCCAATTCGTAAGCTTGCGCAACATAGCGTGCTGCGCACTCATCGCCTTCAGGAGGGAAGCACCGCCCGTCGACAACCAGAATCTGCTCGTTGGCGTCTGGACTTCTGAGCAAGCAGCGAGTTTCCCAGTCGAGCCTTGCATAGCGTGATACGGGCTCTTCAGTAATCGAAGGTACGCCGTCGAAGATATTGTTGATGCAATCGTATACGATTTGTAGTATGGTGGACCGTTTGTTGTCGCCGGTTGGGTATCGGCGGTCGATCATCAGCGTCAAGCCTGCGATGGCTGCCTCGCGCTCGGAGTCTGTAAGTTGGGGGGCAGCAACTGCGCGACAGAGTCTTCTTAGTTCGAAAAGCTCCGGTTCGCCTGTGAGATCCTTGGCAGCTTCGAAAAGGTTTTTCCCAGTCGCGTCTGAAAGCAGCTCCCCTATGTTCAGTGAGCACTCTCCTGTCACCTGAACGGACCAGTCAACCCTCCGACCGGGCTTAACTCTCTTGGGTCTGCCGAACTTGTCCGTGCAGCTAAGTGTTCGACTACCGTCAGCGTTCCTTTTTACTGTGAAAACGAAGGCGCCGCCATCGGTGTAACTGCCACCGCGAGCGTTCCAATACTCGTCCGCAATTGGGCAGAAACGATTGTCCTCGGCTGCCAGACTGCGTAGCGTGGCGTCGATGGCTTGTTTCTCAGAGCAGATAAGTCCGATCTGTACCTCGCCATCCTGAAGTGCAAATACTTGCGGTCGGAGCATGGCCGTGTCGGTTATTCCTAGCAGTTGGAACGAGTCGTTATCGATATCATTTCTCGCTATAATGAAGAACCACGGCCCGTCAGGCGAGCCGTGTATGTGGCTCGCTTGAATCGCTCGATATATCTCTTGCTTATTGGGCGGCAGCATATCGAAGTCGCGCTCTCCTGTTGGGGCCAAACCTTCTATTAAGTACTCCAACGGGTACTTGTAGACTCGGCTCCAGAGGTCGAATACTAGTATCGACACTTCCGTATCCGTCAGGAACAGTGGTTTGATGTTGCGCTGGGCCAGATACTCGGTCACGGAGTAGTAGTTAGCGAAGTCTCCATTATGAACCAGCGCTTCGTTCATCCCACAGAACGGGTGCGCACCGCCTGGATGCCATACTCGCCCTCGTGTCGGGTAGCGTTGATGTGCTATCCACACGTGGGCGCTGAAGTCCATGAGGTAATAGTAATCGAGGATCTGCTCGGCGTAGCCGACGATCTTGAGAATCATCATGTTGCGGCCGTGCGAAAGCACGAAGGCTTTCTTGTCGCCTAAGGCTGCGTAATACTTGGAGTTCAGAGCGAAGGTGTTTTGGTAGACAAACTCCTCTTCGATTTGGCGTTCGGGCAGTCCAGCCAGGCCGCGCTGCTCAGCAAATCGCTCTAACGTGTCTGACTTCGGCCTCACGAAGTAACGAAGGACCTCGGGTGGGCGGACTTCAAGTCCCTCTATGTCGCGGTAATCGTCTACGTGAGGAATCACATCGGCGTGGTGAACGTCAAACTGCGTCGTAACAAAATCTTCCTCCACGTTGTTCCTCGCGGATGGGTCCAGCAGCGCGATGTGCAGCAGGTAATCGTGTTCGAGGATGTCCTGCGATACACCAAGAGCCGTGTGGTCCAACCCAACGGCCGCGATTCCTCCGCCCTTGCCGTTGCCGCGGTTGTGCATCTGAACTGACGGCTCGTAGATGTGCCGGCCACGCACCGGGATGTTGCAAGCGAAACCGGTTACGCCACAACCACCTTCCTCGTCGGTATGGGGAGACTTACCCAGGTTAAATCCCTCGACCATCCATCGTCTTGAATCAATTATTCGCTGCGCAAAGTCGTTCATTTCCGTCTCTCTGTTCTTTGTGTCCACGAAGTCCTTGAGACTCGGCCTATTAGTAGTCAAGGTGTCTGAGCAGGTCCGTTCGCCCACGCAGTTGTTTCACGTCATTCATGTTGAATCTGCTCAGAATGTCTATCAACTGCTCATGCCACGCGGCGAGCAAATTGATGAGTCGTTGCGTGCCCCAATCGACGGTCATTTTTGCCAGCATCTGTTGATCGGTGGTGGCGATACCTCTGGCACAGCCCTTGCCGCTTTCGCACCGGCCACAACGAATGCAACCAAGCGCTACCATTTCCGAAGTGCCGATCACCACGCCATCTGCACCCAACGCGATCGCTTTAGCCATATCGTAGGCTGTCCGGATTCCGCCGCTTGCGATAAGTGTTACCTTGTCCCGAATGCCCTCGGATTCCAAGAATCTGTGCACCTTGGGAATGGCTTGATGATCAACGGCACATGATAAACCGCCGTGCCCACCAGCCAGGTCAGCAGAAGGATCGCCGCTCCCAGCGCAGCCAGATCTTTTTTGGG
>Ga0209018_1002260_pt1 | contig 13851 bp, 6 predicted proteins | sample YNPBryBLVA2012_FD_185814 | JGI IMG/M metagenome (GOLD analysis project Ga0209018, IMG submission 185814) | Anoxygenic and chlorotrophic microbial mat microbial communities from Yellowstone National Park, USA - YNP Bryant BLVA 2012 (SPAdes)... ...
GGGGGGGCGCTGTGCCGGGCCTGGCGTTGGCGGGGGGTTACCTGCTGTGGTTGGCGCGCTTCTGGGAGCAGCAGTTGAACGACGGGCAGGCCTGGACGACCGCCGGGTCGTTGATCCCCGTGGCGCGCCGGCTGGCGTGCGTGGCATACGTTGGAACTCTGCCGGCGGCGGTGTGCGGCTCGCTGATGTGCGGGAGCGATACGCAACCGGTTTGGCAGACGCTGGTTACGAGCGTTCTGCTGCTGGGCGGAGTCGAGTACCTGGTCCGCGACAGCGCCGAGCACCCCACGCGCGGGACGCCGCTGGCCGGCTGCGCCGCGCTGCTGGCGGCGGTCAATCCGACCGTCAGGCTGATCGTCGGCGTGACGGGCTGCACACTCTGGCCGATGGTAGTAATTGCAGGCGGTGCGCCGCTGCTGGCGCTGCGCGTCGGGCGATTGCGTCTGCCGCCTGCGATACGCGCTGTGTATGCCGCGCACGCCGGCGGCGCAGCGCCGCTGGGCCTGCTGCTGGCTGTCGGCATGCGCGGTCTTGACCTGCAAAGTGTGGTCGCCGCGGTGCTGGCGGCAGTGTCCCTGCTGGGAGTGCTGACGCTGAACAGGGCGGACAGCTTCCGCAGGGGGCCCGGACGGAACGGACACGCTGCCGCTGTGGGCACCTGACGCCGCTTCCGGCAAAGTGGCAGGGAACATCCGGTTGTCGCTTGCGCCGTTCCAGGACGAGTTTGCCGACCGGCGGATCGTGATGATTCCGACGGGTCTGGCCGACCAGCGGCGGGCGCAGTTCGTGACCAGGATCGCTGCTGCGGTGAAGCAGCAGGCCGACTTCGCCGCACGCTGCGACAGCGTCCTGCGCGTCAGCGACGAGATCGAGGTGTGCGAGGAGCAAATCGTCGTACACCACGAGCCGGCGGCCCCACTCGACTGGAGCGCGATCCAGCCGGCAGGGGCGCGCCGCGCCATCAACGATATCTGGTGGTTTACCTGGACGGTGGTGCGCGCCCTGCGTGCCGCCGGCCCCGGGACGCCGCACGGCGGCATCCAGGCGGGGGCGCTGTATCTGGACGAAGCGGGACGGGCCAAGCTGGGGGACTTCGGGATCGCACCGGCGTACGAGGCGGTGTGCGGCGTGGAGGGGCGGCGGCAACTGCATTGCGACGGTGAGGTGCGGGCGGGAGCGGACGGGCGGCGCTGCTCGGGCGTCTGGGCGCTGCTGGGGGAGGACGAGGCGCGCGAGCATGGGTGGCTGGTGCCGTACTTCGCCCACGAGCTGCTGGAAGGCGCACCGCGGCTGAACCCGAAGGCGGACCAGTTTGCCGCCGGCGTGCTGCTGTACCTGCTGGCGACGGGGACGCACCCGTACGGGGCGAGCTTCGGCGACCCGGCGCTGCTGCTGTATTTCCATCTCGAGCCGTTCGCATTGAGCGAGGAGCGACCGGACTGGGCGGAGATTTTCGAGCGGCAGCGGGGAGGCGTCAGCACGAGTGCCGACGCGAGCGTCCTGGGGTGGGCGGCGCTGGTCACCAGGCTGCTGGCGAGCGATCCCGGCGAGCGCTTCGCCAGCGCCGCGGACGCCGAGCAGGTGGCGGCCGAGCACTGTCCGGCCGAATGGGGCGCGGCCGCGAAGGCGCTCGAGGCGGCGATCAGGCTGCTGGATGCGGGGGAGGCGGAGGCGTTTCTGGAGCAGGCGGGGGCCTGGCAGGCGGCGCCGGCCCTGCCGGCGCTGTGGCGCGAGCAACTGACGCGCTGGATTCGCGAGGTAGAGGGTCGGAAGCAGGAAATCGGAGCGCAGAAGCGGCTGCGGCAACGGCTGGCGGAGGGGCAGCGGGCGCTGGAGGCGGTGGAGGTCGAGCGGGCGCGCCAGATCGGGCGCGAAGTGCTCGCGGCGCCGCAGTGCGACGAGGGGTTGAGAGCGGCGGCGCAGGAGCTGCTTCGCTTCTGCGATGAGCAGGACCAGTTCATCCTGTCCGGTGCGGACGAGCTGGCGAAGGTGTACCTCCAGTCCGCGCGCCAGTACATCGACGGCCGGGAATTCGACCACGCGCGGCAGGTGCTTAACGGCCTGCTGGGGGACCCGGCGACGCCGCAGGCGCGCAGGGCACAGGCGCGGCGCCTGCGGGTCGAGGTGGAGCTGCGCGAGCAGCGGATCGAGCAGCAGCTTGCTGAGCTGGCCGGTGCGCGCGGGGACCTGGAGGCAGGGCGCTTTGCGGCGGCCCGGCGGCGTGTCGAAGCGCTGCTGGCCGAGCCTGATCTGCCGGAGACAACGGGAGAGCGGGCACGCGAGCTGCGGCAGGACATCGAGCACGCCCAGGCGCAGCATGCGACGTACGCGGCGCTGCTGGAGCAGGCGCGGGCGGCGTGGGAGCAGGCTGATCTCGAGGCGGTTGAGCGGCATCTGGCGGAGGTGCCGGCGGCGTACGCGATTCCGGACGTCGCCCGGGCGCGGGCCGAGCTGGCGGCGCGGTGCGCGCCGCTGCGCCGGGCGCTGGAATGTCGCACGGCGGCAGAGCGGGCGCTGAAGGCTGATGACCCGGCGGCCGCGCTGGCGCAGGCCGAGGAGGGGGCGGCGCTGGAGGGCTTGCCGGAGCTGCTGCGCGCGGCATTCGCCAAGCTTGGCGCTGACTGTCGCGCCCTGATCGCAGAGCGCCAGCAGGCACGACTGGCGCGACTCAGGGAGGTGCTGGAGGCGGCGGAGAGCGTATGCGCGGAGCTGCGCGTGGAGGAATGTCGGCGCCTGCTGGACGGGCTGGAGCAGGAAACTGGGCTGCCGCCGGACATCACCGCCCAGGCGCGCAAAGTGCTGGGCGTCTGCGAGCGCGTCGAGCAGGCGCTCAAGCTGTTCGAGCACGCGCGCCGGCACGTGGCCGATCGGGACTTCGACGCTGCGGCGGCCCTGCTGGAGGGGTTGCGGACTGACGGGCTGCCGCAGGCGCTGCTTGCGGAGCGCGGCCGCGTGCGCGCGGAAGTTGAGCGGGGGCGCCAGGAGCACGCCCGGCAGCAACGTGAGCGGCTGGCAGCGCTGCTGGACGAGGTGGACGCGCAGACCGCGGCGGGCCGGCTTGACGAGGCCGAGGCAGCGCTGAGCGCGGCGGAGTGCTCGGCATACCTGACGGAAGCGTTGCGGCGGCGAGCGGCGGCGGCGCGGACGACGATCGGCGAGCAGCGCCAGGTGCTGGCGGCGATCGCGGGGGCCGAGGCGGCGCTGGCGGCAGCGGCCCCCAATCCGGATGAAGCGCTGCGGCTGCTGGCCGGCCTGCCGTCGGAGCTGGCGAGCTGGGCGCAGGCGCGCGCGGCGGGCGTGCGGGAGCGGGCGACGGCGCTGGCAGAGCAGCGCCGGCGGGACGCAATCCGGCGGACGGTCGCGGCGCTCGACGCGGCGCAGGCAGCGCTGGACACGACTGATGTGACGGGCGCCCGGCGCCATCTCGAAGATGCCCGCCCGGGGCTGGAGCTGGATGCGACGCTGGCTGAGCGTCACCGGCAGCTCGGCCAGCTTGCCGCCGCCGTCGAGCAATGGATGCCGAAGGTTGGCGCGATCGCGCCGATGGTCGAGGCCGGCGAGTACCAGGCAGCGCGACGCGCGATTGCGGAGTTGCTCGGCGAGCAGCGCCTGCCGGAGCCGTGCCGGAGGCGACTGATCGAGCTTCGGGGGCGAGTCGAGGCATCCATAAGCAGCCGGCAGGAGGAGATCGACGCCGAACTGGACTCGCTGTCCGAGGTGCTCGCCAGGCGCGGACGCCGGGCGCGGCAGCTTCCGGCGCAGCTTGAGGCCCTGAAGGCGGATCCGCTGGCGACTGAGCGGCAGGCGGCACGGGCCGAGGCCCTGTTGCAACAATACCTGCGGCTGCCGGAGCCAAAGCCCGCGCGGCTGCCGGTGATCGCCGCGGCGTCGGCGGCGCTGGTCGCGCTGGCCGCGCTGGGGCTGTATCTGGGGGGCGTGATGGGTGGCTCGGGCGGGGGCAGGCCAGCGCAGGCGTCGGGTGGCTCGGTTGCGGGTGCGGGTTCGGCGGACGCGGCGGATACGAGCGTGGTCGAGCCGCCAAGGCCGGCAACGCCTTCCACCCCAGTGGTCGAACCGCCGCCGGAGCCGCCGGCGGTGGCGGCGCCTGCCAGTGCCGTGGCTGAAGCGCCTGTCCAGCCGCCGGAGCCGCCGCGGCCGACGCCTGAGGAGTGCTGGGCGACGTACCTGGTGGAGTTGCGCGCGGCGTTGCCGGAGGTGGTGGTGGACGAGCTGCTGCGGCCGGCGGCGGAGGGGGGATACGTGGTCGCAGCGCGCTGGAAGGACTGCGAGCTGCTGCCGTTTTCATTCGTCCGCTTCGACGAAGAGCGTGGGGTGCTGGAGCCGCCGCCGGCGGCGGTCGCGCCGTACTTCCGGTTGCAGGCCGAGGCGCTGAGCGCGCTGGGTCAGCCGCTGGAAATCGCCATGCCGGCCGACGATGAGAGCGGGGAGTACGCGGTGCGGCTGGAAGTGAGGGGCTTCCCAGCGCGGGTCGCGATCAGGGGGGTGGACATGGGCGCGGGCACCGTGGCGCTGCGGGCGCCTGTCAGGCTGGCGGGTGACACACGCGCGGACGCCGAGTTCGTGTTGGAGGGGCGCTTCGCGGATGGTCGGCTGGCCGCGGGCGCGGGGGCGGGGACGGCATTTGCCGGCTATCTGCGTGAGTTGCGGAAGCAGCGGATGGTAGAGGCGATCATGCGCATCGGCAGCGAACTGGGGCTGCCGCCGGGCGTGCTGCTGCGGGCGAGCGAAAGCTTCGACGGTGGACCGCACGCGACGCTTTCCGTGTGCGACGCTTCAGGGCGCGTGTGGGCCACGGTTCAGGTGCGGTGGAATCGTGCCGCGCTTGGTTATGAGACCGACATTGCGGCGGCGCTGGAGGCAGTACGGGAGGGGCTGAGAGCGGTCGCGCAGGCGGAGGAGACGCGGGACGCGCTGGCGCGGTCTTGGCCCCAGTTCCGGTCGCTGTTGCGGCCGCCGGCGGGTCGGGACGGGAGCGGCTACTTCGATCGCTGCGAGCTGCTGCAACTGGCGGTCGCCGAGGGGCGCGACGCAGGGGCGTTTGGGGTGCAGGTGGACGTGACCGTCGGGCCGTCGGCGGCGCCCGGGGAGCGGATCACTTTTCCGGCGCGCCTGAAGCTGGCGGATGGAGGCCTGGTGTGGGACCGCAGCGCGGTCGCCGGTGCACAGGCGGCGATCAGTGTGCAGCTTGAAGCGCTAAGCGGGGCGGAAGAGCTGCGGGCCCGACGGGCGGCGGAGGCGGCGCGCGAGCTGGCGGCAGAGCTGGGCGTCGAAGCTGATGCGATCGACGTGCGGGCCGACGGCGAGAAGCTGCTGGGGGAGGTGGCGGTAGGGGGGCGGCGGCGCTTCACCTGGGTCTGGGACCGCAGTGAGCTGCGCTATGCGGAGCGCGCGGAGTCGGCCCCGCAGGCGGAGACACTGGACGAGAAGCTGGAGCGGCTGGCGGCGCGGCCGGCGGTGGAGCCGGGCGAATTCAGGGACGTGCTGGCGGAGGTGGCGCAGGCGAAGATCGGGCGCTACGGCACGCCAGGGTACGCGCTGGCGGCCGGTTTCGACGGGGCGGCGACGGCCGAGGGGGCGCTGCTGGCAGTCAGCGCGGCGCTCCAGAAGCTGCTGGCGCCGGTGGCGACGCGCGACCCGTATCCGACGGTGTTCGTCGAGTACCTGGTCGGTGAGCGGGCCGTGTACGGGTTGAGCTGGCGGGCGGTGACCAGCGAGACTGACGCCATCAGCGCGGCAGAAGGCATGAGCGTGTGGAAGGTGATGCCGGTCGAGGAGCTGGGCGCCTACACGACGCCCGCCGCCTTCCGCGAAGCATATTCGACGGACGCGGCGCTGGGCGAGCGGCTGATGGGCGGCGCGCTGGGTGGGACGCTGCGGGGCTCGGCGCGGGCCGGGGGCGGGGCGTTCGGGGTGGTGGTGGCGCCGGACGGGGCGCTGTGGCTGACGCGCTGGGAGCAGGTGCGCTTCGAGCCGCGCGCCGTGGCGAACATCGACGATCGCGGCGCCGGGGCGGTGGCTCAGGCCGGCAGTCTGCGCGAGCTGCTGCGGCCGACGCGGATGAAGGACGGCGAGCGGCACCGGCGCGTGGGGCTGTGGTGTGTTCCGACGCTGGCCGGAGAGTGGCGCGGGCCACCGGGGCGGATCGACGATTTCCAGTTGGGCGAGCTGATTTCCGGGCAGGGGGCGAGCCGGGCGAGCTTCCGCTGGCGGCGCGGGCCGCTGTGCTTCGCGTGCGTCACGGACGCCACCGTGCGCGGGACGGACTGGAAATGGCCGGAGTTCGCCAGGAGCGTGGCGCCGGAGGAGATCGGCTATCGCTTCTGGGAGCGGGGCTGGCGCAACGGGGAGGAACGCTGGGACCCCACGCCGTTCGCCAGCCTGGTGGTGATCCAGTTGCCGTAAGGCTGGGGGCGTAGCGGGTCTGTTCGGGGGCGGGCGTGGGTGCTAAAGTCGTGGCGGCGGACGACGGCGTAGTGTGCGTGATGGCGCGATGGGCGCCAGGGCGCCTGTGCGGACGGATGCGTCGCAAGAGGGCGCTCGGCGGCGCTGCGCGTGTGGGAGGCGCAGGACCGGCGAGCGCCGGAGCGCCTGCCGGCGCACGGTGACAGGCGAGGGCGTGGAGTGCGCGACGTGAAATCGGCCAGGGCGGCCGGGACCAGGAGCGGCGGTACGCCGAAAGGTCAGCCGCAGCGCCAGAAGAGAGCGGCGCGGGCAGCGGCGCCGGATGCGGCGCCACAGGCGCAGCGCTACAGCAAGACGCGCCGCGACCACTCGGTCGAAGTCGCCGAGGACTACGTCGAGCTGATTGCGCAACTGACGCGTGAGCACGGGGAGGCGCGGACGGTGGATGTGGCCCGGCGCCTGGGCGTGTCGCACGTGACGGCGACGAAGACCATCGCGCGGCTGCAACGGGCGGGGCTGGTGCGCATGGAGCCGTACCGCTCGATTTTCCTAACCGACGCCGGGCGCGAGCTGGCCTCACAATCGCAAGCCCGACACGAGCTTATAGTCGCGTTCCTGCGGAAGCTGGGCGTCAACGCGGCGGACGCCGAGATCGATGCCGAGGGGCTGGAGCACCACGCGGGGCCGGCGACGCTGGAGGCGATCCGGCGGTTTGTGGACGGCTCCGGGTAAAGCACGGCGGCGGGTTGCCGGTGAGCGGGTCCGGCTGGCGCGAGCGCGGTTGCGGCAGCCGATGCGACGGCGGGCGGTGCCGCTGTCGGGGCGCGCGGGCGCGCTTGTTCGGGCCGGGGGTGCATTTATAATGCGGAGCGTGGTATTGGCGACCGACGCGGTCGGGGCAGTTCAGCATTCTTTCGTTCTCGGCAGGCTTCGCACCCGGAGGGCCGCGATGGCGGCGGCCGGCTGTTACAGGCGATAGGAGCGACTCCAATGGCCGAAGAGCGCTGCAACCTGCAAGGCATCTCGTGGACGGAAACGTTCCCGTTCGTGCGGCTGTTTGCGACGTTCAAGCGGGCGATTTCGTTCTGGCCGCTGGTGCTGGCGTTTGCTGCGGTGCTGCTGACGTACATCTGCGGTCGCGTCCTGGACGCGATCTGGATAAGAGCCGATGCGGGGGTCCTGGTGGTCGCCGCTCCGGGCGAGCGCGCCGCGCCGAGCGGCGGGGCGGGCGGCCGCGAGGCGCTGGCGGGGCTGGGTCAGGGCGGCATCCAGAACGAGATTACGGCCTACGCGACCAGGAGTCGGCAGGAGTTCGTGGCCTGGAAGCAGCTTGCGGAGACCGAGTGGCGGCGCGTACGCGATGAGGCGCAGAAGGCTGAGCGGGAGGTGAGCGACGAGCAGCGGGCGGAGCTGCTGGCGCTGATCGCCGGTCGCGTCGCAAAGGGCCTGGCGCGCGTCGATGCGGAGACCGGCCTGGACGCTGAGCAGAAGGAGCAGCGGCGGAGCGAGCTTCAGCAGGCGGCGGATGTGCTGCGGCTGACGCTGGCGGGCCGCGACGTGCGCCGTCTGGGTTTACAGCGCATGCAGGCGCAGGCGGTGGAAACCGTGATCGAGGCGGACCCGGACGTGCCCCGGCAGCAGCGGGCGGAGGATCAGGCGCGGCTGAACGGCGTGCTGTCGCAGGTACAGAAGCAGGCGGAGTGTGCGCGCCGGTCGCCGCGCGGGCCGTTCATTGCGCTGCTGGACTACGAGATGGATTGCTTTGCGGGGGCGGTGCAGGGTGTGCTGCACGGGCGCTGGGGGTTCTCGGGGTCGGGCGCGGGCAGCGAGCCGGCGCTGCTGGGCAGCATTGCGGCAGCGGGCAGCGGCATCCTCTGGCTGATCACGCAGCGGCCGCTGTACTTCGTCATCCTGGCGGTGGTGTGTCTGGCGATCTACTCGTTTGCGGGCGGGGCGATCTGCCGCATCGCCGCGGTGCGCAGCGCCCGCGATGAGAGTCTGTCGATCAAGGCGGCGCTGAAGTTCACGTGTCAGAAGTTCACAGGACTGGCGGGGGCGCCGCTGTTTCCGATCGGGATCGGCGTGGTGACGGCGGTCCTGATGTTTCTGGGCGGGCTGTTTTCGGCGCTGCCGTACGTGGGGGAGGTTTTCGCTGGGCTGTTCTACTGGCTGGCGCTGATCGGGGGGTTCGTGCTGGCGCTGGCGGTGCTGGTCGTGGTGCTGGGGCTGCACCTGATGTGGCCCACGATCGCGGTGGAGGCGTCGGACGCCTTTGATGCGATCAGTCGGGCGGCCAATTACGTGGCGCAGCGGGCGTGGCACACGGCGTTCTACTCGTTCGTGCTGCTGCTGTACGGCGGGGTGTGCTTCGTGATGGTGCGGGTGATCGCGCTGCTGATGCTCAAGCTGACGCACTTTGTCAGCGGGCTGGGGATCAACCTGGCCAGCAGCGCGGAGACCAGCGCGATCGGCAAGCTGGATGCGATGTGGCACATGCCGGCGTGGCAGGACTTGCCGCTGCTGCCGGCGACCGGGGACGTGAATTTCTGGGGCAGCTTCGCGACGGCGCCGCTGAGCGGGACCGAGACGTTCGGAATGTTCTTTATCGCCCTGTGGGTTTTCGCGGTGGTGGGGCTGGTGGGAGCCTTCGTCGTGAGCTTCTACTTCTGCGGCAGCACCGAGATGTATTTCCTGCTGCGGAAAAGCTACGACGCGGTGGATTACGACGAAATCTACTACGAGGAGCCGGAGGAGGAGAAGCCGGCGGAGGCGGCGGAGGCGGCCAGCGAAGCCAGAGAGGCCGAGAAGCCAGCGGGCGAACCAGCCGCCGCAGCGGAAGGCGCGCCGCCCGAGACGCCGGAAAGCGCGCCACCGCAGACGCCCGGGCCGGGTGCAGAGGAGGCGGGCACGGGCGGGGCCTAGCGCGCATGTATCGCCAGGCACGGTGGCTCAGAGGGTCCGGCGGCGCCGTCCGCGGGCTTGCAGGCGGGAGGTGGCGCAGGCTGACCGTCGCTGCTGACGAGTGGACCGTGTTACAGGCTCCAGTGCCCGTCTCGTAAAGATCAGGTGCCTGGAGGCAGGGCGCGACCGGCGATCACCATGGCTGCGGGTGCCGACACTTCGCCTTCGCTGAGCGTGCCGCCCCCGCCGCGGGGAGACGATTTCCGCCGCCTGCGCGAGGCCGGCGAAACCGGCGGGGCCAGCCTGGCGATCGGGGCATCGGTGGGCGCGGCGCGTGACGCGCTGGCGCGCGGGCTGGTTGCGCTGGGAGCGACCCCGAACCGCATCACTGTGGCCGGGTTCCTGGTGACGGGCGCCGCCGGGTACTGTCTGGCCAGGGGGGCGGGGCACCAGGTGCCGTATCTGCACGTGTCCCCCGGAGCGGCGAGCTGGTGGCCGGCGCTGGCGGCCGCGTTCCTCCTGGTCTCCGGGGCGTGCGACATGCTGGACGGGGCGGTGGCGCGCATCGGGAACATGCGGACCCGCTTCGGCGCGATCCTGGACTCGACGCTGGACCGCTTCAGCGACATGGCGATTTTCCTGGGCTGCGGGCTGCACTTTGCGGCGGCCGGCAACCTGACCGGCCAGGTGCTGGCGGCCGTGGCGCTGTGCAACGCGTTCCTGATCAGCTACGTAAAGGCGCGGGCGGAAGCCGTGATCGAGGACTGCTCGGTCGGCTACTGGCTGCGCGGCGAGCGCTTCGCCGCCGTCCTGCTCGGCTGCGCCACCGGTCACATGATGGCAGTGTTGTGGCAGTTGGCGCTGCTGCCGCTGCTGACGGTGTGGCGGCGGATCGACTACGCGCGGCGGGCGGTAGCGGCGATCGACAGGGGGCTGCCGCTGCCGCCGCGCGGTCCGGTGCCGGGGTGGTTGGGGTACTTGCAGCTCTGGCGTCGGCCGCGGGGGTCGATTTCGTACGACGTGGTTACGGGGACGAACATCGCTTATATCGTGGTTGGGCCGTGGCTGTGCCCGGTGGTGGCGGGGCAGGAGAGCTGGGCCGATCCGCTGCGGGTGTGGCTGGGCGTATAGAGAAAGCCGGCGTTCGGCGCTGGTACACGTTGACCGGCGGGCCGGGCGGCGAATAATGCGGGAGTGTCGGCTGGCTGCCTGTGGCGGGCGGGGGGGCGGCGCGCCGCGGACGGGATGTGCGGAAGCTCAGGGCACGGGGCAGCGGTTGCGCCGACTGGTCGCTGCCCGGCCTGTGGTCTGGAGAATGACAATGCCTGCTACGCGTCCGTTCCGACGATCGTTGGCCCTGATCAGCGCGCTGGGTCTGGCGGCTGCGGCCGGCGGCGCCCAGGATGTGCCCGCGGAGAAGCCGGCTGCGCAGCCGGTCCCGGCAGCGGGGCAGCCGACTGAGCGCCAGCCGATCATGGCGCGGGTGATCGAGGTGCACGGGGATGTGAAGCATGCGCCGCTGGACAGCGACGAGTACCAGCCGTGCCAGCTCAACGACGAGTATCCCGAGGGGACGAAGATCATCACCGGGGTGCGCTCGTCGATCAAGCTTCAGATCGGGGACGAAGAGCCGTACACGTGCATGCTGATCGACGCCGTCGGCAAGACGCTGCTGAGCGAAGCGTACAAGACGGCGGAAACGAAGCGGGTGCGGGTGGGGGTGGGGTACGGGCGGATCCGGGCCGGTGTGGCCGAAGGCGGGCTGAAGAGCGATTTCACGGTGGACAGTCCGGTGGCGACGCTGTCCAAGCGCGGGACGTGGGGTTTCTCGCTCTTCTACGAGCGCGATACGGACTGTTTCGACGTCGGCCTGAGCGACCGCGGGCTGATCGAGGTGATCAACCAGTTGACCAACGAGCGACGCCTGCTGAATCCCCGGGAGCTGGTCACGCAGGCGATGCGCCTGTGGCTGGACCAGGCGAAGTTCGCGCGCAACGTTCCGGTGGCCGACGTGCTCGGACAGAGCGATGTGGAAGTGGTCTACAACCGGCTGCAACAGGACGGCCTGGGGGTGCTCCAGCCGGGAGGCGGGCGGGCGGTGCTGATCGATCTGTCGAACGAGACGGCGCGCGCGGACTTCGCGCGGCTGGCGCGGGCGGCGCTGCCGGCGGTCGGGATGCTCCCGCCGACCGGCATCGAGGTGCAGCGGCTGCGCGCCGAGGGATTCTTCGGGACGGGGCGCGGGGACGAGCTGATTCCGGTGATGATCGAAGCTACCAGCCCGCTGGTGGAGCAGGGCGCGGCCAAAGCGGGGCGCTACATGTTCCGGCGGTCGGCGCTGGAGGGGTGGCTGAAGGGTAACGAGCGCAAGCCGTAGGTGCTGTTCCAAAGCTTCTTTTGCCGCGGGGCCAGAATCCGGTCAAGGCCGGCCGGGGGCTTCTGCCGGCGGCGCAGCTTGGCGGTCCGGGTAGAAAGCTGACAGCCCGCAGCGGCGCGGGCCTGCCAGAGTTATGAGCAGGTGGGCATTGACTGTGCGGGGGGTGGGGAGCGCGGGCGTTCGGCTCGCCACGAGGGAGTAATGCCGCTGCATTTCACCAAGATGCACGGGCTGGGGAACGACTTCGTTCACGTGAGCCTGTTCGACCAGACGGTGGACGATCCGGCGGCGCTGGCGCGGGCGATCAGCGACCGGCGGCGGGGGGGGGGTGCGGACGGGCTGATTCTGATCGGCCCGGCAAGCGGGCAGGAGGCGCACCTGCGCATGCAGGTGTTCAACGCGGACGGCTCGCGGGCGGAAATGTGCGGGAACGGCATCCGCTGCGTCGGCAAGCTGGCGTACGAGCGCGGCTGGGCGCGTCATAATCCGCTGCGGGTGGAGACGGACGCGGGGGTGCGCTGTCTGGAGCTGACGCTCGGGGGGAACGACCGGGTGGAGCTGATCCGGGTGGACATGGGGCCGCCGGTTCTCGAGCCGGCGCGGATTCCGGTGGCTGTGGGCGGGGAGCGGGTGGTGGGCATGTCGGTGCCGCTGGCCGGGAAGGTGCTCAGTGCCACGTGTCTGTCGCTGGGCAATCCGCACGCGGTGTTCTTCACCAAGGGGCTGGGCCAGGTGCCGCTGGGCGAGTGGGGGCCGAAGCTGGAGCGACACCCGCTGTTTCCGCGGGGGATAAACGTGCATTTCGCGGAGGTGGTCCGTCCGGAACGCGTGCGCATGATCTCCTGGGAGCGCGGGGCGGGCGCGACGCCGGCCTGCGGAACGGGGGCGTGTGCCGTGTGCGTCGCGGGCGTGCTGAACGGCAAGACGCAGCGCGTGGTGACGGTGCAACTGCCGGGCGGGGAGCTGAAGGTCGAGTGGGAGGAAGGGAGCGGTCACGTCTTCGCGACCGGACCGGCGACGGAGGTGTTCAGCGGGGAGTGGGGCTGAAGGGGAGGCCGCGACAGACGGCCCCGCAGTGCGCTTACGTCTCGTGCTTGCTGAACCAGACGCCGAAGAGCGTCTGAGCGAGGATGCGCAGGTCCAGGCCCAGGCTCCAGTTGCGGATGTAATGCATATCGTGCTGGATACGTTTTTTCAGGGAGCTGGCGCCGCGATAGCCGCGGACCTGGGCGTAGCCGGTCATGCCCGCTTTCATCTTGTGCCGCAGCATGTACTGCGGAATCTCGTGCTTGAACTGCTCGATGAACTCGGGGCGCTCGGGCCGCGGTCCGACCAGTGACATCTCGCCCTTGAGCACGTTGAACAGGTTGGGCAGCTCGTCGAGGCTGGTGCGGCGCAGGAACGCGCCGACCCGTGTGCGGCGCGGATCGTGGCGCTGCGACCAGACCGGGCCGTCGGCCTCCGCGTCCGCACGCATGGTGCGGAACTTGAGCATGTCGAACTGGCGGCCGTCCAGCCCCATGCGCCGCTGGCGGTAGAGAACCGGACCGGGACTGGTGAGCTTGATCAGGACAGCGATGATGAGCATCGGGACGGCGGCGAGGAGCAGGGCAAGGCCGCCGACGATCAGGTCGAAGGCGCGCTTGGCTACAGCGTTCCAGCCGTAGAGCGGCGTCTGGCGCAGCGACAGGATCGGGATGCCGTCGAGCCGGCTCACGTCGGGTTTCATGGCGAAGGTGGGGTTGACCTCGGGAACGAGGCGCACGTCGGCCATGCAGGCCTGCATCGCGACGAGCAGTTCTTCCGTGCGGTGCGACTGCTCCGCGGGCAGGGCGATGAAGACCGAATCGACCGGCCAGCGGTCGAGGATGCGGCGCAGGTCGTCCAGCGGCCCGTAGACCGGGACGCCGCGGATTTCGCCCGGGCTGTCGTGCGTGCGGTCGGCGACGAAGTAGACGACCTCGATGCCGGTCCAGGCGTTGCGACGCAGGGCATGGAGCAGGCGCTGAGCGGAGCGGCCGGCGCCGACGATGGCGGCGGTGCGGCGGTTATAGCCGCGCTTGCGGAGCGTGCGCAGGGCGGCGCGTTCCTGCGCCGCACCAGCCTCGACGAGCTGCCCAACCTGTTCAACGTGCTCAAGGGCGAGATGT
>Ga0209018_1002261_pt1 | contig 13846 bp, 15 predicted proteins | sample YNPBryBLVA2012_FD_185814 | JGI IMG/M metagenome (GOLD analysis project Ga0209018, IMG submission 185814) | Anoxygenic and chlorotrophic microbial mat microbial communities from Yellowstone National Park, USA - YNP Bryant BLVA 2012 (SPAdes)... ...
CTGCACCGTCTACGACCTGTGGGGCGCGCCCGACGTGCTGGACGAGTCCGACCCGCTGTGGGGCGTCTACCAGTTCAAGCAGGGGTTCGGGGCGCGGTTCGTCCGCCACATCGGCGCCTACGACTACCCGACGTGGCGCCCTCTCTACTGGCTGTACACCATCGCCATGCCGCGGCTATTGGCATGGATGCGTTGGCAACATTGGCGGGGATCAAACGAAACGCCCCGTAGGGAGCCTACGGGGCGCTCGTCCGAACGAAAAGGCTACGCCTCGCCGCAGAGCTTCAGCAACCGCTCCCAGCGAGTGTCCACTTCCTGCTGCAGCGCCTCGATCAGGTGACGGTTCTGCGGCTGGAAGAGGTGACGGAAGCGCCCCTGGCGCTTCAACCAGTCCTCGACCGGCAGCTTTTCCTTCGGCCTGTAGGTCAGCCGCCAGACGCCGTTCTCAACCTCGTAGAGCGGCCAGTAGCAGGTGTCCACTGCCAACTGGGTGATCTCGATCGTCTCGTCGGTGCCGTGGCGCCAGCCACGGTTGCAGGAGGCGAGCACGTTCATGAACGCCGCCCCGCCGCAGTTGACCGCCTTGCGCGTTTTCTCCATCAGATCGCGCCACTGACTGGGGGCCGCCTGGGCCACGTACGGGATGTTGTGCGCGGCCATGATCGCCGTCAGGTCCTTGCGCGTCTGCTGCTTGCCGGGGACGACCGTGCCGGCGGGCGAGGTGGTGGTGTGCGATCCCAGCGGGGTGGCGCTGGAGCGCTGGATGCCGGTGTTCATGTAGGCCTCGTTGTTGTAGCAGACGTAGAGGAACTGGTGACCGCGCTCGGCCGCGCCGGAGAGCGCCTGCAGGCCGATGTCGTAGGTGCCGCCGTCGCCGCCGAAGGCGATGAACTTGACGTTCTGTTCGGCGATCTTGCCCTGGCGCACCAGGCTGCGGTAGGCGGTCTCGATGCCGCTGATCGTGGCGGCGGCGTTCTCGAAGGCACTGTGCATCCACGGCACCTGCCAGGCGGTATACGGATAGATCGTCGTCGCCACCTCCAGGCAGCCGGTGGCATTGGACAGCACCACCGGGTCGTCAATCGCCGCCAGCATCTGTCGGACGATGATCGGCGCGCCGCAGCCGGCGCACATGCGGTGCCCCGGCGACAGTTTCTCCGGGGTCTTGGCGAGTTCTTTGGGAGTGAGTTTGGTAACCATTTATGCTCCTTCTCGCGTATCGCGTATCGCGTATCGCGAATCGCTTATCGTAGGGTTTTGCGGAAGTTGGTGATGGCGCGGATCAGGTGATCGCCCTTGTCGTATAGTTCAGCATGAATGGTGCGGTGGATATAGTCTCTGGCCAGGGCGAGGAAAAGCCCGGCGACCACCTCACATACCGATCCCATCGCAATCCCCAGGTAACGACCGAACTGGGCGCGGGCGTCCTGTCCGCATCCTTCGGCGAGGTGCACAACGACTGAGTGGGCAGCGCGGTTCAGTTGATCGGCCAGAGCGTGGCGCTCGTGCCGGGGAAACCGAGCCGTCACCGCGTATATGGATGTCGTGTACTCCCGCGCCAAATGCCATATCTCCAGGCTCTCGAACCGACAAGCCATCGGGTTCCTCCGGTGAAGTGCAGCATTGGATGGCCTATGCGGTTTACGATCCGCGGTTTACGATCCGCGATTTGCGATACGCGATAGATTATTCCCTTACACCCAGATACGTCACCATCCGCTCCACCCGCCCGCTCTCCGCGTAGCGTAGCGCATCCTGGAAGACCGGCTCGATCTCGCGCGGGGTAATGTCGCGCCCGCCCAGGCCGAAGACATAGTCAGCCGTCGGCAGGTGGACGCCGTGCTGCGCCAGCGCTGCCGCCAGCTCCAGGAACAGCGGGCCGGCGTTGCCCATCGCGCCGAAGGAGATCGAACGGTCCATCACCGCCACTGCCTTCAGATGACGCAGCGCGTCCGCCAGTTCTTTTGCCGGGAAGGGCCGGAAGACGCGCAGCTTGAGCAGGCCAACCTTCAGCCCCTGCGCCCGGAGTTGGTCAACGGCGACCTTGGCCGTGCCGGCGGTGGAGTTGGTCACCACCACCGCCACCTCGGCGTCGTCCAGCCGGTACGGTTCGAACAGGCCGTAGTTGCGCTTGAACTTGCGGTTGAACTCCGCCGCCACGTCCAGGATCACCTGCGGCGCGTGGCCCATCGCCTCCACCTGCTGTCGCTTGTGCTCGTAGTAGTAGTCGTAGAAGTCCAGCGGGCCGAAGGTCTTGGGGCGGCTCACATCCAGCAGTGGCCACTGCGGCCTGTACGTGCCAATGAACGCCCTCACTTCCGCATCGTCGTAGACCTCCACCCGCTCCATGGCGTGGCTGGTGATGAAGCCGTCCTGGCAGACCGCCACCGGCAGCAGGACATCGGGGTGCTCGGCGATGCGCACGGCCTGGAAGGCGTTATCGTAGGCCTCCTGGTTGTTCTCGGAGAAGAGGACGATCCAGCCGGCGTCGCGCATGCCCATCACATCCGAGTGGTCGCAGTGGATGTTGATCGGGCCGGAGAGGGCGCGGTTGACCAGGCTCATGACGATGGGGCAGCGCAGCGAGGCGGCGATGTAGACCATCTCCCACATCAGCGCCAGGCCGTTGGCCGAGGTGGCGGTCATCACCCGCGCCCCCGCCGCCGCCGCGCCGATGCAGGCGCTCATCGCGCTGTGCTCGCTCTCCACCGTGATGAACGACGTGTCCACCAGCCCGTCGGCCACGTACTCGGCAAAGAACTCCACCGTCTCCGTCTGCGGCGTAATCGGGTAGGCCGCGACCACGTCGGGGTTGATCTGGCGCATCGCCGTGGCGAACGATTGGTCACCCGTGAGTGCTTCGAACTTGCTCATCGCTCTACTCCTCCGCCTGCCCTTCGACGAGGATGCGGATGCACAGGCGGGCATCATCGCGGGCCAGCTCCTCGCCCGCCTTCTTGATGACTTTGGCATTGACCGGGCAGACCTTCGCGCAGATGCCGCAACCCTTGCAGTGCTCCAGGTCGAATCCGAGCATCTTCTCGTTGAGCGGGTCCACCAAGATGCTGGAGTCCGGGCAGAACAGCCAACACTGGAAGCAGTGGATGCACTCGGCCTCGCCGCGCACGGGGCGGAAAGCCCGCCAGCCGCCGGTGAGGTAGTCGCGCGCATTGCCCGCCTCCAGGATCATCCCTCCGATGGGGATCTCGCGCCATCCCTTCAACTGAGCCATCTTCCTATCCCTCCACCGCCTCTTCCGCCGCCCGTCGCAGGGCGCGGATGTTCGCCTCGACGACGTGCGGAGCGACCTTGTGGCCGAACCAGTCGCGCACCTGCTCGATCAGCGCCTGCGTCTCGAACAGGCCGGTGGCGCGGGCGAAGGCCCCCAGCATCGGCGTGTTGGTGATGTCCCGCCCGATCTCCTCGATGGCGATGCGGCTGGCGTCCACGGTGAACACCCGCCCGACGGTGTAGCCGGTGAGCCGGCGCACTTCCTGGGGAGACATCGAGGTATTGACCAGCAGGATGCCCTCTTCACCCAGCCCGTCCGTCACCGCCACCGTACCCAGCAGGGTGGGGTCGAGCACTAGCACTACGTCCGGCCTCTCGATCTGCGAGTGGATCGTGATCGGTTTCGCGCTGAGGCGGGTGAAGGAGCGCACCGGCGCGCCCATTCGCTCCGGGCCGAAGTCGGGGAAGGCCTGGAAGTACTGGCCCGTGCCCAGAGCGGTCTCGGCCAGCAGCTTGCCGGCGGTGACCACGCCCTGCCCGCCGCGGCCGTGCCAACGGATTTCGACGACTTCTTTCATACGGCAACCCCTTATCAAAATGATAGAACCTCTCGGCGTCAACCCACATATTGTCCCACAAACTGCCATTTTGCGCCAGTGACGGTTATCCCCTCAGGCGATGACAGGCCTCTCCAGGCCGCCGGCCCGCGTCTGCTGCCTTTCTTCCCTCCCCTTTCCCCCTGTGGTATAATCGCATTCGTATGAGCGAGAAGAACGTGTCCCGGCGCGGGGTGTGGCCGTGAGCCGTTCCCAGTTCAGCCGCCAGCAGCGAGCCGTGCTGGTGGTGATGGCCGTGGCCGTCATCGGGGTGTTCGCGCTGCTGGCCTACAGCGTCCTCACCATGCGCCCGGCCCCTCCACCGCCCCTGGCGACGCCCTCGCCGGCGCTCTCACCGCTGGAGACGCCAGCGGTCACCACGACAGTCGCCATCACCTCCACTTCTACCCCCTCCCCCTCGCCGACCGCTACCCGCCCGGCGCCGCTCTCACCGATCCAGAGTGCCCGCGCTGTCCAGGAGGTCGGGCGGATCGTCGCCGGCGTGCGCCAGCTCCCGCCGGTGGAACAGATCCCGGTCAGCTTCCTCACCGAACACGAGACAGCGGTCCTGCTGCTCCAGCGCTACCAGACCGAACAGCCGCAGCGGGAACTGAACCTCTACGCGGCCCTGGGGCTGGTCCCGCCGCTGGAGCCGCTGCCCCTACCGGACGTGGCCGCGCAGGCGGCGCACCTTTCCAGCCTGTATGTGGCGGACGGGCAGCAGGTGTTGCTCGTCGCCGGGCGCGGCCCGGCCACGGCCGAGGACGAGCGGGCGCTGGTCTATGCGCTGGCGCACGCCCTGCAGGACCGCGCCTTCGAGCTGACCGACCTGCCGCCCTGTCAGCAGACGACCGACGCCGCGCTGGCGCTGCAAGCGCTGGTGGAGGGGGATGCCGTGCTGTCCACGGCGCTCTACGCCGGGGTGAGCGGTGATGCCCAGGCGGTGGACGAACTGGCGCAGATGGCCGCCGACGCCCTCGCGCCCAATTACGCCCCCCTGGCGGACCATCCGGCCTTCCAACGGTTGCGCCTGTTCCCCTACCGGGACGGCGTCCAGTTCGTCACGGCCCTCTACGACCAGGGCGGCTGGGCCGCCGTGGATCGAGCCTACGCCCTGCCCCCCTGCTCCAGCGAGCAGGTGTTACACCCCGAACGATACGTCCAGGGCGCGCCCGTCCAATCCGTGGCCATGCCCGACCTGGGAGCGACGTTGGGCGCGGGCTGGCTGCGCGTCCGCCACGACACGCTGGGCGAGCTGTTCCTCGGCCTGCACCTGGCTGCCGGCCTGGACGACGGAGCGGCTGCCTGGGCCGCCGCCGACGGCTGGGCCGGCGATACGTTCGAACTCTGGCAGGACGCCACCGGGCAATCGGTGATCGCTTGGCGCATCGCCTGGGACGAGCGAGATGGAGCAGTGGCTTTCGAGCAGGCCTACGGGCTGGTGGTGCCGCGCCTGCGCACGCCGCCGCTGATCGCCGTGGACGCCCCCTTCGACCTGCCCGGCCGCTTCTGGCAGGGTCCGGCGGGGGCGGCCTACCTCTCCCGCGCCGGACGGGTGGTCACCGTAGTCTGGGGACCCGACCGCCAGACCGTGGCCTCGATTGCCCAGGCGCTGCCGTAACGCTGGACACCGGACACTGAACACCGGACACTGAACACCGGACACTGAACACTGAACACTGGACACTGAACACTGGACATTGGTCATTGAACCGCCATTGGTGGCTCCCCCTGTTGGCCCTGCTGGGAGTGGCGGGAGTGGCCGTCGGTTTTCCGGCCTGGACGCTCAGCGGGCGTTACCGCGAGTGCATCTATACGGATGTGGCGGCGGTGCCCGCACGGCCGGTGGCGCTGGTCTTTGGTGCCGGTTACTGGCCCGACGGCACGCCCAGCGACGTGATGCGCGATCGCGTCGAGGCGGCGATTGACCTGTACCGCGCCGGGCGGGTGAGCCGCGTCCTGTTCAGCGGCGACAATCGCTTCGTGGACTACAACGAGCCGGAGAAGATGCGCCAGTACGCGCTCAGTCTGGGCCTGCCGGACGAGGTCATCGTCCTGGACTACGCGGGCCGTCGCACCTACGACACCTGCTATCGGGCGCGGGCGATCTTCGGCCTGCGGGAGGTGGTGTTGGTCACGCAGCGCTACCACCTCCCCCGCGCTCTGTATCTCTGCCAGGGGCTGAGCCTGGACGCGGTGGGCTACGCCGCCGACCGGCGGCCCTACGTGCACATCCGCGCCTACTGGGCGCGGGAGATCCCGGCCCTCTGGCTGTCGTGGTGGGACCTGCGGGTGCGCCGTCCCCTGCCCGTGCTCGGCGACCCGATCCCGATTTTGGAGGAAGGCGATGGAGCCAACCCGTGAAGAAGCCTGGAAGCTGTTGACGGAGTACACGAAGAACCCGCACCTGGTCAAGCACATGCTGGCCGTGGAGGCGGCGATGCGCGCCTATGCCCGCCGCTGCGGGGCGGACGAGGAGCAGTGGGCCGCCGTCGGCCTGCTGCACGATTTCGACTACGACCGCTTCCCCGACGAGCACCCGCAGGCCGGCGCGCGCATCCTGCGCCAACAGGGCTGGCCGGAGGAGATCGTCCGCGCCGTCCTTTCCCACGCCACCGAGCGCACCGGCGTGGCCCGCGAGAGCCTGCTGGAGCGGACGCTCTACGCGGTGGACGACCTGACCGGGCTGATCACCGCCGTCGCCCTGGTGCGCCCGTCGAAGGACATCCGTGATGTCGAGGTGTCTAGCGTGAAGAAGAAGTGGAAGGACCGCGCCTTCGCCGCCGGCGCGCATCGCGAGTCCATCGAGGAGGGCGCGGCGGCGATTGACATGGAGCTGTGGGAGCACGTCGCCGTGGTGCTGGCGGCGATGCAGGCCATCGCCGGCGAGCTGGAACTGGACGGGCGGCTGGCGCGCTGACGCCGCCCCCGTGGCGGCTACGGATGCACCGATGAGCGAAGAGCCGACCGTGCCCATCCCCTCCGAGGAACCGCGCTACTGCCCAGCCTGCGGGACGCGGGTAGCGGCGCGGGCCAGGACGTGCCTGATGTGCGGGGCGTCGCTGGAGGCGGCGGCCGCCGCGCCGGCGGACGAGAAGACGGCGCCCCGCCGCCGGCCACGCTGGCTGTTCTGGCTGGGGACAATCGCGTTGGCCCTCGTGCTGTTGGTCATCATCGGCTTCCTCGTCCAACCGCTGATCTTCCCCTCCGCTCCCGCCTTCACCCCCACGCCCAGCCGGCCCACCCCGACACCGACGCCCACCGTCGTGCTGACGCCGACGGAGACGCCCACGCCCACACCCACACCGACCCCGATCCCGCCCCGTGCCCATCAGGTGCGGCAGGGGGAGACGCTCAGCACCATCGCCCTGCAGTACGACACGACGATCGAGGACATCCTGGCCCTCAACCCCGGCCTCGACCCGCAACTGATCCAGACCGGCCAGGTGCTGCTGATCCCGCCGGCGGAAGGGGCCGTGTCCACTGCCGAGGCGGGGCCGACGGCCACGCCGGCGAGCTTCGTCATCCATGTCGTCGCGCCGGGGGAGACATTGTTGAGCATCGCCGAACGGTACGGCGTCACCGTGGCCCTCATCCGCGCCGCCAACCCGGAGCTGCCCGCCGGTTCCGACGTGATCCGCGTCAACCAGAGCCTGGTCATCCCCATCGGCACACCCACACCCACCCCTGTGCCGACGGTGGACGTCAACGTCACGCCGACGCCCCGCCCGCTGTACGCGCCGCCCGCCCTGCTCAGCCCGCCCAATGGCGCGATCTTCGGCGGCCCGGACGCCGTGATCGTCCTGCAGTGGGCCTCGGTGGGCATCCTGGGACCGGGCGAGTGGTACGCCGTCCATGTGGAACGGTCGGGCATCCCCCCGCTCATCGTCCGCACGCGCGCCACGGCCTATCGCCTCCCGGCGGAACTCTACCCTCCCCCCGATGCCCTGTCCCGCGAACTGCGCTGGCACGTCCAGGTCGTCCGCCGGGTGAGCGGCGGCACGACCGATGAGCTGGTCTCGCTGCCCGAAGCGGTGCGCACGCTCCTGTGGTTGGAGACTGCGCCCACACCAACGGCGACCCCGTTTCCGTGAAGTATGGCACGTCTGCGAAATTGCCTGCCGTCCGCAGCGCTGGGCCCTCACCCCACCCCCTACCCTCCCGCAGGTTAAAAGTGGCAGGCAAGAGGGCCAACAGCTCATGGCGGCGCACTCCGATGCGGAGATTGCGCCGAAACCTGCGGGAGGGTAGGCAGTTACTGCCATCCGTGACAATCCGTGTCAGAGGAGGTTGCGATGGGATTCGTGAAAGTCGCCGATGTTTCCGAACTGCCCGTGGGCGCGATGAAGAAGGTCGTCGTCGGTGAGCGGACGATCCTGCTGGCGAACGTGGAGGGGACGTACTACGCCCTGCCCAACAAATGTCCCCACATGGGCGGGTCGCTGGCCGATGGACAGCTCGAAGGGGCGTTCGTCACCTGCCCCCGCCACGGTGCGCGCTACGACGTGCGCAGCGGCCAGGTCGTTGGCGATGCCCACATCCTCTTCATCAAGACCAAGCCTCAGAATGCCCTGACTTACCCGGTCAGGATGGAAGGGACGAGCATCCTGGTAGAGTTGCCCTGAGCGATAGGGGGCGCGGATGATGACCCGCGCCCGCTTGCCTTCTCTTGAGGATGTGCTATAATCTGCAACGAACGGGCGCGTAGCTCAGTCGGTCAGAGCGCTACACTCACATTGTAGAGGTCAGGGGTTCAAGTCCCTTCGCGCCCACTGAGATGCTCAACAGTGTCCGCCGCCGCCTGCAGATTGACTGGTTGATCAGCAGCCTGCGCTGGATCCTCCTGGCCTTCGTCTTCGTCATCGCGTTTCTCGATCCTACGCACGGGCTGCAGAGTGGCCCGCCCCGGTCGTTCTACCTGCTCGTGCTGTTGTTCGTGAGCGCCGGCTACAACCTGGTGCTGACCCTGCTTCTGGTCGCCCACCTGTTTCCCCGTCCCCTGCCGGCGGTCACGCTGGGCGTTGACACGCTCCTGGCGATGGGACTGATCACCGTCTCCGGCGGCTTCGACAGCCCGATGTTGTTCTTCAGCCTCTTTCCGATCATCACCGCCGCCCTGCGCTTCTCCGCCATCGCCTGCGTGATCGTGACCCTGCTCATCAGCCTCAGCTATTTCGGCCTGGGGCTGTTCTTCCCATCCGAAGCTACCGCAGCGACCTCGTTTCCGCTCGGCAAAGTCATCGGGCCGGCCGTACTCCTGCTGACCGCGCTGGTGACCGGCCTGATCGGCGAGCGGATCAATCGCAGCATCCACGAGGCACGTCGGCAGGAGGAGCACGAGGAACTGCGGCGCCTCCGCACCCGGCACCAGCAATCGCGCCTGATCTTCGAACTGGCCAGCACCCTCAGCGCCACGCTGAACTACCAGCGCGTGCTGGAGGCGATGCTGGACGTGGGCGAGATCGGCCTGCGCGAGCTGGAAAAACAGACGGCGAAGCTGGTCAGCATCGTCCTGCTCTTCCATGGCGATAAGCTGCACGTTGCGGCCTCGCACCACCTGCCCCCGCGCGACCGACAGACGGTGCTGGCCGGGCGGGAAGGGGCGATTGCCCAGGCGTTGAGCACCGCCGAAGCGGTGCTCTGCGCGAACCCCGCTCAGGACCCCCAGCTCGGCCAGTTCGTCGCCCTGCACCAGTGCCAGGAAGCGATGGTGCTGCCACTGCGCGCCGGCTTCGAGAGCTTCGGCGCCGCCATCTTCGGCAGCCCGGTGGCGGGCATCTTCAGCCCCGATTACCAGGACCTGTTGATCGCGCTGTGCAATCAGGGCGTGGTGGCCCTGCAGAACGCCCAGCTCTACCAGAGCCTGCGCGAGGAGAAGGAGCGCATCGTCGCCGTGGAGGAAGAAGCGCGCAAGAAGCTGGCCCGCGACCTGCACGACGGCCCCACCCAGGCGGTCGCTGCCATCGCTATGCGCGCCAATTACACGCGGCTCCTCCTCGACAAGACCCCCGAGGAAGTCCCGGAGGAGCTGTCGCGGATCGAGGAACTGGCCCGCCGGACAACCAAGGAGATCCGCCAGATGCTGTTCACCCTGCGCCCGCTGATCCTGGAGACGCAGGGACTGCGGGCGGCGCTGGAGCAGTACATCGCCAAACGGGCGGAGACCGATCCCCTGCCGATCCACCTGGACGCGGCGGAAGGGGTGGATCAGACGCTGAGCAAGGACCAACAGGGGATGGCCTTCTACATCATCGAGGAGGCGATCAGCAACGCCCGCAAGCACGCCCGCGCCAACAACATCTGGATCCGGATGCGGATGGAAGGCGATGTCTTCGTCGCCGAGGTGCAGGATGACGGCGTAGGCTTCGATGTCAGCGTGCTGGAGCGGGGCTACGACGAGCGCGGTAGCCTGGGCATGCTGAACATGCGCGAACGGGCGGAACTGGCCGGCGGCTCCTGGCGCATCCAATCCGCGCCGGGCAAGGGCACGCGGGTCACGCTGAGAATCCCGCCGAGGACACAGGGTGGCTGAGTCCGAACGCTGGCTCTGGCTCGGCGGGTCGTTGCTGCTGGCCGTCATTGCCACCCAGGTCGCCTGGTGGCTCTGGCGGCGGGAGAAGAGCCGGACGACGCTCGAACGGGCCGTCCGTTCCCCCTTCTTTGCCCCGCTCTACCAACTGGTCTGGCTGCTGTACACGGTCGGCCTGCCCATCGCGGCGCTGATCGCCGGGCACGATGCCGTGGTCGCCCGGCTGCTCGGCCTGCAGCCGCTGGTGGGCCTCGACCCGGCGGCCAGTTGGAACGACTGGGCGCGGGACGTGGGCTGGGCGGTCGCGCTGGGGGCGGCGGCCTGGGCCGTCCTGGTCGCCGGCTGGCGGGCGACGTGGCGGAGCGGCCGCCTGGGGCGCCCGGAGGGCGCGCAGACGCCCGCCTGGGCGCTGCTGCTGGCGGCGGTCGGTCACGAGACCCACTGGGCGTTCTACCGCAACGCGCCCGTGGTCGTCCTGGGGCCGTACTGGGGCACGTGGGCCGGTCTGGGGCTGATCGCGCTGGAGGCAGCCCTCAACCCGTGGTGGCGTTCCGACCTGCGCGAGCGGGAGCGCGCGCCGCAGGCATTGCTGCGCGCTGGCCTGGCCGTGCTGAGCGCCGCGATCTACCTCCAGACCACCAACCTCTGGCTGGCGGTACTGGTCCACTGGCTGATCACCTGGGGGCTGGCCGCCTGGGCGCGGGCGCTGGCGGAGCGTGCCCCCCTCACCCGTCCAGAAGTTCCCTGATCCGCGGCAGTGACTCCTCAGCCGCCCGCTCGCCGATGGCGATGACCTCCGCTGCCCGCGTCAGGCCGCCCAGGACGCTGATGTCCGGCGGGATGGGCAGGTCGAGGAGCAGGTCGGGCCGGGCCTCGGCCAGGACGCGGCGGTTGACCTCCTGGGTCAGGAGCGCCATCGAGCGCCAGAGCACCTCGATCATCTCCTCGATCCCGTCGGGCAGGAGGGGAATGCGGTGGAGGGCCTCGCTGAACGCGGCGATGGTCTCGCGGTCGCTGCCGGCGTCCACGGCGATCACCACGTCCGCTCCCATCTGACGGACCACGTCAGCGGGCAGGTTATCCAGCAGCCCGCCGTCCACCAGCCGACCATCCCCCTGTCGGACGGGCGCGAAGACGCCCGGCAGGGCAGTGGTCGCCCGCACGGCCTCGACCACCGACCCCTCGCGGATCACCACCTTCTGCCCCCGGTCGAGGTCCACCGCCACCACCGCCAGCGGGATGCGCAACCGGTCGAAGGTCACATCGCCCAGCAGGCGTTCCAGGTACTCCATCGCCTTCTGCCCGGTCAGCAACCCGCCACGGGGGAAGGTCAGGTCGAGCAGGCCGATCAACTGGCGGGTACTACCCATCGCCAGCGCCTCCTGCTCCAGTTCGGCGGCGGAGAAGCCGGCAGCGCTGGCGGCGGCCAGCAGGCCGCCCATGCTGGTGCCGGCCAGGAAATGGATCGGCAGCGACTCGCGTTCCAGCACCTTGAGCACGCCGATGTGGGCCAGGCCGCGCGCCCCGCCGCCGCTGAGCGCCAGCCCCACCGTGCGCGGCTTCCGTCTACCCAAGAGCCTCTGCCAGAATGCTCTTCTCGCCATCCCCCTTCCCCATGTCTCCGCGTCTCCGTGTCTCCGCGTCTCCGCGTCTCCCCCTCCCCGCATCTCCGCGTCTCCGCGTCTCCGCGTCTCCCTACAGGTGCCTGGTAAAGATGAACAAGTCATCACCGGGGCGGTAGAAATCGCGGATGATCGCTTCGGGCGCGCAACCGCAGGCCGTGTAGAGGCGACGGGCCGGTTCGTACTCCGGCGTGCCGGAGGTCTCGATCACGATCAGCCGCCCGCCCATCTGGCGGATGTCCGTCTCTACCTGCTGCATCAGCGCGCGGGCGATGCCCCGTCCCTGCGCCGCCTTCGCGACCACGATCCAGTACAGGTCGAACGTCCCCTCGGTCAGTGCGCGGGGGCCATAGCAGGCGAAGCCCAACACCCGCTCCTCCTCGCGCCAGACCACGAAGTGGTAGCCGCTGGCCTCGCCCTGGCGCAGGAAATCGCGCCACAGCTCGTCCACAGTCGCCACTTCCTCCGGGGTGAAAACGCCCACGTCGGCAGTCACGGCGACGAGCTGCGGGCCGTCGTCTGGACAAGCATGTGTGATCATCTCTCTAGGCTAACTCCAGGATGCGCACCGCCATGTCGCGGAAGGTATATCCCGCCCGGCTCACGGCGCGGAAGAAGCCGCCGTCGGGCGCGATGTCGGGGTTGCAATTGACCTCGATCACGTAGGGGACGCCCTCATCGTCCACGCGCATATCCACGCGAGCGTAGCCCCGGCAGCCGATCGCCCGCCACGATTCGCGGGCCACCTGGGCGATCCGCACCGCCAACTCTGGCGTCACCGGCGCCGGGCAGAGCACCGGCGTGTGTTGGTACTCGAACGAGTCCGGCTGCCACTTGGCGGCGAAGGAGACGATGCGCTCGTGGGGGTCGGCGAAGGCGCTCCAGTCAATCTCGGCCAGCGGCAGCAGTTCCGGCTCCTCGCCCCACAGGGAGACGTTGAACTCGCGGCCGGCGATGAACCCCTCGGCCAGGGCCGCCTGGCGGTAGCGCTCGGCGATGTAACCGACCCGCCGCGCCAGCGCCGCCGGGTCGCGCACCACCGCTTCCGGCCCAATGCCCAGGCTGGCGTCCTCCGCCACCGGCTTGACGATCAGAGGAAAGGTCAACCCGTCGCAGTCCACCTCCTGGGGCGTGCGGAAGACGCGCCAGGCCGGCGTGGGCACGCCGGCGGCGGCCAGGCGGGCCTTGGCCAGCGCCTTGTTCGTCGAGCAGGCCAGCGCCGCACCGTCCGACCCGCTGAAGCGATAGCCCATCGCCTCCAGCACCCAGGCGATGCGCGCCTCCTCGAACAGCCGCCCCTCCATCCCCTCGGCCAGGTTGAAGACGCGCCACTCGGCAGCCGGGTAGGGCGCCAGCGCCTCCTCGACACCGACGCGGATCGGCGCCCGCACGACGCGGTAGCCGGATTCCGTCAATGCCGCAGCGATGGCCTGCGCGCAGGCCACGACCTCCTGCTCGGCCAGCATGTCCTCCGGCTCCCCCTTGATCAGCCGCTGGCTCTCGTTGTACAATACGACGACGCCCGGGGACTCGTCCACTCTGCCCTTCACCTCCTGCCGCTTACTATAACGCAAACCATCGAGAAGTCAAACCCTCGCGGCTGTGGGAGCTGTCAACGGATTCGAGGAACGGATTGAACGGACACAGTACCCCACAAGCCGCCGAATTCGTTCAATCCGTTCCCAGAATTCGTTGACAGTTCGTAACTGCTCACCCCAATTCGCTTTTCTCGACTTGTCAAAATCGTACAATTCAGGTAACTGCTCACCCTCCCGCAGGTTCAGGCCTTTGTATCCCTGACCGTAACTGCCTACCGCGGCGCTGAGCCCTCACCCCACCCCCTACCCCCGCCCCTCTCCCGCCCGGCG
>Ga0209018_1002262_pt1 | contig 13844 bp, 9 predicted proteins | sample YNPBryBLVA2012_FD_185814 | JGI IMG/M metagenome (GOLD analysis project Ga0209018, IMG submission 185814) | Anoxygenic and chlorotrophic microbial mat microbial communities from Yellowstone National Park, USA - YNP Bryant BLVA 2012 (SPAdes)... ...
ACGAACTGCATCGTCCATTGGGGGTCATTGGCGCACCGGTAGACCATGCCCTGCAGATTGCCCATCAGCGTGGTGAGGACACGCTGCGTCTCGCGCAGGCGGGAAGCCACCCGCCGCTCTTCAGTGATGTCGAGCGTAGCCGCCACGAGCCCTCGAATGCGCCCGTCCGGCCCCCGAAGCGGTGCGGTCGACACGCTGAGCTCGATCGGTGTTCCATCCCGACGCACGCGCGTGACCTTGACGCCCAACAGCGTGGCACCGGACATGACCGCGGCGGTCAGCTTCCGTGATTCTTCGTGCTTCTCTGGCGGCACGAAGGGCAGCGGACGGCCGATGACCTCGGCCGCGGTCCAGCCGAACATGCGCTCCGCTGCCGCATTCCAGGACTGCACGAGGCCGTGCGCATCGAGCGAGAGAATCGCCGCTGGCGACGCCTGGATGATCGCCGTCATCTGATCGCGTGCGCGATGAAGCTGGGCTCGCTCGTTCTCCAGTGCGCGGACCACGACGCTGCGCTCCTGTTCGACTTCGATCCAGCGCAGATGCCGCGCAAGCTCCCACGCCGATCCTTCGAGCAGTTCGGCCAGCGCTTCGGTTTCCAGATCCTCGCGGTCCATCACGAACAACCACGACGTATCCGCGCGCGGTCCCACGGAACAGTACACGCGCAGCGCGGTCCGCCGGCCTGTGCCCTTTGCGAACGCACAGCCTTCGCATTCACCCGAGGTTCCGCAGACCAACGCACGCTGCACGGCCGGGGAGGAGCAGTCCTCCAGACAGCCAGGCAACGCACCGGCATCGTCCAGATTCCAGGAACGGCCCGAGACGACGGTTACGCCGTCACGCCGGAACACCGCAGCGCAGTGCGAAACGGCGCCGCTCGTTACTGCGAGCTGACAGGCGCGCCGGAGGAACTCGGGCACTTCCTGCTCGCGCGCGAGTTCTGCAACCACCCCGCGCATGGCGCGATGGATCTGCCTCCATCTTTCCAGCAAGCGCGTCAACCCCACGTCGTCGGACACGGCGGCATTCTACCGCCTTCGGGAGCTCCCGCATAGTTCGAACATCGACGCAGACCCCCGCGTCGATCGGTCGCGTGCTCCCAGTCACGAACCGCGGTACCATGTGCCCCAAGGAGGTCTCGATGCGTCGATTCTTGGAGGCGACTCTGGTGCTTGGCGGTGCAGGCGTCGCCATCGCGTGCTCGTCCAGCGAACAGCAAGCGCCTTGGCCGACGACAGGGGCTGCCGGGACCGCGGCGGACGCTTCCGGGCAGGACGCCGAGGCCGGTGCTTTCGGCGGTGAAGCGGGCGCTTCCGGAACCGGCGGCACGAGCGGCGCCGGAGCTTCGGGCGGGGCGGCCGGCCCCGATGCAGGCGGCAGCGGTGGGACCGGACCTTGCGAACCTGGCACGGCGGATTGCAACGGCAATCCCACCGACGGCTGTGAGGTCACGTTGGACCACGACCCGTCGAACTGCGGCTCCTGCGGCACCGTCTGCTCCGCACCGGCACATGCCGTATCCATCTGCACGGCGAACGGGTGCGGGTTCGAGTGCATGCCGACCCATGGCGACTGCGATCACGACCCGGACAACGGTTGCGAGGTCACATTCGGAAACGATGTTCACAACTGCGGGACATGCGGACATGAATGCACCGCGACAGGCACCGACAAGCCAACATGCGTAGGCGCGGTCTGCGGGACCTGTCCGGTCATCCAGTTCAGCATCCAGACCATGCAGGCTTGCGCGATCTCGCTCCTTCCGGGATTCGACCTCGACGCCGAGGCGTTCATCCAGGTAGGCGGCACCGATCACCGCGTGCTTGCGATGGACCGCTGGGGCAGCGGACACATCATCGGCTGGTGCGATGGCACCACGACGCACACGTTGCTCGACTCGTTCGATGTCCTGCGATACCTCGGGCAGACCGCGAGCCCGAAGGTCGCCTCGGTGGGAGACCAGTATCTGTGCAAGCCAGGTGCCGTCAGCCAGCTTCCGTCGTCGATCACCTGGCTGGGCGAAGACTTGCCCGCAAGCTACCACCAGAATGCCGCGCAGCTCGCCGCGGACTGGGACGTGCTGATCTTCTGCGGCTTCCGTATTCCATGGTCCACGGACTGGAGCGCAGAGATCTCGTCGTTCGTGTCCGACCACGGCAAGGGCCTGCTCGCTGTGATGGAATACGAGGGCGTGGCCCAACCCCAGGATTTCCAGAACATGACGAACATCACCGACGGTGCCGGCATCGTGTTCGAACCGCTGAACCTGCCGTGGGCCCCCGCGTCCGCGGACGTACTGCTGGACTGCGTGCCAGACCTGGATTGATGGGGTGCCCGGGTCAGCTCTTCGCCCTGCGCAACACCAGGCCGCTCGCAAGCGTGAGTAGGAGCAGCAGCCCGAGCCCAGCCCTGTTGCCCTGGCTCGTGGTGCGGCATCCGCAGCCGGAATCGGAACCGGAAGCCGTACCGTTGGCGCCAGCGGTCCCGGCCTGCGGACCGCCCCCGCCGCCCGCATTCCCTCCACCCGCCTCGTTCCCATCGCACCCCGAGGGCGGCCACGCAGCCGCCTCCGGGACGGCCGCCGCATATCGGAGAATCAGGTTGTTCTGACCCGCAAGGTATCCGTTGTTGGGATCCGGGAAAGCCATCGCCAACATGCCGGAAAACTTCGACATGGCCGGGAACGGCGGTGCCGCCATCGCTGCCTCGTAGTCCGGGTCCATCGTCCACGACTGTCCACCATCCTCGCTCCGCACGAAAACCGTCAGGTACGAGGGATTCGCGTCCTCGCCACCATCGCACTCCGCCGTGCAGGACAGACACGCAGCCACCCCCCTGGTGTCGTCGAAGAACTTCACATCCACGCAGTCGGTGGCAGGGAACGGCTGCGAACCCATGGGCGGCGGATGATCCGGAATGCCGACGGGCGTCCAGGTGTTGCCGCCGTCCGTGGTTTTCGCCACGATGGCCCGGCCGCTTTGCGACCCCGCAATCCACCCGAGCGTCGGCGTGACGAACCAGGCCCGGTTCGCCTGGAACTCCCGCCCCTCTCCTCGCGTCACCCAGCTCTCCCCGCCGTCTTCGGTCCACAGCACCGCCGAGCCCATCCCCCCCAAATCCGACAAGGCGCCTGCCACCGCAAACCCGCATGTGGAATTGAGCATCGCAATGCCGTGCAGCTCCATTCCCGACGGCACCGGCACGGCCTTCTCGACGAAGCTGCTGCCGTCCTTCGACACCAGCACCAGGTTGGCCCCCGCGCCGAACACAGCGCCGTCGGGGAGCGCCTGGAGTTGATTCATGAGGTTCGGAGATTGAAAAACCGGATTCCAGCTCGACCCGCCGTCGGTGGTCTTCCACACGAAAGCCGACGTCCCTGCCATCGAGAATGTAGCGCCGTGCATCCAGCCCGTCTGGGTGTCGAGGAATGCCAGCGACGTGTACATCGTCAGGGCCATGGGCCCTCCATTTCCGGGCGGCAACGTCATCGGGTAAAATGATGTGCCGTCCATCGTGCGCACGCCGACCGCCTGGGAATTGCCCATCGACGACGTGACGCCGACCGCCCAGGCATGTGTGGCATCCACCGCCGACAGACCAAAGAGCGCGTTGCCGGAGTTGGCATCGGAGTATACGAGCGTCCAGGTCTGTTTTGCCTGGGCCGTGACGCCGAGACACATCAAGGCAGCACCACCAGCCAGGGCGCCAACGACTCGAAACGGGCTCCTTCCGACAGCCATGAGCAGCCTCCTTTCGCGGGCTGTCGGTGATTCTTTCACATTCCTACACGGCTTCGCAATGCCGCGCCGCATGCTTGGCGCCCCGAAGTCGTGGTTCCGATGAGACATCGGCAAGGCACAGAGCCCGACGCTGGTCGAGCGGTCGCTGAAGAATCTCGCGGTCCTGCGCGTCCGCGCATCGGGGAAACGTGGCAGTCCCGATGCCAGCTGGTCCGCCCAGGCGCTGCCGTCAGCGCGAAGGGAGGACCGTGGGGTCGACTTCGATGGGGCATGCCAGCAGCGGCGGCGACCACGCCTGCGGTGGAGGTTCGACGAGGGTCCAGCGCACCACCGGCAGCGGGTCGACTTTCTCCCGGTCGCCGTCCCCGCGGCGCAGCGTCACGTGCACGTGCGATTCTGGCGACGGCGAGCACATCCTGCGCGCATTGCCAGAGCAGCCCACCCTGCCGACGACGGCACCAGCTTCGATGTTGACTTCGGCGCGGACGACCTCCGCAGGAATGTCCTCCAACAGATGAGCATAGATGATCTCCATCGGTCCGATGGCTTCACAGGTTCCACCGGATGCACGCCGGGTAGGCACGAATCGAAGTCTTGCGTACAGGCCCCAGCCCTGGGGATCCCGCCCGTAGCGCAACACACCGGGAACCGCCGCGCGAACCGGGGTGCCAGTCGGCGCTGCGATGTCGATTCCCTTGTGCCACTTGCCACGGGGCCGCACCGGACCGAACCTGCTCCAGCCGGGGCAGGCATGAAAGTCGTTCCCATTGCCCCTGTAGGCCGTGCGCCAGGCCAGGGGTCCCTCGAAGGGCGCCAGGTATTCGGTTTCGCATTCCCCTCCGCGCTCTGCTTTCGGAGAATCCCGGTGCAACGCAGGGGCGGGCAGCGGGGCTACGTCGCGCGAAGTCAGCATCGCAACCGGCGCGGGCGGAGCATCCTGTTGCTGCCGCAACCGCGGGGACGTGCGCGACGGCACCATGCACGACGTCGAGCATGCGAGCAAGAGCGCGACCCATCCAGCAGACCTGGCCGGGCGCGAGATGTCGACGGACCGGATCATGGTCTTGCACCTTGCGCAGGAATCCACCGGGCGGACAAGTTTCCGTGCCTTGACGCTCCTGGGCAGCGGCACCAGGAGACTTTCGGGTTGCTGTGAAGGTCGAGGACGCGGGCCGGAAAGGTTGAACGGATGAAGAGTGAGAAGCACAGTCCTGTCTCGCCCGTGACCGTCGGACGGCGTACCTGGATGGAGTGGCTTGGTGGCGCGGCGGTGATGTCCCTCAGCCGCTACATGGTTGGGTGCGGTGGAGAAGGCACGACGCAACCCGGACCGGTCGAGGTGAACGGGGCCGGGGGGTTCGGCGGTGGACCGGGGGACGCCGGGACGGATCGACCGGCACCGTTGCAAGACGCAGCGGTGCACGAGGCGGAGTCCGGCGTTGCGCCGGGTTGTGAAACGCCTTTCCGGTTCGCGCCAGGGGAAGCGGCAGGCGGTCCCTTCGACGGCTGGGGGGAACGCACGGTAGACGAGCAGAACCTGGCGGCCATCCTGACGACGTGGACGCTGTCGGTCGGCGGTCTGGTGAAGACGCCGAAGGTCTACTCGTTTCATGATCTGCTTTGCCTGCCGCGGCAGGACCAGGTGACCGACTTTCACTGTGTCGAAGGGTGGTCCATCTACGATGTACCCTGGCATGGCGTGCATCTGTCGCACTTGCTGGGCGCTTCGACGCCGCTGGGCAGCGCCACGCATGTTGCGTTTCACGGCGTGGGAGGCAAGTACACCGAGTCGCTGCCGTTGGGTGTTGCGCTGGAGCCGCGCACGATACTGGCCTATGGTGTCTCCGGGTCGTCCTTGCCACTGGCGCACGGCTTTCCCGTGCGAATGGTGATTCCACGCTTGCTGGGCTACAAGAACGCCAAGTACGTCGCCGAGATCGATCTGGTGGACCACGAGGTGACCGGCTTCTGGTCCCAGTACGGCTATCCGTATGACGGAGAGGTACCGCCCGCACGGTTGCGGCCGGGAAAATATTGACCGGCCGAGGACAAGAGAACGAAAGACGGGTCCGGTATCTCTTCAGAAGATGAAGTCTGTGGACAGGAACGACGACATGCGGCGGGTGACGATCTCGCCGACGATTGCCTTGTTGGCGTCGTTCGACGCGAACGCGACCACGTTGCGGATCGAGAAGACGCGGAGGGCATCACTGACGGAGAGCGTGCCTTCGGCGGAGTCTTTCCGCCCGGTGAAGGGGAACGTGTCTGGGCCTCGCCGGCATTGGGAGTTGATGTTCACACGGCAGACCTGGTTCGCGAGCGCGTCGACCAGCGCAGCCAGGCGCGCGGGATCCCTGCCGAATAGGGCGATCTGCTGCCCGTACGCGCTGTGCGTCATGAACTCGTCGATCTCGCGTTCGTCGCGGTAGGTAGCAACGGGCACGATGGGGCCGAACTGCTCAGTATGGTACAGCTCGGCGGAGGGCACGACGGGAAACACCACGGCTGGGCGGAAGAACGTGCCGTGGGAGACCGCGCCAGCGTTGACGACTCGGGCGCCCTTGGCCTTCGCGTCGTCGACGAGTTCGTGGAGCCGAGCGGTCTTGTTGTCCTCGGGCAGGGGTGTGATCTGCACGCCCGGCTCCCAGGGCATCCCGGCCACGAGGCGGTCGACGGCCTCGGCGAGCTTGCCAACGAAGGCCTCGGCGATCGACTCGTGCACGAACAAGAGCTTGAGAGCGGTACAGCGCTGGCCGTTGAACGACAACGCGCCGGAGACACACTCGTGGACCGCCTGGTCGACGTCCGCGCACGGGAGCACGACCGCCGGGTTCTTGGCTTCGAGCCCGAGCACGCACCGCAGCCGGTTCGGCCTGGGGTGCTGCTTCTTCAGCGTGTTCGCAACACGGCTCGTACCGATGAACGCCAGCACGTCGACCCCGCCCGACTCCATGATGGGTCCGATGATCCTGGACCCCGGGCCCTGAATCACGTTCACGACACCCGGCGGAAAAGCATCCGCCATGGCCTGGAGAAGCGGCAGGTGCAGGAGCTGACCGTACCTCGGGAGCTTCGAGACCACCGTGTTGCCCATGATCAATGCGGGTATCAACGTGGTGTAGGTCTCGTTGAGAGGGTAATTGAACGGCCCCATGCAAAGCACCACGCCCAGCGGTGACCGTCTGATTTGCCCGATGAACCCCTCTTCCATCACGAAGCGGCTGCTCGTGCGGTCCAGATCCTTCAGCGCCTCCATGGTGTCGCGGATGTACTGGACCGTGCGATCGAACTCCGTTTCTGCGTCCTTGCGCGTCTTGCCGATCTCCCACATCGTCAGCCGTACCACTTCTTCGCGATGCTTCTGCATGCCGTCGACGAACTTCTCCATGCAACCGATGCGGCGGGCCGTGCGCATCGTAGGCCACGCGCCGCGGCCTGCGTCCCACGCCGCCCTGGCCGCATCCAGTGCGGCCATTGCCTCGGAGACGTCGAGCTGGGCAATCTTGCCAAGAACCTTGCGCTCGAGCTTGCCGTCCGGCCCTTGCACGCACACGGGCGACAGGACGTCGGTGCATGGCCCCGTCCAGGTGCGAATCTCGCCGTTGACGAGGTACTTGCCTTCGTACGGCGTCATGTCGACCAGCATGTCGGCGGGGATGGACTCGGGCGTTGGGAATACGATGGGATGGGGGGCCATGGCCTGTTGCCTATCATGGCGTGCGCGCGCCGTCACGTCGAAGCAGGTGTGCCGCGTGGGCCCGGTCGTGCTTCCCCTCGCCACGACGCTTCGACCGCGAAGTCGATCGTTCCTTTGCGCCCGGGACGTGCTACGTTGGCAGCGTGTTCCCTCGTACGATATCGGCCTTGTCGGCCGTCATCGCGACGGCAGTCGTGCTCGGCGTGTCGCTTCCGGCAGCGAGCCAGAGCGCTTCCACAAGCGCACGACCGCCGTTGCCACCGCTGCGTGCCGCAGAACCGCACGACGGAACCTGTGTGGTTGCTGCGGTGGGTGACTCGTTGACCGACGCCCGGTCGCATGGCGGCAAGTTCCTCGACACGCTGCGCGCACGCTTGCCGAAGAGCCGGTTTGACAACTACGGCAAGGGCGGCGAGATGGTCAATCAGATGCGCAGGCGCTTTGCCCGCGACGTGCTCGGCGAAACGCCGACAGGCCGGATCGACAAGCCTCGCTACACGCACGTGATCATCTTCGGCGGCGTCAATGACCTGTACAGTGATCTCACCGCCGGTCGCACCCCGGAGAAGATCGAGCGGGATCTGGCGGCGATGTACGATCTGGCGCACCAGCACGGGATTCGGGTCGTTGGGATGACGGTGGCGCCGTGGGGCGGATTCAAGCGCTACTACAATGCCCGCCGGGGCGCTGCCACGCGTGCCGTCAACGCCTGGATCCGCGCCCAGGCGACCGCGGGTACCGTCGATTACGTGGTCGACGCTTACGAGCTTCTGTCCTGTGGCGACCCGGAACGTCTCTGTCCCCGGTACGAGCCTCCCTTCCGTGACGGCCTTCATTTCAACCAGGAGGCGCACGCCAGGCTCGGCGATGCCCTCGCGCGCACGGCATTCGCCAGTTGCCGGTGAGTCATGGCCCTGTCGGCAACACGCTTTTGCACCGTCCCTTGGCTGGCATTCATCGGCTGCTCCCTGCCCGCCGATCATGCGCCCCCAACACCGGCAGCAGAAACGCTGTCGCCAACGATGGTCCGCCCCCCGCCGGCGTCGTCGCTCGACCAACCGGTGATTGAAGTGCCCGCCACGCCTGCCTCGGGCTCTGCCCTGGCCGCACGTCCACCTGTGGCATCCTGCCCGGAAGGCATGGCGACGATTCCGTCAGGATCGTTCTGGATGGGAGCTCCCTACGCCCACAGCAAGCGTTCGAGCGAATGGAGGCACCGCGTCGCGGTCAAGTCGTTCTGTCTGGACCTGACCGAGGTCACGGCCCGGGTCTACGCCGGTTGTGTTGAGAAGGGTGGCTGTGCGGCCGCCCGCACCGGTTTCTCCTGCACGGCCGGCCGCCCGGATCGCCTCGACCACCCGATCAATTGCGTCGATTGGTTCCAGGCTGACGCAGCTTGCAAGTGGTTGCACAAGCGTCTCCCCACCGAGCACGAGTGGGAGTACGCGGCTCGCGGCGGGGCCGAACAGCGCACCTACTCGTGGGGCGAAGCCGACCCAGAAGGTCATGCCTGCTACAACCACCCAGGCACTTGCGCCGTCAAGTCCTACCCGGCGGGCGCTTTTGGCCTGTTCGACATGATGGGCGGGGTGTGGGAGTGGACCGCGAGCGAATTCGTTAGCGTGGGAGACTGGGCGCTGCCCGACAAGTGGATGGTCTATCGAGGTGGCAGCTTCAGCCGTCGATTCCCAAAGTGGATGAAGGGTTGGGTCCGCAATCGCTACCGGCCCACGGACTATGGCGGCCACCTGGGCTTCCGCTGCGCCGCCGACCTGCCCGCAAGTACCTGCCCCGACGGTTCGCACGAGCTGGCCGATGCAACGTGTGCAATCGACGAAGACGGCGACGAGAGGGCGCCGGAGCCCCCCGCCCACGTGCCGCGCGCTCGCCCCAGCCCCGACGGATCGTCGGAGAAGAAGGTCGCCGAACGGGACCCGCCAGCGCCGCTAAGCGTGTATCCAGATCCCCGGTTCGACGAAGACTGCCGGCATTACAAGCCCGGCCGTCCCGTTTGCTACCAGATCAAGGGCGGCAGCTTTGCCGACCGCGAGCGGAAGCGAAGGCAGATGGGCTGCGCGAATCGCGACGTGGGGCTGGACTTCAACAGCGCCTGCTGCCCCGATGCCACGCTCGTCGATCCCGGCGCTGGTGCAACCAAAGCGGCTGACGGCGGCTGAGCCGCGAGCGGCTCGGGGTCAGGGTTCGTGCAGCAGCGGTCGGAGCGGATGGTGCAGCATGCGGACGCGGGGTCAGGGTCTTGGCGGTGCGCCGCTACCTTCGCGCGCTTGCTTCGTCGCAGCTCATTCTACGATTTCACTGTTGCGTCGCTGCCCAGGGATCCTCACGGCCCGCGTCCGGGTTATCATGGCTCGCCGTGTCCTGTTCAAGGCACGATGCACATCGATCGCACCAGCTCCAGGAGGTTGCGGTGAAACGACATCTTGTACTGGGTCTTGGGCTTGGCCTGACCGTGCTCTGGTCAGGTTGCGGCAGCAGCGATTCATCGAGCCCTTCGCCGGGCGGCCAGGGCGGCGGAGGCCAGCCCGACGCGGGCGACGAGGCGGGAGGCACCGGCGGGACCACTACGGACGCCGGACCCGACGCAGATCTTCCAGACGTGGAAGTCGACGCAGAACCGGACACGTCGCCACCCCCGGATGCCCAGCCTGACGTGGGGCCGCCTTGCAACAATGCTGACCCGGTGTGCATCGGTCATGCTACCCGGCGGGTCTGCAAGGCAGGACATTGGGAGGAGGAAACGTGTGCGCCCGGTTCCGGTTGCCTCCGCGGCCAGTGTGTCGCGTCGGCCTGCTCGGACGAGTGCACCCTCGGCAGCAGCAGCGGAGGCAAGACCTGCGAGCTGTTCGATATGGCGACTGCGAGCTGGGTGACCCCGGACGCCGCGTCGTCGATGCATGATCGCGCGCGGGCCTACGAGCAATGGCTTCACCGCGACGGCATGGCGTACGGCGGAGTTGGCAATGCGAGGTACGCGGATCCCGGAAGCTACAGCCAGGTCGTTTCGCTCGGTGGCCTCGGCGACTCCGCGATCTGGACAGGCACCTATCTGGCCGCGGAAGCCCTGCGCTTGCGAGCGACCGGATCGCCGGTCGCGCGGGCGAACGTGATCGACGCGGTGCAGACGCTCCACCTGTGGTTCAACGTGTCCGGTGACCCGGGGCTGCTCGCGCGCTTCGCGGCGCCCAGTGGCCCCCATCCGGTGCAGCTCACCGACCTCGATTGCGCGTCGCCAAGGACGCACTGCAACGTTCCCTACCAGGGCCAGCCCTACGACTACATCGGGCAGGTGAGCCGCGACCAGTATCAGGGCGTGATGCTGGGCTACGCGCTCGCCTACGAAGCGCTCGGCGAAGGCGACGAGGCCACGCGCGCGCTCATTCGGGAAGACGTCGTGGAGCTGGTGCAAGAGCTGATGAAGGAGCGCACGGTCCAGGTCCGGCTCACGTGGAACGGGGTGTCGTCGCCCCCAGCGGATGTGACCATGCAGTTCGTGGTGCTCGCCACGCGAGAGATGAGCAACGGCGTGGTCGACCTGCGCATCGACAGCTCGGACTATGCGTCCTCGGAGATGCTGGGCTTCCAGGAGTTCATGCCCGACCTGGCCCACGTGGTGCGCCAGATCCCGCTGATGGGGTGGGTGCCGGACATTCCTCGTGCCGACAGCGCGATCATGCTGGCGTCGTTCTTCAAAGTCGGCGCGCTGGTGACGGACGGGGTCGCCGGCTGGGAGAGCCAGCACGACGAGATCGTCAACTTCTACGAGGCGAACACGGGCGACGGCGGCAACATCAACGACTGGCTTCCGATCATGAGCCAGTGGGACTACGCGAACGCGTGCGGCGAGGCTTACTACGGTATCAACATCTCGATGGAGCCCATGTACAACCTCGCGAGGCTGGAGACCGACGCGGTGCTGGGCGGGCTGATCCGCACCAACGTGTTGCAGAATCGCCTGTGGCAGGACATCCAGAATACGAAGAACTCGTTCTTCTCGTTCATCTATGCTTCGAACTACGCCAACGCGGCCGGCAACGTCGTGCCCGACGCCGCGGCGCAGCTCGCAGGGTTCCCGCCGCCGCCCCGGGTCCGGACCGCCGTCGACCGGCGCAATGACCCGAAGTACCAACCTCATGAGCCAGGATGCACGGACCAGGTAGCCCACACTACGGCGGTGGACGTTGCGGACCGCGTGGTGGATGACTTCATCTGGCAACGTCAACCCTGGGGCCTCTACGACGCGGGCGACCCGGCTCAGACGTTTCCTGGGGTCGATTACCTCGTGGCGTACTGGATGGGCCGCCACCACGCCTACTTGCCGGAAGACAAGCCTAACGTGTGCGCCGTGTGGCGCTGAATCGCACGCATCCTTCCGCGACCGGCCCCGCTCCGAGCTGCCCGATTCCACCGGTGCAGCGGGGTTCCCATACCGTGGACGAGCGCTGCCCCATGGGGGCGCTGGCGGCGTTGCGTGGACGATGCCTGGGGGGGTGCGAAGTCTCGGGGAAGGATGCGCGGGAGCAGGCGAGGTCCGAGGCCCGCGGGTGCGGGCACCGGCACGGGCGAAGCGGGAATCAGCCTTCCTTGGCGGCCTCGGACTGGTAGTACTTCATGAGGATCTCGGCGACCTCGGGGCGGGCGAACTCGCGCGGAAGCGGCTCGCCGGCGGCGAGCATCTGACGCACCTTGGTGCCGGACAGCAGCACGAAGTCGTCTTTCGTGTGGTCGGGGACGTCACGCATCATGACGACCTTGTTGAGTTTCTTGGACCAGGCGGTGTGGTCGGCCTCGAAGATCTCGATGAGCAGCGCGCCCTTGGGCACTTCCGTGTGGAAGATGGTCTGCGCGTCGAAGGGGCCGTAGTAGGAGCCGACACCGGCGTGGTCGCGGCCGACGATGAAGTGGGTGCAGCCGGCGTTCTGACGGAATAGCGCGTGAAGCACGGCCTCGCGCGGGCCAGCGTAGAGCATGTCGAAGCCGTAGCCGGTAATCAGCACGGTATTCTTCGGGAAGTACAGCTCTACCATCTTGCGGATCGCGGCGTCGCGAACGTCGGCCGGGATGTCGCCTTTCTTGAGCTTGCCGAGGAGCATGTGAATCAGGATGCCGTCAGCCTTGACAGCGTTGTACGCCATTCGGCACAGCTCCTCGTGGGCGAGGTGCATCGGGTTGCGGGTCTGGAAGGCCACGACCTTGTTCCAGCCCAGCTTCTGCATCTCTTCGCGAATCTGGTACGCCGTGCGGAACGTCTCCGGGAAGTCCGTTTCGAAGTACGAGAAGTTCAGCACCTTGATCGGGCCGGAAACAACCGTGTTGCCTACGGAGTTGAATGCCGCCACGCCAGGATGCTGCATGTCCAGCGTGCGGAACACCTTCTCCGTCATGAACTTCATCTCCTCAGCCGAGAACGTCTCGATCGCCTCGACCGTCTGCACCGCAAGAACCGGATTGCCCTTCACGTTCGGGTCGCGCAGCGCAATCTGCTTGGCTCCCTTGATACCGGAGGCGTCTTGCACGACGTTGACGACCGGGACCGGGAAGAACACGCCGTTGGTGGTCATCATCTTCTCGCTCGTGGCGAGCGCGTCGGCCTTGTTCATGAACCCGGTGAGGGGATTGAAGTAGCCGCTTCCCAGCATCACCGCATTGCCCGCGGCAGCGGAGCTGATCAGCAGCGACGGCAGCTTCTCGGCTTCCTTGGCGAGCGCGGCGCGCTCCTTCGCATCCATCACGTACAGGGGATTCAGTGTCTCGGAACCATGGGGCTTGATCATGAGAGATCTCCTTACGTCACGATCGCCGTAGCGGTGTCGGAAATTGCCCGCAGCTAGCACCGATATTTCTCTGGCGTCAAGCGTCTCGACCGCGATAGGAGCGTTTTCTTTTCTCCCCGCCTTGCTCCGATGTGCAGTCCCTGCCCCGTCCATTCGCGACAAGTACCACGCAATGTCACCGAGCCTTCACCACCCCTCGCCCGACCCGCTTCATCAACTCCCTCGATTCGAGAACAACAGCGTTGTTCCCTCCACGCGCCGCGTCCCTCGTCAACGCCCGTCTCGTCTCGACGTGCGCCCCCTCGCCCGATGCGCCGCCGCCTCCCCCAGCCCCTCGGGCGTCCACGGAACCATCGGGAATGAATACGTCGGCTATCCTCTCCATCGTGGTCCCCGGTCATGCTTCATGTTGAGGATCTGGTAGAACACCGCCAGCACCTGCTGCAACAGCGCCGACTCCAGGTTCGGGTGGTGCACCGTCACGATCCGCTTCATCAGGTCCACGTCCGGAAAGTCGATGAGGTGGAACACGCACCGGCGCAGGAAAGCGTCGGGCAACTCCTTCTCGTTGTTGCTCGTGATGATCACGACCGGACGATGCCGCACCACCAC
>Ga0209018_1002263_pt1 | contig 13825 bp, 11 predicted proteins | sample YNPBryBLVA2012_FD_185814 | JGI IMG/M metagenome (GOLD analysis project Ga0209018, IMG submission 185814) | Anoxygenic and chlorotrophic microbial mat microbial communities from Yellowstone National Park, USA - YNP Bryant BLVA 2012 (SPAdes)... ...
CAGGCCCTGCAGGGCATGGTCCACGATGCTCCGGTACAGCAGCTCGACCTCCGCGCTGTTCTGCGGCCAGGTCCCCGTGGTGATGTCCAGCAGGCTATTTCGATGCATGCAGTCTCCCGGCGGCGCGATCGGAACGAACAATCGCCCACGTTTTTCTACTCCGTCTCACAACCTGCTGCAACATGTATGCAAAACGAGAAAAACAGATGCAATCGACGGCCTACCCGTTGGTCAGTCGTCCGTGCTCCGGTCTCCGAATCCCGCGCCATATCCCACCGACAAGCCCGCGAACCGTGTGCCCAGCATCTCCCCGTACGTGAAGCCCAACGCCAGGCCGAAACGCCGCCGATTTTCGCCCCGGCCGTCTTCGCCCAGCACGAACGACACCCCCGCCCAGACCTCGTCGCCGAACGGTGCGTGGTCTGCACCGTTCTGCCTTGCATCGCAGGCCGCAATCCACGATGTCCGCCCCCAGAGACGGACCTGCGCGTAGGTCGTTAGGTCCGTCGCCACGAAGATCTCCACCGGCACGTCGACCCCGAAGGGGATGTGCTCGCCGGTCAGCCCCGAGATGCCCGCGCCCGCGAGCGCACCGACCGAGACGTGGCGCCCCATGGTCACGCCCGGCCCCATCAGCATGCGCAGGTCGTAGAGAAAGCCGCCGTCGAGGCCGGAACCAAGCCCCAGATCCATGCCGAACGCAGGCCCCATCGGATCGGCGTCCACTACGCCTCGCATCCGCAACGCCCCTGCCACCGTCATCGACGTGCCTCCCCACTTGTCTGCGTCGGACGGCCGCACAAACGCCAGACCGAGCGACACCTCGGCCTCGTCGTGCAGGTGATAGGCGGCCTCGTCGGACCTGGGCGGCTCCCACGTGTGCTGCAACGACATGAGACGGTCCAGGCCGAGGTTCGACAACCAGGGGAAAGGCAGCTCGAACCGCGGCGCAGGATCGGGCTCTACCCCCTCGGCTGCTTCGAGGTGCAACTGCACCACCGCGTTCGATCCCTTCGCCTCGATGCCGTGGATCGCCGCGCGGATCGACGCCATGTCGTCTTCCACCTGGGCGATCTCACGCTGCAGCAAGATTGGGTCGTTCACGCCTTCGCTTGCGAGCCTGGCCATTGCCTCGAGCCGCGCTCGGGACTGCTCGGCAGTGCGCAAGCGTGCCTGCGTGTCGAGCCAAGGGGTCGTCAGATTGTCGACCTCCACCCCGCGCCGGAGCTCCACACCCATCGCGGCGAGCTGGCGCAACGCCTCGTCGAGCCGCCCCACCGGTACCGTCAACGTCAGCTCACCATCGCGACGGCTGACAACCCGCCCTGCGGTCTGCCGGGCAATCGTTTCAGCCTTCATGGCCGCATCGTCGATGCGTCGGACGCGAACGGTCAGGTGGGCCGTGTACGACAGCAAGTCTCCGGCCAGCGTGGCCGGCGGCGCGGGTTGCTGCGCGGTTGCTAGCCCTGGTCCCCCCAGCCACAGCAGCAGGGCACCAGCGAGATTCGTGAAGAAAAGCCCGCGCGCTTCGGTGCGACGACGGTGCAGTCGTGGGCTGTGCATGGCTCGCTCCTTGACCAACGACGGTACCACCAACGGGACGTCGGCGGTTGGGCGCTTGGGACCGCACAAGCCTGCGGGTCACTCGATCTCGCGCCGGAGCTGGGCCAGGAAGGCGTGCAGAAACGCGATGCGCTCGCGGGCCATCGACCGCGCTGCAGCGGTGTGCAGCCGATCTCCGATCCGGAGCAGCTTGCTGACGAAATGGTCGACGCCGAATGCCCGATCATCCGGAGCGCGTGTCTCGCAGAACGGATCCTCCGCTGCGTAGAACGGGCGGCCCATCGCCTGGCACGTCGCGAAACAACGCGCGATGCCGATGGCTCCAATCGCATCGAGCCGGTCGGCGTCCTGCAGGACAGCAGACTCCAGGTCTGGCGGCGCCAGGCCGGCGGACCATGCATGTACGCGAATGCACGTCGCCACACGCCCTGCCGCAATGTCGTCGACCCCACATGCCAGCATCACGCGCAACGCCTCCTCGGCGCAAAGCTCCCCCGAGCGCGCGGAGTCCGGGTGTTGCTTGGGGAGATTCACCAGCTCGTGCAGGAGCGATGCCGCACGGCAGATCGTCTCGTCTGCCCCCGCTGCCCGAGCAAGGTGCGCCGCGGTCTTCTCCACGCGAAGCACATGCAGCCAGTCGTGTGCGGGATCGATCGACGATCTCGACCGCGCAGCGCGCCGCAGCGCTTCGATCGTCGTATTGTCGAGGGTTCTGCGATGCATGCGTCACCGTTGTGGGCGCGACAGATCCTGAAGGGCGTACACGTCGATCGAGGATCCGCGGGCATGCCGGATGGCGCTGACCGCCGCCTCTGCCGCGGACAGGGTCGTGATGCAGGGAATCCCCCGCTCCGACGCGGCCACCCGGATGGCCTTCTCGTCGAAGAACGACGCTCTGCCCAGCGGGGTATTGACCACCATCTGGATGTCGCCGTTCCGGATGAGGTCCGTGACGTTGGGCCGCCCCTCGTTGACCTTGAACACGAGCTGCGCGGGGATCCCATTGTCGAACAGGTGCAACGCGGTGCCTCGGGTGCCCACGAGCTTGAACCCCAGCTCGTGCAACTGCTTGCCGACTCGGAGAGCGTCCGCCTTGTCGTTATCGTTGACCGACAAGAACACCGTGCCCCCCTGTGGCAACTCGATGCCCGCACCCCGCATCGCCTTGAGAAACGCTTCGCCCGGCGTGTTGCCGATGCCCATCACCTCGCCCGTCGACCGCATCTCCGGCCCAAGAAGCACGTCCACGCCCGGGAACTTGCGGAACGGGAACACCGGCGCCTTCGCGAAAAACACCGGCGGCCGGGGATCGTCGTGCAGCCCGAGATCGTCGAGCGTAGCGCCCATCATCACCCGCACCGCCTGCTGCACCAGCGGCGTTCCCGTCGCTTTCGCCAGGAAAGGTACCGTCCTCGACGCCCGCGGGTTGACCTCCAGCACATATAGCTCGCCGTCCTTCTCCGCGAATTGCACGTTCATCAGGCCCCGCACGCCCAGGGCCAGTCCGAGCTTTCGCGTGACCGACACCAACTCGTCATGGATGTGCTGCTTGATCCGATAGGGAGGAAACAGCGCCGCCGAATCGCCGGAGTGCACCCCCGCTTCTTCGACGTGCTGGAGCACGCCCGCGATCACCACCCGCTGGCCGTCGGCTATCGCATCCACGTCGTACTCGTAGGCGTCTTCGAGGTACCGGTCGACCAGCACGGGGCGATCTTCCGATGCTTTCGTGGCCGTGGACAGATATCGCTCCAGCCCCTCCTGCTCGTAGATGATCCGCATGGCCTGACCGCCGATCACGTAAGACGGCCGGACCAGCACCGGGTAGCCGATGGACGCCGCGACCTTCAGGGCTTCGTCGACGGAGCGCGCCATACCACTGTCCGGCTGTCGAAGCCCGAGGGACCGCATCAGCGCGCCGAATCTCCCGCGATCCTCCGCCAGGTCGATGGCGTCGACCGAAGTCCCCAGAATCGACAGGCCAGCACGCGCGAGAGCCGCCGCCAGCTTCAGCGGCGTCTGCCCGCCTAGCTGCACGATCACGCCCTCCGGTTTCTCCGCCCGCGCCACGCCGAGGACGTGCTCGACCGTGAGCGGTTCGAAGTACAGCCGGTCGGCTGTGTCGTAGTCGGTCGATACCGTCTCCGGGTTGCAGTTGACCATGATGGTCTCGACCCCGGCGGATCGGAGCGCGTAGACTGCATGACAACAGCAGTAGTCGAACTCGATACCCTGCCCGATGCGGTTCGGACCGGCCCCGAGGATCATCACCTTGCGCTTGTCCGACGGCGCCACCTCGCTTCGCGACTCGTAGGTGGAATACAGATAGGGCGTGAACGACTCGAACTCGCCGGCGCAGGTGTCCACCCGCAGGAACGTGGGCTCGATGCCTTCGCGCTGCCGCTGGTTGCGCACGTCGGCTTCTGCAAGGCGGCCCCAGTGCGCCAGGTCCGCGTCAGTCATCCCCTCGCGTTTGGCCTCGAACAGCAGATCGCGGGGCAACGGCTTGCCTGCATGCTGCGCCACCTTGCGTTCGAGCGACGCCATCATCTCGAACTGGTGGAGGAACCAGGGGTCGATGCCAGTCAGCCGGTGGACCTCCTCGATGGGTTTACCCGCACGAATCGCCCCGAGCACCGCGAAGATCCGATCGGGCGTCGGCGCACCCAGGGCCGTGTCCGGCCAGGCGGCATCGGGCGACGGAAGCGCGAAGTCCAGCGACGCCATGCCCTTGCGGAAGGCTTCCCGGAACGTGCGGCCGATGGCCATCACCTCGCCCACCGATTTCATCTGTGGTCCCAGGCCGCGGCTCGCATCCGGAAACTTCGCGAAGTCGAAGCGCGGAATCTTCACCACCACGTAGTCCAGCACCGGCTCGAAGCAGGACGGCGTCGACCGCGTGATGTCGTTCGGGATCTGGTCCAGCGTGTAGCCGAGGGCCAGCTTGGCCGCGATCTTCGCGATGGGAAAGCCGGTGGCCTTGCTCGCAAGCGCCGACGATCTCGACACCCGCGGGTTCATCTCGATCACCACCAGCGCGCCGTTGCGCGGGTTGACCGCAAACTGGATGTTCGATCCGCCGGTCTCCACACCCACCTTCCGGATCACCCGCAAGGCGGCATCCCGCATGCCCTGGTACTCGCGGTCCGTGAGCGTCTGCGCCGGAGCCACCGTGATCGAATCGCCGGTGTGCACCCCCATCGGGTCCAGGTTCTCGATGGAGCAGACGATGACCACGTTGTCTGCCCGGTCGCGCATGACTTCGAGCTCGAACTCCTTCCAGCCGGCGACCGACTGCTCCACCAGCACCTGATTGCTCGGGCTCTCCTCCAACCCACGGAATACCGCGTTGCGGAACTCGTCGCGGTTGTAGGCCATGCCGCCGCCACTGCCTCCGAGCGTGAAGGACGGCCGCACAATCGCGGGCAAGCCAACTTTCTGCAGCGCAGCGTCCGCATCCTGCATCGACCGCACAATCGCCGAGGCGGGCGTTCCCAGGCCGATATCTCGCATCGCTTGCGCAAACATCTCGCGGTCCTCCGCGAGGTGGATCGAAGCGAGGCTCGCTCCCAGCATCTGCATGCCGTACTTGTCGAGAACGCCGCGTCGCGCCAGCTCGACCGCGAGGTTCAGCCCCGTCTGGCCGCCGACCGTCGGCAAGATGGAGTCGGGACGCTCCCGCGCGATGATGCGCTCGACCACGTCGGGCACCAGCGGTTCGACATAGGATCGATCGGCCACCGACGGATCGGTCATGATGGTGGCCGGGTTGGAGTTGACGAGCACCACCCGCGCGCCTTCCTCGCGCAGCGCCCTGCAGGCCTGCGTGCCCGAGTAGTCGAACTCGCAAGCCTGCCCGATGACGATCGGCCCGCTGCCGATCACCAGGATGTTGCGCCCCTTGCCCTTCACTTGCCGAGTCCTCCCGCCGCGGGCTCGCCCTCGTGGCTGCTCATCGCGCGCGCTCCATCATCTGCACGAACTGCAGGAACAGGTAGTGGCTGTCGTGCGGCCCGGGTGACGCCTCCGGATGAAACTGCACCGAGAACGCCGGATAACGCCGATGCTTCATCCCCTCGACCGTGTCGTCGTTGAGGTTGACGTGTGTGACCGTCACCTGACGCCCGTCGAGCGACGAGCTTGCAACCGCGAACCCATGGTTCTGCGCCGTGATCTCGACTCGCCCCGTCTCCAGTACGCGCACCGGGTGATTGCCGCCGCGATGCCCAAACCGCATCTTGAACGTGCGCCCGCCGCACGCCAGCCCGAGAAGCTGATGCCCCAGACAGATGCCGAAGATCGGCACCTTGCCGAGCAGCGCACGGACCGTCTCCACCGCATGAACGACCGGCTCCGGATCGCCAGGACCATTCGACAGCAGCACACCCGTCGGCGACAGCGCGAGGATCGCATCGGCTGTGGTCGACGCCGGAACCACCGTGACCCGACAGCCTACGGCCTGTAGCTGGCGCACGATGTTCAGCTTGATCCCGAAGTCGATTGCCACCACGTGCAGCCTCGCGTTCGCGTCGCCGACCGACCATGGTGCCGCACAGGTGACCCGACTCGCCAGGTCGAGCCCGGCCATTGGCGGCACATCGTTCGCCTCGCCGACAAGCCGGTCCAGACCGGCGTGACGGTCCCCCGCGATCCGTCCTGCGAGCGGTAGCCAGGACAGCGAGTCGGGCAACCTCCGCACCACGCCTCGCTTCACGCCTTCGTCACGCAGGTGCAGCACCAGTGCGCGCGTGTCCACCCCGCACAGGCCCGCCACGCCCGCTTCCGCAAGCGACGACGCCAGGCTGCGGTTCGCCCGCCAGTTCGAGGGTGTGGGGTGGTAGTCGCGTACGATGACGGCGGCAGCCCGCATGCGCGCCGACTCCACATCCTCTTCGTTCACGCCGTAGTTGCCCACGTGGGACGTGGTGAGCACGACGATCTGACCGGCGTACGATGGGTCGGTGAGGATTTCCTGGTAGCCCGTGGGGGAGGTGTTGAACACCACCTCACCGCCGGCTTCGGCCGCTGTCGAAAACAGATCGCCTCGGAAGAAATGCCCGTCTTCCAAGACCAGGATCCCGTTTCCGGGCTGCGGTGCAAGGGAAGGAGCTCTCAACGCGAGCGCCTATTAGGAGCCGCACGCACCGACGTCAAGGCTGCCGTGCTCGCGCCGCGCGCCATCCACTCCCCCTCGATCTCGCGCCGCCCACCCGCTCTGAATCCACCACCATCCCGACTCGCCGCGCATCGCTGCCACCCCCGGCCGACCCTGTGTCCAGCATGCCATCCAACAGCCTGCTCTGGAAGCGCGCCTGCCGCATTGCGCTGATCGTTCACGCAGCCATCACGGCCACATCGCCACGCTCGCCTGTCCGCACGGCATCCCCACGATCCCGGGGTGCCTTCCCCGCGCCGATCGGCTCGGCCACGCCACGATCATCGGCCTTCTCGCCTTCTCGCTCGACGGACCTCTCGACGACAGGCCCCTGCCGTGCCGCCATGCAGGGTGGCTTCGCCTGGCACCCGTCATCGTGAACGTCGGCGCCGGCCTCGATGAGTACCTGCACCGGCTGTCTTCCTGCCGTTCGTCGTGCTGGTCCGACTTGCCCGCCGATGCGGCTGGGGTGGTCGCGTTGTCCTGATCGTCACGCCGCGTCGCCCGCGCTACATCGCAAACCAGTATGCCAGTTTGAGCGCGATCACGTCGTGCGACGGCGCCCCCAACAGCGAATCGATGTCGCGTCGCAAGACCAGCGTGCCCGCATCGGCGCGACGCATCCCCTGATCGTGCGACCAAACCAGGAACAACGTCGACCCGTGCAGGTACTCCCAGCGAAACACCAGATTCGACCGGACCTCTTCGAACAGGAAGCGATCGTCTCCATCGTAGGTGACAGACATGAACCGGGCTCGATAAGCCGGCGCGCGCGGTGCGGTGACACGGTAGAAGCCCTCGTACGTTCCCGCTGTCCAGTACGGCATCGCGTACGCCTGGAGGGTCATCGACGGCGTCAGCGCCCAGCTTGCCCGCAGCTTCAAGCTCGCCGTCTGCCGCGCGATCCTGCCCACGACCACGTCCCCCGAATCGAGTGTGTCCACGAACTGGTGCCCGGAGCCGCTGACCTGCCACGCAGGACCGAGCGATAGCTGAACCGACGGAACCGGCCTCGTGGTCAGGCGCACTTCCGTGCCGAAGGACCGTGCGCTTCGCTCGTCCCCCAACCCGCCCCAGCCGTCGAACTCCACGACCCAAGGTTTCCGATCGTCGGTGCCGAATCCCCACCAGCCGTCGGTGCCACCGGGTACGAGCAGCGCCGGGCCTCCGCGCAACACCGTAACATCGAGGGCCTGGGCGCGGCGCTCGATTCCTGCATAGACATACCAGTAGTTCCTGAACTTCATATATCCGCTCAGGTTCGCGCCCGTCTCGGTCCGCTCCACTCCGAACGTCTTGGCGCCCCATGCATTCCCGTTCACGGAGAATTGCTCGTATGTTGCGGTCGGCTCGTCGCGTCGGTACTGCAGCCACACGAACGTCGCCTGGCTGTCCGCCCGGCGAAGATACCCCAGGTCGTTCGGCTCCAGGCCGGGGCTCCGGATGGAGATGCCCGACGCGCCCCGCCACGGCTGGCCAGACAGCTTGCCAGCTACGTATGTGGCACCCCAGCCATCCATGTGCCGACGCCCCGGGTCGTAGGACAGGTGGCTTGCGTCCGGACGTTGGAACGCGTGGACCGTAGACCGCTGCAGGTCCGATATCGCCTCCGGCGACCCCTTCACATGCGTGGCAAAAACGCGCCCCAGCAACGTCATGTCGCCCACGCCATGCTCCACGTCGAATCCGCCCGACATCGCCTCCTGCGGGAGCGAATTCCGCGTGGCATCGTCCAGATACCGACGCACGTGGGTCACGACACCGCCCACCGTCGTCTGGCCGCCGCGGAACGCCTTGCTGACCCTCACCACGCTCGCGTTGGCCGGCGGCTCCACCTCCGGTTCGGTGCGCACACCCTCCCAACGCACCCGGGCCCGCTCCCGCGCCGTCACCGCATCCAGCACCCCCACCGACCAGCCGTCCGTCGTCTTGCCCGTCAGCTTGGCAGCTCCCAGAACCGTCGTCTGTCGGGGCATCTGCTCGATCTGGTCGTCGTCCAGGTCCAGGGAGACCGACGGAGGACGACCGATCCGGCGCGAATAGAAGAGCGTCTCGTTGCCAGACGGTCCGCCACCCCAGCCAATCGGGTAACGGAAGATCTCGGACCCTTGAAGAAAGAAGGGACGCTTCTCCGCGAAGAAGGTTTCGTACGCGGACAGGTTGAGCTCGCTCGGGTCTGCTTCCACCTGCCCGAAGTCGGGATTGACGCAGAAGTCGAGCGTGAGTGAGGGCCCGATCCCTGCTCGGCCGTCCCCGCCCGCACTGTAGTCCCACCGCGTGTTGCCGTGCTCGCGATCCGCGCTGGCGCGCAGGTACGGAACGAGCTCCAGCCGCAGCGGACGTGGTAGGCCCTCGAGATGCGAAAGCACACCAAAATGGCGCACAAACCTGGTGGTCGCCTGCGGAACCGGGCTCAGGTACGTCTGCTCCGCCGCGCGCTGCAACACGCGGCCGACCTGGATCCCCCACCTCGTATTCTCTGGATCATAGCGAACCTGGCTGAACGGTATCCGGTACTCCGCGCGCCACCCGGCCGAGTTCTTCGCCGTCACCACGTGCCACACAGCGTCCCAGTTCACATCCTCGAGGTTGCCCTCGAACACCCGAGCATCCTGCTTCACCCCCCGAGGATTCACCGAGAATCGGTACGCCGTACGCCCGTCGCCGAACGTGTCCAACCACACGCTGATCCAGTCCGACGGGCTGTCCTCGTCGCGACGGGTCAACCACGCGCTCACCTTGTCGGGCTGCGCGTCACGGGCGTCGACAAGCACGTAGAGCGCTTCGTCGTCGTAGGCGACGGCCACGCTGGTGGGCTCCGTCGGCAGCTCGCCTTCGCGTGGAAGTAGCTGCCTGAATCCACCATAGCGAGGCACGGCACGCCATCCGACGTCGTCATCGCGCCCGTCGACCTCAATCGAATGGTTCGCGATGCGCGTTGCCCTCACCTCACGCGAGGATCGTGCTTCTGCTCCCGCCTCGCCCGCCATCATGGCGCACAGCGCGACCCCACACGAGCGTCCCCACCAGCTCGCACGCCACGACCTCCCTGCCGAACCCGGGCGATCGCCGAACATCGACCGCCGCCCATGGTCGCGGAGCATCTCCGACGCAAACAAGCGTTCCTACCTACTTCTGCGTGCACGTCGCCTGGAGCAGTTGCTCCACCGCATCCACCGGAAGGCAGACCGACGAGCCCTGGGTCGTCGACGCCCCGCAGGTGCCAGCGTCGATGCAACAGCCCCACGCCGACATCGTCAGGGCGCCTCGGACGCACTTCCAGTCCCTGCACATCACCGACCCGCACGGCACGCCGGCGTCTGCATCCGTTCCGCCGCTGCCTCCGAACCCGCCGTCGCTGGTCGTGCCGCCGGCTCCTCCGCTGCCGTTTCCTCCACTCGATGTTCCACCGCTTCCTGCACTGGCACCCGCACCAGCTCCACCAGCGTCCGACGAACCGCCTGCACCTCCGCTCGCTCCGTTCCCACCCCCTGCCGGAGCCCCCGCGCCGCCTCCGTCGCCGCCTTCCCCCGCGTTGGCCCCTTGTCCGCCAGCCGCCACGCCGCCTCCGCCGGACTCGCCGTCGTCCGATGCAGCCTTCGCGCACGACAAGGACGGAGCGACCAAGACCAAGGCCACGGCGAGAAGGCCGGTTCGCAAGGTACACACGCTGGACATGATGGCCACGATAGCGCACCAACGGGCGGATTGGCGACGGCGAAACGTGGGGGAAAGTTGGACTGCGGCTCGGGGTCGAGTCCTGGCGTGCATGATCCCGCCGCGTATGCGCACGGTCGCGCGTACGCAAACACAGGGGACTCGAACAACGGGATTGCCCTGCGCAACGATGCCACGACGTTGCGCGCGAGCACCAGGAAACCTACTTCGACCGCGCGAGCTCGGCGTCGATCTCCGATTGCGCATCGGCAAACAACTTGTCGACCTCTGCCACCAACGTGCGCAATCGCTCGACCTTGCGTTGCAGAATTGCCTCGGTCTTGCTGACCGCATGACGGTGCTGGCGCATCTTCCCGGTGAGGCTGCCGAGCTTGTTGGTGATCTCCGGCCCCTTCGCCCGGAAGACCTTCTCCATGTCCGCTTCGCTCTACCCTTCCGGGATCACGTCCTCGAGTTCCGCGACCGATCCCATCATGTCGCCGATACGCTGACCAAAGCTCTCGTTGAACGTCGTCTCGATCTCCGCCACGCTCCGTTCAATGACTCTCAGCTTGCCGTAGATGGCCCCTATCTCGATCGCCAGCGCCTTGTTCTCGAAGTACTTCACGCCGTTTGCAAGGTAGAGCTGCCATACGTCGTCGCGATAGACCGGGCTCAGGCTGATCGGCTTGAAGTCTTCGTCCTTGCCCCCCTTGTCGGCCGCTTCCAACACGGGACCGCATTCGGTGACCTTCTTGACGTCGTCTGCCGTGGGACGGCCGCTTCCATCGACGCGGACGAGTGTTTCCAGGCAGGAGAGCAGCGTCTCCGCCTTCTGGGCCTGCGCCCGGAAGTCATCGAATCGCTTCTTGAGCGAGCCGAGTTCCTGGTCCTCAGGAACCTGCGCGAGCATCGGCCCGAGCGACGACTCGATCACCTGCTTTTCGCGTTGGTTGTGCGCAATCTCAGTCTTGAAGTTCTCGAGGAGCGACACGTAGTCCTGATGTTCCTTGCGGGCGTTCTGCCAGTCCTGCACGGCCGGCGCCAGGTACAAACCTACGAACATGATCGCGAAGTCGATCGACTTGTCCACGATCGGCTCACCCAGGTTGGTGTCGAATCCCTTCTTTATTGCCCACGTCGTCGTCGCGATCCTTTCCAACGACCTGCAGCAGCGTGCTCACCGCGGAAGCGGTCGCGCCAGGTGCCCGCTGTGCCTCGGCAGTCGCAACCGCGGCTGGGGCCGGGACCGGCATGCTCGACGTGCGAGGCAGGGGCGGGGGCGGCGGCTTGGACGCCTGCGATGGTGGCGGGAAACACGTTCCAAAGACCGGGTGCGTGTGAATTGCCACGCACTGCGCCCCGCCGACCTCGCACACCCAGCAGCCCGTGCCGATTCGGCCGGCCCGGATCTCCGCCACAATTGCCTCTTGCTCCGCCGGCCCTGCGGTCGGACCGTCTTCCCTACGAACGTACCATGTGCTTATCGGTGCCCTCTGGCTGCCTTGTCGGGCTGCAAGATACCCGAGAGCAACCCCCCATGTCATGACCTGGTCGATCTTTTCGGTACCCACCCGAGGGGCATGCAATCCAATCCTGCCTGCCGACTACCCGCAGGCACCGTCCACGGAGCCCACCATGACCCGCCGCCCCATGGGCATCCGAGTCGCCCTGGCCTCGCGACGGCCTGCGCTTCCAACGCGGGCTTGCCTGCCCCTGGGTCGAAACAACCATGCAGGTCCACCGTGCAAACGTGTCGACCTTGCTTGCACAAGAGGTGCTCGCGCCCGTTTCCAACACGCCGTGTGGAGACCTCGGACCCGTGGGCGGCCGCCAGCTTCGTGGCACGGGCCCCGCACGGAGGTCATCGACCAGGCGCGAGCACGGGCGCCATGCCGACGCTCGTCGATGGGTTCCATGCCACGGGCCATGCTGCTGGGTCGATTCCGGGGTTCGCGCCATGACCGGGCGTATGGGCCCTGCCCGGAACCTGCCGACCCTGGATGACCTCGAAGCCCTGCCTGCCGGCATCCAAGGCGAGATCATCGCAGGCGTGCTGTATACGATGACTCGTCCGAGGTTTCGGCATCAGCGAGCAAGTGCATCGCTTCTGCGTGAGCTGGGTCCACCGTTCGACGACGGTCGAGACGGACCCGGTGGTTGGTGGGTCCTGCCAGAGCCTGGTATCGAGCTGCCAGGTTCACCCGAGTTCTCGCCGGACCTTGCAGGATGGCGCAGGGAACGGTTGGCAGTCCCCGCGTGGGATGATGCCATCAAGGTCGTGCCCGACTGGATCGGCGAGATCCTGTCGCCTACGACGAGACGGCACGACCTGGTCGTGAAGAAGCCTTTCTACGCGCGTATCGGGGTGCCGTTCCTGTGGCTCGTGGACCTGGAGGCGCGCGCGACCGTGGCTTTGCGGCTGGAGGGAGGTCGGTGGCTCGAAGTGGGCACGTTCGCAGACGAGACGGATGCACGCATCGAGCCGTTCGAGCAAGTGGTGTTCGACCTGACGTCGTGGTGGGCACGCGTCGAGTGAACGTGCATCGCCGCCGCAGGCCGGTTTGCGGCGGCCCGTGGACGTTGCCAACGCACGAGCGCAAGGCTAGCTTGCACCACGATGAGCACCCGATCTCTCCGCGTGATCTCTGTCGCCGCCGCGCTCTGCTCCGCGTGCGCCAATCCGAGCGCCCCTTCCAGTTCTGCTGCACCCCCCACCACGCAGCGCCCTGCTGCCCTGTCCGGCCCATCATCGGCTCCTGTCCCGTCTGCCATGAAGTCATCCACGTCGGCTGCGCACGATGAGCCGGACACCACGGTTTCTGCCCCCGTACCACCCGCGTCCGCTTCCACGCCAGCCCCTGATAGCGATCCTCTTCCGGCCGTTCGAGTCACCAACATCGGCATGCACATCGGGGGCGGCCCCAACGACCCTGACACCAAGGCCCCCATCCGGGCGTCCGTGCAACCGCACTTCGACGATTTCCGCAGGTGCTGGCGGCTGGTTGCCGACCCGGACAAGCCCGGAGACTTCGGCGTCGACCTCCGCATCCAACGCTCCGGCGGACAGGCCGAAGTCAGCCACCCACGCACGGCGATCCGCGGCGACGGATTCACCGATTGCATGGTCAAAGTCTTTGAGATAATTGATTTTCAGAAGCCGAGAAAAGGCGATACTATGGTAAGTTACTCGCTTCGGTTCACCCCCGAGCGCAGGTAGGCCGCCGAAGCCAGGGTCGCACCCAGCTTCGTCGGATCACGACGAACGACAGCAGCGCCCACAACCCACCGGCCGCTGCGAGCCAGATCAGATAGGGGCCAAGCACTTGGCGTTCGATGGTCTTCATCGTCATGATGCGCAGCGCAAGCAGCGCAGGCGTAGACGGCAGCGCGCTGGCGAGAGCTCGGACCACGGGCGGCATCTGGTCGAGCGGCCAGGAGAAACCTGAC
>Ga0209018_1002264_pt1 | contig 13822 bp, 10 predicted proteins | sample YNPBryBLVA2012_FD_185814 | JGI IMG/M metagenome (GOLD analysis project Ga0209018, IMG submission 185814) | Anoxygenic and chlorotrophic microbial mat microbial communities from Yellowstone National Park, USA - YNP Bryant BLVA 2012 (SPAdes)... ...
ACCCGAAGGCGATTCGCCATTGTGCAGCCGTCGCGACAATTGCGCTTGGTTCGCAGCGGCTTGCGCGATCTTGCGCGACGGAGCGTGAATAAGATGGGCACATACGCCAGGCCCGAGGCCCCGATGCGCGCGGCGACCCCACCGTGCCGAGGCTCGAACACCTCGCCCAGGTCGCCGTCGGTCTCCGACACCACCCGCCCCAGCACCGGCGCTCCCAGCAGGGCCGCGTCGGCTCCTTGCCAAGCATCCCTCGTCAACGACGCAGAGCTCGCCTCGACCAACAAGCGCACATCGCGCCGCTCCAAGGCACGGCGGAAATCCCGAACCGCAAGCACCGCTTCCGCCTGGCGGCGCATCGACACGAAAACCCCCGGTGCCTGCTCTCTCAGCACGTCATCCACCCGCCAGTCCTCGTCTTGGTACAAGAGGTAGAGTCGGTATTGCGACTTGCCCGGCGTTCGGTACTGGATCACCGCTTCGCGGTCCCGGAACTGGGAGTCGACGACCTCACCATCCTGGCCGTGCCCGAGGATCGCCGCGATGCGACGGAACTCCTGGGCACCTTCGAGGCGGTCCCAGACCGCCGCACGGAGCCCCGTCGTGGACAGGGCGCGAATGGTCCGTTCATCGCGTTGCGTGAATGCAAAGGCGAAATCGTTGGCAGAAACCTGTCGGCCAAGCCCGGGCTGACAGGCTGCCAGGCAGGTCGACACAACGACGATCAGGGCCACAAACGGGCTCGAGCGCATGGTTCGCCTTAGCTCGCAAAGCAGGCGGGATCACGCAGAGCCAGCCCAACGCCGTCCCGGCGACGACCGGCAGCCTGCACCTTCGCTGTGCCGCCTGCCCTACGGTCCGTGCGGACCACCGACCGCAGCTCGGCCGTTTGCACCTGCCGTGCTGGCCGACACCGGCGATGCGGCACGGTAGCTCGCCCGCGTGAGGTCGTCACCAGCACCGCAGGGATCGGGTTCTGACGGCGAGGTTCTGTGCGCGTGCTTGTCGAGAACCTTGCAAGCCCCGTCACGCCCACCGTGGACTTGGGCCTGCGATGGGCGTAGGCTTGCTGGATCAGCTTGCTGGAGGGATATCCATGAACCATCTGCGATTGCTTGCATGCCTTTCGGCCCTTGTGTTCGTGGCTGCGGCCGGCTGCGGGTCGGACGACTCGGGGAGTTCGGGCGCAAGCGGCGGCGGCAACACCGGCGGGACGGCCGGGACGGGTGGCACCGCGGGAACAGGCGGCACGGCAGCGACAGGCGGGACCGCGGGGTCCGGCGGCGGGGAGACCGGTGGCACGGCCGGCGATGGCGGCACGGCCGGCCATGCGGGTACGGGAGGAACAGCCGGCACGGGCAACGGCGGGAGCGGCGGGTCCGCGGGCGCAGGCGGTACCGGCGGCAGCGGCACGGAATACACGATTTCCCTCACAATCACGGACGTAAGCACGCAGGATCCAGCGGAAGGCATGGATGTATGCGTCCATGGCACACCGCCAGCCGCCTGCACCACCACGGACAGCACCGGGGTCGCCGTCGTGCAGGTTCCCACGGCCGAGGACGTCACGCTCGAATACAGCATGAGCGGCGTACGCACGCACCTGCTGAGCATTCGCGGCGACTACGTGGCCACCAATCCGACCATCTACACGCTGGCCGTCAACGACTTCGTGGCCTCGTATCTGATGCAATCTCTTGGGGTGCAAGACGACCCGACGAAGGGGCATATTGTCGGCCTGATCGCCACCGGCGCAGGGGCCTCGGTCGCGATCGATCCTTCCTCCGGCACCGGGCCGGTGTATGCGTCCCCCGACGGACTGCCCGACCCCAACCTCACGTCGACCTCGAGCAGTGGCGCCTACATGTTCGTCAATGTCGATCCGGGCACCGTGTCGATCGCGGCGACGCAGACCGGGTTGTCTTGTGAGCCGGAGATGGGCGTGGTCGGCACGACGCCGAACTCGATCGTGGTACCCGTGGAGGCTGGAGCGTTCACGGTCGGCACGGCTTTCGATTGCAACTGATCGCGAGACTACAGGCGCCGGACGCCCGGACAATCGATCGGCGAGAGGGTGATGCTCGCGCGCACGCCGGCCCGGGCGAAAGCGTCAACCATCGCCTGTCCGGCGCGGTGGCCGACTTCCATCGAGTGGGCGATGGCGAAGATCGTGGGACCGGCGCCCGATATCGACGTAGCGATGACACCGCACGATCTTGCGGCCTGCATGACCTGCACGGCTCCTGGGATCAGGGCCGCCCGCACCGGCTCCACGACGTCATCGACCACGCACCGGGCGAGCAGGTCGATGTCGCCGGAGTAGCAGGCGCTCACGAAGCTCGCGAGGTTGGCCGTGGCACGGACCATCTGGTGCAGCGTGACCTGTGCGGGAAGTGCCGCGCGGGCCTTGCGTGTTTCGAGCTCGAAGTCCGGGACCGCCAGCACCATGACCAACCCTTCAGGGACAGGCAGACGCACGATGTCGATCGGGTCGACGGCGCGCACGAGGACGAGGCCGCCCAATAGACACGGAGCGATGTTGTCGGCGTGCCTGCCGGCGACGCTCGCTTCAGCCAGCAAGCACGGTTCGATCAGTTCGACCTTGCGCAGGGGCGATCCGACGAGCTGGTTGACCGCGAATGCCGCCGCGACCGCGCTCGCTGCCGACGAGCCCAGGCCCGAGCCGATCGGCATGCCCTTGTCGAGTTCGAGTTCCACGCCCTGGTCGATCCCAGCCTTCTGCAGCGTGGCAAGCGCGGCGATCCCGGCGGTGTTCGCCTGGGGGTCGCGGGAGAGCTTGCCCCCGTCGCCCGAGATGCGGGTCAATCGCACCCCCGGCTCGGGTGATCTGCGGGCCGTCACGATGTCGCCCGGGCCGCGCACAGCAAGACCGAGGACATCGAAGCCAGGCCCAAGATTCGACACGGTCGCAGGGGCGTACGCGCGCACCACTTCGTTCGTCGTCGAGCTCATCCTCACCTCCGCTCCGCAGCGATTCGCAGAATGTCGCCCATCACGCCCATGGCGGTGACGTCGACGCCAGCACCGGGTCCCGTGATCACCAGGGGCCGCTTGTCGTAGCGCTCCGACCAGAAAACAATCATGTTGTCGGTGCCGTGGAGCATGCCGAGCGGTGAATCGAGGTCCACGAGCTGCGGTCCGACCACCAGACGCCCTGGCTGCACCGTCGCCACGAACCGCAACGCCTTGCGGGCCTTGCGAGCCTGGTCGACTCTTGCCGCGAGGTCGTCGTCCATCGCCTCGATCGCCTTGCGCCATTGGTCCGTCGGCAGGCCAACCAGGGAGCGCTCGACCAGGCCCTGGAGGGCCAACGTCTCATCACCGGTGACCAGCCCCGAGACACGGCCGAGGATCACCGCCTTCCGCCCAACGTCGGCACCGCACAGGTCAACCATGGGGTCGGGCTCCGTGTAGCCGAGCCGGACCGCTTCGAGCACCGCTTCCGAGAATCTGGCGCCGTTCTCGATGTGCGAGAGCACGAAGGCAAGGGTACCCGACAGGCAGCCTTGCGCGCATGTCAGCCGGTCACCGGCCCCGAGCATCGTCTCGAGTGTATCGATGACGGGCAATCCGGCACCGACGGTTGCCTCGGCTTTCAGGATCCTGCCGAGTTCGGCCGCCTCGTCGCGAAGCCGCCGGTACTGCGCGTGCGGGCCGGCGAGGGGCTTCTTGTTGGCGGTGACGATGTCACAGCCGAGCTTCATCGCCTCCAGCATGACCAGGTGCGCGTCGGCGTAGTCGGAGACATCGACGAGCACCGGGCGGGCCAGACGATACGCAAGCGCTTCGCGTACCATCTCGGTCGGATCGTTGGATACGACTGCGCCGGGCATCGCAGCGACCTGGTGTCCGCCCGCTTTCTCCGCCTGGAGCATGCGAAGATCGGGGGCTGCGATTCCGTTGGGCCGGAGCAGGTAGCCGCTGCGATCGCAGACGGCCACAATCCGCGGCTCCAGTCCGAACCGCTGGAAGACATGCGCGCGGCGCTCGAGTACGAGCTCCGACAGTGCGCGTCCAATGTTGCCGAATCCGAGCAGCAGGATGTCCATTCGACCGGCGGTATCCTCGCCCGTATCGGCCCGATGCAGACCAAAGTCCTCGTGCACCGCACGGATGGCGTCGTCGGCCTGCGCCTGGTCCACCGCAAACGAGATGTTCAGCTCGGACGACCCCTGGGCGACGGCGAGCACGTTGATCTGGCGTTTGCCGAGAGCGGCGAACAGTCGCCCCGACACGCCAGGAGTATGAGCCATACCGAGCCCCACCGCGGCGACCAGCCCCACGCCGCGCCGGACCACGATCTCGTCGACGTCTCCTGCCGAGATCTGGCTGCGGAATGCCTGCTTGAGCGCAAGCTCCGCAGCTTCGGCGTCGCCTTCCGGCACCGCGAAGCAGATGGACGACTCGGAGCTCGACTGGCTGATCATGGTGACGCTGATCCCCAGGCGCGCGAGCGCGCCGAACACGCGCGCGGCTACGCCAGGCACGCCCGCCATGCCTTTGCCCTCGACGGACACGAGCGCCTGCTTGCCGATCGCGCTGATTGCCTTGACCGGATGCGATCCGGGGGTGAACCGCACGTCCACGGTCGTCCCCTCGGCGTCGGGCTCGAAAGAGCTCTTGATCTGCACGGGAATGCCGAGCGACGCTACCGGGATGATGGTCCTCTGGTGCAGCACCTTCGCACCGTAGAACGACAGCTCCGCAGCTTCCCGGAAGTTGAGCTGCCGAATGCGCCGTGCTTCCGGCACGATCCGCGGGTTGGCAGAATACACCCCGTCGACGTCGGTCCAGATCACCACCTCGTCAGCCCGCAGCGCCGCCGCGATCAGGGTCGCGCTGAAGTCCGATCCACCGCGCCCCAGCGTCGTCGTCGACCCGTCCGGAGCCCTACCGAGGAACCCCGTCGTTACCACGATCGCGCCCTGCTCCAAGGGCCCCGCAAGCGCAGCAGCGATGCTCCGGCTCACCACTCCCGCAACGGGTTTGGCCTCCCCGAACGACGCATCGGTTTCGAGGAAACCGTCCGCGTCCAGCACCAGAGCGTGCATGCCTGCTGCGCGCATGATCGAAGCGAGTACGCGCACCGACAGCTTCTCCCCCAACGACAGCACGCGGTCGCGGCTCGCCCCGCTGAGCTGCTTGAGCCGCGCCACCGCCCGCAACACGTCGCAGACCTCCTCACCCAGGCTTCGCACGCTCGCCCGCACCACCTCGGCGTCGCTCGCACCGGACATATCGATCGCGGCTTCGTGACGCGCCAGGATCGAGGATACGATCGCGACCCACTCGTCGCGCCGGCCCTCCCGGGCCACGTCGGCGGCGCGCACGAGCGCATCGGTCACCCCTGCCATGGCCGAGGCCACCACCACGATTCGCGACTGCCTGGCGGCACGCTCGATGATGGACGCTACGGATTGCATCCGCGCAGCGTCGCTGACGCTCGTACCCCCGAACTTGTGCACTTCGGTGCGTGTCATGGGGGCTGGTTCATAATGACCGCCCATCATCTTCGCAACGGATTCCGTGCCGACTCGGCAGGTGATAGCCTCGCCTCGTGAGACACGCTGCCGCCATGCTGCCGCTCGCTCTTGCGATCGCGTCCTCGGTCGCATGCTCGTCGAGCGACGACTCCGCCTCGCCCTCGCCGGATGCTGGCCCCTACGAGCCGGACCTGTCTCCCCTCGGCGGCAACCGCCCCGTCACACCCGTCGTGCCGTCGTCCTATCGTCCTGGCACGCCGGTGCCCCTGCTCATCCTGCTCCACGGTCACGGGGCCAGCGGTCTGGTCCAGTCACTCTACTTCGGTCTGCCCACCCTGGCCGAACAACGCGGATTCATCTTGCTCGCACCCGACGGCACGTTCGGGGAGGACGGTGCGCGATTCTGGAATGCCACCGATGCCTGCTGCCAATTCGACAGCGCCGCGGTCGACGACGTGGCCTATCTGACGGGACTGATCGATGAAGCGACCCGGCGTTTCTCCATCGACCCAAGGCGGGTCTACCTCGCAGGCCACTCCAACGGTGGATTCATGTCCTATCGAATGTCGTGCGACAGGGCAGACCGAATCGCTGCCATGGTCAGCCTTGCCGGAGCCATGTGGAACGATCCGTCGCAATGTCATCCCTCCAATCCGGTGGCCGTGCTCCAGATCCATGGCACGGCCGACGATACCGTCTCGTACCATGGAGGCACCCTGACGCTGGGCGGACACGCCGCCCCCTACCCCTCGGCCGAGCAATCCGTACTGGATTGGGTCGCCTTCGACGGCTGCACTCCTGTCCCGGACACGTCTGCGCCCTTGCGCGACCTCGTTTCGGACACGGACGGCCCTGAGACGTCTTCGGCCGTGTACGCCGAAGGTTGCTCGCCGGGTGGTCACGTAGAGCTCTGGACCATGTCCGGCGCGTCGCACATTCCCGGGCTGCTTGCCGACTTCACGCCGTCATGGCTCGACTTCTTGATGGCTCACCCAAAGCCGTAGCCGGATAGGCCCCGGCCCCGAGCGCGGCCCCTCCCATCACTTCCACGTCATCCCGTGCACCGTGAAGCCACCGTCGACCGCGATGCACTGGCCGGTGACATACGACGATGCGTCCATGGCGAGGAAGGCGACGACACGGGCGACCTCCATGGGCTCTGCGACGCGCCCGAGCGGGGTTCTGGCCAAAACCTGGTCGAACAGCGATGCATTGCCGAGGATCGGCTCCACGAGCGGTGTCCGCGTGTACCACGGTGCGACGGCGTTGACGCGGATCCGATCCTGCGCCCATTCGAGCGCCAGGGTCCGGCAGGTCTGGATCATGGCGGCCTTGCTGGCGGCGTAGGGCACGCCCGTGCGCATGCCGGTCAGGCCCGCCGTCGAGGACACGTTGACCACGCTCGCCCGGGTCGACGCCCGCAGCAGTGGACACATCTCCCTGCTCAACAGCAGCGCCGAGGTCAGATTCGTGGTCAGGATACGATGTATCTCATCCTCGTCGTAGTCGACCAGGTCCTTGCGAACGTTGATCCCTACGTTGTTCACCAGCACGTCGAGGCGTCCAGCACCGCACAACGCAGTCGCCACCCGCGATCGATCACGCCCGCTGGTGACGTCTGCCACCATCCCATGCACCTGTCCGAAGCGCGAGAGATGCTCCTCGGTCTGCCGCACATCCGCCTCGCTTCGCGCCACGAACCACACGCTCGCACCGAGCCCGGCCAGTTCTTGGACGGTCGCCCGGCCGATGCCCTTCGTGCCCCCCGTCACCAGCGCAGTGCAACCATCCAACCGCCAGGGATTGTCCTCGGTCATGGCGCCTGATCGCACGCTCTCAAACAGGCCGCAAGGCCCGTTTCGGCAGCCTCAGGGACAGGCACCGTCCTCGAAAAGCGACGCCGACAGCGACGGCTCCGGGTCGACCATCCGGCGCACTATCACGTAGTCGAACGCGCGCTGGCTGAAGTTCACCTCGTTCACCTGCCAGGTCATCAGGCGCAGCCGGTCCGCTTCGGCGATGTCGCTGCTGAAGGGCACGTCACTCGCCACAGGCACGCCGTCGATCTCGACAGAATACCGGCGCGCGGACAACGAGACGACCGATCGCAAGGCATGCTTGCCCGAAGCCTGGGCGAGCTGGGTGACCGCGCCCGCAACTTCATAGCCCAGCGCCTCATGCGTGGACATTCCGTTGTTGGTGCCGGCCCAAAGCAGGCTGGGCCCCACCCCTGCGTTCGAGAAGTAGTCGACCAGCCCCGGCGGATTCTCCATGTCGGCCGACCGTCCGACCTGCAGATGCACGCGGTACCACCCCTCTTCCCCCGAGCGCACCCAGTCCAGCCCGACACGCCACTCCAGGGCGTCTGCGATCGACGCGAAGGGAGCGTCCGCCACTGGGCGATTGTTGATGTCCACGGTATGGAACCACATCGCGCCCCCCTGGATCGACACGTCGGTCGAATCCTCCGCAAGGATCCAATCGTTGCCCGGGTCCGTATCGTCGGCGCGGTCGAAGAAATCGGCGTAGGCGAAGACCGCACGCTCGCGAGCCGGCGGCGGGCCTGCGAGCGGATTGCCGGAAAACAGGTAATAATCCGCTGTCTGGCCGGCTCCGATCGGGGCGGCCGTTGCAAACCACAGCTTCGTGTCCCCTCTGCGCCAGCCCGACTCCGGGTCCAGCACGCGGTCGACCTCCACCCAGGATGATCCGTCCCAAACGACGATCCGAACGTCGTCGCCCGACGGCAACGATCGCGCAGCGGCAACCAGAGCGGCGTGGTCGAAGGATAACGAGACGGCGTAGCCCGCCGGAAGCGCGACATAGGAGTTCACCGTCAGCTTCCTGCGCACCGTCCAACCGCACTTCCACCACCAGTCGCACGCGTATGGGCGCCCTGCCCCTCCGCAGGTCGTGCCGTTGGGACACTCGCCGCAATCGGCGGTACGGCTCGCGCCGCAGTTGTCGAAATCGGCGTACACACCGCAGGCCGCCCCATGGCGGTCACAGAATTCGTCATCGGACTCGGCAACGCAGGGCGCGTCCTCGTCGGGTGCGTCGGGTGGCACCGACTGCTCGCTCGCATCGTCACGATCTATCGCGTGATCGGAGGGCGCCTCGCCATCGGCCTCCGCGTCCGTCCCGACGCTGCCGTCCACGCCGGCGGCGTCGGAACCAACGATGCCCAACTCCCCCAACCCCTCGGTGTCCAGCGTGCATGCTGCCCCCAGCATCGGAAAGATAGCGAAAAACACCACCGGGAATACCGCGTCACGCACGATGGTCGAGCATACCTCGCACGGTTGGTTGCGTCACGTCCCATGCCCCAATCGGGTATGCTCGGCCCATGGAAGCTATCGTCCTAATCGCGGTCGTCGCGGGGATCGCCGCGACGTTCTTCCTGCTCTATGCGCTCACGGGCATCATCATCGTGCAGCCGTTCACCAAGGTCGTCGTGCTGAGGTTCGGCAAGTACCGGCACACGATCGAAGACGAGGGGATCAACTACGTATTCCCGCTCGGGCGCAAGCTGTACCGTATCTCGAGCCAGGTAATGACGACGGAGCTGCCGCGGATGATCGTAGTGGAGGCCAGCGGCAATCCGATCGAGGTGTCCGCGGTATGCGCCTATCGGGTCCGCGAGGCCCAGCGGGCGGTGCTCGAGGTGGACGGCTACCAGGGGTTCGTGCAGTCCCTCGCGACGGTGGTGATCAAGAACGTGTGCTCGCAATACCCGTACGAGAGCCATGATCCGAGCCAGCCGTGCTTGAAGAAGGAGAGCGAGGTCGTGCGCGGCCACCTGGTGCGCGAGCTACAACACATGCTCCAGCCCGCTGGTGTGGAGGTGCTCGACATGCGCCTCAACGACCTCGCGTACACGCCCGAGATCGCCCAGTCGATGCTCCTGCGCCAGCAGGCGCAGGCGATGGTCGACGCACGTCGCACCCTGGTGGAGGGTGCCGTGCTGACGACACACGGAGCGTTGGTCAAGATGCACGAGAGCGGGCTGACCATGCCTGGCGAGTCGCTCTACTCGTTCGCGTCCAACCTCATGCTCGTGCTGTGCAGCGGCGAGCGGATTCAGACCGTGATGCCGGTAGAAGTCGACGAGCGAACCGCGTTCGCGGACCCGGGAGGTGCACGATGAGCGAAGAGGTCGTGGGCATCATCATGGGTCTGCTGGGCGTGGCAACCGTACCCGCGCTCCTGCTGCTGGTTCTGGTCGCGCGTGGCCTGTTCATCGTGGAGCCGCGCCAGGCCTACGTGCTCCTGTACTGGGGCAAGTACAGCCGCACCATCTCCACCCCAGGCATCCACTGGGCCTTCCCCATCGGCCTGTCCTGGCGCACCGTGTCCATGCGAGACTGTATCCACAACGTCCCGCTCACCACCGTCGTCGACGTCCACGGCAATCCCATCCAGGTCTCGGCCGTGTGCGTGTTCCGCGTTGTCGAACCGGTCAAGGCGGTTCTCCAGACCCAGAACTACTATCAGTACGTGGCCAATCAGGCCAGCACGGTGCTCAAGGCGGTCTGCTCGCGCTATCCCTACGAAAGCCGCGACCCTACCCAGCCGTGCCTCAAGAAGGAGAGCGACGAGATCATCGGTGCCCTGGGCAGGCAGCTTCAGGCCCAGGTCCATGACGCCGGTGTCCAGATCCTGCTCGTGCGCCTCAACGACCTCGCCTATGCCCCGGAGATCGCTCAGGCAATGCTCCTGCGCCAGCAGGCGCAGGCGTTGGTCGACGCACGGCGCACACTGGTCGAAGGCGCGGTGTTGACCGTACGCGAGGGGCTCGACAACCTCGAGAGGGCGGGTATCCGTCTCGCACCACACCGCCGCGCGCATTTGATCAGCAACTTGACCCTTCTGCTTTGCGCCGGCGAGCGTGGCGACCAGCATTCCACCGTCGTCTCGCGGCACCGCTGACCGTCATTTCCGGCCTGCTGCACAACGGTCGCTCGGGTTTTCCTCTTCACCGGTTCGGACGGACCGGCACGATCACCACTTCCATGGACCGTGCAACGGCGCATCGAGCGGGCAATCCGGCTGGTCGACGCCGAAAAGGGGGTCCGGCACCGGATGGACGGGGGCGTGGGCCGGGCGGTGGAGTTGTATGCGACGGACCGCGAGGCGTCGGAGCTTGCCGCAGGCCACGGCGCCTGTCGGCCGTGGGGAGCTGGGCCCCGTGCTCGCGGGCGAGACGATGCTGGAAAGCTCGACATCGAGCCTGTCGAGTTCGACCTGGTTCGTACGTCGAGAATCCGGTCGTGGTCCTCGCCCTCCAGGCGCAGGCCAAGATTGAGCTGGTCTGCGTGGTCGATGACGACGTACCCGTGCGCATGGCGAGTGCCCAGATACGACGCGGCCAGGTTCTCAGGAACCTGGTGGGCAACGCGACCAAGTTCACGGACAGCGGTGAAGTTACGGTCCACGTTTCGACTAGGTCGGGCGAGCGAGAGGTCGTGGCGCTCGAGTTCGAGATGCGTGACACGGGGACAGGCTTCCTGGAAACGTCGGTCGACAAGCTCATCTCGGTCTTCGCACAGGTTGACGCCTCCACGACCCGCCGGTTCGGTCGCACCGGCCTGGGTCCCGCGACTAGCAAGCAGTCCGTGGAACGGATGGGCGCAACCATCCGCGTGGTGAGCCCCCCAGGGCGGGGGAGCGTCCTGCTCGTTCACCGTTCGGCGCGGTCTGGTGCCACACGCATTCGCTCCAACGCCGGCCAGGCTGCTCGCAGGGCAGCGGTTGCTGGTTGTCGAGCACGGTCCGGCGAGTCGAACGATGCCTGCGTGGCCCTTGCAAACGCGGCGAGTCAACGCCCATACCGCGCTGCCCGCCGAAGAGCTTGGAACAGCGGGTGACGATGGCGTCCAGCGGGGAAGCGACGCTGCGCGCGCTGGAAGCCGGGTCGGCTTCCGGTCTGGTGCTGATGACGCGCGATGCCGGGAAAGGACGGCGTGGAGGCGACGAAGCGGACCCGTGCGAAGCCCGGGTACGCGGCGCTTCTGGTGGCCGCGATGACGGCGCACGCGATGAAAGGGCATCGGAGCCGGCGCCTGGGCGCGGGGATGGACGACTACGTGGCCGGACTCGTAGCGTTGGACGACTTGGTCGGGGTCGTGGAGCGCTGGGTGCTGGGGCGGGAGCTTGGCGACGCGACTGTCGCGTCGGTGCGTGCCCCGCCGGTGCGACGGCTGGCGGTGTCGAGCGTGGAGGAGTCCCTCGCGCGTGGAAGGGTACCGCGCGTTGCGGCTGGAGCTGTCGGACCTTTTTTCGCGCAGGACGCACCACGGAATCTCGCCGATCTTCACACGGCGGAGCATGTGCGCGACCACACGCCGGTGCGGATGCCGGCGCACGGCAGTCGTGATGGCGTTTCCAACGTGGGCGGGCTGGAGACGGCCGAGGCGGGGCAGCGGCGGGAGCTGGCCGCCGATGAGCGCCGGTCGTCTTGGCACGAGGGACTGCTCCAGGCAGTGGACGGCGTTTGGGGGCGTCTGGTCCCGGCGCTTGGCCGCGTGGGCCGAGAAGCGCTGGGAACGGGGCACATCGGCATCGGCAACGCGAGGGGTTGTGGGCGCAGGACACCGAACCCGCGCACAACATGGGATTTGGCGCATCGCTCGTCATCGGCCTTGACCAACGGCGCACAACGCGGTTGAAAAGACAGGTTGGAGGACACGCTAGCTACCGCGTGATCGTCATTCGTAGTGGACCCCCGCAACGCGCGAGAAGACGTCGCAAGGAACTCGGCGGAAGGCGATCCGTCTTCGCGGGTGGGATCCGTCATCAAGGGAAAATGGCGGATAGACGCGCTGCTCGGGGCAGGGGGGATGGCGGCGGTCTACGCGGCGACGCACCGCAACGGGCAGCGCGCGGCACTCAAGATCCTGCACGTTACCCTCGCGCACGAGGAGTCGGTGCGGGACCGCTTCCTGCGGGAGGGCTACGTGACCAACGCGGTCAACCACCCCGCGTGTGTTGCGGTGCTCGACGACGACGCGACGGAGGAAGGCGCGCCGTTTCTCGTGATGGAGCTGCTCGAGGGCGAGACGCTCAGCCGTCTGTGGAAACGTCGGGGGAAGAAGATGCCGGTCGTGGAGGCGCTGCAGATCTGCGACCCGGTGCTCGACTGCCTCGCGGCCTGCCACGCCGCGGGCGTCATCCATCGTGACCTGAAGCCTCCCAACATCTTCATCACGCACGACGGCACGGTGAAGGTGCTCGACTTTGGGGTTGCCCAGCTTCGTGATGCGACGGCAGAGAAGACGCGGGCTGGCACCGCACTGGGAACGCCGCACTACATGTCGCCCGAGCAGGCCATGGGTCTTGTCGATCAGCTCGACGGCAGGGCCGATATCTTCTCGGTCGGAGCGATCCTCCATGCGCTGGTCACAGGCCAACGGATCCACACGGCCCGCACGGAGAACGAGGCGCTGATCCTCGCAGCCACGACCGCCGTGCCTTCCGTTGCGCGCATCGCTCCCGATCTGCCCGTCGAGGTCATCGCGATCATCGACAAGGCGCTCGCCTGGGATCGGCGCAACCGGTACGACGACGCGCGTCACATGCAGACGGCGGTGCGCGAAGCGGTCGCGAAGCTGACCGGCGTGGCGGTGGAGGCGCCGGTTCAGGTCGCGGTGCCGGTCGACGACGCGGCGGCGCAACAGCTCGAGGAGCTGCCGGAGGCTGCGGAGGTTCCGGAGGCGCCTGCGCAAGACGTGGGGTTGCTGGCCGAGGAGCTGGCCGACGAAGACGACCCGCGGGTGCAGCAGGCCCGCGATCTGCTCAAGCACCTCGAGCGCCTGTTTCCCACGGTGCGCCAGCTCGGCTGGGACCACCCTGCCACGGAGCGTGCGCTGCGCACGGCGCACGAGGCCATGGTGGAAGGGTTGGCGGCCCATCCAGACTGCTTGTCGCTCACCATCCGCCCGTACTCGTTCCTGATTCTCGGCCAGACGGCGTGGGAGCCGGGACCTCCCTTCGACATCGTTCCATACAACCTGTTTGCTTGCGGGATGCGCACCATCCGCTTTGCTCCAGGGCTCACGCTCGATGAGCTTCGTGGAGCGCTCGCGCTGTTCCTGGTCGATCCGGGCAAGGATCTGCCCCCTGAAGACGACATCGCGGCAGCCTTTTGGGATTTGGGCCTCGAACACATCTCCTACCAGACGACCGATGCATTCGCCGAAGGCGACGCGAACGAGCGCGAGGGTTTCTTCCAGGAAGCCGACGAGCTGGAGCGCGCCGCTGCCCAGGCGTCGACCGCGCACATCAATCGCGTGGAAGCGCGCGCCATGGCCGTGTCCACCGAC
>Ga0209018_1002267_pt1 | contig 13806 bp, 9 predicted proteins | sample YNPBryBLVA2012_FD_185814 | JGI IMG/M metagenome (GOLD analysis project Ga0209018, IMG submission 185814) | Anoxygenic and chlorotrophic microbial mat microbial communities from Yellowstone National Park, USA - YNP Bryant BLVA 2012 (SPAdes)... ...
CGAAGCGCTGGGCCTGGAGAGCCTGCGTAGTACCCCACGTCGGTAATACCGCCGGCCCAGGTGAACCCCCCCCAGAATCAGAGCCTTACCGCCGCACTGCTCAGCTTTCGAGTAAACTCCCGCTAGCCCCCGGCCGGCGTCGGGGCCGGCACGCTAGCGCGGGCGCGGGGCGTGGTAGTTCGGGAAGGACGGCCGCTCGTGCCGGGGCGGCGGGTTCTTGCGCAGCGCCTCCAGCAGGACTTCGACCGCCTTTTCGAGCTGCGGATCGCGGCCTTCCCGCACCGCCTTGGGATCCAGCTCGACCTCGATATCCGGGGCGATCCCCGTGTTCTCGGCCACCCACTCGCGCTGGTCCGGATCCCAGAAGCCCACCGAGGGAGGCGACACCACCCCGCCGTCCAGCAGCAGGGGCCAGCCGCCCAGGCCGCCCACCAGCCCGCCCCAGGTCTTCTTGCCGATCAAGGGGCCCAAGCCGGCCTTGCGGAAGTACCAGGGCATGGTGTCGCCGCCCGAACCGGCGTATTCGTTGATCAGCATCGCCTTGGGGCCGAAGATGCCGCCCAGCGGTCCGGTGATGTCCTCGCCCTCGCGCATGGTGCGGTAATGCAGCAGCGGCCGCCGCAGATAGTCCAGGATGTAATCCGGCTGCGACCCCCCGGCGTTGAACCGCTCGTCAATGATCGCGCCTTGCTTGCCGACCTGGGCGAAATAGTAACGGTTGAAGCTGGCGTAGCCGCCCAGTGCGGTATCGGGCAGATACACGTAGGCCAGCCGGCCGCCGCTCCATTGATTCACCCGGCGGCGATTCTCCTCGATCCAGGCCAGGTTGCGCAGGCGCATTTCGCTTTCCAGTGGGATCACGGTGACCTCGCGGGCGCCCGCGCCGCCCGGGTCGGGCCCGACTCGCAGGGTCACCTGCCGGCCGGCGGCGCCCTCGAAAAAGCTGTACACGTTATCGGTGTCGCGCAACTCCCGGCCGTTCACCGCCAGCAGATACTCGCCCACTCGCACGTTGACCCCGGGTTGGGTCAGCGGCGCCCGCAAATCGGGATTCCAGCTTTCGCCCGTATACACGCGCGCGAAGCGGTAGCGGCCGTTCTCGATCCTGTAGTCCGCGCCCAGCAATCCGACGCGCACCCGGCGAGGGGCAGGCTGTGCTCCTCCGCCTACGCTCAAATGGCTGGCGGTGAATTCCCCCATCATCTCGGCGAACAGGTAGTCCAGGTCCGAGCGGCTGCCGACCGCCTCCAGGAACGGCTCGTAGCGCTTCATCATGGCGCCCAGATCCAGCCCGTGCAGCCCGGGATCGTAAAAGAAATCGCGCTGGATGCGCCAGGCTTCCCGGTACATCTGGCGCCACTCGGCGAGCGGTTCGACGCGGGCCTCCATCCCTTCCAGCCGCAGGGCGCCTTCGCCCGGCTTGGGCGCCTGAGCGAGGGAGGCGATCATCCAGCGCTCCCCCTGCCGGTAGAGCGCCTTTTCGCCCGCGGACGAAAGGGCGAAAGCCCGCAGGCCTTCGAGCAGGCGGTCGGTCTTGCGGGTTTTCAGATCGAACTTGTAGAGGGTGCGGCCGGCGGCTTCGTCGGCCTCGGCGCGGAAGGGCGTCTCCAGCAGGAACAGGATGCCGCTGTTTCCGGCGTACAGGCCCGAGTAATTGCGCGCCGGGATGGGGAGGGCCAGGATGCGCTGCTCGATGTCCTCCGGGTCTATGCGCACTTCCGGACTCTCGGGTTTGGCGGCCTCCTCGGCTTTGGCTTTGGCCGCCGGAGCGGCTCGCTCCTCGTCGCTTTCCGCAGCCAGGGGCGAGGGCAGGTCCTTGCGCAGGACCAGCACGTAGACGCTGCTGGTGAGCGGGCGGAAGTAACTGGACATGTCGCGCCAGCCGATGTTGAGTCCGGTGTCGGTGCTGGCCAGGAAGTACAAGTGCTTGCCGTCGCGGTCGAAGACGGGCAGGGTGGCGTCGCTCATGCCGTCGGTGATTTGCAGGCGCCGGCGCTCGGCCAGCGAGTAAACGAACACGGCCCGCAGGTGGTTGTCGAGTTGCAAGGTGTACGCCAGCCAGCGGCTGTCCGGCGACCAGGCCAGGTGGCGAACGCGGCGAGGGCCGTCGTAGCGGTCGCGATCCACCGGGACCGGCCGGCCGGCGTCCAGGTCCAGATACCACACGTTGAGTTTCTTGTCGGTGTAAGCGATTTTCTTGCTGTCGGGCGACCAGGTGGGGGTGTAGTAGTAAGTGGGCGGCTCGCTCAGCCGGTAGCGCTTCAGCTGGCCCGCGCCCGTCGGCTCGCGCAGTTCCAGCTCGTATTCGCCGGAGGCGTCGGAAAAGTAAGCGATCCAGCGCCCGTCAGGCGACCAGGCCGGATCGCGCTCGGCGGCCCCCGGGCTGGCGGTGAGGTTCCGGCAATCGCCCTTCTCGGCCGGCACGGTGAAGATCTCGCCGCGGGCCTCGAACAGGGCCCGAGCGCCGCTGGGCGAGACCGCGGCCGCGCGGATGTCGCGGGCCACCGGCTCCAGGCGCGGGCGCACCTCGGGCAGGTCGCCCTGGAGGGTGATCGGAACCCGGCGCGGCCGGTGGGTGGTGAGATCCAGCAGGAAGATGGAACCGAACTGCTCGTAGACGATGGCATCCGGGCCGGCGGCGGCATGCTTGAGGTCGAAGCCGTCGTTGGGCAGCACCTGGACGAGCCGGCGGCTCACGGTGTCGTAGGAAAACAGCGTCGTGGGGCCGTTGCGGTCCGAGAGGAAGTAGATGCGCCGGCCGATCCACATGGGGCAGAAGTCGTTGGAGTTTTCCCGCGGCACCTGGTCCAGGATCTCGGAATCGGCCAGGCGGGCGATCCAAATGGCGGTGGTGCGCCCGCCGCGGTAGCGCTTCCAGGTGCGGAAGGCGCGGGCCAGAGGCACGTAGGCGATGCGCGTCCCATCGGGCGAAAACGAGCCCTCCTCGGCCATCACCAGCGGGAGCTCCTCGGGAAAGACGCCGTCGGCGGGCAGGGTGAACAAGCGGCGGAAGCGCGAGTAACTGTGGCGGGAGGAGCGGAACAGCACGCGCCGGCCGTCCGGCGTCCAGCCGGCCGCTTCGTCGGGCGCAGGATGCCAGGTGAGCCGTTTGGGGACGCCGCCCGAGGCCGGCGCCAGGAAGACATCGGTGTTGCCGTCGTACTCGCCGGTGAAGGCTACCCAGCGGCCGTCCGGCGAGAAAGAGGGGTTGGTCTCCTGGCCCGGGCCGGCGGTCAAGCGCCGCGCCGGCCCGCCCTCGCGCCCCACGATCCACAGATCGCCTGCGTAATGGAAGACGATGTGCGTGCGGCTGAGAGCCGGCTCGCGAAACAGGGTGGCCTGGTCGGCGGCGAACAGGGCGGCCGCAACCAGCGCCGCCGTACCGATCGGGCGGAGAGCGGAGAAGGACATCGGCGGTTACCTTTCGTTCAGGCAGGATAATACAAGCGGCCCGGCCGCCGTCTCACAACTGGCTGGCCTCGCGGATCTTGGTTCCCTCCAGAAGATAGTCCACGAAGCGGCGCCCGTGCTCGAGCGCCTGCTGGTAAATGGCGCGGCGCTCCCGGCGGGTAAGCCGGTAGCCCAGCCGGTAGAAGCGCTCCAGCCCCTGGCCCACCGTGTAGGTGCCTGCGAAAGCGATGGCGGCCTTGGGAATCAATCCGGCCCCGAAGGGAATCTTGCCCGCCAGCTCGCGCGCCAGGGCGCGCCAGCCGAAGGCCCCGGCCACGATCGAAGCGATCTCCATCCGCTGCTCGCGATAGCCCACCTCGCGGTCGCTGGCGGCGGCCAGCAAGAAAGCCATGCGGACTTGGTTCATGGTGAGGAAGGCGGTGTCGGAAGCGAACTCACCCACCGCCCAGGGAAACTGTACCAGCGTGGGAACGATATCCGGCAGGGCGGTGAGAACCGCGAAGGCGGCGTTCTCGCGCGAAATGGTCTGGATGATGCGGTCCGCCACCGGCTTGCGGAACGGGTGAAAATGGCGGGCCAGCGCCAGGCCCAGCTCCTCGCGGCTCAGCAGGATCTCCTGCACGGTGCGTTCGGGCTGTGCGCGATAAAAGACAAAGCCGCCGCGGGGGCAGGGAAGGCCCTCCTCGTACAGTTCCAGGTCGAAGCGCTTGGGCGCGCCCGGATCGCCCGCCCGATGCAGCACCTGCGTCAGCTCCCAGCGCCGCTGGCGGGAGATGTTGGGCGGGGCCAGGAAATCCTCCATGGCCGCCAGGGCCTCGCTGGAGACCGCCACCAGGCCGACGCTCAGCGGGCGCTCGGCGGTTGCGCGAACCTGACTGGGATTCAGATGCCGGATGGCCCTGCGGATCTCGCGTGCCAGTTGCGGCCCCACAAGCTGCCTCCTCCTGCGCGGCCGGGCCGCCGATCAACCTTCCGGTCGCTCGGCCCCCCGCGCGCGGAATACGACCCTCAGCTCTCTCCGCCATTCTAACCCGAGGCCGATGCGCTCGACCTCCACCTCGGGCCGGAAATACCGCAGGATGGTCTCCGTGGTGGGATGGAAGGCCAGCGCCGGCGCGATCAGCAACAAGCGCGGCGGCGCCGGGCTGAGGGCCACGCCCGGAAAGTAGCCCTGCCGGGCGAACTCGCCGCGCTCGGCGTGCCAGCGCACGCGCAGCCAATAGTCCAGCGCTTGCAGCGGCAGGTGCAGGTCCTCGCTCGCCTTCAGCTCCAGGACCGCCAGGCGTCCGCTCTCATCGGCCGCCAGCAGATCAATCACGCCTCGTTCGCCCCCGGCGAAAGCCGGCACCTGGCCGTAGATCGGCTCCCTGCGCAGCGCGGCGTCAATTCGCCCGATCTGCGCGCGCACCTGCGACTCCAGCCAGCGCTCCGGCTGCGCGCGATACAGCGGGTGCGTCGGATCGGCCGCATCCGGGCGCCGCCGCCGCGCCACCTCCTGCGCCAGGCGCGCGATCTCCTCCAGGTGGGCGGCGCCGGCGCGCCTGCGCTGCTCCAGCCCGAACAGCAAGGCCTCGCCGGCCAGACGCGCGAATTCCAGTCCGCGCACCCGCAGGCTGAGATCGCCGGCGTTGCGCGGCACGGCTTCGACCTCCGCCAGACTGCTCAGGCGTCGCGCCCACTGCTCCAGCTCCGGGGAGCGAGTAGGAAGCGGCCCGCTCTGGTCCTCCAGCACGGTGTCCACATTGCCGTAATCGCTCCACTCCAGAAGCGCCTCGCCGCCTTCTTCCGTGTACCCATAGAGCCGGTACTGCGCGGCGTCCGGATTCAGCCACCGGAGCCGGAGGCAGGTGCTCTCTTCGAAGCCGTCGGGCAGAAACAGCAGCAACCCCTCGACCGCCAGGCGCTTCTCCCGCCGCCGCAGGTAATCCAGCCAGATCAGGCCGAAGCTCAGCGCCCCCGAGGCGGCCGCGCCCTCCGGGGGCGACATCAGCGCTGCCCACCCCTGGCGTCCCTTTCTTAGCAGGGCGCGGGGATAGACCGGAGACAGACTCTCCTCCAGATTCGGCTCGGCGGAAAGCTCCGCGATCTTCCAGTCCGGGTACTGCCGGCAGAGCGCGCGGCGCAGCCGCTCGCCCAGCGCCAGCCGCAGCCCGTGCCGCTCAATGGCCGCGCGGTCGCCGCGCCCCAAATCCACCAGCAGCAGCCGGCCCTCGCGCCGGGCGAAGCGCTCGATCACCAGCTCCAGCCGCCCCGGCCGCTGCTCGTCCACTCCGGCGATTCGGCGGCACAGAGTGCGCGTCTCATCCCAGGCCTGGAGCATCAGCCGGCCGCTGCGCCATTCCAGCCAGTAGGTTCCCGGGCGCAACTCCAGCGGCGCCTCCCCGGGCTCGAGCAGCGCCGGCCGCCGACTGGTTTCGAGAAAACGCCGAACGGCGGCCTCCGCCGCCGCGGCCTGGCCCATCGTTTGGGTGGCCATCAGGGAACCTCCCCGCCGGCGCCCGGCCGGCGCCGGGCCGGCGCGGGCGGGCGTATTAAACTAGTAGCCTCGCCGGGCGGAGTTGCGCGGGGAAATCCGGGCGCGAGCCGCCGGCAGCGAGCGCGACGGCATGTGGGATTTCATCCGGGAGCGGCTGGCGGAGCTGAAGGGGCGTATCCAAGAGGCGGCCCGGCGGGCGGCTCGGCAGCCGGAGCAGATCACGCTGGTGGCGGTGAGCAAGACCTTCCCGGCGGAAGCGATCCGGGCGGCCTGGGAGGCGGGCCTGCGGGATTTCGGTGAGAACTACGTGCAGGAATTCGAGCGCAAGTCTCAGGAATTGGGCCGGTTAGAAGGCGCCCGCTTCCATCTGATCGGCCACCTGCAATCCAACAAAGCCCGCCGCGCCGCGCAGTTGTTCGACCTCATCCACACGGTGGACTCCCTCCGGCTGGCGCGCCGCCTTGAGGAAGCCACTGCGGTGCTGAGGCCCGAGGGCAGGCTGCCGGTGATGATCGAGGTGAAGCTCTCCGGGGAGCAAGCCAAGAGCGGCGTCCCGGTCGGGGAACTGGAACCGCTGGTGGAGGCCCTGCGCGGCTGCCCGCATCTGGAGCTGACCGGCCTGATGACCATGCCCCCCTTCTTCGAGGACCCCGAAGCCTCGCGCCCGTATTTCCGCCGCCTGCGCGAGCTGGCGGCCGCCTGCCGCTTGCCCTGCCTTTCCATGGGCATGTCGCACGATTTCGAGGTGGCCGTCGAGGAAGGCGCCACCCACTTGCGCATCGGGACCGCGCTGTTCGGCCCGCGAAAGACGGCGTGAAAGTCGGCTATTACGCTCCCTTGCCGCCCCAGCCCACAGGCGTGGCGGATTACGCCGCGCGCCTGCTGGGACTGCTGCGACGGCGGGGCGAAGTGGAGGTCAACGCCCGCCGGGCCGACGTGTTCCTGTACCATCTGGGCAACAACGAGCTTCATCGCGAGATTTATCGCGAGGCCCTGCGGCGCCCGGGGGTCGTCATCCTGCACGATGCGGTGCTGCATCACTTTTTCCTGGGCGCTTTGGATCGCGCGGCCTACCTGGAGGAGTTCGTGTACAACTACGGCGAGTGGGCGCGCGATCTGGCGGCCGAGCTTTGGGCCGGGCGGTCGCGCTCGGCTCAGGACCCGCGCTACTTCCGCTACCCGATGCTGCGGCGGATCGCCGAGGTCTCCCGCGCGGTCGTAGTCCACAACCCGGCGGCGGCGCGGATGGCGCGGGAGCACTGTCCCGCAGCCCGCGTGGTGGAGATCCCGTTTCCGGTCTGGCTGCCGGAGCGCCCGCCGGAAGCCGAAATCCTGCGCTGGCGCCGGGCCGCCGGGATCGAGCCGCGGACCCTGCTGTTGGGCGTATTCGGCCACTTGCGGGAATCCAAGCGCCTGGCGGCGGTGCTGCGGGCTTTCCAGCAGGCGCGGCAAGCCGGCGCCCGGGCGGCGCTTTTGCTCGGCGGCCGGTTCGGTTCGGCGGAACTGGAGCGCGCCCTGGCGCCGCTCATGGCGGGTGTGTTGCGCGCCGGCTATCTGCTGGAGGAGCGCTCATTCTGGAAGCTGGCCGCGGCCGCCGACGTTTGTGTGAACCTGCGCTACCCGGCCGCCGGGGAGACCTCGGGGCTGGGCCTGACGATGATGGGGATGGGCAAGGCGGTGGTCTTCAGCGCGGGAGAGGAGATCGCCCGGCTGCCCGAGGACGTCTGCCTGCGCGTGGCGCCGGGCCTCGGCGAGCGGGCCGAGCTGGCGGCCTATATCGGATGGCTGGCCGGCCGGCCGGAGGCGGCCCGCGAGATGGGCCGGCGCGCCGCCGCTTACGTCTGCCGCCGGCACGCGCCCGAGGCGGCGGCTGAGCGGTACTGGGAGATACTGACCTCGGCTTGAAGGGCAGCCAGGCGCTACCATAGAACCACGTGGCGATGTGGCGGCGCGCGCGCAGTCTGGCCGGCAGGCTGGGACGGCTGGAGAAAGCCTTCCTGGCCGTCGCAGCGGCTTACTTGGTGGCCCGCAGTCTGAGTCCCGGCGGGCTGGCCGCCACGCTGTTTTCGATAGTGGCGTTGGTCCTGGGCGCCGGGCTGCTGTTGCGGGCCGTCCGGTTCGGCATCCGCCGCACGATCTGGCGCCTGCGCAACAGGCTGCTGGTGGCCTACGTGTTTATTGCGGTCGTGCCGGTGGTGTTGCTGGCGGCGCTGGTGGCCATCGGAGCATTCATCCTGACGGGGCAAATCGCCATCTACCTGGTCACGGCGGGATTGGAGCGGCGGACCAGCGGCCTGATGGACGCCGCGCAGGGCCTGGCGGTGACGCCTCCCGGCTCCTTGGGCGATCGCTTGCGGTGGATCGGGCCGTACTTGCGCGATCGCCACCCGGGGCTGGAGATACTGGTGCGCAGGAACGGAGCCCAGTGGCGCTACCCGGAGGATGCCCGACTGGCGTCTCCACCCCCGGGTTGGATGGATTCCGCCGGGCCCCTGCTCAAGGATGGGGCGCTGTACTTGTGGGCGCACGTGGTGAAGGGGCCGGCCGAGGTCACCTTGCTGGCGCCGCTGGATCGCGACATCCTGGCCCGCCTCTCGCCGGGGGTGGGCGATGTCTCCATCATCGCCGGGTCGCGCCCGGCGGTCGGGCGCCGGGCGGCGATCGTTTACCAGGGCAAGGAATACCGCCCTGAGGTGGCCCGTTCGCGGCTGTCGCCCGCTGCCCATCGGCTGGACGGCGAGGTGGATTACGTCTCCCCGCTGGCCCTGGCGGTTTGGGAAGCGCCCAACCGCACCGAGAAGCGGGTGTTGTTCATCCGTACTCGCTGCTCGGCGGTGCTGCGTACGGTCTTCGGCCAGACGGTCGAGTGGCGCGAGGGCGTCACGATGGCTTACGCCGCCACGGTGTTGTTCCTGGCGGTGGCCGGCGCCTTCCTGATCGTGGAGCTGGTTTCGCTGGTGATCGGGGTGAACCTGACGCGCACCGTCACGCGGGCGGTCCACGACCTGTACCGCGGCACGCAGCAGGTGATGCAGGGCGATTTCAGCCACCGCATCGAGGTCCGCGGCCGGGATCAGCTCGCCGAACTGAGCCGCTCGTTCAACCGCATGACCGAGAACCTGGAGCGGCTGCTGGCGGTGGCCAAGGAAAAGGAGCGCCTGCAATCCGAGCTGGAAATCGCCCGCGAGGTGCAGAACCAGCTTTTCCCGCGAGCGGTGCCGGAGGCGCGCACCTTGCGCCTGACGGCCTGCTGCCGGCCGGCCCGCCTGGTCTCGGGCGACTACTACGATTACATGAGCCTGCCGGACTGCCGGGTGGCGATGGCTATCGGCGACGTGGCGGGCAAGGGAATCTCGGCCGCCTTGCTGATGGCCACCGTGCAGTCCAGCATGCGCGCTCAGCTTCGCGCCCAGCGCGAGCTGGCGGCCGCGGCCGGCGACGGCTCCTCGGCCCTGTCGTTCTCCACCGCCGCCTTGGTGACGCGCCTGAATCAGCACCTTTACGCCTACACGCCGCCCGAGAAGTTCGCCACCTTTTACTTCGCGGTCTACGACGACGCCACCGGCCGGCTGGTTTACACCAACGCCGGCCATCCTCCGCCGGTTCTGATCCGCCAGGGCCGCCCGCAGCGGCTGGAGATCAACGGCACGGTGGTGGGGGCCTTCCCCTCGGTTTCTTACGGGGAGAGCACGCTCCGGCTGCAACCGGGAGACCTGCTGGTCTGCTTCACCGACGGGGTCACCGAGCCCGAGAACGAATACGGCGAGATGTTCGGCGAGCAGCGGCTCATCGAGCTGTTGTTGAGCAAAGCGGACAGCGACGGCGAGGAAATCCTGGCGGCGGTGGCCGAAGCGGTGGGCCAGTGGACCGGCTCCGCCGAACTGCAAGACGACATGACCATGCTGGTGGCTCGGAGGCTCTAGGCGGGCATGAACCCCCTGCAACGACGGCTCCTGTGGCTGGCGGGCGCCGTGGGGTCCCTACTGGCGATCGGCACGGCGGGTTTCATGCTGATCGAGCGCTGGCCCGCCTCGGACGCCTTCTACATGACGCTGATCACGATCACCACCGTGGGCTACCGGGAAGTGCACGAGCTCAGCCCGGCCGGGCGGGTCTTCAATACCGCCTTGATCGTCTTCGGCGTGAGCTTGATGTTCTTCGCCATCGGCGCGCTGGCCCAATCGCTGGTGGCGGCCGAGCTGGGCGAGATCTTCGGGAGGCGACGCAACAAGCGCATGATTGAGCAATTGAAGCAACACTTCATCGTCTGCGGCTTCGGCCGGGTGGGCCGAGCGGCGGCCGAGGAATTGCGCCGGGCGGAAGTTCCCCTGGTGGTGGTGGACCGCAATCCGGAGCGGATCGAGCGCGCCCTGCGGGCCGGCATCCCCGCGCTGCAAGCCGACGCCACCCAGGACGAAACCCTGCGCGAGGCCGGCGTCGAGCGCGCCCGGGGGCTGATCGCCGCCCTGGCTACCGACGCCGAGAACCTCTTCGTCATCCTGTCGGCCAAGACGCTCAACCCGATGCTCACCGTAGCCGCCCGGGTGGCCGAGGAGGAGGCCGAGGGGAAACTCCGCCGGGCCGGCGCCGACACGGTCTTTGCGCCTTACGCCAACGCCGGCCATCTGCTGGCGCTCTCCCTGCTGCGCCCCCACGTGGTGCGGTTCCTGGACGTCACCACGCGCAGCATGGGTCTGGAAGTGGGCATGGAGCAGGTGCCGGTGGTCGAACCCAGCGAGCTGGTCGCCCGCTCGCTCAAGCAGATCCAGTTGCGCCGCGATCTGGGCGTGATCGTGCTGGCCATTCGCAAGGCGGACGGGCACATGGTGTTCAATCCGCCGGCCGAGGCGGTCATCGAGGCGGGCGATTTCCTCATCGTCATGGGCGAGCACGCCAACCTCCGCAGGCTGGAGGCGCTGGCCGCCGGGCAGGCCAAAGACCCTCTTGGGGAGACTCAGCGATGAAGATTCTCACCGCCGCTCAGATGCGCGAGGTGGACCGCCGCACCATCGAGGCGGGCATCCCGGGCATCGTCCTGATGGAGAACGCCGGGCATCGCGTGGTCGAGTTTTTAGCTGAGACCTTCGCGCCCCTGGACCGGCAGCGCATCGTCATCCTGTGCGGCAAGGGCAACAACGGCGGCGACGGCCTGGTGGTGGCGCGGCAGCTTTTCACGCGCTTCCGGCCGGCGGAGCTGCACGTCGTTCTGGCCGCCGCGCCGGAGGAACTGAAAGGCGATGCGGCCCAGAACTACCGCATGTTGCGCGTGGCGGGTTGCCCGGCGGCGCGCGAGATCACCCCCGCCATGCGCCGCGCCACGCTCGTGCTGGACGCTCTGCTGGGCACCGGCTTGCAGGGCCCCGCCGCCGGGCCGATGCTGGAGTGGATCCGGGAAGTCAACACCGGCTTCCCGCTCGCCCAGGTGGTGGCGGTGGACATTCCCTCGGGCGTCGAGAGCGACGCTGCCGAAACGCCGGGCGAAGCGGTGCAGGCCGACTACACCGTGACCTTCACCGCTCCCAAGGTGGGCCAGATCCTGCCGCCCAATTGCCGGCGCGTGGGCCGGCTGCGAGTGGCCCCGATCGGCAGCCCGCCCGAGCTGTACGAAAACGACGAGGCGGTTTTTCTCTCCCTGGCCGAGGCGGGGGACTTTGCCGAGCTGTTCGCGCCGCGCCTCCCCTGGTCGCACAAGGGAGATTTCGGCCACTTGCTGGTGGTGGCCGGCTCGCGGGGCAAGTCGGGTGCGGCCGCGATGACCGGCCTGGCGGCGCTGCGCGCCGGCGCGGGCCTGGTCACGGTAGCCTCGGCCGTTTCCGCCCTCCCCTTGATTGCTTCGCACGCGCCTGAGCTGATGACCGAACCGCTGCCGGAGACCCCGGACGGCGCCCTCGCGGAAAGCGCCTTCGAGCGGCTGGCCGCCCTGGCGGAGAACAAAGACGTACTGGCGATCGGCCCTGGTTTGGGCACGCATCCGGAGACCGTGGCGCTGGTGCGCCGGCTCGTCGAGCGACTGCCGCATCCGATGGTGATTGACGCCGACGGGCTGAACGCCCTGGCCGGTTTCGCTTTGCAAGCCGCCGGCCGAGTCCGGATCCTGACGCCCCATCCGGGCGAGATGGCCCGCCTGGCCGGGATCTCGACCCGGCAGGTGCAGGCCGATCGCGTGGGTGTGGCGCGAGCTTTCGCGCAGCGCCATCAAGCGGTGCTGGTGCTCAAAGGATATCGGACGCTGGTCGCTTCGCCCGAGGGCAGGGTGCAGGTGAATCCCACCGGCGGCCCCGCCCTGGCTTCCGGCGGCGCGGGCGACATTCTGACCGGGGCGATCGGCGGTCTGCTGGCCCAGTTCCCCGGGCAGCCGGTGCGGGCCGCGGCCGCAGGCGTGTACCTGCACGGGCTGGCGGGGGACTTGGGGGCGGTGCGGACAGGGGAACAGGCGCTCATCGCCACCGATCTGCTGAAACATTTTCCCCGGGCGATGCGGGAGATCCGCGCGGGCCGCCCGCCCGCCTGGTTTTGCTGAGATCTTGCCGTGCAGGTCTTTGGCGCCGCCTCGGAAGAGGAGACCGTCGCGCTGGGCCGGCGGCTGGCGGCCGGTCTGCCGCCGGGGGCCGTCGTGCTGCTCATCGGGGAGTTGGGCGCGGGTAAGACCACCCTGGCCAAGGGCTTGGTGAGCGGCCTGGGCGCGGCCCCGCCGGAAGAGGTCTTCAGCCCGACCTTCACCCTGGTGCACGAGTACGGTGAGCGGCCCAAAGTCTATCACGTGGACCTCTACCGCATCGAAAGCCCCGCCCAACTGGAGACGCTGGGCCTGGAGGAACTCTGCGACGGGCAGGCCGTGGTGCTGGTGGAATGGGGCGAGAAGTTCCCCGACTTCTGGCCGCCGGAGCGAATCGAGATTCACCTGCGCCGGCTGGAAGGCGAGCGCCGGGAGATCCGCGTGTGGTCGCGCTGATCGAGCCGCGGCAGCCGCATGTTACATTTTCTGGGATGACGCGCTGGACGCTGTTAGTGCTGGCCGATCCGGCCGAGGCCGAGCTGGCGCTGCTGGAACGCCTGCCGGAACAGACGCGCATCGCCGTGGGCAACTTGCCGGAAGCCTTCCGGGCGGCGGCGCCGGAGGCCGAGGTGATCCTTTCCTGGTTCGCGCCGCGCGCGCTGCTGGAGCAGGTCTGGGCGATGGCGCCGCGCGTCGGCTGGGTGCACAGCGCCAGCGCCGGAGTCGAGAACGTGCTGTTTCCGGAGCTGACGGCCAGTCCCGTGCCGGTGACCAACTCGCGCGGGCTTTACAGCGATTCGCTGGGCGAGTTTGCGCTGGCCGCGGTCCTGTTCTTCGCCAAGGGATTGCGGCGGATGGTGCGCAGCCAGGCGGCCGGCCTCTGGGATCCTTTCGATGTTGAGCTGGTGGAGGGCCGGTGGCTTGGCGTGCTCGGTTATGGCGACATCGGGCGAGCCGTGGCCCGGCGCGCCCGCGCCTTCGGCATGAAGATCGCGGCCTTGCGCCGCCGGCCGGGCAGCGGCGCTGAGGATCCCCCGCCCGATCGCCTGTTCGGTCCCGAGGGGTTGGGCGAACTGCTGGCGCTGGCCGACTACCTCATCGTGGCCCTGCCGCTCACCCCTCAGACGCGCGGACTGATCGGGGAGGCCGAACTGGCGGCGATGAAGGCCACCGCCGTGCTGATCAACATCGGGCGCGGCCCGGTCGTCGAGGAAGACGCCCTGGCGCGGGCGCTCGAAGCGGGCCGCCTGCGCGGGGCCGCCCTGGACGTGTTCGGCCGCGAGCCGCTGCCCGCCGGCCATCCCTTCTACCGGCTTGACAACCTCTTGCTATCCCCCCACTGCGCCGACCACTTCCCCGGCTGGAAGCGCCGCGCCATGGAACTGTTCCTGGAGAACTTCGAGCGCTTTCGCCGGGGCGAGCC
>Ga0209018_1002268_pt1 | contig 13801 bp, 12 predicted proteins | sample YNPBryBLVA2012_FD_185814 | JGI IMG/M metagenome (GOLD analysis project Ga0209018, IMG submission 185814) | Anoxygenic and chlorotrophic microbial mat microbial communities from Yellowstone National Park, USA - YNP Bryant BLVA 2012 (SPAdes)... ...
GCTAGGGGATGCGAAGGCCGCCTGCGCGGCCGAGAGCGGATGATGTATGCAAAGACCATAAGCCCTCGGCTAGGGGATGCGAAGGCCGCCTGCGCGGCCTATACCGGATTATGTATTCAAAGACCATAAGCCCTCGGCTATGGAATGCGAAGCTCGCCTTCGCGGGCGAGAGCGGATCAATTTCTCAAAGACCATGAGCCGCCGGGCGCAGGACGGATAGCAGAGGAATGCGTCCATGACCGTTAGAACATAAGCCCTATGAGCCAATTTTTTGACCAACCGATCCTGAACTCGCCCTACGAATACCCTGCGCGCCACTGGAAGCTCGACAACGGTCAACCGACGGGGGAAATCGTCCAGGGCCGGCGTCGGGCCGAATTTATCACGCCCATCCCCAGGCCGAAGAAGCGCCGGGCTGCGCAGCAGACAGAAATGATCTTCGACGAAGGGCTGGGGCTTTCGACGGCAACGCAGCAGTACGACCCGACCTCGATCATCAACGAAGTGCGTAGATACGTGGATGCCTGGCGCGCGCTGCCGCCAGGCCAGTGGCAGGTTACCCCCGAAACCGCGCGGTTGTTGCAACACTGGCGCCATCACCAGTTCAGTAGCGTGCGCCCGTTCTTCTGCCAGATCGAGGCGGTCGAGACGGTGATCTGGCTCACTGAAGTTGCGCCACACACGGCTGCCGGGAAGGGTCTCCTCGATCATCTGGCGCGGGCGAACCGCGATGCCAACCCCGAACTCAATCGTCTTGCGCTCAAACTCGCCACCGGCGCGGGCAAGACCACCGTCATGGCCATGCTCATCGCCTGGCAGACGGTCAACGCCGCGCGCCATCCGCAGAGCAAACGTTTCACCCGTGGATTTCTCATTGTCACGCCGGGGATCACCATCCGAGACCGCCTGCGGGTGTTGCTTCCGAACGACACGGAGAACTACTACACGACCCGCGAGCTGGTTCCCACTGATATGATCGAGGATATCCACCGCGCCCGGATTGTCATCACCAACTACCATGCCTTCAAACTGCGCGAGCGGATGGAACTGTCCGCCGGCGGGCGGGCGCTGCTGCAGGGTCGCGGCGAACCGCTCCAGACCACCGAGACGGAAGGGCAGATGCTTGCCCGCGTGATGCCTGAGCTGATGAGCATGAAAAACATCCTGGTGCTCAACGACGAAGGCCATCACTGCTACCGTGAAAAGCCGCGCGACCCGGAAGAAGAAGATCTGACCGGCGAAGAGAAGAAGGAAGCTGAGAAAAACAACGAAGCCGCGCGGTTGTGGATCACCGGCATCGAGACTGTCGCCCGCAAGATCGGCGTGAGCCGGGTGATCGACCTTTCGGCCACGCCGTTCTTTCTGCGCGGCTCAGGCTATGCCGAGGGAACCCTGTTCCCGTGGACGATGAGCGATTTTTCGCTGATGGACGCCATCGAGTGCGGTATCGTGAAGCTTCCGCGCGTGCCCGTGGCCGAGAACATCCCGGGCGACGAGATGCCGATGTACCGCAATCTGTGGGAGCACATCCGCAAGGATATGCCGAAGAAAGGGCGCGGCAAGGCTGGCGACCTGGATCCCTTGAAGATTCCCACCCGTTTGCAGACGGCGCTCCAGGCCCTGTACGGCCACTACGAGAAGACCTTCCGGCTCTGGGAGCAGGCCGGCATCCGCGTGCCTCCCTGCTTCATCATCGTTTGCCAGAACACCGCGATCTCCAAACTCGTCTACGACTATGTCGCGGGCTTTGTCCGGCAGAACGACGATGGCACGAGCATGCTGGTCAGAGGCCAGTTGCCGCTCTTCCGCAATTTCGACGAGATCACCGGCAACCCGCTGCCCCGCCCCAACACCCTGCTCATCGACAGTGAGCAGCTTGAGTCCGGCACGGCCCTCGACGATAACTTCCGCGCGATGGCGGCGGACGAGATCGAGCGCTTTCGCCGCGCCATCATTGAGCGCACCGGCGATGCGCGAAAAGCTGAAAGCCTCACCGACCAGGACCTGCTGCGCGAGGTTATGAACACGGTGGGCAAACCCGGTCAGCTCGGCGAGCAGATCCGCTGCGTGGTCTCGGTCTCCATGCTCACCGAAGGGTGGGACGCCAACAACGTCACCCACATTCTCGGCGTGCGCGCCTTCGGCACGCAATTGTTGTGCGAGCAGGTCATTGGCCGCGCGCTGCGCCGCCAGTCGTATGAAGTGAACGCTGAAGGTCTCTTCAATCCTGAATATGCCGACATCTTCGGCATCCCCTTCGACTTCACCGCAAAGCCGGTCGTCGTCCGGCCCCAGCCGCCGCGCCAGACCATCCAGGTCAGGGCTGTCCGTCCCGAGCGCGATCACCTGGAAATCCGTTTCCCGCGCGTGCAGGGCTACCGCGTCGAGTTGCCCGACGAGCGCCTGGCCGCAAAATTCACGGAGGACTCCATCCTCGAACTCTCCCCCGCCCTCGTCGGACCCACCATCACCCGCAACCAGGGGATCATCGGCGAAGCGGTGGATCTGACCCTCGCGCACCTTGAGGACATGCGTCCGTCGGCGCTGCTCTTCAACCTCACGAAGCACCTGCTCTACAACAAATGGCGCGATCCGGGCGAAGAACCGAAGCTGCACCTCTTCGGCCAGCTCAAGCGCATCACCGGGGAATGGCTGGATCGTTGTCTCGTGTGCAAGGGCGACACGTACCCCGCCCTGCTCATGTACCAGGAACTCGCCGACATCGCCTGCAATAAGATCACCGCCGCCATCACGCGCGAGTTTCAGGATCGGCGCCCGATCAAGGCGCTGCTCGACCCCTATAACCCCACCGGATCGACTGCGTATGTGCGTTTTTCGGCGCTGGGTGACGCCTGAGTGAATGTCTGGTAGACTGCTTGCATATGCAGATTCCTGAGATCAACCCGGACACCATTTCCGATCCGGCAACGCGCCAGGTCGTGATACAGCTCCTGAACGTCATACTACGTTATGGCGTCACCCCATACCACTCCTGAAGCCATTGACGCATCTGCGCTATTTCAGCTTCTTGCGCCGTGATGATCGCCCGGGCGAGATCCTTGATCTCCTGGCGTTCCGCCTTCTGCAGGGCGTCGCGAGCCATCATGATCGCGCCTTCGTGATGCGGGATCATCGCTTCGATAAACCGCTGATCGAAAGGTGTCCTCCCATCGGCGACGCTCATCGGCCCCATGTCCATCTGCATACCGTCGGTTGGTGCAAGATCCGGGTACCAGGCGGATCGCCATGTGCGCATCTGTGCAATCTCCGTCTGCTGCGCGCTGACAATCGCTTCGGCCAGTTGCCGAATTTCCGGGCGTTCGGTCGTTTCAAGCGCTTGTTGCGCCATCGCAATCGCACCCTCATGATGGACGATCATGCTATCGATGAATCGCGCGTCGTAGGGGGTGTCGCTGGTATTCGGCATCGTCGAGTGATCCATCCCGGCCATGCCCGGCACGGCGGTGGAAGGTGCGCTGGGCGATGACGCCGCGCCGCAGGCGACGAGCAGCGCTGCAACGACAACGAGTATCCCTGATGTCAGAAGTGATGTGAGGCGCATCGAAGAACATCCTTGCTTGAAAGCGGCAATACGAAGCATAGTCTACGTGTACAAGCTCAAGGTAGCGTATGGTCATGTTCAAGATTAGCTCAAGAAGACAGCGAGGTCTTATTCAACCTATATCTGGGTGCAGCCGGCGACGCCGCTGGTCATTGAGAAGAGTGGCGTCTTCGTGATTACAGCAGTGGCGGAACAGCCGTGGGCTACTCTGCTGCACACGGAGCGCGAACGCCGCCTGGATGCGCTCTGGGGATCCCATCGTGCAGATCCTGCTTGACGCCTCGGTGCTGGTCGCTGCTCATTTCGGGCTCTTTCCCTGGTGATTGCGCACTATGGGAAGTATAGACGGTCGCTGCGCGCTGCGCAAGGGCAGGGAAAAGGCGGTAGGGTTACGTCAGCGTCGTCCGCCCGGCGACTGACGCCGCGGGCGAGCCTCTGCGAAGCCCGCCGGCGCGGGCTCGACAGGCCACGCAGGTGGCCTTCGCACCAGCCGTCTATGCGGCTGCGCCGCACACGAACAGGATGAACATCGGTTCTTCTTGGGAGGGCTGCGCCCTCCCAAACCCTCCTGCGGGCGGGGGATGGGAAAACCCGGTTTCCCTATACTCCCGCTTGAGGGCTGCGCCCTCCCAAACCCTCCCGCGGGCGGGGGTATGGGGGAACCTGGTTCCCCCATGTTCACGTGAGACCCCCATGCGGCTGCACCGCACACGAAGGGGAATAAGATTCTTCTTCGGAGGGCGAAGCCCTCCCAAACCCTCCATACGATAACCCCTCCGCCCCTGCGGCCCCCCGATCATCCATCCGCCCCGCGCCGCCGGTCGAGGAAGTCTTGCAGAATGATCGCGGCGGCGACCTGGTCAACCTGCTGTTTGCGCTTCTCGGGTTTGACGCCCAGTTCGCGGAGCAACTGGTCGGCGGCGGCGGTAGTCAGGCGTTCGTCGAAGAGGTGCACGGGCAGCCCCAGGCGTTCCTCAAGCTGCCGGGCGAACTGTTGTGCCGCCCGGGCCTGCGGGCCAACCTCGCCCCGCAGTGTGAGCGGCAGGCCCACCACCAGTTCGCTGACGGCATGTTCGGCGACCAGACGGGCGATGCGCTCCACGCACTGGCCAGCCGGGCGCGCGTTGATGGTGGTGAGCGGAGAGGCCAGACGCCCCTCGGCGTCGCTCAGGGCCACGCCAATGCGCCGCTCGCCCACGTCAAAGCCCATAATGCGCTGTTCGTCGCGGGCCATGGCGCCTCCGCCCTCAGGTTGAACGCCGCGGCGACGCCGCGCACCACCGGATGAAATGGTCTTTAAACAATTACTCCGCTCTAGCCCGCGCAGGCGGGCTTCGCATTCCGTAGCCGAGGGCTTTAGCCCCACGGCCAGCCCGGCATACCGGATGAATTGCTCAAAGACCATATAACCTTGTTCCTCGAAGGGCTGCGCCCTCCCAAATCCTTCCCGCGGGCGGGGGTGCGGGGAAACCCGCTTTCCCCACCCCTCCGGCATCACCTGGCGACCTCCACCCCGATCTGCCAGCCGAAGCGCGGCATGCGCGCCACCTCGGGCAGGCGATAGTCGCCGATCAGCCCCTGCGCCGCCAGGTCGCGGAGGGCGGCGTCGGCCTCCGCATACGCTTTGCCGCGCACCGCCTCGCGCACCTGTTCCAGGACGGCGGGTTCGATTCCCCCCTGGCAGCGCGGGCTGACCGTGTCGGGTTCAACGCTGCCGTCCACGAAGAGCGTCTGTCCGTCCCAGCGCCAATCGCTGATCACCGGCGCGCGACACTCGCCCGGCTGGATCAGGCCCGCCTGGCGCAGTTGCTCGGTCACGACAGGACCGAACTGAGCCTGCAGGGGTTGATCCGGGGGAGTGGCGAGGGCGCTGTAGGTTGCCTGCACGGTGAGGGTAAACCGCGGATCGTTCGCGTCGGTCGGGGCGCCCAGGGGCGGATTGACGAACTGGTCGAAGCCCTGGAGTTGTTCCAGATCGCTGCGGCGGGGGTTGATCGCGCTGGAGTCGAGCCTCAGGCCGCGGGCCTGGGCCAGGCCGCCGAGTTGCCGGCGCGCCTCGGCGTCCAGTTGTTCGAGGGCCGGGGCGAGCAGCGGCTGGACATCGCGCTCCTTGACAATGTACACCAGTTCTTCACTGCCCCCGGTCAGGGGGGGGTGCTGCACCAGCAGGCTGCCCGCCGAAACATTGAAGGTAGGACCGCCGGGCGGCGTAATGCGGCGAATGGTATTGGCCTCCACATTGGAGGCGCTCCCCGGCGAGCGGGCGGTGACCGTCACCTGGGCCTGGCCGCGGGTGGTCACGATCTGCGCGCCCTGGTCGGCGGTGGTGGCGGCGGGCACGAGCACATCGGCGGCGCTGATGAAGGGCGCCTCCCCCCCATCGGGGCGGGTGGCCACGAACTCGGTGCCCGCGGGCAGGAGAATGGCCTGCCCGCTGGAGTTGAGAATGGTCACCGGTCCCTCGGCGCTGCCCACGGGGGTGAGGGTGCCCTCGGCCACCGTGCCGGTGCTGGTTACGGCCACGGTGCTGACGATTGGCTCGGCCAGCACCGCGGTGCTGGAGACGCCGGCGCCAGGGCCGAGCAGGGGCACGGGCAGGCCGGTGAATGGCGCCGCGGTGGTGGCGCGGGCGGGCGGCGAGACCGCCACGGTCACGCGGCCGCCGAGGAAGAGGACCGCGCCAATCGCCGCCAGGAGCAGCACCAGGAGCGCGCTGAGGGCGTAGATCGGCCAGGGGCGCCGTCGCGTGGCCAGCGCGGGTTCGGGGCGGCGCGGCGCGGGCGCAGGCCGGGGCGGGGCAGGCTCGACGGTTGGGGCGGGCGGCGCGGCGGAGGCGCTCTCGGGCGTGGCGGCGACCTCGTCCTCCAGCGCCGCGCGGAGCACCTCTTCGTCGCTGGCATCGGGGCCGGGCGGCGCGGCGCGCGGAACGGGGCGCGTCGCGTAGGGACTGGCGGAACGGATCGGGCGGTTGTCGGGACCCGGCGGCAGGACGCGGGCGTGTTGCACGGTCAGGGTTTCCAGGCCCGCCCGGCGGGCCGCCTGGATGACCTTCAAATCCGAACTGATCACTGTCAGCGCCAGGCCCGCCCTGGCGCCGTGCTTGCGGAGTTGCTCGGCGACCTCGGCGCGGCGCATCACCACCGCGCCCTCGGTGACCAGCAACTGCACCTGCCCGGCTGCGACGCCGCGCAACTTCTCCAGCACATCGGCGGCGCTGTCCTCGGGCAGCACCGGCACCACGGCCACAGGTTCCGTCGTCATGGCGCGCTCACTTTCGCCCCTGAGAGGCGACCAGTTCTGGCGCGCGGGCGATTGCCTCGGGGAGGCTGGCGGCGTCCTTGCCCCCGGCCTGGGCCATATCCGGGCGCCCGCCGCCGCCGCCGCCGATCATCTGCGCCAGGGCCTTCACCAGATTGCCCGCGTGGTAGCCCCGTTGCACCAGATCGGGGGTGACCATCGCCAGGATCTGCGGGCGTTCGCCCACCACCGCGCCGAGCACAATCACCGCGCTGCCGAGCTTATCCCGCAGCCAGTCGCCCATCTCGCGCAGGCGGGCCGGGTCGTCGGCCTCCACCTGGGCCGCCAGGACAGCCACGCCGTCCACCTGGCGCGCCTGGGGGAGCAGGCTATCGAGCGAGGCGCGGGCGATGCGCGCGCGCAGGCCGGCCAGTTCCTGCTGGCGCTGGCGACCCTCGGCCATCAACTGATCCACCCGGTCGGCCACCTGGGTCGGGGGCACGCCGAGGCGCTCGGCGAGGTCGCGCAGGATCTGGGCCTGCTGTTCGACCCAGGCTTCGGCGCCGCGCCCGGTGAGGGCCTCGATGCGCCGCACACCGCTGCCGACGCTGCCTTCGCTGACGATGCGGATGAAGCCGATCTCGCCGGTGCGGCTGACGTGGGTGCCGCCGCAGAGCTCGCGGCTATCGCGGGTGGCGATGCGCTCGACGCCGTTCGCGCCGCGCTCGATGGTCACCACCCGCACCCGGTCACCGTACTTCTCGCCGAAGAGGGCGATCGCACCCTGCGCCATCGCCGTCTGGTAGTCGGTAATTTCCCAGTGGACCGCGCCATCGGCGCGCACCCAGGCATTGAGGCGCGCCTCGATCGCGCGCAACTGCTCGTGCTCCAGCGGGCGGGTATGGGTAAAATCGAAGCGCAGCCGGTCGGGGGCGACCAGGGAGCCGGCCTGCGCGGCGTGTTCGCCGAGCGCGTCGCGCAGGGCGCGGTGGAGCATATGGGTGGCGGTATGGTTGCGCTGGATATCGGCGCGCCGCTCGGCGTCAACCGTCGCCCGCGCGACCTCGCCGACGGCGATGCTCCCCTCGGTGACCACGCCATAGTGCACGATCAGGCCGGGCACGGGGCGCAGGGTATCATCCACGCGCACCACCCCGGAAGGGCCGCTGATCAACCCGGTATCGCCCACCTGCCCGCCGCTCTCGGCGTAGAAGGGCGTGCGGTCGAGGACGATCTGCACCTGGCGGCCCGGACCGGCCTCGCGCAGTTCATCGCCGGCCGAAACGATCGCCAGCACGCGGGCCTCGGCGCTGAGCTGCGTATAGCCCAGGAACTCCGTGGGGGGCAGGTTGGTCTCGGCCCAGACCTCGGCCTCGGCGCCGCGTTTGAACTGCGCCGCGGCGCGGGAACGCTGGCGCTGCTCGTCCATGGCCAGTTCGTAGCCCGCCTCGTCCACCACCAGGCCATGCTCGGCGGCGATCTTCTGCGTCAGGTCGAGCGGAAAGCCGAAGGTATCCTTGAGCACGAAGGCATCGGCGCCGGGGACGACCGTGCCGCCGGCGGCGCGCACCTGCTCGATCACCGCGGTGAGGCGCGTAATGCCGCCGTTGAGCGTGCGCAGGAACTGCCGCTCCTCGCTATCGGTGGCCTCGAGGATAAACTGGCGCCGGGCGCGCAACTCGGGGTACGCCGCGCCCATCTCCTCGATCACCGCATCAACCACCTCGGCGAAGAACGGCCGCTCGAAGCCGATTGTTCGCCCCTGGTAAACGGCGCGGCGCAGAATGCGGCGCAGGACATAGGAGCGCCCGCTGTTGCCGGGCAGCACCCCATCGGCGATCAAGAACGCGGTGGCGCGGCTATGGTCGGCGATGGCGCGATAGGGCGCCAGATTGGCCCGGTAATGGGCCGCATCGCCGCCGCGGGCGGCGATCACCCGATTGATAATCGTCGCCAGCAGATCGGTCTCATAGGTTGAATGAACCCCCTGGAGCACCATCGCCATACGCTCCAGGCCCATCCCCGTATCCACCGACTGCGCCGCCAGGCGCCGCATGGTCGCCCGGTCGTACTGCATAAACACCAGGTTCCAGACCTCGACATAGTCCGGGTCGTCGGAATTGACGCCCTGGGGGCGCATGCGCGACAGATCGTCGCCGATGTAGCAAGTAATCTCGGAGTTGGGACCACAGGGGCCAGTATCGCCCATGACCCAGAAATTATCCTTGCGCCCGAAGCGCAGGATGCGCGACGGATCGGCGCCCACCGCCTCCCACAGCTTCGCGGCCTCATCATCGGCGGGGATCTCCGCGTCGCCCTCGAAGACCGTGAACCAGAGCCGCTCCACGGGCAGGCCGAACTCGTGGACTAGCAGGTCCCAGGCGAAGCGAATGGCCTCGGCCTTGAAATAATCGCCGAACGAGAAATTGCCCAGCATCTCGAAGAAGGTATGGTGGCGCGGCGACGGGCCGACCTCTTCGAGATCGTTATGCTTCCCGCTGACGCGCAGACACTTCTGGGCGGTGACGGCGCGTTTGTAGGGGCGCTGCTCCAGCCCCAGGAAGACATCCTTAAACTGGACCATGCCCGAGTTAGCGAAGAGCAGGGTGGGGTCATCGGCCACCACGAGCGAGGAACTGGGCACGATGGCGTGGCCGTGACGCTCGAAGAACGTCAGGTAGCGCTCACGGATCTGGGCCGAGGAGAGTGTTTGCATACGGTTCTCAGGCTGGCGCGACCCGGCGAGGTGCGCCACTATCCGCGGATGGCGCGTCGGGAGCGTACAGTCGAACATTGTAGCGCATGGCGTTGGGAAGCGTCAACCCGGCTCTTCAAAGCAACTGTTCACACCTGGGGTAACCCCTGCGCCCGGGAGCGAGGGCGTCCCGCCCTCGTCGAGTCTCTGCGGGCAAGATGCTCACCCTCCCAGGAGACATTGTGAACACTTACGCTTCGAGACCATGTGGAGGCAATACCTTGCACATATGGTCTTTAAGACCTTCATCCGCTCTACCGGGCTGGCCGTGGGGCTGAAGCCCTCGGCTATGCGAGGCGAAGGCCGCCTGCGCGGCCTATGCCCGTTTTAATTCTTAAAACTCATATAAGGCGCTGCGCGCGACACGGCCCCCCTCCCAACCTCCCCCCGCCGGGGGGAGGCGCCCACGTCCCTCCCCCAGCGGGGGAGAGTTGGGGTGGGGGCGAAGAGTTTGTGGGCAAGGTATTGCATCCAGGGGCGCTAACTGCGCGGGCGGGCGTGGAGGAGGTGGATCAAGGCCACCACCGGCGCGCTGGCCAGGATAAGCCACCAGGCAGGCGAGACGATCATCACGACGGCGTAGGGCTCCATCAAGAGCAGGATCACCAGCAGCGCCTGCGCGGCGACCACGGGCGCAACCAGAAACCAGTACACCGTGATCCGGGTGCGCTCGCATACCACTCGTGTGGCGGCGGCAGCGCCGACGATGATCAGGCAGAGCGCCACGAAGGCCCCGCTGCCGATCAGCACCGGCATAGCCATCATCATGGTAATGGAGCGGCTCACAATGCCAAAGATCAGCAGCCAGAACCCGACCATATCAATGCCGAGCCAGGCTACCAGCCCCCAGGGCTTGATCTGCCCCTCATGGTCCGCGTACCAATCCATGGATAGTCTCCTCCCACCCGGCAGGCTTGCCTGGCGTCTCACCAGCCATCCATGCGGCTGCGCCGCACACCGATGGGATGAACATCCTTCCTGGGAGGGCTGCACCCTTCCAGACCCTCCCACCGGGTGGGGGGATGCGCAAACCGGGTTTCCCCATCCCCCTGCGGGGCGGGGGCGTGGGGAAACCCGGTTTCCCCACACCCCTCGCCGAGGGCTTATGTTCACGTCAGGGGAGGCGTGCGATCAGTTCCGGCAGGTCGTCATAGTCATACGGTGGGCGGCGGCGCAGAGCCAACACCCAGACCCACTGTTCTTCATCACAGACCGCATAGACAATCCGCCAGCGCTCCATCCTGATCCGACGGAGTTCGACACCTTCGCGGAGATCAAGGCCCGTGGTATGCATAGCCGTACTCTCGGACGCGGAGCAACTGCGAGGTTCGCAATGGCCCGCCGCACGCGCTGGCGGACGTTGCCTGGCAATTCGGTACGGGCTGTATGGACTTCGGGTTCGAGGAAGACGGTGTAGCTCACGCCCAGTCCCTGGACACATCATCCCAACGCAAGGCTCCCGTTGCGGTCGGCCCCGCTGCGATCCGCTGCTGGAGTGCTCGTACCAATGCCTGATCTTCCATATCCTCCAGGGCATCAAGGATCTGCCGCCAGAGGTCGGGGGTTAACACGACCGCCGTCGTCTTGCCGTGCTGATCCAGCGTAAACTGGACGTTCCGCGCGATGTCGTCAACTGTCGTGGCCTCGCAACCTTGCTGCTGGGTTGACCGATGCTGATAGTGTGAGACATCTGGCTCGACCGCCAGTTCTTGAACGATCTGCGCCACGAGACGCGCCCGAGTTGGGCGGTCGAGCCGGCGAACCAGTTCAAGCGCCTGCTCATACTCAGTAGTTATGGTCATGCAGCCCTCCAATTCTGGGCAATCAATGGTCAGATAGGTCGGTTTCCGCGCACCTTGATTCTACACCGCTTCCGAACAAGATCAACCGACGCGCTCCAGAACGAGGGCTACCTCAACGTCCGGTTGATCGTCCGCGCCGGGGCGTAATGGTCTTTGAAAAAATAATCCGCTCTAGACCGCGCAGGCGGGCTTCGCATCCCGTAGCCGAGGGCCTTAGCCCGACGGCTAGACTGGCATAGCGGATGAATTTCTCAAAGACCATAACGCCCCGGCTAACCGCTGCGAAGGCCACCTGCGTGGCCTGTCGAGCCCGCGAAAGCGAGCTTCGCAGAGGCTAGCCCGCGGCTTCGGTCGCCAGGCGGACGACGTTGACGTAGCCCTACTCCAGAACGACCCGGCCGCTATGGCGCCGGTGAGCGTGCGGGTGCGCGCCTATGAGCAGGCCAGCGGCTTCAACGTTGCCAGAGCGTCATCGAGACGCCGCAAGCTCGTGAGCGCTGGAGCGCTTTCTGTTGCATGGAGCGGCAATCTAATCCGCAATCTAAGGCATGGTTCAACTCGTTCCAGCGTCTTCGCGGAGATCTTCACGGGCACGGATCACCACCGCCGTGGCCGGCGTGGCCAGCATCGCCCCGATGACCCCGGCCACCATTCCGCCCAGAATGGTCGCAATGAACGTCACCAGCGGATGCAGTTGCAGTTGCTCGCTGGCCAGGCGGTTCTGAATGATTGTCTGGATGATGTTTTGCATCAACAGCACGACCGCCAGTACCGTGATTGCCGCGCCGACCCCGCCGGCGCCCAGCGCGACCAGGAAGGCAAACACGCCCGACACGATCGCCCCGAGGTAGGGAACATATGACGTGATCATTGTGACCAGACCGATCGTGAAGGCGAGTGGCAAACCCAGGAGCGCCATCGTTCCGCCGATTGTCATACCACGTGGTGGTAAGCTATCGGTACAATACCAACAGGAGCTACGCGGTCGCCTTCCGGCGGGGAGGGGTGGAGGGCCTGCGGCCCCCCACGGACCATTCCATTCGTTTCTCGTTTCGCCGGGCTGCCTGGCCTCCGCGGGCGGGGAAGAGGGAAATGCGAGAAGGCGAAGTCCCCCCGCGCTCCTCCACTGTGTCCTGTCACGTATCACCACACCCACGGAAACCTATGCTTGACCTCACTGTCGTTGACCATCTACTGACCACCACCCGCGCAGTGCGCAAGCGGCTCGACCTGGCGCGACCGGTGGAGCCGGAGGTGATCGAGCGCTGCCTGGCGATCGCCACCCAGGCGCCCAGCGGCTCCGACCGCCAGCGCTGGCACTTCGTGGTGATCACCGACCCGGCCCTGCGCCAGGGCCTGGCCGAGCTCTATCGGCGATCGTTCCAGATCTATTACGGCGCACCCCAGGGGCCGCATGGCGGGCCGTATCTCACCTCCACCCCGCTGCAGGAGTCGGCGGTCCACCTGGCCGAGCAGTTCCACCGCATCCCGGTGCTGGTGCTCTTCTGCTACGAGGGGCGGGTCGAGGAGCGGGGGCCGCTCGCCCAGGCCTCGCTCTACGGCTCGATCCTGCCGGCGGTCTGGTCGTTTATGCTGGCCCTGCGCGCCCGCGGCCTCGGCTCGGTCTGGACCACCCTGCACCTGCACTATGAGCGCGAGGCGGCGGCCCTGCTGGGGCTGCCTGAGAACCTGACCCAGGCCGCGCTGATCCCGGTCGCCTACTACACCGGGGACGACTTCCGTCCGGCGAAGCGCGCCCCGGCTAGCCAGAGCACCCACTGGAACGGCTGGGGCCGACAGCGAGAAACGAATGCGGAAACGAATGGGTGACGATGCGGCGGAGCCGGCCGCCCCGGGACAGGGCGGTGCTGCGCCGGGCGACACGGAGCATCAGGTCATGGCCCAACCCGGACGGCACACCGTTACCGTGCTCGCCGATGAGCGCGTGCAGACGCTGGAAGTGCCTGATGGCGCGAATCTGCGACAGGCGCTGCTCGACGCCGGCCTGTCGCCCTACGCCAGGTTGACCCGTCAACTGAATTGTGGCGGGCGCGGCCTCTGCGCCACCTGCGGCGTCTGGCTGGAGGCTGGCGCGCCTGCGCCCGATCACTGGCATGACCAGCTTGCCGCCCGCTTCGGCTATCCGCGCCTGAGTTGCCAGATCACGGTGACCGGCGACCTGACCGCGCGCCTCGTGACCGATAAGCGCATCTGGGGCCGGCGCGACCCGGGACGACGCTGGCGACCGCCGGACGGGTGACGGTCAACCTGTCGCCAGTGTAACTGCAATGATCAAAACGCCAGCACATTCACCGCTACGTGGTACGATCGCCGTCGCAGCGCTGTGCTATGCTGGCGCGCGAGGAGAACGTCACCCTGCCAGGAGGTCGCTATGAACGTGTTCCATGGGCTTGCCTCAGGTCGCTTCTCGCTCCGTGAGGAGAG
>Ga0209018_1002270_pt1 | contig 13796 bp, 9 predicted proteins | sample YNPBryBLVA2012_FD_185814 | JGI IMG/M metagenome (GOLD analysis project Ga0209018, IMG submission 185814) | Anoxygenic and chlorotrophic microbial mat microbial communities from Yellowstone National Park, USA - YNP Bryant BLVA 2012 (SPAdes)... ...
GCAGTCCTACTTGATTAGCGGGTACCTCTATTTATTCACAACGATACAAAATTATCTCGCTGGAACCCTTATATTTAGGAGAACCAAGTACAGAACCCCTAGGCCATTCTCATTTAGGATTGCTATATCGCTAATCTAAAATTATAGAAGATTAAAGGGAACCTCTATTTATTTGAATTTGAACCAACTATAAATCCCACCCTGTGATCGTTAAGTTTGAATTGATAGAAGTGCCCTAAAATTATTCTTCATCCTAGAAGTTTTGATAATCAAAAGAATTAATAAACGCTCTCTAATAATCCCCACACCGCCTGCTCAATATCCGGTTGTTTCATCAACGATTCTCCCACCAAAATCCCCTGTACCCCCGCCTGTTTCATGCGTAAAACATCCGCTGGTGTGTGAATCCCCGATTCACTGACAAGGGTAATCCCCCGCTGTTGTATCTCAGGTAATTTTTGCGCTAATAGATTTTCTGTGGTGCTTAAGTCTGTTATGAAATTTTCTAAATTGCGGTTGTTAATGCCGATCAAATTCACCCCCGGCACACCTAATACCCGGTCTAATTCTGCGAAGGTATGCACTTCCACTAAAGCCACCATCCCCAAGGCGTGAATGATGCGAATAAAATAGCTTAAATCTTGGTCGGTGAGAATGGCGGCAATCAGCAAAATCGCATCGGCTCCCTGACAACGGGCAAGGTAAATTTGGTAGGGATAAATGATAAATTCTTTGCACAAAAGGGGCAGGTCAACCGCTTGGCGAATCTGGCTTAAATAATCCCAACTCCCCTGAAAAAATTGCTCATCCGTAAGTACAGAAATACAGCGTGCCCCCGCCCGTTCATAGCTCTGGGCAATCGCCACCGGGTCAAAATCCGCCCGAATCACCCCTTTGCTGGGGGATGCTTTTTTCACTTCTGCGATCAAACCCGGATGGGGCGGGGATTGCAAAGCCGCTAAAAAGTCCCTAGGCGGGGGCGCATTCAGTACCTTTTTTTGCAATTCTGACAAAGGCAATCCTTGCCGCAACCGTGCCACTTCCACTTCTTTCGCCCAGACAATTTCCTCTAAAATGTGCCGGGCTTGGGCTTCGGGCAATTCCATTTGGTAGCCCAGGCGACTGAGGGATTGAGCCAAATGGGGACGGGTACGCCGAATTGAAACCATAACCCACTCACGAACGGGTCAGGGTTAAACTCGCCCGCTTAAACGCCTCATCCAACACCTCGGTCAAAGTCGGATGGGTGTGGACAATTTCCGCCAGGGTCTGCACCGGGGTCTGGGTCGCCATCGCCGCCGCCGCTTCCTGGATCAAATCCGCCGCATGGGTACCGATGATATGCACCCCCAACAATTCCCCCGTATCAGAGCGGTAAATCACTTTTGCCAAACCCTCCGCTTCCCCCTCGGCAATCGCCTTGGAATTGCCCTTGAAATAACTGCGGACTGCCGCTACGGGAAACTGCTCCTTTTGCCCCAACTCTTGCGCCTGGGGTTCCGTCAAGCCCACAAAACTGATCTCCGGGTGGGTAAAAGCCGCCGCTGGGATCGCCCGGTAATTCACGGTTTTGCTCTGCCCCAGCATATTTTCCACCGCCACCCGCCCCTGAGCCGCCGCCGCATGAGCCAGCATCATCGTGCCAATCGCATCCCCAATCGCCCACACTGTCGGCACAGGTTCCCCATCCTTAAGTACATTAAACTGAGGCGTGACCGGGATAAACCCCCGCCGATCCCGTTGGATGCCCAGGGATTCCAGCCCCAAATTCTCCGTAGCCGGGAGTCGCCCCGTCGCCACCAACACCGCATCCACTTCTAAAACTTCCTTTAATTCCTTGGTTTGAGTGTCCGCCAATTCCACCACCACCGGCTTCCCCGGCGTGATTTTCTGCGCCAACACTCCCACATGGGTTTCCACATCCCGATCCGCCAACAGCACCCGTTGCGCCAACCGGGCAATATCCGGGTCAAAGGTGGGCATCAGGCGGTCCAGGGCTTCAATCATCGTCACTTCGCACCCCAGCGCCGTGTAAATGTCGGCAAATTCCAAGCCAATGTAGCCACTACCCACAATCCCAATCCAAGGGGGCAACCAAGACAATTTCAGGGCATCATCGCTGGTAAACACCGTTTGTCCGTCAATCTCAATCCCCGGCGGCACCCAAGGATAGGAACCGGTGGCAATCAAAATATGGCGCGCCGTCACCAGGGTTTCTTTACCGCCCTGCGTCACACTCACCTTCTGCGGATCGACCACCTTGCCCCAGCCGGGAATGATCGTCACCCCCAGCCGTTCCAGCGAGCGGGTCAAATCCCCCCGAATTTTGGTCACAATCCCTTCCGCATGAGCCGCCACCCCCGCCCGATCCACCTGAATCTCTGCCACGTTGATCCCCAGGGCTTTTAGGGTTTCCTTGTCCTGCAATTGGCGCAAACGCCCCGCCGCCGCCAACAACGCCTTGGAGGGAATACAGCCCCGATTGACACAGGTGCCCCCCATCTCCGCCACTTCCACAATCGCCGTTTTCATGCCCAAGGCCACCGCATGGAGTGCCGCCCCATGACCGCCCACACCCGCCCCGATAATCAGCAAATCGTAGTCAAACAAGTCTCCGTCCTCAACGTTTGGGGATTATTTTAGTGTAGCCAATCCCTATCCTTTTAACGTAGCGGGGAGCGACCCCAGTGGAAATTTTGCTAAAACCTGTCCCACCAACCCACCCCTTGCGCTACGCTGAAAAATAATTATTAACCAAAATCACCCTGCCGGTGCTGAACCGATGGTAAAAACCCGCTCTCTGTTCCCGCGCTCCCGTTGGTGGGGAATCCTCGCCCTGGCGTGGCTGTTGGCGGGGGTTGCCAGTTGGCGTGCCATCCTCACCAGTAGTTTGGGACGATGAAAATAGCCATCCTTACCAACAGCATGATCCAAAAAGCAGGGATTGCCCTGTCGGGTTTATTTTTACTGTTTTTTCTCCTGTTTCATCTGTGGGGAAATTTATTGCTTTTAGATACGCCAGGTCGTTACAATCAGCTTGCCCAGGCGTTAGAAAATTGGGGCTGGATATTTCACGGTTTAGAATTACTTTTACTTATGGCATTGATTACTCATATTTGGTTAACCATTGCCATTCGCAGACAGCAAAAAAAATTCGTTCCCAAATACACCCACGTACGACATAAAAACGCTTGGGCAGGCAGTTGGGCAGTGAATCTCACATCTCGATTCATGATTATCACTGGTCCCTTGATTCTTGGTTTTTTAATCATCCATTTGCAACAGTTCCGGTTCCAGCCTGGGGAACGCAATTTAGAAGTTTTGGTGACCCATTTATTTCACCATCCAAGTTGGGTAGCATGGTACGAATTGGCATTGTTGCCCGTAGGTTTACACGTGGCGCATGGCTTTGGCAGTAGTCTGCAATCCTTAGGATTTGGGCATGAACATTTCACCCCCCGGTTGCCCCGTTGGAGTCAGATTTTGAGCGTGATTTTGATACTTGGGTACGCCCTTATTCCCCTAGCAATTTATTGGCAAAACCGATGAACCCTACTCCAATTCCCAACGGCTCCCTGGAACACAAATGGGATGAATTCAAAAACCACTGTCGTTTGGTGAGTCCCGCCAATCGGGGTAACTACACCGTACTGGTAATTGGCACGGGTTTGGCGGGGGCATCGGCGGCGGCGACCCTGGGGGAACTGGGGTACAAGGTACTGGTATTTTGCTTACAAGACACACCCCGGCGTGCCCATAGCATTGCCGCTCAGGGGGGGATCAATGCGGCTAAAAATTACCAGAATGACGGGGATAGTGTCTGGCGGTTGTTTTACGACACGATCAAGGGGGGGGATTTTCGGGCGCGGGAGGCGAATGTCTATCGTCTGGCGCAGGTCAGCACCCAGATCATTGACCATTGCGTGGCGCAGGGGGTGCCGTTTGCGCGGGAGTACGGGGGTCTGTTGGCGAATCGTTCCTTTGGGGGGGCGCAGGTGTCCCGCACCTTTTATGCCCGGGGGCAGACGGGACAGCAGTTATTATTAGGTGCTTATGGGGCGTTGATGCGCCAGGTGCAACGGGGAACGGTGCAATTATTTCCCCAGCGGGAGTTTTACGATTTAGTCATTGTAGATGGACGGGCACAGGGCATCATTGTTCGCCATTTAATTACCGGGGAATTAGAACGGTATGGGGGTCAGGCGGTTATTCTCGCCAGCGGTGGTTATGGGAACATTTACTATTTATCTACGAACGCTAAAAGTGCCAATGCTTCGGCGGTCTGGCGGTGTCACAAACGGGGGGCACTGCTTGCTAATCCCAGTTTTGTGCAGATTCATCCCACTTGTATTCCGGTGTCGGGAATCGGGCAGTCCAAATTAACCTTGATGAGTGAAAGTTTACGCAATGATGGTCGCATTTGGGTCTCGAAAATCCCTGGTGATACCCGTGATCCCCAGGACATTCCCCCTGCCGAACGGGATTATTTTTTGGAACGGCTCTATCCCAGTTTTGGCAATTTAGTACCCAGAGATATTGCGTCCCGGGCGGTAAAAAATGTTTGTGACCAAGGCTATGGGGTCGGGCGGTCAGTATATTTAGATTTCCAGGAACGTTTGGCGCATAATCGCCCCGAAATCGAGCGCAAATATGGCAATTTATTCACCATGTATGAGCGAATCACCGGGGAAAATCCCTACGAAACCCCGATGCGAATTTATCCGGCAGTGCATTATGTGATGGGGGGGCTGTGGGTGGATTATGGCTTGATGAGTACGATCCCCGGTTTATTTGTCCTCGGAGAAGCCAATTTTTCTGACCACGGTGCCAATCGTTTGGGTGCGAGTGCCTTAATGCAGGGTTTGGCAGATGGGTACTTTATTCTTCCCTACACCTTGGGCAATTATTTGGCGGGGATCAAACCCCAAGAAATTGATGTTTATAGCGAAGCATTTCAGCAGGCAAACCAACAAACCCATGAACGGATTACCGCCCTCTTGAGTGGGTCAGGTTCCCAAACCCCTAGGGAGTTTCATCGCCAGTTAGGTGCCATCCTGTGGGATCAGGTGGGGATGAGCCGCTCGGAACCTGGGTTAAAAGACGCATTACAAAAGATTGACAATTTACAGCAAGCATTTTGGCGGGATGTGCGGGTGACGGGTTCCGCTCAGGGGTTGAATCAAGCCCTCGAGTATGCGGGACGGGTGGCGGATTACCTGGAATTAGCCTCGGTGTTGACGTTGGATGCCCTCGCACGGCGGGAGTCCTGCGGTGCCCATTTTCGGGAGGAGTACCAAACCCCTGAGGGGGAGCCACTGCGGGATGATGAGCAGTTTGCCCATGTGGCGCTGTGGCAATGGCGAGCGGGAGAGGCACCAGTACGGAGCGAGGAACCCTTAAATTATCAAACCGTGCAACTTTCGGTGCGGAATTACCGTTAAAGTACCCATTTCCTGTTAAGATACCTCTGCTGGGTTTGTGATGCCACGATGACCAATCGGAGTTATAAAATTGCCGTTTTGCCGGGGGATGGGATTGGGTCAGAAATTATGACCATTACGGTGGAGATTTTAGAAAAATTGGGGCAAAAATATGGGATTAATTTTAGTTTTTCTGAGGCATTGATCGGGGGAATTGCTATTGACCAAACTGGACAACCGTTGCCCCCGGAAACTTTAGAATTGTGCCGCCAAAGTGATGGGGTTTTATTAGGTGCTGTGGGTGGTCCTCAATGGGATGATCTGCCCAGTCATTTGCGCCCTGAGCAGGCGTTGTTGGGACTGCGCTCTGGGTTAGGGTTATTTGCCAATTTGCGCCCCGCCAAGGTGTTTCCCGAATTGATCCAGGCTTCTTCGCTCAAACCCGAAGTGATTAATGGTGTGGATTTACTCGTCGTGCGGGAGTTGACCGGAGGTATTTATTTTGGGCAACCCAAGGGCATTTTTACCACCGAGACTGGGGAACTGCGGGGGGTGAATACGATGGCCTATCGGGCGAGTGAAATTGACCGGATTGCCCGGGTGGCGTTCGAGGCGGCGCAAAAACGTCGAAAAAACCTATGTTCGGTGGACAAGGCGAATGTGCTGGAGGTGTCTCAACTGTGGCGGCAACGGTTGAATGCCCTAGCCCCGGAGTACCCGGAGGTGACCCTGACCCATTTGTACGTGGATAATGCCGCCATGCAATTGATTCGCTGGCCGCAACAGTTTGACGTGATCGTGACGGGCAATCTGTTCGGGGATATTCTCTCCGATGAGGCGGCCATGTTGACCGGCAGTATCGGGATGTTGCCCTCGGCGAGTTTGGGGGCGGGGGGGCCGGGGGTGTTTGAACCCGTGCATGGCTCAGCGCCAGATATTGCCGGGCAGGACGTGGCCAACCCCTTGGCGCAAATTCTCAGTGCCGCTATGTTACTGCGCTACGGTTTGGGGGAAGCCCAGGCGGCCTCAGCCCTGGAAACGGCAGTCGCTCAGGTCTTGCGTGAGGGCTACCGGACGGGGGATATTTACACGGAGGGGACGCAACGGGTGGGTTGTCGGGGGATGGGGGTACAGGTGGCGGCGGCTTTAGCATCATTACCCTAACATTTACGGAAATTTAACAAATCCTTAGCCCGGAATTTGTCCCGCAGGCTAAACTAGAACTATTCCCTGCCCCAAGCTGCCCCATGTCTCCTACGCCGGAACACACTGCCCCGCCCGTATTATTGGAACCGGAAGCATTACGAGCGGCTCGCAATGTTTACCGAGATTATCACCAGGGGGGGAAACACTTGGGTAAACCGTTGTTGGGGGTGGCGGTCAACTCGGACACTTATCACACGACGTTGATTTTTTCAGCAAAGCCTGTCCTTTTACCCCGAGAATTTTTTGTACCCCGGCAATTACTGAACTAGCCTATTCTCGGTAATGGATTAGCCATGTTTTAACGGTTCCGATGCCTAGCAGAATGATTACTTAAAATATAGCAATCCTAAATGAGAATAGAATAGGGGTCGCAGGGGCACCGCCCCCGTCTTTGGTTCTCAATAATATGGGCATTTTAGCGAAATAATCTTCCAGTGGTGGCAATAAATAGAGGTGCCCTTGAAATATAGTCGTTTTCACAAGAAAATGCAACACTTTGAGGCACTGGTAATCACTGTATCCCCTTCTAGGACAGGGTTTGCAGGTAAAGGCGAATGTCGCAAAAGTATTGCTACCGTATCCCTGAATTCCTGAAGGGGCTGTACTTAGATGATCCTACTTAGCTTCTTGCCAATTAGAACCGGCATGAATATCTACTTCTAAAGGGACAGCTAAAGTCATCGCTTGGGACATAATTTGTTTGATTTGTGGCTCTAATTCCGGCCATTCAGACGGGGGGATTTCAAATACTAATTCATCGTGAACTTGTAAAAGTAAATGGGCTTGATAGTTAGCTAATAATTGATGGATGCGAATCATAGCGATTTTAATAATATCCGCACTAGAACCTTGAATGGGTGCATTGGCCGCCGCGCGTAATAAACCCGCATCCACAGGATTTAAGCGTTTTTGTACCGTTTCCCAATCCACTTCGGTTAATGTTTTACCCCGCAATTGTTGCAGTAAGGGACTGGTAAACCGGAAATACCTGCGCCGCCCGGTGATGGTTGCCACATAACCCTGGACAATTGCCTGGCGTTCTGTATTTTGTAAGTAATCAAATACGGCGGGATAACGTTGATTAAATCGCTCAATAAATGCTTTCGCCTCAGCAAATGAAACCCCCGCTTCCCGCATAAAACGCTGAGGTCCCATGCCATAAATCACCCCATAGTTAATAATCTTAGCGAGCCGCCGTTCATCCGGGGTAATCTCTTCTTTTTCGAGGAGTAATTGGGCAGTCAGTCGGTGAATGTCATCCTGCCGTTGAAAAGCGGTAATCAGTACCGGTTCTTGGCTCAAATGGGCTAAAATTCGCAGTTCAATTTGGGAGTAATCCGCTGAAACCAAAAGCCAATCGGATTGGGGAATAAATGCTCGCCGAATTTGTCTGCCAATTTCCGTGCGAATAGGAATGTTTTGTAAGTTGGGATTAGAGGACGATAAACGACCGGTAGCGGCAACCGTTTGGTTGAAATCCGTATGGACTCGCCCTGTATCTGGTCGGCACAATCCGGCTAAAGCATCTACATAGGTAGATTTGAGTTTGGCTAAGGTACGATGTTCCAAAATTAAATCAATGACCGGATGTTCCCCCTTAAGTTTTTCCAAAGTAGCCGCATCTGTAGCGTAACCCGATTGGGTCTTGCGGGTCTTTTTTTTGTCTAGCCCCAAGGTTTCAAATAGAAGCACCCCTAACTGTTTGGGAGAATTTAAGTTAATAGGTTGACCCACCAACGCATGGGCTTGGGATTCAATGTGCTGGAGGGCTTGGTCAAATTCCTTAGAAAGCTGTTTTAAGAAATCTAAATCCAGGGTGATGCCCCGATATTCCATAGCGGCTAAAACTGGCTCTAAAGGCAGTTCAATTTCCGTAAAAACCCGTTCCAGCTCAGGAATTTTTGCCAGTTCATTTTTGAGGATGCCCATTAACTGAAAGGTTAGATAAGCATCCATCCCACAATAGTTGGCAACTAAGGGAATCGCCACATCCGCCATCGTCTGCCCCTTGGGGACTAAATCCTGATAGGATTGGGAGGTGATCCCCAGATATTTTTCGCCCAAATCCGCTAATTTATGACTTCCTTCCGGGTCGAGTACATAACTGGCAAGAAGGGTATCAAAAACCACCCCCTGGAGGGCGATTCCCTGTACCAGGAAAATATTGCGGTCAAATTTGGCATTTTGCAAGACTTTGGGGGCATCAGGATTTTCTAAAATCGGTTTCAAATGGGCTAAAACCACATCTAAAGGTAATTGTGACCCCTGCCGATGCCCGACCGGAATATAGGCGACCTGTTCTTTACCCCAACAACATCCAATCCCCACCAATTGAGCATCTCTTGGGTCAAGGGCAGTCGTTTCCGTATCCCAAGCGACGGGGGTTTCCGTGCGATTTTTGAGGGAATGTACCAGTTGCTCTAGTTGGGATAAATCGGTGATAATTTGCACTTGGAATGGCAGATCAATGGATTGCTTTTGTGCCGTATCCGCCGCCGTAAAAAAGGATAAGTCCCCATCCATTTCTAACTGGGAAACACCCCCAAGCCGGGTATAAAGTTGGTCAATTTGCCGTTGAAATACTTGTAACTCTAGGGTTTCTAATAGGGGCATCACGCCTAATATATCAAATCCCACCAATTGGCATTCTGACCAGGTAATGTCTAGGGGTACATCCTGATGAATCGTCGCCATAAATTGCGAATGGTAGGCATCATTTTTCCCTTCGATGAGTTTTTGTTTTTGGGCTTTGGGTAACTGGTCTAAATGGGCGTAGAGTTCATCCAAATTCTGATATTGTTTCAGCAATGCCACAGCGGTTTTTGCCCCTATGCCGCGCACGCCGGGAATGTTATCCGAACTGTCCCCACACAGGGCTTTGTAGTCAATTACCTGGGCGGGAGTGATGCCCAATTTTTCCACCACCTGTTCCGGGGCAAATTCCACCGGGCGGCTGGTTTGGTTACTCAAATGCAAAATTTTTACCCGCTCATTTACCAACTGAAATAAATCCTGATCCCCGGAAAGAATTTTTACCATAAATCCATCCGCCGCCGCCTTTTTGGCTAAGGTGCCCAACACATCATCCGCTTCATAACCGGGCACCGCCACAATCGGGATATTCAAGGCGGTGAGTAGGGCTTGCAAATTCTGCATATCCACCTGAAAATCCGCTGGTGTTTCCACCCGCCCCGCTTTGTAATCCGCATCCACCGCATGGCGAAATGTGGGTTCGCCCCGGTCAAAGGCGACGGCAAGATGGGTAAAATCTTGCTGATTTAATACTTCTAAAACCGCCTTCAAAAACCCGTAGGTAATGCTGGTAGGAATGCCGGTTTTGGTACGCAGTCCCCCGTCCCGTCCCTTGGCAAACGCATAGTAGGCACGAAATGCCAGGGAATGACCGTCAACTAAGAGTATTTGGGGGGAATTCATGGTTGGGCGGGCAACCCATGACCATCAGCACGAATCAATTCTAACGCCCGTTGCACCTTTTCAGGAAATATCACCACCAAACTCCCCGCCGGTGCCTTGCTCAAGGCGGTGCGAATCGCCGTGGTTTCATCCAAGACCATTTCCCAACGACAGGCACTCCCCACCTGGGTCAACCCCGCCCGGATCAGTTCCGCAACTTCCCCCAAATCCCGTCCCCGCCGGTCGTCATCCTCTTTGATAATCACCCAGTCAAACACCCGCCCGGCAATCGCCCCCAACTCGACCAAATCCTCGTCCCGCCGGTCCCCAGGGCCGCCAATCACCCCGATGCGTAAGCCCTCATGCCAGGAACGGACAAAATCCGCCACCGCTGCGTACCCATGCGGGTTGTGGGCATAATCCACCAGCACATGAAACGCCCCGACGGACAGCAAATTCATCCGCCCCGGGGTCTGGTGCGCCGAAGCGGTAAAACTGCGTAACCCCTGGCGAATCTGGTCCAAGGTCACCCCCAGGGCAAACGCCGCCAAGCTCGCCGCCAAGGCATTGGCAATCATGAACGGCACCCGCCCCCCCAGGGTCAAGGGCACCTCCGCCGCCCGCAGGATGCGTAAGGTCCATTCCCCCTGGTAGAGCCACAAATCCCCCTGGTCGTACACCGCCGCCAAGCCCCCCCGCCGCCGATGGGAGGCAATCAAAGGGTGATCCGCCCGCAGGGAAAAATAGGCCGCCCGCCCCCGGGAACGCTCAGCCATCGGTGCCACCCGCTCATCGTCCGCATTCAACACCACCGTGCCCCCCGGACGCACCACCTCGGCAATCACCCCTTTTACCTTCGCCATCTCCTCCAGGGTGTCAATGTCGTAACTGCCCAAATGGTCGGCGGCCACGTTCAACACCACCCCCACATCACATTCCCGAAACGCCAACCCCGAGCGCAAAATCCCCCCCCGGGCGCTCTCCAACACCGCCACCTCCACCAGGGGGTCGTTCAAGACCAACCGGGCACTCTGCGGCCCCGTATTGTCCCCCGGCTCCACCAGATGCTCCCCCACATAGGTCCCATCGGTCGTGGTAAATCCCACCACCTTTCCCATCTGCTTAACCAGATGCGCCGTCAACCGCGTGGTCGTGGTTTTGCCGTTGGTACCGGTAATGGCAATGATGGGCACCCGGTGGGGCACCCCCGGCGGAAAGAGGGCATCCACCACTGGTGCGGCCACATTCCGAGCCAAACCTTCGCTGGGGCGATAGTGCATCCGAAACCCGGGCGCAGCATTCACCTCCACCACCACCCCATCCGTCCGCCGCAGGGGTTGGCGAATATCCGTCGTTACCACATCAATCCCGGCAATATCCAGCCCCACCGCCGCCGCCGCCCGCACCGCCAACCAGGCATTCTCCGGGTGAATTTCATCGGTACAATCTACTGCCGTGCCCCCTGTACTCAAATTCGCCGTGCGTTTCAGATAGGCCACCTCCCCCCGGCGCAGAACCGTCCCCGGCTGGTAGCCCTGTTGGGACAAAATACTTTCCGTCGTTTCATCCCAAATAATTTTAGTCAATACATTGTCGTGCCCGTCCCCCCGTTGCGGGTCCCGATTCACCTGCGCCACCAATTCAGCAATGGTATGATTCCCATCTCCCGTCACATGGGCAGGCACCCGTTGCGCCACCGCCACCACTTGCCCATTCACCACCAAAATCCGATGGTCATGCCCCCGGTGGAACCGTTCCACAATCACCCGCCCCGCCCGGGATGCCGCCATCGCCAAATCGTAGGCTACCTGCGCCTGCTCCAGGGTGTGAATATCCAGGGTAATCCCCCGCCCATGATTCCCATCCAGGGGCTTCAGCACCACTGGGTAGCCCCCCACCGTCTGGATCGCCGATACTAAATCCTCCTCCCGGCGGATCACCGTGCCCCGGGGAATGGGAATCCCCGCCTCCGCCAGCATCCGTTTGGTGCCCTCCTTATCCCCCGCCAACTCCACCCCCAGAATGCTGGTGCGGTCCGTCTGGGTCGCCTGAATCCGCCGTTGGTAACAGCCATAGCCAAACTGGATCATCCCCAACGCCCGCTCCTGCCAGGGAATCCCCCGCCGTTCACACTCCCGTACAATCGCTTCCGTACTGGGGCCCAGGGCCGCCTCCGCCCGCATCTGCCGCGATTCCCCCAAATCGGCGATCAACTCCTCCAGGGGATAATCCTCCCCCTGCGCCAGGGTTTTGACCAACCGCACCGCCGCCCGTCCCGCCAACCGTCCCGCCTCCGCCTGCTCATACTCAAACACCACCAGCGCTACCCCCGCCGTACTCGTCCAATGGGTGCGGCTAAAACTCACATCCATCCCGGCGATGTACTGCAACTCCAGGGCAATATGCTCCACCACATGGGCTAAAGACGTGCCCTGCGCCACCTCCTCCAAAAACCCGCCCCAGTGCCCCGGAATGCAATAGTGGGACTCCAGCCCCGGCAGTAATCGGGTCAGACGGACATGGAACCCCGGTATATCCTGGGTTTTTACCCCCGCCCATGCCCCCAAATCCAAGCGCAGGACAATCAAATGCGGGCGTTCCACACTCCAGTAGTTCGGCCCAGTCAAGGTCAAGATGCGTAAAATCTCCACCCCAGGTTCCTCAAACAGGACAATGGCGTAACACCGGGGGCAGAACCCGCCGACGTTCCACATCAAACCGGTCCCCCCGCCGCAACAGATGTACCCGTAAATTGTGGGCGCTGATCGGGGTGGTGCTGTGGGGTTGGGGTTCACAAAAATAGGACGCCTCCCCCGCATCCAGGATCATCACCGTCCCCCGTCCCACCACCTGCAATTCCCCCGTCGGTTCAAACACGGCACAGGTATCCTCATCCACCCCAATCCCCAAACATTCCGGGTGCATCACCACCGCACTAAAGAGCCGTGCCACCCGATTGCGATTGTGAAAATGCTGATCCACAATCACCCCCGGCAAAAACCCCAATCCCCCCGCCATATTCACCAACGCCGGATGAGGACATTCCCCATTCCCTCCCCCGGCAATCATGTGATACCCCATCGCCGCCGCCCCGGCACTCGTCCCCGCCAAGGTCAGGGTGCCCCGTTCCCGATAAAAGTGTAAGGCATCCAACAGGGGTGAATCCGCCAACAGGGTCGCCAAGCGCAGTTGATCCCCCCCGGTCAAAAAAATCCCCGTCATATCCCGCAACCGGGTTAACCAATGCGGGTCTTCGCTCTGTTCCCGCTCCCGCACATCCAAGACCTGCACCGACTTGCATCCCAAATTTTCAAACAACCGCTGGTAAATACCACCGATGATCGCCGGTTCCCCCGAAGCCGCCGGGATAATTCCCAACCGGGCATCCTCCCCCCCCGCCCGCCGCCAAAAGGTTTGCAAAATTTCTAACCCGTTGACCTTGTCCTCCGCACCACCAATCACTAAGGTTGAGGCTTGCTCCATGTCCCCGTCAGTCTGCTCACGAAACTCAATCTTCAGTTAATCATAGCTGGTCTCAGAAACAGTGTTCCAGGATGCTATTTAAGTATATATACTCATGCAAATATCCCTTGGCGACGCCCCGCCGCCCGTTGACAACTGGTTGCTTAATTGGGTTTACTGGGGACTTTGCATATAGGCGAAGGCTTGGTTAACCGTTGTCCAAACCGCCATTAACCGCTGGGATCGCCCCGGTCAGGGTTGGCTAATCCGCCAGAATTTGTTACGGTGAACCTG
>Ga0209018_1002271_pt1 | contig 13794 bp, 12 predicted proteins | sample YNPBryBLVA2012_FD_185814 | JGI IMG/M metagenome (GOLD analysis project Ga0209018, IMG submission 185814) | Anoxygenic and chlorotrophic microbial mat microbial communities from Yellowstone National Park, USA - YNP Bryant BLVA 2012 (SPAdes)... ...
GTAACTGCTCACCCTGTCATTTCGAGGTGCGCTGTTCGCACCGAGAAATCTCGTTCAAACATTGCGAGATTTCTCGCTTCGCTCGAAATGACACGGTGGCTGAGTAGTTACTCTTCGCCGATGATTTTGAATTCGCGCGGCGCGCCCAGCGCGGGTGCGTTCATCGGCGCGACGAATTGACTCGGCGGAAAGCCGTAGGGCAATTGCGGTTGCGCCGGCGCGAGAATCACGACTGGCGGTTGCGGCGCGTACCGATTCGCGCCATAGTCGTAGCCGATTTCGCGCACCGGTTCTTCCCGCCCCCAATGGCGGCTTGCCGCAATCACCAAGCCGACCGTCACCGGAATACTCGCGCTGATGCCACACAGCGCGCCGACGACGACCGCGAGCGCGTCGTTCGACAAACGATTCCCCACGATGGCAGCCAACGCCACCGCAAACGCAATGCCGATGAGAATGATTCCGTTCTTCATCTTGCTACCACCTTCGGAATTCGAGATTCAAAATTCAAGATTCGCCGGGGCGGAGTGGCTTTTGAATTTTGAATCTCGAATTTTGCATCCATCTGCGCGGCTTGAAACCGAATGATTTGCCCACACGCGATCAGCAGAAAATCGCCGCGCCCCGCCAACTTTTCCGCGCCCGTGCCACCCATTCCCGCCGCGACGCGCGCATCGTCCGTACTCGCCACGCGTCCAACGATTCGCACCGGAAAATTCGCTTTCATCAAACTGCCGACCGCGCGCGCCGTCGGCTTTTGTGTGCAAGCGATGACCGAGATGCCCGCGCTGCGTCCGCGTTGCACGAGTCGCGTCAAGAGCAGTTCGAGTTCCGCACCACAAATTTGCATCAGGTCTGTCAATTCGTCAACGACGATGACGATGCGCGGGCGTTCGATGAGGAGTTGATCGCGGCGTTCCATCTCAGTCACCAGATAACGCAGCTTGACGAGCGCGTGATCTGGATCCGCCACGACGGGAAAGAGCAAGTGCGGCGCGTTTTGAAATGGAAGCAAGCCGTGCCTCTTGGGATCGAACAGCGCGAGTTGCACATCGCGCGGTTTTTGATGCATCGTCAATGACGCGAGAATCGTGCGCGCGAGTTCAGTCTTGCCGCTGCCGGTCGTGCCAGCGATGAGACAATGCGCCACATCGGGCGAAGAGAGGCGCAACAAAAGCGGCACGCCTTCGCTATCGAGACCCAGAATCGCGGTGCCAGCGGTGCGGACGATGCGGCGCAACTGTTCGTCGCGTTCGATGCGCGCGTTCAGTTCGGTTAGCGAGACCCAGCGCGAATCGCTGCGCGGCACCTCCAGCGACAGCGTGCCGTTCACGCGCGTCAGGCGCGCGGCAGGCACGCCGAGCGCGAGCGCGATCTCTTCGGTGAGCGTTTCGAGGCGCGCCAGTTTGGTGTGGGCAGCCGGCGCAAGATGAAACTGCACCGTGCGCGGCGTCAGCCGTCCGCCCCAGACGCGCGCCGGCGCTTTGTGCGCGGCAAGCACCATCTCGATTTTGTCAGCTTGGAGATTCAAGACCTGCTTTTCCATTTTTCGACTTTTGATTTTCGCTTTTCGATTCGCGCCGTTTCAATCGAGAATCAGCAATCGAAAATCGGCAATTCAGTCCGTCCATCCCACGCGTTTTTCTTCGCCAACGACACGCGCGACGGGACGCTGGACGTACGCTTTCGGTGCGGGTTCTTCTTCCTCGGACGACTGCGGTGTGCGCGCTTGTTTGGCAAGCCACTCTTGCAGTTGAATGATCTTTTGCGCGACGACGTTCGAGCGCGCTTCCGCGCTGACCGCAGTCGCTTGCCCGCCGACCGCCGCGACCGGTGGCGCGATGGGCGCAGGGCGCGGCGCGCGCGGGATGGCGCGCGGCAGCGCGGTGGGCGGTTGGCGGTCGGCGAGCATTGGCTCATCCACGGCCTTGCGTAGCGCGCAGCCGGCGCAATCGCGCGGCGATTGGATGGACATCACTTTTTCCGCGCACGCGGCGCGCGCGAGTGTGAGCGAATCCTGCGCGAAATCGTCCCACACTTGCGATTTGCCGTTGCCCCAGCGGACGACGATGGGTGGGCGCGCGTGATGTTCGAGGGTCGCGCGCAGGTGCGCGCAATTGATTTGCGCGACGGGGCAGACGCGGCAGATGTTGGGCGATACTTCGCGGTCGCCCGTTTTGATTTTATCGCACAAGATTTGTCCGTCGTTATCGGCGTGACGATAGGGGCAGGGTTTCAGGTTCACGTGGCACGCTCCATCCGAACAGAACAAAAAGAACACCTGTTCTATTGTGATTATACAACAGAACAGGTGTTCTTGTCAAGGGGCGCGCGCAAAATTTAAGAGTTTAGTTGGCGCGTGGGGCGGCGCCCAGCGGCGGCGATTTGAGTTGGCGAACGACCAGGACGACTTTGCCTTGAATACGCACGTCGCGCGGATCGGCGTACAGCGGTTTCATCGTGGGGTTCATCGGTTGCAGGCGGATGCGATTTTTCTCGCGATAGATGCGTTTGAGCGTCGTCTCGTTCTTGTCCTTGAGCCACACCGCGCACATATCGCCATTCTCCGCCACTTCTTGTTTCTTCATCACGACGACATCGCCATCGTTGATCAGCGCATCAATCATCGAATTGCCTTTGACTTGCAGCGCGAACAATCCTTCCTCGTTGGGAATCAATTCGCGCGTCAGCGCGATCATTTCGCCATCCCACTTGGTCATCCCCTCGGTCGGCAGCGGAATGGGCGCGCCTGCCGCGATCTTTCCCAGCAACGGAATTTGCACAGTAGCCATCTCGCCGACCAATGCCTTTGCCTGTTGTCCAACGACGCGCAGACCGCGCGAGACTTCTTTCTCGCGCTGAATCAGTCCTTCCCGCGCGAGGATGTTAAGGTTGTAGTTCACAACCGAAGTGGACGAGATGCCCACGTGTCCCCCGATTTCGCGAATCGTTGGGGGGCGTCCTTTTTCGCGCATGAATTTGTTGATGAACTCGTAGATTTTCTGTTGGCGTTCCGAAAGACCCATCGCCGACCTCCCGGGGCACGCGTCGAAAATTCGTTCGCCTGCCCGAACATTTGTCCGTATTATACCACGAACGCTTGTTCTGTGTCAAGTGCCATTCAGCCGATTTTTTGACAACAAGTGCTAATCTCGTTAGAATGTTTCGGCGCGCGCGAGCCATACATCCATCCCTCGCCGCGCGATGCTTATCCAAATGAATGATTCGATTCGCGGCTTTATTTTCGATCTCGATGGCACGGTGTATCTGAGTGAACGCGCGTTAGATGGCGCGGTGGAGACGATTGCCCTTTTGCGCGCGCGCGGACTCCCGTGCGTTTTTATTTCCAACAAGCCCCTCGAACCGGGCAGCGCGTACGCGGCAAAACTGACGCGGCTCGGCATTCCGGCTACACCCGACGATGTGATTACTTCGGTGCGCGTGCTGATTGCCTACCTGCAACAACACGCGCCCGATGCGCGCCTCTTTGTCATCGGCGAGCCGCCACTCTGGGACGAATTGCGCCGCGCCGGTTTTCGTCTGACCGATGATCCTACACAAATCGAGTACGTCATTGCCGCCTTCGACCGCACCTTCGATTATCGCAAGTGGACGATTGCGTTCCAGGCAATCAAATTTCACCACGCGCATTTCATCGCAACGAACGCAGACAAGTCGTGTCCGGTGGAAGGTGGCGAGATTCCGGATTGCGCGGGAGTCATTGCCGCGCTCGAAGCGACGACCGGCAAGCCCGTTGAATTCGTCGCGGGCAAGCCCTCTCCCTTGATCATCCAGACCGGCGTCGCGCAGATGGGCGTGCGCGTGGAAGAATGTCTTGTCGTGGGTGATCGCCTAGAGACCGATATTGTGATGGGGCGCGCGGCGGGCGCGCGCACCGCACTCGTGTTGACCGGCGTGACCAAGCGCGAGCATCTGGCGCATGCGCCCGTTCACCCCGATTACGTCTTGGAGAACATCGGCGAGATTCCGCGCATAGTGATGCAGTGGTAATCCGCCGAACAACCGATGCAGAGACTCAACCTCGCGGCGCGTCTCGACGCGCTGCGCCAACCACCTGACCTCCACACTCCCCTCAGCATCCCGCGCCAAGTGTTGCGCTTGGCGGGGCCCTCGCTCATCGAAAATCTATTGCAAACGATGTTGATGGTGTTCGACATGATTTTCGTTGGGCAACTGGGCAAGGATGCAATTGCCGGGATTGGCTTGGGCGGTCAGTTGACTTTTTTCCTCCAGGTCGCGTTTATGGGCTTGGCAGTGGGCAACACCGCGCTCGTCGCGCGCGCCATCGGTGCGGGCGATCGCGCGGGCGCGGAACGCATCGCCAAACAATCGTTGACGTTAGCCATCGTCATTGCCGCGCTGCTCGGCGCCTTGACGTGGATTGCCGCCGAAGACATCGTGCGCGTGATGGGCGCGACGCCGAGCGTGAATGCCATCGCGAGTGGTTTCTTGCGCATCGTCTCGCTCTTTGCGTTCGTGATGAGCGTGATGTTCATCGGTAGCGGCACTCTGCGCGGCGCCGGCGACACAGTTACGCCGATGCTCATCACCGGTTTCATCAACGTCATCAACATCCTGGTCGCGTACGCGTTCATCTTTGGTCACTGGGGCGCGCCGCGTTTGGGCGCGCTCGGTTCGGCGGTGGCGATTACCACGTCGCGCGCGGTGGGCGCCGCGCTAATCGTCTATGTCTTGTTCAAACATAATCGGGTGTTGCCATTGTCGTGGCGCGGTGGCTGGGGGTTTCATCGCGACATCATTGCGCGGATTCTCAAGATCGGTGTGCCGGGTGCGGCGGAGCAAGTTGTTTTCCAAGCCGGCTTTTTGGTATTTGCGGCGATGGCGGTTTCGTTAGGCACAGCGAATTACGCCGCGCAGCAAGTGGCGTTCACGGTCAGCAATTTCTCGATTATGCCGGCATTCGCGTTCGGCGTAGCCGCCACGACGTTGGTGGGACAAAATCTGGGCGCGCAGAATCCGACGCGCGCGGAGCAGAGCGCGTATCAAGCGTTGAAGAATGGAACGCTGTGGATGGTGGTGATGGGCGTGGCGTTCTTCATTTGGCGCGAGCCACTCGTGCGCCTCTTCACCACCGATCCCGATGTGTGGACACCAGCGATGATGTGCTTGACCTTCATCGCGCTGGGGCAGCCGTTTATGTCGGTGGGGATGATTCTGGCGAGCGCGTTGCGCGGGGCGGGCGATACGCGCGCGACGCTCGCGGTGACCTTTGCCGGCATCTGGCTGGTGCGCGTCGCGGGCGGCTATCTGCTGGGAATCGTGCTGGGGTGGGGCTTGTTTGGAATGTGGATCGCGTGGTGGGCGGATTTTGTGGTGCGCGCGCTGTTGGTCTCACTACGCTTTCGTAGCGGACGCTGGAAGACGTTACGGGTGTAACCGACGCACGGCGCGCACCGAATCACCAAACGATCTTAGATTTGTTTCCGCGGCCGATACTGAATCGCCTCGGCGAGGTGCGGCGTTTCGATGTGCTCACTCTCCGCCAAGTCCGCGATCGTTCGCGCGAGTTTGAGAATGCGATGATAGGCGCGCGCGCTCATCTGCATCTGTTGCATCGCCGCGCGTAACAAATCCTTGCCGGCATCGTCAATCACGCAATACTGCCGCACTTCGGCGGGTCCCATATCCGCGTTCACCTGCAAATTCGTCCCTGCAAAGCGTTGGCGTTGGCGCGCCCGCGCCTTTTCCACGCGCGCCCGAATCGCTTCCGATTTTTCTCCAAGCCGATTGCCGGACAGTTTCTCGTAATCCACGCGCGGCACCTGCACGTGAATATCAATTCGATCGAGTAGAGGACCGCTGATGCGTTTCTGATACCGCAAGACGTTCGCCAGCGAACAGGTACACTCGCGCACCGGGTCGCCAAAGTAACCGCAAGGACATGGATTCATTGCGGCAACCAGCATGAAATTTGCCGGAAAAGTCAACGAGCCGCTGACGCGCGCAATGGACACACACTTGTCTTCGAGCGGTTGGCGTAAAACTTCCATGCTGCGCGCGTCGAATTCCGGCAGTTCGTCCAGAAACAACACGCCACGATGCGCGAGCGAAATTTCGCCGGGGTGGGGCCAGCGTCCACCGCCCACCAAGCCGGCGTGCGAAATGGTATGATGCGGCGCGCGAAACGGACGATGACGAATGAGTGGCGAATCGCTGGGCAACATATCGTTGACCGAGTAGATGCGCGTGATTTCCAGCGCTTCGGCAAGCGTGAGGTTGGGCAGAATGGATGGCACCGAGCGCGCGAGCAAGGTCTTGCCCGCGCCCGGCGGTCCCATCATCAAGATATTGTGCTGTCCTGCCGCCGCCACTTCGAGCGCGCGCTTGACATGCTCTTGACCGCGAATCTCGGAAAAATCGGCGGCGTACGCCGGCGAAGTTTCCGGCGTAAAATCAATTGTGCCGCGATATGGCGCAATCGGTTGCATCCCTTGCAGATGCATCACGAGCGCGAACAAGGTTTCGATGGGATACACTTGGAGATCGGGGATGAGCGCGGCTTCGGGCGCGTCACTCGCCGGGACGAACAGTGTGTCAAAGCCATTCTCGCGCGCCACCGCCGCCATCGGTAGCACGCCGTTCGTGTGACGCACTGTCCCATCGAGCGACAGTTCGCCGAGGATGAGCGTGCGCGACAGATCGGCGGACAATTGTTCGGAGGCGATCAGCAAACCCACCGCCATCGGCAAATCGTACGCGGGACCCTCTTTGCGGAGATCCGCGGGCGCGAGGTTGACGGTGATGCGTTTCATCGGGTAGGCGAAACCGGAATTGCGAACTGCCGCGCGCACGCGTTCGCGCGATTCTTGCACCGCCGCATCGGGCAGTCCGACAATCGTAAACCCCATTTGCCCGCCGGACACATCCACTTCAACATCCACGAGCGCGCCATCCAAGCCCACCACCGCGCAACTGGTCACTTTGGCAAGCATTCATCTTCTCCCATCTTGGTTACTTTTACTTCCCCTCTGCGAGCCGCGCCGCATCCGATTGGTTTGTTGGGGATTGCTTCGCAAAAACTGCTCGCAATGACCGGTGGAGTAATGACGTTCGACTCTTTGTCACTTGGAGCGGAGCGTAAAGTCCCGTTGTCGCAAAAACGAGATTTCTCGTCTGACGTTACCCCAATTCGCGCAGAGCGCGCACGCGCGCGCCCTCAAACTCTGGATGCCGGTTGTGGCGATCCACCAGAATCGCGGCTAGCCCCGCCGCCTGCGCGCCGGCGACATCGTGAAAAATGCTATCGCCGATGTAAACGATCTCTTTGCGTGGCACTTGCGCCGCGCGAACGGTCAAATCGAAAATGCGCGCGTCCGGCTTTTCCACGCCGACCACCGCCGAGACGACGAAGAACGCAAAATATTGATGCGCGCCCAGTTGCCGCAAAACGTCTTCCAAATTCGACGAGAAATTGGACAGGATGCCCAATCGCTTGCCCTGTGCGCGTAGCGCGTCCAGCGTGGGAATGACGTCGTCGTACAACGCTTCGAATTCGCCGCGTTGAAACCGCTCGCGAATGTCAGTGACCGCGCGCGTCACATCTCCTTGCACTCCCAGACGGCGAAAGCCATCCACAAAGAATTCGTCCCAGAACCGTTTGCCGTTGTCTTGTTCCAAGCTCACGCGCCGCTGTTGTTGGCGTTGGGGCATTTCGCTTTCCAACTCTGCCAACACCGCGCGTGCGCGCGTTTCGTCCAAGATGACGCCCCGCTCGCGCGCCACGCGCGCGTACACGCGCGCCAACGCCGCATAGTCGAGACGTACCAATGTTCCGCCCACGTCGAAAACGATTGTCGTGTATTGGTGTACGAGATTTGTCATTCGGAGTTCAGACGACAGACGACAGATGACAGACGACAGATGACAGACGACAGACGACAGATGACAGACGACAGATGACAGAGGATAGAGGACAGTGGCTTTTGTCCTTTGTCTTTCGTCGTTCGTCTCTCACGCGGTTTCGCGCATCGGCAACTCGACGCGAATTTCGGTGCCTTTGCCCGGCGCGGTTTCGATAGCGAAGGAGCCGCCGGCGCGTTCGGCGCGTTCGCGCATTTGCACCAAGCCCACGCTACCGCGCGCGCGCGCGGCGGGCAGTGCCTTGGCGAGGTTGAACCCCACTCCATCGTCGCGCACGCACAGGCGCGCGGCGCGCGGCACGTCGAACTCGAGTTCGATCCAAACGTGCTTGGCGCGCGCGTGTTTGCGGACATTGTTCAACGCTTCTTGCGTCAAGCGAAAGAGCGCGGTTTCCATCTTGGGCGGCAGGCGTGTGGCATCCCCGCGCGTCTCCAGATGGGTTTCCACCTCGGTGGACATTCCAAATTCCCTGACGAATTTCTGCAGCGCTGGCAAAAAGCCCTCGGTCTCGATATCGAGTGGACGCAGCGCGAAAATTGTGTGCCGCACATCGCGCATATCGCGCCGCAATTGATTGGAAATTTCATCCAACTCTTTACGCAGTTCTTTGACCTTGCCTTGACTCGCCAGTTTTTGCGCCGCGCTGATCTTGAGGACGAGGTACGTCAAATCCTGCGCCAAGCCATCGTGAATCTCGCGCGCGATGCGCGTGCGTTCTTCGATGATAGCGGCTTCTTCCGAGCGGGCGTACAATTGCGCGTTGCGAATCGCTAGCGCAGCGGTGCTTGCCAACGTCGTCAGCCATTCGAGGTGATGGCGCGCGAACTCGCCTGCCGCGCGGCGCAACACGATCGCACCTTCGGCGTGTCCGCCAATCAACAAGGGCGCGCCGATGAACGCTGTCATCGGCTCCTCCGCGCGCGTCAATGCCTGTGCGCGCGCGTCGCGCAGAATCGTCTGCGCCAATGACGCACCATCGTTCAGCTGACGCGCGCACCACGCCGCCAGTTGCTCCCGTCCCGCCTCGCGCAAAAAGATGGCGCCGCCGTCCGCCTCGCAGGCATTCATCACTTCGGTCAACAAGCGCTCCAAGAGTTGGCGCAGGTTCAAATCGGCGCGCAGGGCGTGATCCACTTCGCGGAACGCATCGGCTTGACGCGCACGCGCGCTCAGCGATTCCAGCACAGCGCTTGCCGTGTGCGCCAATGTTCGCAACGCGCCGAGCCGTTCCTCGCTGGCGGCTGCGGGCGCCGGCAATTTCACCCGTAACACTCCCAACAGTTTATCGCTGTGTTGTAACGGCAAGGCAACGCGCAATGGCTCTTCGCCAACAGCAAGGTGCACCAGAATCTTTTCGCGCGGCAGGATCTGGACGCCGACCGGCACATTCGTCACTTCGGGCAGTTGCAGCGCGCCTTCGATGAGCCACAGCGTCGTTTCGGTTGCGTCAACCAAGCGCGACGGCGCGTGTAGCAGCGTGACCAGCGCATCGTTCAGATCCACCGCGCTGGCGAGCGTTTGGGTGATTTCGTTCAAAGCGGTCAATTGGTCAAAGAGGCGTGCTTGGGCAATTGCCATCGCGGCTTGACCGGCAAAGACCGTGGCGGTTTCCAAGTCACCGGTGTTGAACAGTTCGTCGCCGTGCATTCGCGAAAGATTCAATACGCCGATGATGTGATTGCGTACGCGTAGCGGCAAGGATAACGACGACAACACTTCCGGTTTTTTCATCCAGCGGCGAATCTCCGGGTCGAGGGGGACGCTTTGCGTGAGCATCAACGGCTCACCGCTCTGCGCGACGCGTCCAGCGATGCCGTGTCCGACCGGCACGCGTTCGCGCACGATGATGGCTTCGGACAAGCCCACGGCGGCGGCGATGCGTAATTCGCGCTCGGATGGATCGAGCAACATCAACGAGACGATGTGTGCCCCGGTCTCGCGCTGTGCCGCTGTCACGATGCGCTGCAACAACTCGTCGAGCGGAAAATTGCCCATGAACGTTTGCGATAATTCGAACAAGGGAACGATGGCGCGCAGGCGCGCATTTTCGCGGCGCAATTTTTCTTGCTCCAACGCGTTGACTACGGCCGTGACCAACTGCTCACTCACGACGGGCTTGACCAAAAAGCCCACAAAGCCGGCGTTCAGCGCTTCGACCGCCAGTTCCCATGTGCTGTGACCCGTGATGACGATACCGGCAAGGTCAGGCAATTGCGCGCGCAGTTGTCGAAAAAATTCAATGCCCGACCCATCGGGCAGAAAAATATCGGCAATCAACAAATCGAACGACTGTTGTTGGACGAGCGCGTGCGCGGCGGCACCATTCTCCGCGACCTGCGTCTCGAACCCCGCATCGGTCAGCGCCAGTTGAATTTGCTCGCGCAAGGGCGCGTGATCTTCCAACACCAAGATTCTTTCGTTTGCCATAGCCCCACCGTCCTACTGTCCCACTGCCTCACTGTCTCACCGATTCGCTAACGCACGCCATCCACTGCCCACGGGACGTACGTTTCCCAACGATGCACCAGGTAGGGTTTGGATTGGACGAACACTTGCGCTTGGACCTGCACGGCTTGTTCCACCGCGTCGAGGCGCGCGCCGGTCTCGCGCAGCAAGGTGGCGATGCGGGCGTAGTACAACGGTAGCAAAGCCGCCACCACTTTGTCGGGATCGTTTTCGCCTTTGTTGTAGACGACGGCGAAATCAAAGACGACGCGCGCCCACAGTTCGGAGGAAAAAGAGGTGACGCCGCGCGTCTTGCCGACCAATTCCATCACCGCGTCCAACGTGCCGGGCGCCAGCACGCTGCGCCACAGCCGCCGATAGCGGCGCGCGCCGCTGGCGAACGCGTCGCTCAACATTTCGAGCGTGATCGCGCCGGTCAGTTTTTGATCGGGCGAAACGATGGGCTCACCGTAGACAGGCACCACGCGCAATGGGCGCGGTTCGTGCCATCGTCGCCGGTAAATTTCCAACATTCGAAACAGTGTGCCAACCGATTGCACGAAACCGGGATCGAACGCGACGGCGGCTTCGCGTTTGTTTTCGATTTTGGGCGAGAGCGGCACTTGTATCATTCGAAAATTTTCGTTGATGGCAATCGTGGTGACCCAGATGTCAATGCCGTGGCGCGCCACGTCCGTCTCCCACACATCGCGGTCGTAGAGGATGCCCGCCAGTTCGCCCGACACGGCAAAATCGCCTGCCATCGGTTGGCGGACGTCTACGTTGTACAGCACGCGCGTCAAGGGATGAGCCAGAATGTCATTGACCGCGCCTTCGACGAGTGGACGCGCGTACGCTGGAACCACATAATCGGCTTGGCGCTCTAGAATCGGCGTGGCGAGTCGTTGAATCCAGTCGGGGCGTAGAGTTTCCAAATCGGCTTCTAGGATGATGCACGCGCGCGCGCCGATGAAACGCACGATTTCAAAGATGGCGCGCACCGCGCTGCCCTTGCCCGGGATGCCTTGATACGTGGTGACGATTCGTCGAAGGGCAGGCGGTAGTGTGCGCGTCGTGGCGATAGACACGGTCTCGTCTGCCGAACCGCCGTCCACGATGGCAAGCGCGGTGCGGAGCAGGGGAAAGTGAGCTTGCGCGCCGCGCGCGGCGATGTCCATCACGGCGCCAATGGTTGCCGCGTTTTTATACGTGGGTATGCCAATCAAGAGATCCGCCGCGCCGAGTTCGGTCAAACGGCGTTGTCCATTCGGGCGCAATGAACTCTCGAACATTCTCTACTCCGGTGATGCGTCATGCTGGGTATGGTTCAACTATTTGATGGCGGTGACGATGGCGCGCGCGGCTTCGTCTGGCGTACTGGTGCCTTTCCACACAGCCGCCATCGCCGCGCGCCACGCTTGCGCCACTTTGGTTTCGCGCGGCGCGGCGGCTGCCCAGTACCCGCCGCGTTCCAACGTCTCGCGCAAGAACGCGGCGTATTCGGGTGGATCCACGGCTAGCGCGACGGTCGCGCGCGTCGTGGGTAGTCGTTTCGCCGCGCGCACGTAGGGCGCCCACCGTTCGCTGTATGTCAGCCATTGGATCAAGCGCGCGACAGCTGCCTGGCGCACCGGATCGGTGGTGATTGTTGCGAATGACCACCCACTCGTGACGGTCGCCACTTTGCCATCGCGCGTTGGAACCGCCGCGTAACCTGCCTGCGGCATCTTGTCGCGTTCGGTTAGATAGCGCGAGGCGGCAACTTGCGCCAGCATCACTTGCCCTGCGGCAAAGGGCGCCCAGGTTTCTTCCACGCTCGTTAGATTGATCGCGGTTTCGGGAAGGATGTTTTGATCGCGGGCGCGTCTGAAAAAAGTCAGAATTTGCGCGTTGTTGTTCGCGTTGCTAGGCACCGGCACAAAGCCATCGCCGGTAGACGCCAGCGCGAGGTGTTGCAGAATGAACGCGTCGTCGCCGCCCAATGGCACGAGTAGCGTTTGTTTTTGTTTCAAACACTCGTCCCACGTGGTGGGTGCTTTTTTGACGAGCGTTTTGTTGTAGACCAAATGTTGCGCGTCTGCCGTCACGGGAAACGCGACCCACTGATTTTGGTAATGCGCGGCGCGAAACGCAAAGGGGAAGAAATCGTTTTTCAAATCGCTGGGCAACCACAAATCGAGCGGTTGCAACAAGCCGGCTTCGGCGGCAAGCGGCACCTCGGCAATATCGAGCGCGACAACATCGGGCAGTTGGGTTGGAATGACGGCTTGGGTCGTCAACAAAAAATCGAGCACGCCGCCTTTGCCGTAGGGTTTCTTCAACACCACTTCGATTCGGATGTTGGGATTCGCGGCGGTGAACGCGTCGAATTGATTTTTCAGGATGCGGCCGGCGGGAGTGGCGCTGGGCGCGAGATCTTCGATGGTCCACAACGTCAACGTAATCACCCCGGTCGTGGCGATGGGCGTGCGCGTGGAGATAGCGCGCGTGGGGGTCAGCGTTGCCATCGGCGTCGGCGAGGGTGCGCGAGGTGTTGGTATCTCGGTGAGTGCAAGAGGTGGTGGCGTTGGGGTTGGCGCCGGCGCGCAAGCCCACAGCGCGCCAGTGAGGCACACGCTCGTTGCAAATCGCCAAACATTCCACAGCACGCGTTGCGGACTCATAACACTATTATAACACAAGCCGCCAGGATTTGCATTTTTTCACTGTTTGCGTAGAATTCACGCGGATTCGGCTTTCCCAATTTTCTCTGGAGGCACGCCAATGGAACTCGCTCGGCTCATCCGCAGCATCCCTGATTTTCCTGTCAAGGGTATTTTGTTTCGCGATATCACCACCCTCGTTCGTGATGGTGAAGCGTTCCAAGAAGTCATTGACACACTCGTCGAACGGTACATTGACAGTGATGTCGAGGTGATTGCGGCGATCGAAGCGCGCGGGTGGATTTTCGGCGCGCCACTGGCATACGAACTGGGCGCCGGCTTTGTGCCGATTCGCAAGCCGAGCAAACTTCCCGCCGAAACCATCAGCGTCGAGTACTCGCTGGAGTACGGTACGAACAAATTGGAAATGCACAAGGACGCGATTGCCCCCGGCACCAAGGTCTTGTTGGTGGACGATTTGCTCGCGACCGGAGGGTCTGCCAGAGCCGCCGCGCAACTCATCGAGAAATTGGGCGGCAAGGTGGTGGGCATCGCTTTCCTCATCGAATTGGTTGACCTGCACGGGCGCGACGCGCTCAAGGGCTACGATGTCTTTTCGCTGATTCAGTTCGAAGGCGCGTAGCGGGGCAGTGGGATGGTGGATAGTGGACAGTGGATAGTGGATAGTGGACAGTGGACAGTGGATAGTTAATCAGTTGAACGGTACCAAACGCAACGCCGGGCGAGTCCGATGGAATCGTCCGGCGTTTTGTATCCTTCGTCGTTCGTCCTCCGTCGTTCGTCC
>Ga0209018_1002273_pt1 | contig 13790 bp, 13 predicted proteins | sample YNPBryBLVA2012_FD_185814 | JGI IMG/M metagenome (GOLD analysis project Ga0209018, IMG submission 185814) | Anoxygenic and chlorotrophic microbial mat microbial communities from Yellowstone National Park, USA - YNP Bryant BLVA 2012 (SPAdes)... ...
TGGTTTTAGTTTTTGTAGTACTTCTTCGTTGGAAAATGATATAACATTTGTTTCCCCAGTAACATACATAAAGTTTTTATCGCCAGCCCATCGAGGGACGACGTGAAAATGAATATGCCCTGGCAAACCAGCACCAGCAACTTTGCCAATATTCACTCCTATGTTAAAACCAGAGGGCGAAAGTTCCTTTTCCAAAATGTTAATTGATTGTCTGATTGTTTGGAATACATCCATTAATTCATCGTCTGTTAGTTCGTTGAAATTTGCAATATGTCTTTTTGGAGCAATCAATAAATGTCCACTAGTGTATGGAAATTTGTTGAGCATTACAAGGCAATGGTTTTTTATTACCAAAAGCAAATTTGATTGTTCATCTTGGGGATTATTCAATACTTCACAAAAAAAACACTCATTAATTTTTTCCTTTGGTTCGTCTTTAAATTTTTGAATATATGAGGAGCGCCATGGTGACCACAAAAAATCCATAATAATCTACCAATAATTAACAAAATTAACAAAAAATGGCCGACCATAGGTAATAAATTTTATTAATAATTATTCTATTTATTAAAAAAATATTAATTTTGAAAATACAAAAAATGTTAAAACTAAATTTAGAGAAAAGATGATATTCGATTTACAAACGCTATATGCTGCAGCTCCACCTCCAAATGGTCAAGCTGGAGGGACAAGTTCCTTGATTTCCACCTTGGTAATGTTTGCCGCTGTAATTTTAATTATGTATTTTTTGATGATACGCCCGCAACAGAAACGCCAAAAGGAACATCAAAATATGCTTAAAAGCTTGCAAAAAGGAGATAAGGTAATTACAAGTTCAGGTATGCACGGAACCATTGTTGATATGGACGAAAACACAATAACTTTGCAGGTGAGCGACAACACTAAAATTAAATTCGAGCGAGCAGCAATAGCTAACAAACTATAAATACAATTTAAATAGGTGATCGAAAATAAGGGGCTTATATGTAGCCACTTATTTTTTATTTCATTTTATATTTCACTAATCGAGAAACAAATGAACACAATTGAGGAAATTATCGAAGATTTGTCATTAGGCAAAATGGTAATAATTATGGATGATGAAGATCGTGAGAACGAAGGTGATATTATCGCGTCTGCTGAATTATGTACAGCCGAAACAATCAATTTTATGTCAAAGTATGCTCGTGGTCTAATTTGTGTAGCATTGACCGAAGAACGCGCAGATGAACTAGAATTAGATGTTATGGTTCGAGACAATTCTGCATTTCACGAAACCCGTTTCACTGTATCAGTAGATTATGCCTATGGGACATCTTCTGGAATATCAGCTTTCGATAGGGCTGCAACAGTTAGGGCATTGGCCAACAAAGAGACCAAACCAACGGATTTGCTTCGTCCTGGTCATATATTTCCTCTGATTGCTCGAAAAGGAGGTGTTTTGCGTCGAGCTGGCCATACCGAAGCTGTTGTAGATTTGATGAAATTAGCATCGCTGAAGCCTGTAGGTGTACTTTGCGAAATAATGAACGAAGATGGGACTATGGCGCGCCGCGATAATTTGCTCGAATTTGCTAAAACACATAATATTAAAATTGGAACAATCAAAGATTTAATTGCTTATCTCATTAAAAAAAACATTTACGTTGAAGAAGTTGCCGAAGCTTATTTGCCAACTAAATACGGTAATTTTAAAATCAAATTATTCAAAAATACAATAGATGGCTCTGAACATACAGCTCTAATTAAGGGAGAATGGTCGCCAAATGAGCCAGTTTTGGTGCGTGTTCACTCCGAATGTCACACAGGTGATGTTTTTGGTTCACTCCGATGTGATTGTGGACCCCAACTCCACAAAGCAATGGAAATAATTGAACAACGGGGACAAGGAGTGCTTTTATATATGAGACAAGAAGGTCGAGGCATTGGATTATCAAACAAACTAAAAGCTTATAAACTCCAAGAATTAGGTTTGGATACCGTCGAAGCTAATTTAGCTCTGGGATTTGATGCAGATCCACGCGATTATGGAATTGGTGCACAAATATTGAGAAAATTAGGTATCACCAAGATGATACTTCTTACAAACAACCCACAAAAAAGGGTTGGATTGGAAGGCTATGGCTTGGAAATCGTTGATATAATGCCAATAGAAATTGAACCCAATCCAAATAACATAAAATACTTAGAAGCAAAAAAATATAAAATGGGCCATATTCTCCATAACTTATAAAATCACAAGCGAATTATAATTAAAATTATAAATACAACATTTTTTTGAAAAAAATAGGAGGAAAATAAATGTCGGATACCGTTTATTTAACAAAGCAAAGATTAAGCGAACTCCAGAAAGAATTGGAAATATTAACAACTGTTAAAAGAGCCGAAATTGCACAAAAAATTGCTGATGCCCGTTCCCACGGTGACTTGTCCGAAAATGCAGATTACGATGCAGCAAAAGAAGAACAAGGTTTATTGGAATTACAAATCCAAAAATTAGGACAATTATTAGCCAAAGCTCAGGTGATAAGCTCCGATCAATTCCCTTCGGATAAAGTTTACATCTTATCCAAAGTTAAAGTTAAAGATTTAAATTCAGAACAAATTATTGAATACACTATGGTATCAGATAGTGAAGCTGATTTCTTCCAAAATAAAATTTCGGTATCATCTCTTGTTGGTAAAGCACTGTTAGGCAAAAAAGTTGGTGATAAAGTTGAAATAAAAGTTCCTGCTGGCTTACTCAAATACGAGATTTTAGAGATTGGTAAAGCAGATTTGTAATCATTTGATTTAATGAACATCTGATTTTTTGTGAAAATGGGAGGTTAAATTTACCTCCCATATCTTTTTCATTAAATTAAGGTAGTTCGATTTTTTAAACAATTTTTATTTAATATAACTAATAAGAATTAATTTAAATCAATTGAGTTCTTATTCGTTGGTCACGCTTTTCGGAAGCTAATTTACGAAGGTCTTGAACTTTATCTGCTTCGTCCATAATTTCGGCTCCCAATATTGTTTCTAATACATCTTCCATTGTTATCAAGCCACTAATACCACCATACTCGTCTACTACTATAAAAATATGTTGACGTCGTTTTAAAAATTTTTCCAATGCAACATTTAATTGTGCAGTTTCGGGAATAATATAAATATCACGAGTAAAGGAACGCAATTTTAAATCCAGTTGATTGTTTAATGCTGCTTTGAAAATATCTTTACTAAGAACATAGCCAATAACTTTTTCGTCCAAACTACTGCCATCCCAAACCGGTATCCGTGAATAAGTTTGCAAACCTGGATTATTCACAACTTCTGCCACAGTGCTATCGGCAGAGCAGCTAAAAATAACTGTTCGGGGAGTCATCACATCCATTACAAGTACATCCGAAAAATTCATAATGTTTTTGAGCAATCTGTATTCATCGTCGTCTAATGCACCTTCATCTCTTGCGGATTCCACCATTTCGACAATTTCGTTAATAGATTCCTCATTTTCGGTTTTTCCTTTTATTAATTGTGTGATGGTATTGACCAAAAGAACAAATGGACGGGCTATAATGTGGACAAAATATAGAATACTAGCAAATTTCATTGCAAAACGGTTGGACTTCCGTTCTCCATAAGAGTAAAATAAATAGTGAAAAAAGAAGTATAGAACTATAATTAAAAAATTTGCAATAATATAAATTTGCAAATTATTATAATTGCGATCTAAGAAGTTTATAAAAAATGATAGTGAAAATCCAGCAAAAAGTAATTCGAAAAGAAAAAATTCATTAATTCGCTCGTCAAAATTATTATATATTTTTTCGAGGATACTAGCTTTTTTGGTATTAATTTCTTTTAATGTTATTATTTCTTCTTTTGTTAATGAGTTAATTACTCCACCAAAAAAACTAAAAACTAAGGCTATTAAAAGAAAAAGGATACTAAGGGGTATTTCCATTTTTTATTGAAATTACTCCTTTATTAATTTGAATACGTTTTGTTGATAACAGTTATCCAACTTGGGTAGGTAACTGTTCCAAAAATTGTTTTGACAGAAGGTTTCACATCGAGTTTAACGCGAGTTAAATCATTATTCAATCCACCAAGGGCAAGAGCTAATTCGATCAATTTATCGTAACCACGGTCGGAGAAAAATTTGTATAAATCCAGTTCCATCATTAAAGGGATAGTAACGGATTGTCCCGAAGCAGGTATTGTTATTGGAGTGTTTATATTGCCATTAATTGTTGGGACATCATCGATAATCAAACGCCAATCCAAAGATGTTATGGTTGCATCGGATTTGATTGGAGAAGAATTCCCATCATTTGGATTATAAGCATCTAAATTTAATACAAATTGAATTGGAAAAGATTTTAAAGTGATTAAATCTTTTAGTTTTAAAGCATCGGACCAACTTAAATCACTAATACTGGTTTTGCCAGTTAGAGATATTCCCATTAATCTAAAATCGTTAATGCCCGATATTTTGAATTTCAATTTTTGTATGTTCTGTGCTGCTTGGTAAAGCGAACAAGAATATATACCTAAAGTTAAGATTATTATTATTATGTAGCTGAAATACTTTTTCAAGTGTTTTAGTCCATTTTAATGTATTAACGAATGAATGAAATAATTAATTTTATATTTGTATTATTTGGATAATTCTTATTGTGTGATTTGTATTTTTAGTTGAATTCTAAAAATTGCTTAAAAAAATCTCGATAGAATCGGGTATGAATATAATCGACGATATAACACCAGCTATTGCTCCCCAAATATGTGCATCGTGGTTTATCAAATCCATTCCACGCTTTGCTGCAAAATAGCTCCACAAAACATACAAAATTGCAAAAACATAAGCTGGTAAGGGAAATGGAATTGGGAATATTATAATTCCCGAAAAAGGATTTAATAAAATATACGAAAAAAGTATACCCGAAATAGCACCCGATGCACCAATAGAACGATAATCAATGTAATTTTTATATTTTAATACTGTTGCCAAGTTTGCCACAATTAGCGAAATTAAATATATTGCTACAAATCGTAAGCCACCGATTAATGATTCCAAAGTTGGGCCAAAAAAGTATAGTGTAATCATATTGAACACCAAGTGAGGCAGATTTGCGTGGACAAAAGCACTTGTTAGAAGTGTAGCATAATTTCGACGATTTGCGATTTGATATGGATTAAGGGCAAATTTGTTGATTAAATTTGGATTTACAAAAAGTGCATAAAAAGAAATTCCAGTTGTAATAATCAATATAAAAGAAGAAAAAGGCAAATTCCCATTCATAAAAAACTCATAATTTTGTAATCATTTTTGATAGCAGTTGCGTCATTAAGGGTTCTGTGTGGAATGCTGCATCGATAATTTCTTCTAACGAAACTGGCTTTAAATTGTCGGGATAACATTCATCAGTTATAATCGATATGCCAAACACTTCAAGTCCCAGATAGTTCCCAACGATACACTCGGGGACCGTACTCATACCAACAACATCAGCTCCTAAAATTTGGAGCATACGGTATTCGGCTTTTGTTTCGAGATTTGGACCTGTCATTGCTGCATAAACTCCTTTGTAAACTTTAATCTTTTCTTCTAAAGCAATTTCTTCTGCTAAATTTATCAACCTACGAGAATAAGGTTCACTCATATCTGGAAAGCGGGGACCGAGTTCGTTATAGTTTTGTCCAATCAAAGGATTATCCCCTAATAAATTTATGTGATCAGTGACTATCATCAAACTTTTTAGAGGAATATTGGGGTTAACTGTTCCGCAGGCATTCGATATAAAAAGTGTTTTAATGCCTAATTTTTTCATTACGTAAATTGGGAATGTTGCTTCTTGTAACGAATATCCTTCATAATAATGCATTCGTCCTTGCATAGCAACAATTTCTTTGCCGGAAATATTCCCAAAAATTAAGCGGCCACGGTGACTTTCAACAGTTGAAAGCGGGAAGTGTGGAATATCTGAATAATTTAATGTTTTATCGACTTGTATGTGTTCAACCAATCCGCCAAGTCCCGTTCCCAAAATTATTCCAATTTCGGGCGTCAAATCTGTTTCGCTTTTTATGTGATTATATGCTTCATTAATTTTTTCAATTAAATTCATAAGCAACCTATATATTTATTTATTGTAGATTCTATCACCAAAAATTGCTGTACCGATTCTAACGATAGTTGCACCCTCTTCGATTGCAATCAAATAATCATGGCTCATACCCATCGACAACTCAGTTAATTTTTCTTCGCCTAAATTATTATTCACTTCTTTTTTGAGTTCTGCTAATAAACCAAATTCGCTACGGCTAATATTTTCGTCATCTGTAAAAGTTCCAATAGTCATCAATCCAATTAAATTTACATTTTTTAAGTATATAATTTTATTTACTAAAGAAATTAATCCATCGGGTTCAACACCAGATTTTTGAGGTTCTCCACTTGTATTAACTTGAATTAGTATATTTTGTATGATGCCGGCAAACCTTGCCCTTTTGTCGATTTCTTTGGCTAAATCCACATCATCAACAGTATGGATTAACTTAACATAGGGTATAAGATATTTAACTTTATTACTTTGCAAATGACCAATAAAGTGCCAATCGGGTTTAAATGATGTGGTGGAAAAATATTGAATTTTATCTCTTAGTTCTTGTGCATAATTTTCACCAAATGAACGAATACCAGCTTGGTAAGCGAGTTCAATTGTTTCGACAGGAAATGTTTTTGATACTGCTACAATTGTTATATCACCAGGATTGCGATAGTTTAATTGAGCACATTCGACAATTGATTTGCGTATTTTTGTATAATTTTCTTTTAACAAGTTTTTGAATTCTTCCTGCATCATCGAATTATTGCAAATTTATTAGAAAAAAGTATATTGCCATTGTTTGAAACAACAAAATTATAAAAACCAGAAGGAAGATAATTCACGTCGATATTAATAGGTTTATTAGTTTGATTTGTATGAGTTGTTACAAGTCTACCAAAAATATCATAAATCATTACATAGTAGGGACCTATATTATTTAGAACATTAATTGATAATATATTTTGAGACAAGTTAAATGATATATCAAAATTATCGACTCTAACATTATTATTATTAATAACTTGAATGTTATTAACAGTAAACAACGAGCGAAGGATATTGCCTTTATTAAAATACAAGGTGTCAAATAGTAATTTATTGTTACCAATTAACTCGGAAAGATAGATATAATCCAAATTATTCTTTTTTATCCAAATTACTGTATCAAAGTTACTATTTCCTTTAACAAAACTTATGGGAATGGGTATTTGATTGAATAAGCCCCAGCTTTTGGGATTGTTTTGTTTTATACCAACATCTTTGTATTTCCCCTCGTTCGAATTATTGTTTAATACTAATTGTATGTCAAATTTGGGATAACCAATTTTATAAATCCAATTATCAAAAAATTGATTAACAGATATTGTATCAGAATAGTATTTTAAAATAAGATTTTTAAATTCCTCTGTTGACACATTTTTATATCTAAAAGTCCTTAAATAATCTTTTACAAAATCAAAGAATATATTATCATCAACTCCGTTAGTCATTAAATATCTCAACATACCCAAAACAACAGATCCTTTATTGTAAATTGTGCCAGGATAATTTGATGATGATGATTTTCGGGGGAAATCATAAAGTGGCAAATACCCTTCGTACAATGCAATTTGATTTATATATGAATTTAATTTTTTTTCTTGCTCCTTTAAATATTCACTTATATCAAAAAATTTCTCAAGCAATAGGGACTCGGAATATGTAGCCCAAGATTCATTTAAGTAGGCATCACGAAAGTCGTAGGGAGTGACCGAATTGCCAAACCATTGATGGGCAAGTTCGTGTGCTATGGTTAAATTGAGTGAATCGTTTTTATTGACAGCATTTTTAAAAACTGCTTCATCCAAATTTATCATCATTTGGCTTTCCATCGAGCCAATTGGAGTGATGACATATCCAAGCATTTCGAAAGGGTAATCACCAAACATTTCTTCATATATATCTAATATTTGCGGCAATTTAGAAAAAACTTTAGGAACTGAAGATGAATATTTATTATCAGCATAAATTTTAATTGGAATTTTATAGTCTATTATGTGTTCTTTGTAGTTATAATCAGCAAAAGTCATTAGGTATGTAGCGATAGGTTTATTACTCGAAAAAATATATGCTTCTTTCCCGTCAATTGTTGTTTTGGTATAATTTCCATTGGATATTATAAAACCATTAATTGGATTGATGAAAGTTAGTTTAAATGTGGCTTTGTCCGAGGGATGATCATAACAAGCCAACCAATGTTGAGTTGTCGAAACATAATTACAATAAAACCCTACACCTAATGCAAATATAGCATCTTTGTCGTGAACTCCACCCCAAGGGTTCATCCCACCTTCATTTTGCATTAAACCGTGATAATAAATTTGAATAGTGGCTGTATCTGCAAAGTCATTTTCGGGGATTGTGATTTCGAAATGATAAGTTGAATCTAATGGCGTGCCAACGGTTAGGAAATCCAGCATTTTCCCATTATATTCAACCTTATCGACGGATAGTGAACGCAAATGGAAATAAAATTTACTTCCGGGAGTTCGCTTTAACCAATGTATGGTTATTTTGTTATTTGCGAAAATCAACTTTCGTTGTATTTTCGAAAATTCTATTGTTGCATCGTAATTCAAAACATCAAAATCTTGTTTTATGTAGAAAGTGGGAGATGATATTTCCGTTGTATACAAGTTGTTTAATGTGTAAAGCAAGATTACAATGTATAAAAAAACTTTTTTTAACTTCATAATAAATACCTATGATTTATCTACAAAAATATGAAATTAAATTCACAAATAAATAAATAGTAACAATTGTCGTTTTTAAAGGCAATGCGTTTAAAAAAATACATATATATCACTCTTGGATTTTTTTTTGTTGGTTTAGGGGTGTTGGGTATTTTTGTTCCTTTATTACCAACAACTGTATTTTTACTAATTGCCGCTTATCTTTTTGCTAAAAGCTCAGATAAATACTATAATTGGTTGATAACTAATAAGTATTTTGGTAAATTTATTCGAGATTATCGCGAAGGTAAAGGTGTACCTTTAAAAGTAAAAACCATTAGTTTAACAGCTTTGTGGGTAACTATTTTATTTTCAGTGTTTTTTGTAGTTAAAGTGTTGTGGCTCAAGCTACTTCTTATTGCAATAGCAATTGGGGTTAGTTGGCATCTGTTAAGTTTAAAAACAAGATTGGATTAATTCTCGGGCCGTCCATATCCAGCTATAGTCATATTAGTGTAACTATCAAGGGATTGATGAACAACACCATTAGATGAACTTGCGTGTATCATACTATTGTTACCAGCATAAATGCCCACGTGCGAGACTTTACCATTTTTTGTAAAGAAAATTAAATCTCCTACATTCAAATCTTCGATATTAATTCGCTTGGTATAAATGAATTGTTGTTCAGCTGTGCGAGGTAGTATTGTTCCAACGGAGAGGTAAACGTTATACGTTAAACCAGAACAATCTACACCATTTTTATCCATTCCACCGTATTTATATGGAGTACCGATCCATTTTTCGGCTTCTTCCAAAATTAATTTTTGAATATTGGTTGAATAAATACTTGTATATCCACTTTTTTGATTAGATTTATCATAAATAGGTTTATAATTTGATTTTTCTTTTTGGTTTTGTGTATTTTCGTTTGATTTATCGGAAAAGCGAACAACAGACGTACATCCAATTAATGTTGATAAAATAAAAAATAATATATAGCGAAACATATGCTGCATAAATTTAATTTAGCAAAATTAGTGCCAGGTTATAATGCAATAATTTACTTTTATTACCTTCAATATAGAAAAAATCATCAACCGAAATGGATACTATTGTTGCGCTGGCTACACCACCGGGAGTGAGTGGCTTGGCAGTAATTAGAGTTAGTGGAGACGATGCAATTAGAATCGTAGATAAACACTTTCAAGGAAGAAAAAAACTTAGAGATGCAAAAACCCATACTATTCACTATGGAAAATTCGTTAGTAATGAAATTGTTATCGACACAATAACAGCGTCGGTATTTATAAATCCAAAGTCCTATACGGGCGAAGATGTTGTGGAGATATCATGTCACGGAGGTTTTGTTGTTTACGAGGAAATTATAAATGTTTTGTTAAAATCAGGTTGTAGATTGGCAAAACCAGGTGAATTTACTCAAAGAGCTTTCTTAAATGGGAAAATGGATTTATTGCAAGCCGAAGCAGTCGCAGATTTAATTCATTCTACTTCTATAATTTCAGAGCAAGTTAGCACCCGTCAATTACTTGGAAATTTTACTAATAAAGTTAGGGATTTTAAGGACAAATTAGTAAAAATAGCTGGTTTACTGGAATTGGAACTTGATTTTTCCGAAGAAGATATTGATTTTATTAGCAAGCAAGATATCAAAAAAATGATAGAAGAATTAATTCAATTCAATTTAGAAATAATAGATAGTTTTAACTCATCCAAAATACTACATAACGGATACTCTGTCGCAATAGTTGGTTATCCCAATTCAGGAAAATCCACGTTATTTAATAAGTTGTTGAATAAAGATAGAGCAATTGTCAGTCCAATACCTGGGACAACAAGAGATTATTTAGAGGAATATCAATATTACGACAATATACCGGTAAAAATTTATGATACTGCTGGAATTAGAGAGACAAAGGATATTGTAGAGATAGAAGGAATTAAATTAGTAGATAGTGTACTCAAGCAAAGCAATTTAATTTTTGTGATTAATGATTCAACAATTTCAATAGATCATAGTGATAAACTTTACATTGAATTGAAAGAAAAATATAAAGATAAAACATATTATTTATTACAAAATAAAATTGATAAGACAAATGTGGAGCCTCGCGGGGAAAACGAAATTGTAATATCAGCAAAAGTTGGGACAAATATTGAAAAAGTGAAGGATACTATATCAAAATCGGCAAAAGAATCTATAGGAAGACTAAACGACATTTTGATTAATCAACGGCAGTATAATTTGCTTAAAATGGCCAATGAAGATCTAAAAAATGCTGTTAATTCCATAAACAACAATTATCAAAATGAATTTATATCATTAGACGTTAGAAATGCAATAAGGAAATTAGGAGAACTAACCGGTGAAGTCTATAACGAAGATATTTTAAACGAAATATTTTCCAATTTCTGTATAGGGAAATAAAAAAGTTTCACGTGAAACATAGCGAAAGTATAAGTGACCAACCATCCCTATACTAATAAAAGTTTTTAATTTCGTCTTTGACATATTATGCAAAATGATTACGACATAATAGTTATAGGCGGTGGACATGCAGGGATCGAGGCATCGACAGTTGCCTCGAAAATGGCCCTTAGAACATTACTCATAACGATGAGTAAATCAACAATAGGACGACCTTCGTGCAATCCATCTATTGGTGGCACTGCAAAAGGACATTTGGTTAAAGAAATTGATGCATTAGGTGGAGCTATGGCTTTGCTAGCTGACCGTGGGGGGATTCAATTTAAAATGCTTAATTCATCCAAAGGTCCAGCTGTCCGGTCTCCTCGTGCTCAAATTGATAAGGATTACTATCCTATTGTTGCACTTAATTTTTTAGAAAGCCTACCTAACTTGACAATAATTGAAGCAAAAGTATGGGAAATATTAATTGATAAATACAAAGTTGAAGGAGTTCAACTTGCCGATGGAACCAAAATCAAATCAAAAGCAGTTATACTAACTACAGGAACTTTTTTGAATGGACTTATGTGGGTTGGTATGGAATCAACAAGAGGAGGCAGATATGGTGAACCACCATCGGATAATCTTTCGGACAAGTTAAAAGAAATTGGTTTCGAAGTTGGAAGGTTAAAAACTGGAACACCGCCAAGAGTTCACAAGGATTCTATCGACTATAGTAAATTGGCTTTACATCCAGGAGACAATAATCCACAGCCTTTTAGCTTTCGCACAAAAAAAGTTATCAATAAAGTAATGTGCTATGCAACTGAAACAAATGAGAATGTACATAATGTTTTACGAGAAGGTTTTAGTCGTTCGCCAATGTTCGTTGGCTTAATCGAAGGTGTAGGACCTCGATATTGTCCATCAATCGAAGACAAGGTAGACCGATTCCGTGATAAAAACAAACATAAAATTGTTTTGGAACCAGAGGGATTAAACACCGATTCTGTATATGTTAATGGATTTTCAACAAGTTTGCCAAAGGACATACAAGAAAGAGGTTTGAGATTAATACCTGGATTGGAAAATTGTAAAATTTTACGATATGGATACGCAATTGAATATGATTATTTTAATCCATATCAACTAAAACAAACTTTAGAAACTAAATTAGTCAAAGGACTATATTTTGCAGGTCAAATCAATGGAACTTCGGGTTATGAAGAAGCAGCTGCTCAGGGGATTATGGCTGGAATAGATGCTGCTCTAAAAATTAAAAATAAAGAACCATTGGTTCTCAAAAGAAGCGAGGCTTATATCTCTGTTCTTATTGATGACTTAGTCAACAAAGAACACGAAGAACCATATAGAATATTTACTTCCAATGCTGAGTATAGGTTGATGTTACGGCAGGATAATGCTTACTATCGATTATCAAAATATGGTCATCAACTTGGCTTGATAACAGATGAAGAATTCGAAAAATTTGAGAGGGAAGCAGAATTAATAAAAATTGGTTTACAAGAGCTTAGAGAAATCAAGTTAAAACCGATTGAAATTAAAGATTACTTAGAAACAATAAACGAAACCCAAATATTCGAAACCACTGATATCTACTCGCTTGCAAAACGAGGAGCCACATCGCTTGAAATACTGCTTCAAAAAGTTGATGCAAATGGTATAATTAATGAAATCAAAGAAAATAAAAATATAATAACTCAAATTGAAACAGAAATAAAATACGAAGGTTATATCAAAAGGCAATTAAAGGAAATTGAATATTTCCTTCAAAATGAAAATAAAATCATACCAGAGAATTTTGATTACTCAAAAGTGCATTCATTATCGAATGAAGCAAAAACAAAATTGCAAAAAATTAGACCACGCTCGTTAGGACAAGCGTCCAGAATTCAAGGAGTTAGTGCAACAGATATTTCAATATTGTCTTTATATCTAAAATGAATGTTCCACGTGAAACATTATGAGAAAGAGAATTATTATATTTGGATCATTTGGTAGAATTGGAGAAGCAGTAGTACAAGATTTAACATTGCACACCAACTATGAAATTATTGCAATTTCAAAATTTACTGAGGAAAAAAGAAAATATTGGAAAAAATACCATTGTGATTACGACATACTTAATTTTAGGGAGATTAAAAAATTACTTATAAACCTAAAACCAAATTTTATTATAAATTGTGCAGCTTTTACCAATGTAGATTTATGTGAAGAACAAAAAGCAGAATGTTGGAAATTAAATGTTGATTTTGTTGAAATGCTTGCCCGAGCTTCGGCTGTCGCAAATTCGCATTTAATACATTTCTCAACGGATTATATATTTGATGGACTGAATGGCCCTTATTCCGAAAATGCATTGCCCAATCCAATCAATTTTTATGGTAAATCCAAACTTGCGTCCGAAAATGCAATAAAATCGAACGATATTAAATTTACAATTATCCGAACAAATTTTTTATTTGGATCATCAAGAACAGGTAAAAAGACGTTTGTTAATTTTGTTTATGACAACCTAATTAACAA
>Ga0209018_1002276_pt1 | contig 13786 bp, 5 predicted proteins | sample YNPBryBLVA2012_FD_185814 | JGI IMG/M metagenome (GOLD analysis project Ga0209018, IMG submission 185814) | Anoxygenic and chlorotrophic microbial mat microbial communities from Yellowstone National Park, USA - YNP Bryant BLVA 2012 (SPAdes)... ...
CTTCAGCTCCTGTAGCGTGCCCGTGAGGCCGAACGCCTGCGCAAGCCGCTTCGCCACGACGCCGAAATCCACCTCCCAGCGTTGGAGTCGCTCCGGGCTGATTCGGACCAAGCCCACCACTGGGCACGGGATCACCGGATACGAGCCGTCCTCATCCAAGAAGACCACGTCCTCCGAGTGCGCCTCGCCGCAGGCGTCGCACTCCATCCAATCGGCATCCTCCACCCGGCGCAAGAGCCCAAGAGCCAAGACCCGCTCGCGTTCCGCCTTGGGCCAGGCGAACGTCTCGTCGTAGGTGAAAACGTGGCCTTCGACGCTGCTGCGAATCCAGATCTGCTCGAGCGTTCTACGCACAGATCACCTCGGAGCGGCACAGCACGTCCCGGATCTTTTGGTGGTCCGGCGTGTCCTTCAGGTTGCAGGAGTTCCGCGCGGTCATGGTGAAGGTCACGGTCTTCGGCCGGGGATTCCCGGTCGCCAGGGTCGCCTGGATGGTGACCGAGGCGACCTTGAGCTTGTCGAGCGGCAGGTTGGCTTGGTTGAGCCCGCGCTCGATCCAGCCGTGCAGATCGCCGTCCCGGCGGCGGCCGTTGGTGGAGAACGTCACGGTACGCCCATCCCCGTCGGGCTCGCCGAAGCGCATCGAGCGCGGCCGCATCGCCACGATGCCGTCAGCCGGCTCGATCCGAAAGCGGAAGGCGGGATCTTTGAGCCGCTCGAGATCAAAGACCGGCGCCGCAGTGGCATCCAAGCCGACCTTTTGCCCCAGGATGTGCTCGGCGAACATTTGGGCCAGCTCCTTGCGCTTCTCGCAGCCGCCCTCGGCGTAGAGGTCCAGGCGCCCCTCCTGCTCGTGGTAGATGAAGACCACGTCGAAGGCTTGTTGCTGGAGGCTGCGCTTGAGCTCGTTTGAATCCTCGAAACAGACGACGGCCGTCGGGTAATCGGCCAGGTAGACCATGAAGTAGAGCGCCTCGCCGCGGGGCTCGACCTCGACGGTGCCGAACTCCCCGCGGCCTTCGTTCTTGACGTAGTAGGCCGAGATCGCCTGCCGCAGCCCCGCGAGAGCAGCGGCACTGGCGTCCGCCGCAACCTTCGGCAGGTCGCTGCGCCGGTGCCAGTAGCGTTTCAGACCATCCGCCCAGGCGAACTGGCCGGCGATGCGAAACAGCCGCGGCTGTTCCAGAAGCACGCGGAAGACCTTCTCGAGGTTGGTCCGCGCTTTCCCCATCAGCGGTACCAGATCCATGCGGCGCGCCCGGCCGACATCGAGCAGCGTGAGGATCCCCTGGCGCGAGGCCAGCCGGTGCACGTTCTGGAAATCCACGGCGATCGCCTGCCGCTCCTCGCGCGGCAGCGCCACAAGCGCGGCGTTGATCTCGTCCACTTCGGGAGGCGCCTCCCAATCGATTTCGCGGAGAACTCCGCGGCTCGCGAAATACCTGCCGAGCAACGCGGCAGGAACGAGACGAAGAAAGTTCCTCTGGTTGTACTCAAGCTTCATGGAGTACCCTTGGGATGAAACTACACTTGTCGGCGAAATGGATCGCGCGAAAAGGCAATTCTACCACAGCGAAGACATGGCGAAGATCATGCGCAGCGCAACCGCCTGATGCCAGGGCAGAACGAGTTCCTGCACCAAGCATGTGTGGAGAATCTTCCCCGGCGGCCAATGGCGCGCGAAGCCTCCTCCGGAAGTCATCACGGCGCCACTGCGGAGCCGCGGGCGACCTCGCTTTTCGGTCGCAGCGTCCATGAGCCGGCGTGGGCCGATCGTGCGCATCTGCCAACCAACTCAGAAAATTCCGGCAGAGACGCAGAGAGACGGCCCTCGGCGGTGTGGAAGAGGCGCAAGGTTGGCGGCCCGAGGGAAACAGCGCTAGAAACGGACAGAACTAGATGGCGCGAAGTCCTTGGCGTTTCCGGACTTGCGGGGACACGGCAGGAGTTAACGAACGAGGCGGGGAAAACTTGGAAAAAGGTCTGACTCCCGAGATCCAACAGCACATCCCGTCGTTGCCAGACGCGGCCGGCCGCCAGGAGATCACCGGGCGAGCGCTGCCTATTGTGCAACTTGAAGGTGCTGCAGCAAAGTGATCGCCCTCAAGCACCTGTTGCCGAGGCCCTGATCCAGTGCCGCTTCCGGCTCAGTAGCGGCACGCGCCGCCAACAGGCTGTCCTCTCTCAACTCTGCTCAAAGCTTCTCCAGGGACGCCCAAGCCGTCCCGCATGCAAAAAGTGACGGATTCTGCTGCTCTTCGCATGTGGCGCCACACTCTGGGAGCGAAGTCCAAAGAAATGCCACTACTGATTATGTCGGAGGAGATATTCGTCTAAGTCACGGAATTTGGCCTGCTGAGCTGCGGCGGGGTCCGCAGTTTGGATCTGGTTCAGGATGTCACGGAGTCCTGGGTCGGGCCAGATCCCTCCGATATCCACAATGGCCCGTGCGAGTTTCAAGGTGGCCTGCGGCTCGCGTGATGGAATACCGGCATCCAAGAGACGTTCCCAAAGTAGAGAACAATACCTAGCCGGGACGAGCAACGGCGCGATCACATCCACGGCAGCTCTGAAGGATGTGCCTGAGTACGTGGCCGCCATCGCCAAGTTCAACGACGAGTCCGGATCTCGCATGCTCAGGTCTTTTGGCCAAACGCTATCCAGCCACGGGCCTATCAGATCGTTCCACAATGCTTCGCTTTGAGCCGCAGCTCCCTCCAGTCGCTTCCAGATGACACGCGCGACCATCGCGCGCCCTTTCGCGTCGAGAGACCGGAGAGCATCCCTGGTCTCCTCGGTTGTCAACCATTCCGGACGATTGACGCAAATCGCGCCGAAAAGCTCACAAATTCGTTCACCGGCACGCCCCAGCCGGTGGCTTTCCTTGAGCGCTGCAAGAAAGTGGATCTTGATGTGCTGCCATAGATCCGGCGTGATTCTGGCCTGCCACAGATATCCTTGCCAGATCCAGGGTGCTTCTGGCGACTGGTTCCAATCGAAGTATGGGAGGAAATGCTCCTCAACCCATGGGGGATTCAAGCTGTAGAACCATGCAAGACGGGATGCCAAAAGAACTCTCGCCAGCTTGAACGGCTGGCCCTCGCCCGTCAACAGTGCCGTCAGCCGCTCCCAAACATCATCCGGAAGATCGGAAGCCCGTTGAGGCCGCGCACTCGCCACATAGTCCAACAAGGCTTGAGTCAGATGCCCCGATGGTGTGTTCAGGGCCACAGTCAATGCGTCGGTGACATCCTCCGGCGCATCACGGAATGCGTGAGGTTGGAGACGATCCCAAACCTGCCAGAACAGTGGTATTGAGTCGGCTTCTGCCTCCTCTGCTACTTCCTTCAGACACCACGCAAGCGGCACACGGACTTCTTCAAGCAGAGCATCCGGAGCACTCGCGAGGATCGGAGCCAGCGTCGGCCATTGCGACACGATTTGCTTCTGAACGCCGAATGACTCCAATGCGGCGTGCCAGATCTTCTCCCTCCAGGCACCCTTGTCGGCCATCATGGCGAGCAGGGCGGAACCTCGGGTCGGGTTTCCGTGAAGCAGGCGCCGCCACCGTGCCAGATCGTCGTCACTCAGCGGCGTTGCGCCGAGCCGCTTGATAACCTCGTCGTCAGTCAAGTTGACGAATTCATCCTGCTTTTGTACTGGCGGCTCGCCAACCCCACCTTCAATCCACACGGGGAATTCACAGCCATCCTCGTCCTCGATCCTCCATTCAGGGTAGCGAGCGCTCAATTCGACAAGTTTCGTCTCTCCAGGCTGGGGAAGGGGTCTCCCAAACCCTTGGAGCTTCGATAGGTGAAGCCAAACCTCGCGATCTACAATCCGCCGGAACTCTTCATCACTCAAGTCGTCTCGGAACATCGATCTCGGCGGACCGCTCACAATCCGCGTTACCAGTTCTTCTGCTTCCCTGTTCCCGAGATTTGGCCAGATACAGTTGAGGAGACGGAACTTCTCTCGATAAACGTAGATCGACCAGAGCCACCAGCCATCATTTTCAAGGAGGTACGCCAGGCACTCTTCCGGGGAGTACAGGTCGGATTGCGCCATAGCGAAGAGGCACAAGCGACGGAAAACAGGGTATGGCAAAGTCCTCCAGCGCTCTACCAGCCGGCGTGCGTGCAACGCGTCCGTATCGTGAAGTGCGGCCCACGCATCACGGCAGAGTTCCAAGAGAATGGTCCAGTCACGGAGGCCGGAATTCTGTGAATGAGGGGCGATCGAAGGCTGATCGGAATAGCTCAAGTCCCACAAAGGGCCGGCCTTCTGGACCATCTCGAAGAGCAGCATGGCTTGTTTCAGCAGGCTCGTCACGTCATCCGCCAGATCTGTCAGGATCTGCTGCTTCCGGGGTGATTTGGAAATGGCATCGAGGAGCAGACGAGCGGAATCTCCGCACTGCGGGACGACGTCGGCCTCGGCGAAGTGCGAGATCGCCCCCTCGTCTCGCGGGTCGTCGGGGAACATCACTGGGTGGATAGAAGGCCGGAGCTCCAGGACCGGTGAGAGCGCGTTAAGAATGCCTAGCTTCAGTTGTATGTCCCAGTCTCGCGACCTCAACTCCTCATGAAGATCGAAGCTGAAGCGGTGGACGTTGGTCTGGATGAACCCGGCCTTACTCGCAAGCACCTTCCATAGTTGCCGAAGTGCCGCGGGCATGTTGGGGTTCTCTGCTAGTCGTCGCCGAATGATCGAGCGGAATTCTGGGTGCAAGACTGAGCCAGACCGCAAGGCCCAATCCAGCACCTCTGGGTTGTCGAGATGCCTTGCAAGCCATTTGCCCAACGCTGTGGTGATGGGGTTTAGGCCAGAGGCGCACATGGTCCGTTCTCCTGAATCCACTAAGGGCACAGTCCATCCACGGTCACCGCCGGCAGCGCTAGGAGCACACGGAAGGGCCAGCAGGCCTTGTTCCTGGAACACACGCAACCACTCGACTGGAGGCGCCGGGTCAAGGCGCGCGAAGACGTTGGCGACATGAGCGCTTTCCTCGCGCATGGCCCAAACAACCTGTGAAACCACAGGATCTTGGTCAAAAGGTCGGGTCGGCGATTTGCCTCCAAGCTCTTGAACGATACTCTCCTTTCCCAGGAGACCTCTGCGGTGGCAGGCGGCCCACTTCACCAAAGTTTCATGAAGGGCAGCGTGGTTATGCCGACTGTCGTAGAGGAGTGGGATCACCCCTTTGGCATTCCAAGCGCGGGCTCTTTGTTCAGCCGCAGCTTCAGTACAGCCATCTAGGACGAAGGCTTCACCCACTACATCACCTGCTGCTCGATCTGCGGCCAGAGCATCCATCATGTAGCGGACCACGGGGTCATTCAAGCTGTAGCCGACAAAGAGGACAGAAAACCTACGGAAAAGTTCGGTCAAGAAGCGGCTGGCCCATCTCTCGGTAAGGTAAGCCGCCCCAAAGTCCGCACTCGTCAAGACCAGGGAGCGCCCTTCCGGATCGGCGTCAGAGATGCGGCCGTGCAAGTGCACAATGCTGTTCCACACGCCAGGCTTTGGGACAGGCAATCTGGGGCCGGCATCCAGGGTAATCCCGGCATCTCGGGCTGCAAACTCAAAGGCGCGGTCGAAGTTGGTAGTAACCAAGCGATACGTGCCGTCGTGTGCCCGCGCCAAATCAATCAAGGCGCGATGTGTGGCGAGGTTGGCATTGGGATCGAGGTCAAGCGTTCGGACGACCGCCTTACGCACGAGCTCGGCACCGATGCGGCTCTTAAGAAGCCCCAGCACCCTGTCATATTGGCCGTTCTCGAATTCCTCCTTTTCAAGATCGACCATCGGTTGGTGAGTGTGTTCGAAAACGGCCTTCACGAGTCCTCGGAAATCGGGCAAACCACAAGGGAGGGATATACCAGCACCGCAAAAGAAGACCAGGCGGCCGTCTTCCACCAATTGCAGAAGATCTGGTGGTAGGTCCGGCCCGCCGCCTACCCACTTCACGATCGTCCTATCCCCCTCCCCAGTCGACGCCTTAGAATGCGCTTAATCTTCGAGCTTGAGGTACTTGCCCTCCTCCCACTGGCTGTTGAGGAAATCCTCGAACTCACTGACTGCTCGGGCAACGTCCGCCCTCTCCCAAAGAATGTTCGTTGCGGGACGGAATGCTTGTAGGGAGACCGATTTGGGCTGCTTCCGGCCAAGAACGGCCTTGAGCACCTTGGCCAGCTCTTGCCTCTTCTTCGACGGCGTGGTCAGGAGCGCTTCCGCCGCCACTCGAGCATCCGGCGCCGTCAACACTTCGCTCAGCTCCTTGGGGAGTTTCTCGATAGCTCTAAGCTGTTCCACCACTCCTGGCGACAGAAGAAATCCTGCGAAATGTTCCAGCGCGGACCTTGGCGCCACGGCCAGATCCGACTGGGCTGCCAGCCGCGCGTCTGCCTCTTCTTTCAGCCTGCGGAAGGTCAGGTCCACGTTTTCCAGATCCTTCAGCTTGGCTTCGCGTCGGACCTCCTTCTCGGCGCGGTCGCGGTCTTCAGGGCTGCACCGCAGCGGACGCGGAGCTCCCGCAATGGCCTGCTGCGCCGCCTCCAGTGCGACCCGCGCCTCAGTCAGTTCGGTGGCGAAATCGCTCAAGGTCTCTAGTTCCGGGGCTTTCGCCAGCTCCAACTGCAATTGCCGTATTCGGCCTTGTAGCGAATCAAGCCGCATCAACTCGCTGAGGTAGGCTTCTACAAACAAATCCTCGAGTTGCTTCAGACGAGGCAACAGTCGGGTGTTGACTCGGTCAGGGTTGAGAATCAACTCCTCGGCTCCCGCCAGCTCCTTCCGAACGGCCTCCTGCGCCCTAGCAATCTCGGCGTAGGCCTTGCCATCCGGCAGCGGAGCCGTGCATAGCTTCGCACCGCGAAGGAGTATGGCACTTGTCTTGGCAAACCTCGCCTTCAGGTCGGTCCACTGCTTGTAGCGCGTCTGAAACGTGTTTAGGTGATCCCCCGTCAGGTGTCCCGGCTCTTCAACATGGGCGACGCGCAAGACGGCCCGCCGCAGCCACTGATAGACTTCGTCGTCCGCGCAGCTATCGGGCTTGGGCTCATCGGCAAACTCCAGCCAATAAAGCAGCAAGTCGTCGAAGGGGCGCCTGTCGCGTTGATCCAGCGCGTCGAAAAGCTCCCAGATATCCCTCTCGATGTCCTCCAAGCTCAGCTTCTCCACCCAGCCCTTCTCCCAGAATTCCCGAAGCGCGTCGTCGGCTGCCGCCTTGTCGTACTTTGGCCCTAGTTTCCCTTCAAGCCCCGTAAGGGTCTCGAGGTATGGATAAAAAATCTCCCAATCATCCAATGCCCGGGGCAGTTCGATCCGCGCCATCCCGCGAAGTGTCTCCGGCTTGAAGTCGATGCTGGCGATGGTGGACCTTTCGATCCATCCCCCGCGTGTTTGGCTGATGCGGATTACCCCCTGCTGGGCCAAGCAGAGCAGGTATACATCCACCATGCGGCGGGTAAGGCCCATTGACTCGGAGCCGTCCGCCGGGTTGTAGCCGGTAAACCAGTTGTACACCGTCCGGATGTCAATTCCGAGAGCGCCTTCTTTCTCGAGCCTCTTGCGGATTTCCTGATAAAAGGGACTTCCACCCGGGTCCAGGCGCTTGGGCAGCTCGGGCCGAACCAAGCCCAAGGGCGGAGCGAAATTCTCTACCGCACTCCACAGGACATCGCCTTCGCTCACGGCCACGCCACGTTTCACCAAACCGTTGATAAGTTTCACGGCATTCGCCGTGTCGAACTTCCGGTTGCCGAAGTCGATCTGCCGCGACCGGTAGCACGTGTCCATGGCATCTTTGGCCATCGAGCGTAAAGCGCCTTCCACGCCGCCCACCATCGAGAGCGAGAGCGAACCGCGGCTCGTCCGCGCCAACCCGCGGCCATAAATGCTTTGCAGAGCCGCATAACCGCGGTGCGCACTGTTCCGGAAATCGGCCCAGGCCTGTTTGCCAGCCGCGCTGTCCTTGTTCTCCTCGTAGACCTTCAACTTGGCCAATACCTCAGCCAATTGGCTCCGCTCTTGGTCGTTCATCGCCGCAGGAGCCCAGACCACGAGTCGCGGATCGGCCGGCTTGTCTTTCGTGAGCCACTTCTCGACGTCCTTCTCGGTCATCGGGCGCCGGGCAATCACGATCAGAAAATCGTCTTCGTTGGCGTGAGTGTCGATCTGGCAGTTCTGGTGCCGCGTCTTGGCAAGGTCCGCGGCCATCACCCGGCCACTGCGCTCCTGCCCATGCCAGTCCTCGACCTTGAGCTGCTTTCGAATGCCATCGGTCTCGGACACGAAAGGCGCGAACTGATTCTCTACACCCTCACGATCCAGGGCAATCAGCCGATCCAACCACTCCAGAAGCAGTTGCGGATCCTGCTTCAGGCGCTCCGTCTCCTGGAAGATCAGGTCGTCGTACTGGCTGGTCTCTTTCTTGACAAACTCATATCGCCCGTTCTGGAAACGGATCTGGTTGCGCAACTTATTGCGCATTTCCTCGAGGATAGTCTCGTAGTGCGCCCGCTGTGCCTCCAGCTCATCTTCCCCGGGTTTGAGATCGCAGACCGCGTCAAGGATCTGATCCCGAGTCAGACCAGGTATGCCGGCCAGGTGGTAGAGGAAGAGCGTATTGAGGATGCGCTCGGCGCGCGTCCGGTTCTGCGGCCGCGCCAACTGCCCGTCCGTGATTCGTTTCAGGGTATTTTGGGCCGATTCCAGTGCCGCCACTTCATCACGGAACCGACTGCGAATGCTGATGGTTCCGGTCGACGAAGTCGAAGGCGTTTCAGCGTAGGACATCAGGTCGTCAAAGACCCGCCAGAGCGGAACCAGCTCTTTGGCCCCCTCTGCGGCTGCCTTCTGAAGCGCACGGTGCAGGAACCCGATCGTAGAACGCGTTCCGGTAAGCTGCGCCGAGATGCTGCGCATGACCGAGAGCGCATCCGGTGGAAAGGGGAACGCCGCCTCGAAATCTTCTTTGGGGGACTCCTTGACCCACGGCACTAGATGGCGATAGCCCTCGAAATACACCCTGACTGCCGCGGGTTCCTTGATCTTGCGGGTGCGCTGGACCACGATGTCCCGGAAGCGCTCCGGTTTGTGTTCCAGGATCTCCTGGCTCAGCCGGTCCGGGGCGATGATCTTCTGAGGGTTGGTATGTGCCATCTGGGCGGCCACCAGGGTCCACACCGGCTTGCCGTCTACCTTCGCCAGTTTATTGCTCAGCACGAGCAGGCAGTCTTCATCCTCGGCGGTATTGTGCGAGGACTTCCTCAGATACTCCGACATCTCATCGATGGCGATAAAGATGCCGTCGTAGCCGGCCTCAAGAATGTCCGTCACCATCCGTTGCAGCCGCTCCCCGCGCTCGACCGGTATCCGCGGCTGAAGGTTCTTATGCCGGTAAAACGCCAGCAGCAAGCGTCCGGCATCGCGCTGCGAGGCCGGATCCTTGAGAGCTTTCAGCAGCTCGTCAAACCCGTAGGACGGCAGCCCGCGCATCAGCCGTCTGTCGGCCAGAAAAGTGCGCAGCTCGTCCTCGAAGATCCTCCTGTGTTCCTTCAGAAAGAGATTGGCCAGGTGCTCTTCCGGATAAACGGCCAGCGGTTTGTTCTCCCGCAATGCAAACATCCGCTGGGCCTCTTCGAGAATGTAGTCCTCCAGGCGCGATTCAGCCGTGCCGCCGACGCCTTCCAGGCTGAACACAATGGGGAAGATCTTGCGCCTCTCGATCTTCTTGCGCCACAGTGTGTCCACTCGGGCGCCCGGACCGGCCTTCTTCTCTTCGTCTTCCCGCTTCTTGATATGCTCCCAGGCTGGTTCGCCCCCGATGGCAAGAATCGCCGTTACCGCCAGAAGGTGAGATTTGCCAACACCGAACTCCGCCTGGAGCCACCATCCCTGCCCCTCATTTTCGGCTATGCGCTCGAAGATCCGGTTCAAGTAGTTGCGCACCGGGTCGACGAAGAACTCATCGAGCGTCTCCAGCCGCACCCGGTTTTTCCTCTTCGATTCGCGCCTCTCTTCTTCGTTCTCGCCCGCCCAAACGTGCTGGGTCAAGGAGTACACGCTCTGCACACGCGGAGGGATCTCGAGAATCTCACCCAGCGGCTTGCGGTCTTCAAACAGTGGAAGGTGTTTGGACATCATTCCTCCTCGCCGCTATCTTCGTCTTCGAGTACCTCCTCAGCCTCTATCGGCGCCCGGGAGGCCTTTCGTTTGCAATTGGTGTAGTACTCCTCAGCGTCGAAGCGCTCGTCTTCGCTTAGGCTGTAAAGCTGCGCCATCAGCCCGCCCCGCTCGTAGATGGCCACACCCTCATCCGCCAGACCGAAGGCCGAGCAGTGCTTGAGCCAGGCCACCAGCGTCTTGGCGTCAGGGATTCTCTCTTTGGGAAACTCCCCTTCGCCGCGCAGGAAGGCTACATACTGCCGGATGCGGCGTCCCAAGCCGGTCTGCCGGGATTTGCGCAACGACTCCGCCTCCGCCCGGTCCGGGGCGCGATACAACCACTTGTCCCCGTCTTTGAACCGGACGAGGTACTCTTCGAGAAACTCGGCCAAATTGCGCCGTGGGATCTTGCCGGCCGGGCGCCCTCTGAGAAACCGGGTAAGGTAGAAGAACAGGCAGTCGTAAAACTCAATTCCTTTCAGGCGCCCGCCCAGGCGGAACTTGCGCGCGGCCGCGATGTCTTCGACGAGATGCTCCCGAATGTACCGTTCCACTTCGTATTCGTCGGTGTCCGGCGCCGCAAGTCGGGTCTTCTCCAGCGCGATATGGGCGGCGAACTCCGCGGGCACACCCATCGCACGCAGGCGCGCGAACCGCTCCAGCGCCGCCCCGGCTTCTTCGTCGTTCTGGATGTCGCTTTGGGAGAGGTTCTCGAACTCCTCTTTCAGGAACCAACGGCTGGACTCGGACTTGAATGCGACTTCGGCGAGGATCTCGTCGAAGCGGTGCTCGGCCATTTGCCCGCGGGCCAGCAGCCGCTTCAGCACGACGTCCCAGAGCTTCTCCCGAGGCTGCCCGCCGCCGAGCGAAAGAGTCTCGATCAGGATCTCGCGGACGCGCCGGGATACCAGTTCTGTTTCCCCTTCCCGGCTGTTGTCTTTGGCTTCGCCCCGCCGCGGCTTGCGACAGTTGAGGACGAGGTCGGACTTGACAACCTTTTCGCCGGTGAGCTGATTGCTGCTCTTCTGCTTCGGATCAAGCACCGTGACCGTGTGGATTTCGAAACCGGTGTCGAGCAACATGTCCTGCACCCGGCGCCATGTGCCGGGGTCGGTGTCGTGGTAGCAGAGCGATAGCCACCGTCCAGGTTTCAGGGCGCGGTAAATATTGGCCAGGGCCGCGCGCATGTCGCGGTCCCAGTCTTCGAGGGTCTTGTTGCGGAAGGGATTGACCACTATCTCTTCCTTGAGCCAGGCACTGTCGAAGCCGAGCCAGGACTCCCAAATGAAGTTCAGTTCGCCATACTGGATCTTGTGGACGTAGGCCGGATCGGTGAAGACGTAGTCTATAACTTCATTTCCCAGTCGGGCGTGCTGGCTCGGCGAGCAATCAACGGCGGTTAGATGGGAGTAAGGCAGGAGTTCTTCACTAACAGCAATAAATGTTTTCAGTTTTTTACGGATTAGATCGAGTGGTTCGTCCTCGCGATTCAGCTGCGGGATGTAGTACGTTCCCATCGCAACCCCGCCGCCGGCGCTTCGCCACCGACGCATCCGCGACACATTCATGCCGGCCATATTGACGAGCAATGCGCCCAGCCGGTTCTCCGGCAGCCGGTCGACCACCGCCGCCAGGGCCCACAGGTTGCGGCGGGTGTAGAGGTCGGCGACTTTCAAAACACCCTGCAAGTCCAACCGTCGCTTATGGCGAGTCTCCCAACCGGCAATCATGTCACGGTCCGGATACCAGTGCGGGATCTCGGCCTTCTCAATCTGCTCGATCTTGGCGAGGTCATACCGATTCGGCCTGCGCTCGCCCTTGGCCGGCTTGCACCGGCCCAGACACTTGTAGCTGACGAGGACGGGAACACTGCCGAATTTCCTGGAGCGGGTGGAGATCAGCCAGTCCTTGTGGGGCTCCCCATGGTGGCGCTCTGTGCAGTGCGGGCAGTAGCGGCCCTTTTTGGGATCCTTGAACTCCGGGCAGTCGTACAGCGCAACGATCTTGGCGCAGTTGGGACATTGAAAACGCTCGGAGTAGACGACATATTCCGTCGTTGCCGGTCCCCGGCAGCGGTCGCAACGCGTCTCGTAAAGCCATTCGAGCTCTTGCTGGAGATTTCGGATCTCGCAGCCATTGATCGTCTTCAGTTTCCGTTGCAGCTCCGGCGGATAGGGCTCGGTCATCATCCGGTCGTAGGCTTCGCGGAGCTCGCTCGGATCCACCGGGTGCGTGTAGCAGTGCGAGATGAAGGCCGCCGCCGGGGAGGCGTCAATCAGCACGCACGGGCGGTTCTCCATCATGGCGGCCACGCCGGTCATGCCCGAGCCCGAGAAGCAGTCGAGCACCAGCCCGGTGCCCCGCGGGTAGTACTTCTCGGGCAGGTAGTGCCGGATGTACTCGCGAATGGCCGCCCAATGCTTCTTCGACCAGTAGGTGTGCATGTCGTAGATGGCCTTGGGCGGATAGGCCTTATCGACTACCAGGTCGCGGTCGAACGCCGGTACGTCGTAGGGGTCGTTCTCCGGATCGTATGGGGTGGCGTGCCGGGCGATGAAGTCGGGCAGCTCCGGATTCGGCCCGGGGACGAACGGCTTGTATGCACTGCGGCCTGTGCTGGTGGCCACGGCTTCCAAAGAAAGCTGCTTGGGCGTGCGTGACATGCGATTCCTCCTAACCGGCGGCGCCGAAAGCCCAAGAACGCGGAAAAGTCTTGCAACGGGCGCCAGGCTGGGCCAAACTGGAATCAATCCGCGACTGCGGAGGTGGAAGACGAAGGCCTTCGGCCCCAAAAGGGGCGATTTGGAGCCCGGTGATTCGACACCTCATCTCCGGCTGCCCTCCCTCGGAAATGTAAACACCCAGCCGGAGTTGAGAAAGAGCAGGGGCTCGGGGAACTCGCGGCGTGACTCGGGGTCATGATCGAAGATCCACAACCGCCCGTCGCGGAAGGCGCCGGGGACCAGCAGGCAGACGCGCTTGCCGTTGATCGCCACTTGGCGCAGGAAGGGCAGTGTGTTGTTCCCCAGATCGTATGCGTAGAGCAGTTCGAAGTCGGCAACGATCAGGGCAAAGACGTCCGGCCGCTCGATCCGGCTGGTGATCAGATCCCGGAAGGCGTCCGAGAGCAAACGGCACATCTCATCCTCACGCCCGCCGGCGGCGAGCCGGTCGGCCTTCTCGCCTAGACCCTTCGACCGGATGAACTCGATCAAGTCGCGGTTCAGCGAGAGGAACTCTACCCGCCCGTGCAAATTGTGAAAGCCGCCGCGATCCGTTTCTTGCTTGACGCGCTCTGCGAACGGCCACAACTGCTCATACGGGCCATACACGACGTACACTTGGCGGTCGCTCGCGGGCGCGAGAAAGAGCCGTGCAAGCTCTTGGAGGATTTCTTCTTCGCTGAGGATGCGCGGTTCGCCGGGCATGGTTAACGTTTGACCTCCTGCTCGAGATCGAACAGTGCCGGCTGCCTGGGCGCACGGGCGAGATCCGGAAGAAGCCTTTGAAAGCGTTCCGCACCGCTTCCGGCCAGCGTGAACTGATGGTACTGGTCCAAGCGGGCGATCTTGCTGATATGCCCGGCCCGCGCCGCTTGCTGAAGCAGTTCTTCCAT
>Ga0209018_1002278_pt1 | contig 13778 bp, 11 predicted proteins | sample YNPBryBLVA2012_FD_185814 | JGI IMG/M metagenome (GOLD analysis project Ga0209018, IMG submission 185814) | Anoxygenic and chlorotrophic microbial mat microbial communities from Yellowstone National Park, USA - YNP Bryant BLVA 2012 (SPAdes)... ...
TAATTTCCGCCCGGGTACAGCGCAACGCCTCTTCCGCGGAGGGTCTCCTGGAGTTCACGGATATCGACGCCATCGCACCCGACATTTCGGGCGAGGGCTTGAACCGCCGCGCAGCCGGCCGCCTCGCCCAAGCCCATCCAGCTGCTCTCCAGCCTGATGGAGCAGAAGGCGACGTGGGATGCGGAAACGCAGCCAGAAACCAGGAGGTTGGAGACGCACTCCTCCGGGGGCAGCAGGGCGCAGTAGGGAACGCAATAGGGCTGGGTCAGCTCCCTCCAGATCCTCCCCTCGTTTCGGAAGCTGCCTTCATCCAACGCCAAGCACTCCACGTGGTGGCAGTCTATCCAGTGGGAGTTCATCAGCACCACGTCTTCCTTGCCCCTGTCTTCCAGCAGATCCCTCTGGGTCAGCACGTAGCGCCCCCGCATACGCCTGGCTTCCCGTATGTAGGGCTGGTAGGGCCAGTGGCCGTTCGTCCGGTACTCGTCCGGGGGGAGGCCCCAACGCCGCCCCTCCTCCCTCACGGCATCGGGGAGCTCCGGACTGTTGCTCAGGAAATACAGCAGCCCTGCGTTGTAATCGTAGTGGTCGCGAACCACCGCATCCCGGGTACCCCAATCACCCTCGGGATAGGCGAACTGTCCGCCCAGGTACCCCAGTGAAAGCACCGAGGCCTAGACGTTGTTCAGTTCCCACTTGTCGCCCGGTACGACTTCGTTGTATCCGGGGAATCCGTCCCTGGACGGCGCGTACTGCCCCGAAGGACTGTCGATGAAGCCGATGATCTTCCGGTAGGGGGTTTCCGGATAGGCTTTCAAATAACGGGCCAGAAGCTCGAAGCGCTCTTCCCGGTAGTTCTCCGGCCGCGGGAAGGGAATCCGGTTTGGGCTCTTGGTGGCGGTAACCCGGAAGTGATAGTTCATCACCTTGCCGTCCCCCGCGCCGCGCCGCAGCCGCTCTCCGTCTGCCGATGCGACTCCCTCGATCAAGCCGCCCCGGCCATTCCGCAGATCCACCGACCAAACCTGATCGTAGAGCTGGGCATGGCCTTTGCTGTTCCGCACCTCGTCGACTGAATCGACGAAACGCACGCCCGCGAGGCTCTCGCCGTAGCAATCGCGCCCCTCGCGCCCGACCGCGTAAGGGACCCCCGCAGCGGCCAGGAGATCGCCCTCGTAGCTCGCGTCGATGTAATACCGGCCGCAGAGCCGATCGCCGCCTTCGTCGCCGATGGAGCGGATTTTGCCGGACCCAAGCTCGGCCGCCGTCAAGCGGAAGGAGCAGCGGACCTCGACTCCCGATTCGTCGAGCGCGGCCTGGAAGGCTTCTTCCACCACATGGGGCTCCCAGCGGTGCACAGGCGCGGCGATGCCGTAGCGCCGTCCGACTTTCGTCAGGAACCTCAGCATCCAGCCGCCGAAGGTGACCGGCAGCATGTGCTCGCACTCGGTCGTGCAGATGCCGCTGCTCCAATGGCCGCCCACATGGCCGGTCGGCTCGGCCACGAGCACCGACGCACCCAACTCGGAGGCGCTCCAGGCCGCGGCGATTCCGCCGGGGGTAGCCCCGTAGACGATGACATCGTAGGTCTTCATAGCACCATGAACCGCACGCGCCCGATGGCGCCCTTGAAGGGGGAGCAGCCGTCCCGGCGCATGCCCAGGGACAGGCTTCCTTCACCCAAGGGGCTGAAGCGCAGGGCCCCTTCGAGCTCTTTTTTTCCGTCCACCCACTGGGAGATGCGCCCGTCGGCATAGCGGAGCTCCAGGGTGTGCCATACGTCCGGTTCGTGGAGCAGCGACGCGCGGTTTAGGAATCGCTCCCCGCTTCCGCTCTTGAGGAACACGTCCCCGTACCAGCGCCCGTCGTCCGAGATCCGGGTCTCCAGGAGCGCCCGGTTCGGAGAACCATCCTCCTGGATGTGCAGGAAACGCTGCTCCGCCCCGCCCCCGCGCTCAGGCCGGAAGAGCACCTCGACGCGAAAGGCCGCGGCGCCGCGGATAGGATTGCAGTCAACCACGAGGCCCGCTTCCCGGCCGTCGAAGCGCAAGCAGGGTATTCCGTCCAGCACCGCGGGCACCGGGTCGCCCCGGACTTCCGCCGCGCGGCCCGCCACAGCGCGGGGGTCGTCCAAAAGCCATTCGATCCTCAAGATCGCCCGAGCCCCAGGTCCGCGAGGAGGCTCCCGATCATGGTCTCCAGGGCCTCCAGGGAAAAGCGCTCGGCGCCGATGCGGTAGTTCCCATCCACCATCTCGCCTCGCCGCCGGCCATCCGCGAGGACCGCGCAGACCTGGTCCGCCGCCCCGGAAAGAGCCGCGGCGGGAACCGTGACGAGCCCGCGCCGGTCCCGCGGCCCGAGGACATCGCCCAGGGAAATGACCTTGAAGCCCGCGGGGCCTAGGTCGGTCTTCCACACGGGGTACTCGAAGACCACCACGGGAAGCCTGGCGAACACCGCCTCTATGAATTGATTGCCCCACCCTTCCCAATAACTGGGATAGGTGACCAGATCCGCGTGGACGTAGGAATCCCAAAGGGAATAGCTTTTTTCGCCCGCAGGGCCGAGATCCCGACTGTGGCGGACCCGATTCCCCACGTGCCGCAGATCGACCCCGAGCTCCGCGGCCTTGCTCTTCAGGGCGTCCCAATAGCCGCCGGAGATTCCGATGGTCTCCACGATTCCCGCGCACAGCAGCACGATGCGCGAATGGTCGCCGAAGACTCCCCCCGACGAAAGCGGCGTCCCCCGCAGCGCGGCCCGGCGCTCCGGCTTGCCCAGCTCGGCGGCCAAGTCCACGGCCAGCTCTATGCCCTTGCGATCCAGTATGCGGGTGGCCTGGAGGAGCAGCAGGTCGTCCGCCCCGACGCTGAACGCCTCTCGGAAATCCCGGTTGAAGTCGTCCACCCGCCACGCTTCCTGGCGGAAATCGAAGACGTTGGGAACCACCCGGGCGTCCAGGCCCTTGCGCTTCAGCAGCTCCGCTTGGGCGATGCGGTTGATCACCACATGGCGCACGTTCGGGAGCTTGGGGGGGAAGTACCGCTCGTAGATGGACGCGACGGTCTGGCAGGTCGCGCGGACCTCCCCGGATTCCTCGAAATAGAAATCGTGGCTGTGCACCACCGTCGGCAGGCCGGTCCTGCGGATCACCCGGTGGAAGGCTATGGCCGCGGCCGGCTGGTAGCCGCCGGAGCAGAGGTTGTTGGGGACCAGGAGGTCCACCTTTTCATCGGCGATGAAGCGCAGGAGCTTATCCTCGATGCGGTCCGCGTGGTCGTAGATGTCGCGCTCCAAGTCTGCTTCCCGCTCGTAGTCGGCGAATTCCACCGTCCCGTTACGCAGTATCTTCCAGGTCGTCGGATGCTGGGCGTACAGTTCCGGGATGACGTAGTTCCCCGGCACGTCGTCGTTGCCCGAGCAATAGAGCACCCGGTGCCCCATCCGGTCCCTCAAGACGGAACGCCACTTATCCACCTCAAGGGACACGCCGTCCGTCCGTCCTAGGCGGTTCTGAAAAAACGCGATGTTGGCCATGTGCTTGCGCTCCGGTTGAACGCGGCGGCCGGCCTCTGGCGCAGGCCGCCGCGGAAGGAGATTTTTACTTGAGGCCCTTGATGCCCTTGTACCACTGGGTGGCGCGCTCCGTGACGGTCTGGCCGCCCTTGGCGTACCACTCCTTGACGTAGTCGTCCCACGCCGACATGGGGAGGGCGCCGATGATCATCTTGGACGCGTATTCCCGGTACAGCTTCGCGGTCGCGGGGGCATAGTCCTCGAAGCCCTTGTAGGTTGCGGGCGGCAAGTTGTAAGCCTCCAGATCCTGGACGCCCGCGGCCTTGACCTTGTCTATCATGGCCACCTTCGCGGGGCCGAGCGAAGTGCTGCGCACGATGTCGGGCACGTAGGCGGTGTAGCCCGAGAGGAAGCGCAGCTGAGCCGCCGGCAGGCGGTTGATGACCTTGAAGGCGTCTCCTTCCTTGACGTAGTCCTTTCCCTCGATTCCCAGATCCTTGAAGATCTGGCCTTCCTGGGTGGAGCCGAATTCGAACCACCGCATGATGGCCGCCGGATCCTTGGCGTACTTGGTGATCATGAGGGTCGGTTCCTGGATCAGGGGATAGACGTTCTTGTATCGGGGCTTGCCTTCGACCTGGGGCGGCATGGGCATGACGTCCCAGTAGGCGAGGCCCGATTCATCCTTGTCGACCTTATCCTTCACGAACTTGGAATAGGAAGCGACCTCGCCCAGGAGGTGGAAGTAGGTTCCCACCTTGTCGGAGCTTATCTTGGCCTGCCAATCCGCGGCCTTCTGCACCGGCATCACGTTGTCGATGAGTCCCTCGGCGTAGAGCTCGCGGATGAAGGCGATGGCTTCCTTCATTTCGTCGGAGACCTGCTGGGATTCGAAGATGCCCTTGGCGGAGTTCCACTTCCACTGGGGGTGGCCCTCGTACATGACCACTCCGTGCATGACGAAGAGGTCGTCGAACCAGCGCAGCATCTCCCGGCCGGAAACGGGGATTTCGTCCGCGGGATCGCCGTTGCCGTTGGCGTCCTTGGCCTTGAAGGCCCTGAGCATCGCCACGTACTCCTGCTTGGTCTCCGGCACCTTGGCGATGCCCGCCCGCTTGAGCCAATCCTTGCGCACCATGCCCGCCCGGAGTCCGGGGATGTGGCCGTACTGCGGCAGGTAGTAGATCTTGCCCTTCCCCGCCGCCCGGACCATGTCCCACTGCTCCTTGCTGAAGGCGGCTTTCACGGTGGGGGCGTACTTGTCCAGCAGGTCGTCCAAGGGTATGGCGATGCCCGAATCTATGAGTTCCTGGGTCAGCTGCATGTCCCAGGGCCTGATGGCCTCGAACTTCTCGCCCGAGGCCAGGGCCAGGCGTAGGCTCTGCACGTAGCCGGAGCCTCCCTGCCATTCCCAGGACTCGATCAGGGGCACCACGCCTACACGCTGCTCCACCCACTGGAAGTAGGGATTGCCTGGCTGATCCTTGAGCTCCACCTTGCCCTTGCCCGCATCCCACGGACCGTAGGCGAAGCGGAAGCGATAGGGTTCCGCCGGACCGGCGGACGCTCCGCCGGAAGCTTTCGCGTCCTTCGCGCCTCCAGCCCAAAGCCCCGCGGCCAGGGCCAAGACGAGCGCCGCCGCCGCGGCGTGTTTCCTCGCATGGAATTTCATACGTACCTCCTCAGGCTCAGGATTTCAGGGCGCCCGAAAGGGAACCCTTGATGAAATGTCGCTGCATGAAGGGATAGACCAGCACGATGGGCGCCGTGGTGAGCATGACCAAGGCACTCTTCGAAGACTGGCTGTTGGAGAAGAGGTTCAGGCTCGCGTCCTGCCCCGCCATATCCGCGGCGTCGGCCAGTATGGATCGGACGAAGACCTGGAGGGGCATCAGATCCTGGGAGCGGATGAAGAGCAGCGGATGCAGGAACATGTTCCAGAACACCACCGCGGTGTAGATCCCCACGGTGGCCAGGATGGGTTTGGAGAGGGGCATGGCGATGTTGAACGCCATCCGGAGATCCCCGCCCCCGTCGATGCGGCAGGCCTCGAAGAGCTCCTCCGGCAGCCCCCGGTAATAGGACACCACCAGGGTCATGTTGAAGGGCAGGACCGTATGGGGAAGGAAGAGGGACCACCACGAATCGATCAGGCCGTACGACCGGACCGCCAGGAAGTAGGGGATCATGGGAGGGGCGAATACGATGGAAAAGATGACCAGGGCCATGACGCCCTTCCCCGCGGGGAATTCTTTGCGGGGTCGGGAGACGGGGAAGGCCGTCAGGGCGGTGAAGAAGACCGACCAGAGGGTTCCGAAGGCCGTTATGAACAGATTGTTGACGAAGGCCCGGGGCAGGGCGTTGAACTCCGGCTGCAGGAAATAGCGGTAGTTCCCCAGGGTGGGTCTTAGAGGAAAGAGGAGGACCCGCCCGGCCTCCACGTCGTTCGGGTGGCTGAAGGACTTGGCGATCTCGTGGAGGAACGGCAGCAGAACCGCCGCAGTCGACGCGGCGAGCAGGAGATACACGATCCCCACTTCCACGGGCGTCGCCCCGAATTTTCCGTAAGATTTGAAGAAGGCGGAATTGGCCCGCCCGATTTTGCCGGCCGCCATCAGAACAACCCCCTTCCGGTCGCCTTCTTGGCGACATAGTTGCCCCCCATGAGGAAGGTCAGGCTTATGGCCGATTTGAACATGCTCACCGCGGTACTCATGCTGTAGGCCCCTCCCAGCACTCCCACGCGGTAAACGTAAGTGTCGAAGACGTCGGCCACCGACCAGACTAGGGGATTCGCCAGCGTCCAGATCTGATCGAAGCCCACCTCCAGGAAATTGCCGGTCCGGAGCAGGAAGACCACCACGATAGTGGGAAGCAGGGCCGGCAGTGTGATGTGGAGGAGCTGCTGCACCCTCCCGACTCCGTCTATGGCCGCCGACTCGTACTGCTCCGTAGGTATTGCCGCCAGGGCCGCCAGGTAGATGATCGACTCGTAGCCCGATTCCTTCCAAACGGAAGAGATGATGAAGATGGGCCGGAACCACTTCTCCTGGGCCATGAAGAAGATTTCCTTGCCCCCGAAGAACGCGATGACGCTGTTGACCGCGCCGCCTTGGGGGGAAAGGATATTGATGAACAGCTGGCTCACCACCACCCAGCTCAGGAAGTGCGGAAGGTACAGGGCGGTTTGGCTCAGCTTCTTAAAGGCCCCGGGCCGCAATTCGTTGAGCAGCAGGGCCAGGATCACCGGCGCCGGGAAGGTGAAGATGATCTTGAGGAGACCGATGGTCAGGCTGTTCCTGAAGATGCGCGGAAATTCCGAGTAGGACAGCAGGGCGCGGAAGTTGTCCAGCCCCACCCAGTCGCTCCTGAAGATACCCTTGAAGATGTTGAAGTCCTGAAAGGCGATGACGGACCCCAGGCCCGGAATTATCTTGAACAGCACAAAGAAGGCCACCCCGGGCAAGACCATGAGGTACAGCAGGGGATGGTCTTTGAACGAGGAGAACGGAGAAGCAGAACTCCCCCGCCCTGACCTATCTCTGGCTACGTCTGACATGCCTCTACTGTATAGCAGTAAGCTCTATATGTCAAGTAAAATTCAAACTGATATATTGCAGTTTGCGATATTCCATGATAAGCTGTATCCGGGAGCAAAAAATGGAATACCTGTACGAAACCGTGAGGGACACGATCAAGCGTCGCATCCTGGAGGGACTCTATCCCGCCGGCTCCCGGCTGCCCGGCTCCCGCGACTTTTCCGCGGAATTCGACACCACCGCCGTGACGGTCGATCGGGCCCTGGCGGATTTGGTCGATGAAGGCCTGGTGAAGCGCATACCCAGGAGCGGCACCTACGTCACCAAGCCCGAAGAGCGCCCGGAAGCGGTGCTCCGGACCGAACGGGCCGCGCCCGGACTGGTCGGAGTCGTGGCGTTCGACACCACGGTTTCGGTATTCTGGAGCGCCGTGGTCAAAGCCATGGAGGACGCCCTGCTGAGCTTCGGCTTCCACCAGGTGGTCGGGCACAGCGACGGGCAGGTCGAAAAGGCTCTGCGCTATATTGAAGATCTGGCCGCGAAAGGGATCGAAGGCTTCATCTACATACCCATCTCGGTCCCCTACTGGACCAAGGACGACTACGAGCGCAACAACGCCGCCGTGGTGGACCACCTGGAGAAAACGGGACTGCCCTACATTCTCTTCGATCGGGGCCTGGAGTGCCGCCGGGCGCCCCTGGTCTCCGCGGAAAACTACCGATTCTCCCGGGAAGTCGTCCGCGGGCTCCTGGAGCGGGGCTGCGCCAAGCCCCTGTGCGTGACCAGCGACTACAGCCTGGCCAGCGGTGAACGGGAGCGGGCCTTCGTGGACGCCTGCGCTGAGCGGGGAATCGCGGACGGGGAGGACCGCATCGTGCGGGTGGAAGCCGACCGGATCACCCACGCCAACTACGAACTGCTCGAATCGATCGCGTTCTCCCGTCCGGACACGGACGGCTTCTTCACCATCAATTCCAGCCTCGGCAACGGCCTGGTCGATCTCCTCTCCCGGCATCCCGAACACGCCGAGACTCCCTTGGCGGGCTTCGAGGACTACGCCATGCGCAACCGGAGCCGATTCTTCCTGGTGGCGAAATCTTCGGTGTACGACATGGGCTACGTCGCGGGCGAACTCCTGTCCCGCAAGATACGGGAACGGGATGCGCTCATCTGGAAACAAGCAGCCATCGAAATCCGGCTCCCCTGCGCTCTGGAGCGGATCCATGCCTAAGGAGGAGTGATAAAAAAGTCGCCAAGAGCGGGTAGATGGGAGTACACTGTCTCAAACTAAGCGTTTGAGGCAGAAAGGTTACTGTTCGTCATGGCGAGTGGTCCTGAGAGACCGGTTAGGAGATTGAGGAACTGTAACCGTAGCATTCACTGACCTGCGAGGTCGCATAGGAGAGTGGGACCCATCCACCGTATAGGCTCTGCCTCAAACGGAGAGGAGGAATGCGATGAAGAGGAAGGTGTATGTAGGGGTGGATCTGCACAAGGGGCAGTTGACGGTGTATTGGCTGCGAGAGGGGGAAGAGAAGGGAAGGTTTGAGCGGTATACCACGAAGCTATCTGGGTATGAGGGGTTTGAGAGGAAGCTGAAGGCTGCGCAAGAGGAGGGGTATGAGGTAGAGGTTGCGGTGGAGACGACGGGGAATGCGCGGTACTTCAAGAACCGAGTAGAACGGCAGGGGATACGGGTGCGGGTTATTAACACACTGAAGTTCAAGGTGGTGAACGAGTCGGCGAAGAAGACGGACAAGCACGATGCGGCGACGATAGCGGAGTTTTTAGCGAAAGACATGGTGCCGGAAGCGTGGGTGTGTTCCGAGGAAAGCGAGGAACTGCGGAGGCTATTGAGGAACCGTAGGAGCTTGGTGCGGACGATGGTGAGTATCAAGAACCAGATTCATGGGCTACTGTTGGGGATGGGGGTGGAGAGTGCACGGCAGAGTCTGCAGAGTAAAAAAAGCCGCCGGAAGCTCCTCAGCGTTCTCGAAGAACAAGGACTTGCCGGCGGGGCGGTAGAACCGCTGGTAGAAATCATAGACCGGCTGGAGGAGGAAGTCAAGAAGTTGGAACGGCTGATCGAAGAGCGGACAAAGGCAGATCGGACGGTGCAGCTGTTGAGGACGATTCCGGGTACGGGACTGATCACGGCGGCGACGGTACGGGCGTTTGTGGACGATAGGGGACGGTTTAGAGGATACAAGCAGTTGTGTTCGTATGCGGGTCTGGTGCCGTGGGTGCAGAACTCTCACCAGCGGGAACGGTATGGGAGGATCACGAAACGGGGTCCGGAGGAGCTACGGACGGCATTGGTGCAGATGGTGTTGGGGATGGTGAGAAACCAGAAACGGACGCTGGGCTACCGACTCATGCAACGGTATCGGGCGATGAAGAAGGTGAAAGGATCGGGGAAGAGTATTGTGGCTACGGCGAGGAAACTGGCGAAGGTGATTTATTACATGTTGAAGAGAAATGAGCCCTTTGATCCCGGTCACATGAGGGATCCTGAGTTAAGGAAAGCCGCAGTAGAACTGGATGTGGCTACTATATTGGTTGCGTAAACCCGATGTTATCGGGGATTTAATCTATGAGTCTGTACAAGCTTGAGGTTGACTTTTTATAGGAGGAGACCGGAATGCGCTACTCCGTCGACCTTCCCGTGGAAGGTCATTGGGATCTCATCGTCGCGGGCGCCGGGCCGGCCGGCTGCGCCGCGGCGCTGGCCGCGGGACGGAGGGGACGCCGCGTCCTGCTACTGGAAGCGGGAACCCGCCCCGGCGGCATGGGCACCGCCGGGTTCGTCAGCTCCTTCGCCCCCATGTCGGACGGCGAACGCTGCGTCGCGGGCGGCATCGCCCGGGAGCTCGTGGAAACCCTATACGAACGCGGGGCGCTCGGTCCGCAGGTGACCGAGGATTATTGGCTCCGGGCGGAGCAGCGGTGGATCCCGTTCCGCCCCGAGGAGCTGGCCCTGCTCTACGACGAACTCCTCTCCGCCGCCGGAGTGGAGGTGCGGTACGGCTGCCGCGTGGTCGACGCCCTGAAGAAGGACGGCCCGGACAGCCCGCTCGGCGCCGTGGTGGCGGCGGACGTGGAAGGCCTTCGTGCCCTTTCCGCCGAAGCCTTCATCGACGCCACGGGAGACGCTGCCCTCTGCGCCGCCGCGGGCTTCCCCGTGCGCCGGGCCGGCCGGGACACCGGGCGCATCATGCCCCCCACCCTCTGCGCCCTCTTTTCCGGCATACGCTGGGAGGGTATGCCGATGAGCCCGAGCGGCAATTGCCCCGCCCGTCAGCAGGAGATGCTCGAGCGCGCCCTGGAGGAGGGACGGTTCAGCCGCCGGGACCGGCAGCTGCCCGGGCTCTACCGCATAGGGCCCGGCCTGGGGATGATGAACGCCGGGCACCTGTTCAACACCGACGCGGTGGACGAGCGGTCGCTGAGCGGCGCCTACGCCGCCGGCCGCGCCCAGGTCAGGGAGTACCTCGCGTTCTACCGGGAATGCGTCGAAGGTTGCGAGGACATGCAGCTCGTCGCGACCGCTCCCCTGCTGGGCATCCGGGAAAGCCGCCGCATCGTCGGCTTGACGGAACTCGGCTACGACGACTACCGACGCCGGGCCCGCTTCGACGACGGCATCGGCCTCTGCTCCGGATCGGTGGACATCCACGTCTACGACGACAGCCCGGAGGAATACGAACGCTACTACCGCGAGTTCAATGAACGGGACCGCATGGGCATGGGTGAGAGCTTGGGCATACCCTACGGCGCGCTAGTGCCGCGGGGGGCGCGGAACGTCTGGGCGGCCGGCCGCTGCGTGTCCGCGGACGTGAAGGTCCAGGGCGCCCTGCGCATCCAACCCGCGGCCGCTGTCATGGGCGAGGCAGCGGGAACAGCGGTCGACCTGGCGTTGGAATCGGGCGCCGCCGCCGGCGGCGTGGACACCGCCGAACTGCGCAGGCGCCTCGACGCCGCGGGGGCGGTGCTGGACTGAGGCGCCGTGGCCGCCGGCCGGGGCCGGCTAGCGGAGCAGGCGCGGGAGCAGCTCAGGCAGCGAATCTACGAGGCGTTCCGTGAGGAACTCGGCTCCCGCAGCCTGTATCGATCCATGCCGCAGGCCGAAGACCGGGTACCCGGCGAGCCGTACGGAAAGAGCGCCTGCGGCCGAATCTTCTATGCCGACGACGCGCGGACGTTCGTCCTGCCGCGTCCCGAAGGCGATCGTGCCCATCTCGGCGTACAGCCACGGGTGCGGCTTCGGAAACAGTTCGCCCAAAGTGCCGGGAAATCCTGGCGCGATCGTCGCGCCGGCCGTGACGATGCCGTCGTAGAAATCCGCCGGATCGCCCAACCCGATCGTTTTGAATACCGAGCAGATTTCCGGCCAGGCCTTCTCGTAGAGGCCCGACGTGACGAGTCCGATCTTTATTCCTGCGGCCTTCAATTCGGTCAGGAAGCCCTTGCGCCCTTCCGCAGGCTCGAACCAGCGCGCAGCGTGCTCGGAATCTATCGCGGAAAGGTTGCGCCGCACGTGGGCGGTGTAGCGGGCCCGCGCCCCTTCCAGGCTTCCTTCGGGACAGTATTTGGCCAAGCTGTAGGAGAGGTGATCGGAAACCGAATGCCCCACGACGTGGGGGATATCGTCGGGAGAATAGGAGAAGGACGAGTCGCCCCGGAGGTCGGCTACGGCGAGCTCCAGCATGGAGACCCAGAAGCCTTCGCTGTTCAGCGTCGTGCCGTCCAGATCCATCATCACCGCCTTGGCGGGGCCCCGAAACGCAACGGGGCGCAGCGGATACAGGGCGTGGTGGCCCAGGCTGGAGCGGACATACACGAGCGTCTTGTCGGCGTAATGGATGAAATCCGCCGAACCGTCGGCCAGGCGCGTTATCTTCGTCACGCCGTCGCGCCCGACGTAGAAGGAATAGTCGAAGCTGGCGGAAACCTGAAGCAGGTTCGCATCGATGATCATGCACGGATGCTACAATCGGCCAAGCCGTCGTTCCAGATGTGTTTTTCGTCAACAGGACGCGCCCGGTTCCGTTGAGGAAAATACCGCCTGACGGGCCATCCGGCGGCGGTATATAATTCGGCATGCGCAACGCACTTTCATTCAAGCTGCGGGAACCGCAGATCGTAGCCTGCTGCAACGCCGGGATGCACGGATGGTACCGGAAGCGCGGCCCGTTCGACGTCTCCCCCTTTTCGGACGCGGCCTGGCAATCGCCGGGAGCTCCCGTCGTCTTCGGCAAGGATTGGTTCATCGGCTTCTTGAATGAAACGGGCGGCCGCTTCGGTTGGGACGGCCGAACTACGCTGACCGTGGACATGCCGGAAGGGCAGGAGCTCTTCATGAGGACCGGCGTCGATCCGTACTCGGCTTGGGACGAGTACAACGCGCGGCTCGCCGAAGCCCGGGGAGCGGCCGCGGCGCCGACAGCCGGCTTTCCCCGCATTACCTATACGACGCACGTGGAGCAGCACTGGTACGCGGGCATGGAAAACCGCCACCCGCAGGACGTGATGAGCGAACGCTTCGTCCTGGACCAAACCGAACGCATCAAGAAGCTCGGCTTGCCTCCGGGCGCCCTGATCATCGAGAACGGCTGGTTCTCGACGAGGCGCCCCGGGACCTACGGAGACTGGAGATTCGACGAAGACAAATTTCCCGATCCGAAGGGTCTGGCCGCCCACCTTAAATCGCTGGGATACCTCCCCGGCATTTGGATCGCGCCCGCCCTCGTCTCCACCCACTCCGAATACTGCAAATCCGGCGGCGCGACCGACGGCCGATGGCTCTTCCACTCCGAAAAATACCCGAGCGAGGAATGCCGAACGGCCGTCCTCGACCGCAGGCTGGAAAGCGCCCTTGCCGAAACCATCCGCTATCTCGCGGATCTCGGCTTCGGCATCCTCTACCTCGACCTGCTTTACCTGGAGCGCGGACGCATGATGGAGCTCCAGCGGCGCATCGCGGAGATCGCGACGAGGACCGCCCCGGAGCTCTGGGTCATCGGCCACCTGAGCGATCCGTACCGGGCGGCGCCGCGGTACGCGCATCGAGTCTACGACGTGCACATATTGCCCGGATCCGATTGGGTCGAGGAGACCCGGATGCGCTGGCTCGTCAACCGCTATTCGTCTCCGCTCGCGCCGACCCTCTGGGGGTCCATCGGCGGATCCAATCCCTTCATGCTTGAGGAAGAATTCATGGATCACTGGCGGCTCTACCAGGACGACCGCAAGGCGCCGTTCATCGGCTTGCTGCCGGATCGTTTCGCGCCCAGGACCATCGCCCGGTTTCGCCGCCAATTGGACGAACTACTGTCCTGACGCGTCTCCGGCGCGCCGCTGCTTCAACAACCAATTGAGGCTGTCTAATAACCCAACTATTTTAAACCGACTCCCTGCTCCAAAATCTTTTTCCCAAAAGGGAATCGGATTTTATGGCCGAAGCCACAGATCCTTCGACTTTCAAGGACTGGCCAGACGGTCATACTCGGTAGCTTTCCATCATCCCAGGGCTCGCGGTCTCAGGATATCCCCCGCATACGGGTGTTCAACATGCCATCGCCCACCACTGAGTGCCTCCGTCCATCGCCAGCAACTCGCGGGCCTTATACCGGGCGATCTTTCCGATGTTCCTCGTCATCCTTACTAGCAGAAATTCCAGTGCCGCCTTTGCAAGGCCGCGTAGGTAGTGCTGTCGCCACCCCA
>Ga0209018_1002281_pt1 | contig 13764 bp, 13 predicted proteins | sample YNPBryBLVA2012_FD_185814 | JGI IMG/M metagenome (GOLD analysis project Ga0209018, IMG submission 185814) | Anoxygenic and chlorotrophic microbial mat microbial communities from Yellowstone National Park, USA - YNP Bryant BLVA 2012 (SPAdes)... ...
CTATGTGCAGGGCTTCAGCGCCGGGGACTCAAGTCCCCGGCTACGGATGTAAAGTCCACTGAAGTGGACTGACGGCCTCGGTCTCGACCCGCGCTTCAGTCCGCTTCAGCGGACTTTGCGGGTTTAGCCAGGGGTTTGAACCCCTGGCGACCGGGGCAGACACGGTCGGTTTTGAAACCTGCACATTGGGTCAGCGATGAGCGATTCGCCGACCAGTGTAGCGGCGAAAGACATTTCACGCATCGGCGTCAGGAGGGCGGGTCACGGTGCAGCGGCAGCAGGATCAGGACGAAGCCGGGAATCACCAGCAGCGCCCCGCCGCAGATCGTGATGATCCCTGATGCGCGCAGAGCGATGTCCCCCGGCAGCGACAGGCTGCCCAGCGTGTCGAGCACGGTCGAGAGCAGCGATAGCGCCATCCAGACGATGATCAGCGTGATGCCGATCACGCGGCGGCGCGGCAGGCGGTAGCGCACGTAAAGCTGCACCAGCACGGCGATCAGCGCGCTGCCCAGCAGCACGGTGTAGGAAAGCGGCATCATCCAGAACACCCAGGCGTGGCTTGCGCCCAGCGCCCAGTGCAGAAAGAACAGCAGCGCCGACAGCGCCGTCCCGATCAGCAGCACCGCCATGCTGAGCAGGTGTCCGCGTATTTGGCGATCCATGCCCGTCCCTGCCGCGCGCGGACCGGCTACCGCTGGGAAGCCGAAACCAGCAAGGACAGCAGTAGTCGGGAAAATTGAAGGGCCGTTGAGAGGTATTCTACGCCCGCGTGAGCCTGATGCAAGCAACCGGACGGCGCTACTCCGCGACGGTGAGCGTGATCGGGTCCGAGTCGCCGCCGCTCCATGTGGCCGAGCCGGGATAGCCGTAGTGCACTTCGCCCGTCGCCCTGATCCACACCTGCACCGCGCCCGGCACGCGCCCACGCAGCACGAACACAGCCTCGTTCAGGTCGGCCTGCGCCGCGATTACCTCGAAGACGGCGCTGCTGCCCGTTACGCCACTGACCTGTCCCAGGTAGGTCAGTGGCAAGGCCAGAGAGTCGCCCGGCGTTGCGCCTTCGTCCTGGATGTAAAGCTGGAAGTACGGCATCCCAATGTCTACCTGCATCCCGATCACCGTCACCGTCTCGCCGACGCGGATCACCGACGCGCTTGACCTAGCGTGTCCGTTCGCGGCAGACATCGCTACCCTTCCTGAATGACACGCGGCTCATGCTCCGGTAGTATGATAGGCGAAGAGCCTCAAAAAAGGAAAAGCTGCCATGCCTTCTCAACTTCCCTTTGACCCGCCCGAACCCAAAACCATCATCGAGCCGTTCCGTACGCGCTCCGTCGAGCCGATCTGCTTCTCCACGCCGGCGCAGCGCGCCGACTGGCTGGCCCAGGCCGGTTATAACCCCTTTCAACTGCGCGCCGATCAGGTGACGATTGACCTGCTGACCGACAGCGGCACCGGCGCGATGTCGTCCCGCCAGTGGGCGGGCATGATCGCCAGCGACGAGTCCTATGCCGGGGCCACGTCGTATTACAAACTCGAAGCGGCGGTCAAAGATATTTTCGGCTTCAAGCACCTCATCCCCACCCATCAGGGCCGCGCCGCCGAGCGCATCCTGTTCAGCGTGGGCGTGCGGCCCGGCGACGTGATCCCCAGCAACACCCACTTCGACACCACGCGCGCCAACATCGAATTCGGCAAAGCCGAGGCGCGCGACCTGGTGATCGCCGAAGGCCACCAGCCGCAGGTCCTGCATCCCTTTAAAGGCAACATGGACCTGGACGCCCTGGAAGCCACGATTAAGGAAGTCGGGCGGGAGCACATCCCCTTCGTGATGATCACCGTCACCAACAACTCCGGCGGCGGGCAGCCGGTGAGCATGGCGAACATCCGCGCCGTCAGCCAGATCGCCCACGCGCACGGCATCCCCTTCATCATCGACGCCTGCCGCTTTGCCGAGAACTCGTGGTTCATCAAGACGCGCGAGGAGGGCTACGCGGACAAACGCTGCATCGACATCGCGCGCGAGATGTTCTCCTACGCCGACGGCTGCACGATGAGCGCCAAGAAAGACGGCATGGCGAACATCGGCGGCTTTTTGTGTCTCAACGACGACGACCTGGCGCTGCGCTGCCGCAACCTGCTCATTCTCACGGAAGGATTCCCCACTTACGGCGGCATGGCAGGCTACGACATGGAAGCGATTGCGGTCGGGCTGTACGAGGCGCTGGACGAGCACTACCTGCGCTACCGCATCCGCACGATCACCTATCTCTCGGAAAAACTGGCGGCGGCGGGCGTGCCGATGGTGCAGCCGCCGGGCGGTCACGCCGTCTACATCGACGGGCGGGCCATGCTGGCGCACATCCCCGACGCGCAGTACCCGGCCTGGTCGCTGGCGAACGCGCTGTACCTGGCTGGGGGCATCCGCACGGTGGAGATCGGCACGGTGATGTTCGGGCGCAAGCCGGACGGCTCCGAGCGCCCAGCGGCGATGGACCTGGTGCGGATGGCCTTTCCGCGCCGGGTGTATATGCAGAGCCACGTCGATTACCTGGCGGAAGTGATCCTGAATGTGCACGCACAGCGGGAGCGTGTGCCGGGCCACCGCATCGTGTGGGAGCCGCCCTTTTTGCGCCACTTCACCGCGCGCCTGGAGCCGGTGAGGTAGCGGGAAGCGGCGGCAGGCGTCAAAGCGTCTATGCAGCCAGCGCGAACAACTGACCGGCAACAACCTGTAGGGGCGCAACATGTTGCGCCCCATCCGTTGCCCCTACCATCCCCTGTTAAGGGTAGGTTTTGAACGCAACGGCTGAGCACACCCCTCGCCGAGGACTCAAGCCCCTGGCTACGGAGGACAAGCCTGTTGAAGTGGGCTGAAGCCCCTCTGCCGGGCCAGTCCCCGGTCAATAGCGCCGGGATAAGCTGCCCCGGTCCACTTCAGTGGACCTTGCGTTCGTAGCCCGGCATTTCAATGCCGGGCTGACAGCGCCATCCCACCTCGCGTAAAAACGCCCACATTTTGGCCACAAAACGGCCAATTATTTCGCCCATGCTACAGAACATTTGTGCTACCCTGAGGCTGTCGGATGGTCAGCAGGAGGAAGGCGCACATGGATGATCGGATCGCCGTCAAGGCGCTGGGCGCGGACCGCGTCGGCGGCTATCTCGTGGTGTGGGGCGGGCCGGATCAGACCGACCTGCACGGCGAGTACTTCACGCCGCAGACCGATCTGGCCCTGGACTGGTTCGAGCGCCGCCCGGTCCTCTACCATCACGGACTGGACGGCGCGCTCAAGGCCGCGCTGATCGGGGTGATCGACAAACTCGTCCCCGACGCAACCGGCCTGTGGGCCGAGGCGCAGCTCGACCTGCGGCGGCGCTACGTGCGCGCCGTGCGCGACCTGGTCGAGCGGGGCGCGCTGGCCTGGAGTTCCGGCAGTTTGCCGCACCTGGTCGAGGTCGCTCCCGATGGGCAGATCAAACGCTGGCCCATCGTCGAGGGGAGCCTGACCCCGACTCCCGCCGAGCCGCGCCGTACCACCGTCCAGGCGATCAAGAGCGCATACGAGGCGCTGGGGCTGGACATGGAAAAGCTGCGGGCGGCGAGCGGCGAGCCTGTACACACACACTCTGAAGGAGCACACACGATGGACCGTGAAAACATCCGCGAAGACGTGACGCCCGCCGCGTCCGGCCCGGTCAAGCGGCTGCCGGTGGGCGATCCCGCCGAGGCGATCAAGGCAGGCCTGCCGCGCATCGTCGTCGGCAGCCCTTACGACGCTCTGAGCGCCCTGGACCTGGCGCACGGCTACGTCGTGCTGCGCGCGGCGAAGGGTTTCCGGGGCGTCAGCGAGCCGTTCGCCAACGCCCTGGCCCACAAGGTCAGCCGCGCCGGGCTGAGCGCGCTCAAGGCCGACGAGTTGAGCTACAGCACCCAGGTCGGCTTTGGCGACGAGTGGGTGCCGGACCTGTGGAGCGCCGAGTTGTGGCGGCAGGCCCGGCTGGAGAACGTCATCCTGCCGCTGTTCCGCGCCGTCGAGATGCCCTCGAACCCCTACGAACTGCCCATCGAAGGGGCCGACCCGATGGTCTACTTCGTGCCGGAGACGGCAGACGAATCCGACCTGACCCTGGCGGGCAGCGGCAGCGCCATCCCGGACAGCAAGATCGGGTCCGGCAAGGTGACGCTGGCGGCCAGGAAGCTGGCGCTGCGTGTGGGCTTCAGCGCGGAACTGGCCGAGGACTCGCTGGTGCCGGTGCTGGCGATGTACCGCGAGCAGGCCATGCGCGCCCTGGCCGACGCCATCGACTCGGCCATCCTCAACGGCGACACCGAGACGGGCAGCACGGGCAATATCAACAGCGATAACCAGGCCCCGCCCTCCGGCGCGACCTACCTGGCCTTCGACGGGCTGCGCAAGCTGCCGCTGGTGACGACGACCGCCAACGCGGTGGATGCCTCCACCACTTTCGACCTGACCGACTTGCGCAACGCGCGCTTCAGCATGGCGCACAAGTACAGCGTGAATCCCCGCAACCTGGCCTGGATTTGCGACGGCGGGACCTACGCCAAGCTGTTGGCGCTGGAACAGTTCCTGACGATGGACAAGGCCGGGCCGCAGGCCACCGCCCTGACCGGGCAGATCGGCGCGGTGGACGGCATCCCGGTGCTGGTGAGCGCCGCCATGCCGCTGACCGACGCCGATGGCAAGATCACCATCGCCGGGACGAACAACAAGGGGCAGGCCGTGTGCGTCTACCGCCCCGGCTGGATCGTCGGCTACCGGCGGCGCATCGCCGCGTCGGTGGACTACCTGCCGTACTACGACGCCTACCAGATGACCGCGACGGTCCGACTGGCGCTGGCGCGGCTGGATTCGGACGTGTCGGCGGCGGTGTACAACATCAGCGTGTAGCGGCGAGCGACGGGCGAGGCTGTCTTTCCAAAGGATGTATAGGGGCACGTCATGGCGTGCCCCTGGTGGGAAATGCATGAGGTTCACCGATGATCACTTATGCGACACTCACGCAACTGCGCGAACGGCTGGGCATCCCCGCCGCCGACACGTCCGATGACGGGCGGCTGCTGGCGGCGCTGCGCCAGGCCACCGCGCAGATCGAACGCTACACCGCGCGGCGCTTTGCGCCCACCGTGCAAACGCGCCGCTACGACTACCTGACGCCCTACCGTCTGAACCTGGACATCGACCTGCTGCAACTGATCGCGCTGGTCAACGGCGATGGCAGCAGCATCGACGTAGACGACGCGATCCTGCTGCCGACCGGCGACGGTCCCAAACACGCCATCGCGCTCGATGTGATGGGCGGCGTCACGTTCAACTTCGAGTCGATGCGCGAGCAGGCCATCCAGGTGACGGGCGTATGGGGCTGGCACGATGCCTGGTCTGAGGCGTGGCGGAACAGCGCCGACACAGTGCAGAACGCACCGCTGAGCGACAGCGCGGCCTCGATCACCGTCAGCGACGCCGACGGGGCCGACGCGGCGGGGCTGTCGCCGCGCTTCCAGGTGGGGCAGCTCTTGAAGATCGAGGACGAATACCTGCACGTGATCGCCGTCAACCCGACGACCAACGCCGTGAGCGTGATCCGGGGCGTGCGGGGCACAACCGCGACCAGCCACGCACAGGGGACGACCATCCACGTCTACGCGCCGCCGCAGGACGTACAGGCGCTCTGCCTGCGCTGGGCGACATGGCTGTACCAGCAGGTCGATGCGGCTATCGGGGCCGGGGCGGACTGGCTCTATCCCCCCGATCTGCCGCCCGACGTGCGCACGCTGGCCGCGCCGTTCCGTCGCGTGCGTGTGGCCTAGCAGGGACGGGTTTCGACCCTGCCTCTACAACGAGACGTTCGAGATGCGGAGGCTTCTTACATGCCGAACGCACGCTATACCCTTCAGATCGACTGGGACGACGACGGCGACTTCGATCAGCCGGAGGAAGACCTAGGCCGTGCCGTGATCGCCGCGCGCTGGGCGTTGGGCCTGGACGATCCCAACGCGGCAGTGGCCGCACCAGCGTGGGCGGAGGTGACTTTGCGCGATGGGGAGCGCCGCTACGCGCCGGAGAATGCCGCCGGGCCGCTCTACGGCCTGCTCACGCCGCAGCGTAAGGCGCGCCTCACGGCCACGTTCGGCGGCGCGACGCAAACCCTGTTCACCGGCTGGACCGAGTCGTTTGCCCCGCGCCCGGATGGGACTACTGTGCTTCGTCTTGGCGGCGTGGAGGCGCTGCTCCGGCGAACGGAGGTCTTTTTGCCGCCGGAGACGGATCAGGCCGCCGACGCCGTGATCGACGCGGCGCTGCGCCAGGTGGCTTACCCGCCCGCGCTGTCCGGCTACTGGGTGCTGGGGCAGGCGCGTCTGGGCGTGAGCACGCGCCTGGCCGATGTGAGCTTTTACCGTGACCTGGAAACAGGCGTGAGTCACTTTCCTTATGTGGGTGACAACTGGCCCGACGGCGTGAGCGCGTGGACGGCCATCCGCGCCGTGACCGAGACCGAGCGTGGGCTGTGCTTTGTGGACCGCGCGGGACGGTTGATCTTCTGGAACCGCCACCATCTGTTCAAGGCCGTGACCGTCGCGGCGACTTTCGACGAGCGCAGCGCGGCCTTCGCGGTGATCGCGGACGGGGCGGACATGGTCAATCACGCCGTCGTCACCTGCCACCCGCGCGAGGTGGGCGCTGCGCCGGAGCCGTTGTGGACGCTGCAAACGCCGCTGGAACTGCCGCCGGGGCAGGCGCGCACCGTGCGTGCCCGCTTTGCCGACGAGTCCGGTGCGCAGATCGGCGGGCTGAACGTCATCACGCCCGTCGCGGGGACGGACTTCCATGCCAACGCTGCACCGGACGGGAGCGGGCAGGACTTCACGAGTGCGGTCACGGCAAGTCTGGTCGCTGCCGCCAGCAGCGCAGCGGTGACGTTCACCAGCGGCGCGGCGCGGACCGTCTACCTCCTGGCCGGGGCGCAGGTGCGCGGGATCAGGCTGGCGGACCGGGGCGCGCTGGACGTGGAAGCCGAAGATGGCCTGAGCGTTGCCGATTACGGGCGGCGCACGCTGAGCCTGAACCTGCCGCTGCTCGCCGACCCGGAGGAAGCCGACCGGCTGGCGCGCTTCATGGTGCTGTTGGGCCGCGCGCCGCGCGGACAGGTGGCGCGCATCACGGTGGGCGGCACGGACCGCCTGGCGGACATCCTCGGTCTGACCGTTGGCAGCCGGATCGCGCTCACCGACGCGCGCAGCGGCCATGACCGTGATTACCACATCGTTGGGGAGCAGCACCGCCTGGAGCGCGGCGGCGTGGTCCACGAGGTCACGTGGGTGCTGCGCCCGGCCTCGCCCATCGCCTTCTGGCGATTGGGAATCGCAGGCGCGGGGGAACTGGGCGAAACCACATGCATTGCATATTAGATAGGGACATGTCCCTACCGTCGGTCTATACATTAGGGAGGAACACATGCCCACCTGGACGGCAATGAACAACCTGAGCACGGGCGACCTGGTGACAGAAGCGGACATGGACGCCCTGCGCGGCAACATCGAGTACCTGCTCGACCCCAACAAGCAGCGCACTTTGCGCAACAACGGCAGCGCATACAGCACCACCAGCACAGCTTTCGTGGACGTGGACGCGACCAACCTGGCCACGACGATCACCACGCACGGCGGGCCGGTGCTGGTCATGGTCAGCGCCATCGGCTACGTCGGCAACACGGGGGCCTACCTGGCGCTCGACGTGGCGGTGGACGGCACGCGGCTGGCTGCGGCGCACACGGGCGGGGTGATCAGCCCGAAGTTCGACGTGGCGCTCAGCGAGAAGACGCTGGCCTTCACGGTCCTGGCGACGGGGCTGGCGGCGGGGACGCACACCTTCAAGCTGCAATGGCGGGTCAGCGTGGGGACGGGCTACCTCCAGAGCGACAGCGGCTGCCCGGTGCACTTGGGCGTGATCGAACTGTGAGACAGCCGCGAGAGGTAAGTGATCGGCACAGACGGAAAAAGGAGACACCCATGATCGACCTGGACATCGCAAAGGCGGCGGTCAACCCGGACCGGCTGCACGCCGACCTCAAGGCGGCGCTGGGCGAGGTCTGCTTCGGCCTGAGCTTCGCGCGCGGCAACGTGGTGGTTCATCTGGACGACCGGGCCACGCCGGATCAGCAGGCCCAGGCGCGCCAGATCGTGGTGATGCACGATCCGGCCAGCCTGACCCCGGCGCAGCAGGCGGCGCGTGACCGCGACGCGCTGCCATTCTTCAAGCTGCCGCCGGACGACCTGGCGGCGCACGCTGCAACGCTGGACGCGGCAACCTTCCAGCGGGAGACGGCGCGCGCCTTCGCCCTGCTGCGTGATCTGGTGCAGGGGAAATAAACCTCCCCGCCGCGCAGGCGGGGAGGAGACCGACGGGTGGGTAGGAGCACGTCCGGGCGTGCCCCTTTGGGATGCAGGTTACGCTGCCGCTGCGAAGGGCGCGAGCAGCACGGGCGGTTACTGGTTGCGGATCACCTCCCGCAGGGCATCCGCGACCTGGACCATCTGCTCCTCGGTCAGTTCAGCGTAGATCGGCAGGCTGATGATCGAGGCGGTGATCTCTTCGGCGCAGGGGAAGGCCCCGCGCTGGTAGCCCAGGTAAGCGAAGGCGGGTTGCAAGTGCAGCGGAACCGGGTAGTGGATGCCCGCGCCGACGCCGCGCGCCTGGAGTTCCTTGAGCACGGCGTCCCGGTTGCCGGGCACGCGGATGCAGTAGATGTGATACACATGGCGGAAGCCCGGCCCCTCGACCGGCGTCACCACGCCGGGGATGTCGCGCAGCAGTTCGTTGTAGCGCGCTGCCGCCCGGCGACGCGCCTCGGTCCAGTCTTCCAGATGTGGCAGCTTGACGCCCAGCACGGCGGCTTGCAGGCCGTCCAGCCGGTCGCAGTAGCCCACGATGTCGTGCTGGTACTTGACCACGCTGCCGTGATCGCGCAGCTTGAGGATGTGGTCGGCCAGGGCGTCGTCGTTGGTGCAGATCGCGCCGCCGTCGCCGTAGGCGCCCAGGTTCTTGCCGGGGTAGAAGCTGAAGCAGGCGATGCGCCCCCACGCGCCGGCGCGCTTGCCGTTGAGTTCGGCGGCGTGCGCCTGGGCCGAGTCCTCGATCACGAGCAGGTTATGGCGGTTGGCAATCGCCATGATGTCGTCCATCGGGGCGATCTGGCCGTAGAGGTGCACGGGGATAATGGCTTTGGTGGCAGGCGTAATGGCGGCTTCGATCTTGGTGGGATCGATGTTATAGGTCACGGGATCGACATCAACGAAGACGGGCTTCGCGCCGACGTAGACAATCGGCTCGGCGCTGGCGATGAAGGTGTGCGCCGGGACGATCACCTCGTCGCCGGGGCCGATGCCCAGCGCCTTGAGCGCCAGGAAGATCGCACTGGTCCCGGTCGAGCAGCCGACGCACCGCTTGGCGCCCTGGAAGGCGGCAAACGCCGTCTCGAAGTTGGTCAGGGCCTTGCCGCCGATAAAGGCGGTGTTTTCCAGGATATTCGCAATGGCCGCGTCCATTTCGGGCTTGATGCTGTGGTACTGCGCTTTCAGGTCAACGAGCGGGATGTTCGCCATGAGGCACTAACTCCATTTGGAATAGAAAAAGAAATACACGAACCTGCGTACAGGTCAGGATGTGGGCCGGGATGATGGGTAGGGGGCACAGGCGACTGTGCCCCATTACAAACAACTAAACATACTATAACGGGCTGGCCTTACAGCCCCCTTACAGCCCATCAGGGATTCCTTACCTGCACCATACGGCCTTTGACGTTGAGATTGCCGCTGGCATCGCCCAGCAAATCCCAGTCGCCGCCCTGAGTCAGCGTTACCCAGAAGTCGCCGCGCACCTTGAGGCCGGGCAGATTGTTCTTGTCCGCCAGGCGGTACAGGCGGTCGCGGCGGATCTGCGCCAGCGCGGCGATGAGCTTCTTTTCGGTCGCCAGGTCCGGCACGGGGGATTTGGGCGGCTTGATGCCGACGGCCTCTTCGGCCAGGCCGAGCATGTCGTGGCGCGCGCCGTGATTGATCGCCATGTCGAAGATGAGCGCCTGGCCCAGTGCCGTCTGGATGTTGCGCGGCTTGATGGACAGGCTTTGCACGTCGTCCCAATATTTCGCGGTGGCGACCGCATCCTGGGCGTCCTTCATAGCCTGCTCACCCGCCGCCTGGATCAGCAGTTCCTTGAAGCGCACGTCGCCGCGCAGAGATTCTTCCCGCGCCCGGACGCGCGGCAGATAGCCGCGCAGGTCGGCGGCAATGGGCGTGTTGGAGGTGGCCAGATAGCGTTCCAGCACGCTGAACAGGCTGCCGGAGGCCAGGGTGAACTGGAAGCGCCCGTAGCTGACGATGCCCTTGTCGTAGTTCTGGTAGGTGGCGTAGCCGCCGCCCTCGAATGTGGCGGTGATGGCGAACGCGGCCTTGCGGATGCGGTCCGGCCCCGCCGGGACGACCTGGGTCTTCTGCCGCTCCAGCTTGAAGGCGACGGTCGGGGCGGCGAGCGTGCCGTAGCCGAAGGCGCTCCAATCGCCCGCTTCCAGGGTCAGCAGGTCGTCGCGCGCCCAGCCTTCTTTGCCGTCGGCAAAGCGCAGCTTGAACCACTGGTAGAGCTTATTGTTCTGGCTGGCCGTCTGGCCTTTGTCGTCCGGCTGCACGTCCAGCACGGTGAGGCCGGTCACGCCGACGGCGGCCTTGAACAGCCGCTGGTAGCCCGTGTTCGGCCCGGAGCGGATGTTGATTTCGGGGGAACCTGCCAGGCCGGAAATCGTCACGCCTGCCATTTTTTCGACCTCCTCAGTCGGGATCATGCACTATCGTCATGATACACCACCTCAGGAGATCACGCGCACTCCCCGACGCACTGAATCTTGAGGAAGTTGGTCGGCCCGTGCCGTTCCAGCGGGTGGCCACCCGTGATCACGATCAGGTCGCCGGGCTGCGCGTAACCGTGCGCCAGCAGGGCGCGTTCCACTTCTTGCTGGAATTCACGCAGGTGCAGCACGTAATCGAGCCGCTGCGGGATGACGCCCCACAGCAGCGCCAGCCGCCGGTAGACGCGCTCGAACGGCGTGAAGGCCAGGATCGGCACGCCGGGCCGATAGCTGGCGACCAGCCGTGCCGTGCTGCCGGATTGGGTAAAGACACATACCGCCTTGACCGGCAGCGTCTGGACGATGGCGCTCACCGCCGCCGCGATGGAAAAGGCCGTTGAGTGTTCTTCCGGCAGCGCCCAGGGCAGCGCCCCGGCCACGTCGCTGCTGCGGCCCCGTCCTTCGACCGCCTCGGCGATGCGGGCCATCATCCGCACGGTCTCAACCGGGTATTCCCCGATGGACGTTTCGCCGCTGAGCATCACCGCGTCGCTGCCGTCGAGGATGGCGTTTGCCACGTCGCTGACCTCGGCACGGGTGGGGCGCGGGTTGTGGATCATCGATTCGAGCATCTGCGTGGCGGTGATGACCGGCACGGCGCAGCGGTTGGCCGCCGTGATGATCTGTTTTTGCGCCAGCGGCACCTGCTCCGGCGGCATCTCCACGCCCAGGTCGCCGCGCGCCACCATCACGCCGTCGGCGACGGCCAAGATGTCCGGCAGCACCTCCACCGCTTCGGGCCGCTCGATCTTGGCGATCACGGGCGTGTCTTTGCCGGCCTGCCGGATCAGGTCCTTCACTTGCTGCACGTCGGCGGCGCGGCGCACGAACGAGATCGCCACCATGTCCACGTCTTGTTCCAGGCCGAAGCGCAGGTCTTCGATGTCCTTGTCCGTCACGGCGGCGGCGCTCAGCCGGACGCCCGGCAGGTTGATGCCCTGGTGCTCGCGCAGCGAACCGCCGTGCACCACCTCGCACAGCACGTCGGTCGCGCTGGCAGATACGACGCGCAGTTCGATCAGGCCGTCGGAGAGCAGCACACGGTCGCCGGGATTGACCTCGGCGGGCAAAGGGGCATAGGTGGTGCTGACGCATTCCGCCGCGCCGGTCACGTCGCGGTTGGTGATGGTGAAGGGCTGCCCATCCCGCAGGTCCACCGCCTGCCCGTGCGCCAGCGCCCCGGTGCGAATCTTTGGCCCTTGCAGGTCTTGCAGCACGGTGATGGGCCGCCCGGCAGCGGCGGCAGCGGCGCGCACGGCGGCGATATTGGCGGCGTGGTCGGCATACACGCCGTGCGAAAAGTTCAGCCGCGCCACGTCCATCCCGGCGTCGATGAGTTGCGCCAGACATTCCGGGCGGCTGCTGGCCGGGCCGAGCGTGGCGACGATCTTGGTGCGGCGCATGGTGATTTCCTCCACTGAGTCCCCCGTAGCAGCCGGGATTGTAGCGTCGGCGCCGGGGCTACGCGAAGTTTTCCCGGCGTCCCGGTGACTTGCCTCAGGCGTACATGCGCCGGATGTTGGGGATCAGGTATTCGGCGAAGGCGCGTTCCTCGTCGTAGTCCGGTTCCCAGCCCCAATCCTGGCGGGCGCGCGCGTCGTCCTGGTCTAGCGGCCAGCTATCCACGATGCCCTGGCGCTTGACATCCGGGGCGAAGGTGATCTTGGCGTAGGGGAAGGCGTCCTGCACGCGCCGCCGGATTTCGCCTGCCGTCGGGTTGAAGCTGGTGACGTTGTAGACGTAGGTCGTCAGGCGCGAGAGCGGGGCGCGTTCCAGTTCGATCAGCGCCTTGATCGCGTCGGGCATTGCCATGAAGGGCATCACGGTGTCTTCGCGCACGAAGCAGGCGTAGGGCCTGTCCTGCGCGGCGTGGTGCAACATCTCCGGGCCGTAGTCGCTGGTGCCGCCGGTGGGCACGGTGAAGGCACTGATCAGCCCCGGAAAGCGGATGGCGCGGAAGTCCACGCCCGCCCCGCCCGGTTCGGCGGCAAGCTGGCGGTAGTGCCGGGCGTAGTAGCGGCCCAGGTGCTCGCCGTAGAGTTTGTTGCAGCCGTACATGGTGGTGGGCATGTTCCACTCGTGCTCTTTCACCGCCCCGACGCGCGTTTTCGTCGGCAGGTCCGGCAGGCCGTAGACGGCAATCGAACTGGGGAACATGAATTTGACCGGCCTGCCCTGCCAGCCGGATTGATCGAAGGCCAGTTTAAGCAGCCGCAGCGTGCCCTCGACGTTAACACGGTGGGCGGCCTCCGGCGTGAATTCGGCGCGGGTCGAGAGCAGCGCCGCCAGATGATAAACCAGCGGAATAGAGTACTCGGCGATCAGGCGGTCGATCAGCTTTTCGTCCAGGATGTCTCCCACGATCCCCGCCTGGCAGCGCGCGCGGACATGATCGGGCAGAGGCCGCACGTCCAGGCCCAGGATATTTTTGATTCCCTCGTCGGCCAGGCGTAGGATGAGCGCCTGGCCCATCTCCCCCGCTGCTCCTGTGACGAGCACTACTTCTTTGCGCATCGATGGCTCCTTTTGCAGCCGTCCGCAGACGCAATGTGCAGGGTTTTGAACGCCGGGGACTCAAGTCCCCGGCTACGGACGTAAAGTCCACTGAAGTGGACTGACAGCCGCTGTCTCGCCCTGCATTTCAGTCCGCTTGAGCGGACTTTGCAGACTTAGCCAGGGGTTTTGAACCCCCGGCGACCGGGGCAAAACGGTCGTTTTTAAAACTTGCCCATTGCGTCGGCAAACTGTATTCAACGGCGACAATGTCTGATGTAGTTTCATTTTAGCGGAAGATGGGGTGGCGGCGGCGGTGTCATTCGTCATCTGCTGGCCCGGCGTTTG
>Ga0209018_1002282_pt1 | contig 13762 bp, 10 predicted proteins | sample YNPBryBLVA2012_FD_185814 | JGI IMG/M metagenome (GOLD analysis project Ga0209018, IMG submission 185814) | Anoxygenic and chlorotrophic microbial mat microbial communities from Yellowstone National Park, USA - YNP Bryant BLVA 2012 (SPAdes)... ...
CCAGATCGGTGTGCGGGTACCCGATACCACTCGCAACCGAACTCCAGATCGGTGTGCGGGTACCCGATACCACTCGCGACCGAACTCCAGATCGGTGTGAGATGGGGTGCGCGCGCTGTGCGGGGGAGGGTGGATGCCGCAGGGAGGGCGAGATGGGGCGTTTCGGCGAGGCGAGACCCGGTGGAACAGGAGGATGAACGACCATGGCATGCAAGACGAGAACGGCGAGCAAGACCGCGGCGGTGAGCAAGACCAGGACGGAGAAGAAGGGAGCGACGAAGGGGACGACGGCGGATGAGCCCATGGTGACGGGGTCGCAAGCGGACTACGAGCGGTTCGAGGCTGCCGCGCGGGCCCTGCCGGCGAGCGACGTGCTACCGATGCGAGCGGACTTGCGGCTTGCGCTGCACAACGTGAAGGTGGGGGTAGCCTGGCTCGAGGCCGAGCGGGAGCGGGCCGAGCGGCTCGACGGCGTGAAGGTCCAGGAGTTGCTGGAGCTACCGCATCTGGTGCTGGCGACGATCTTCGCGGACACGCAGGTGCAGCGAGCCGAGGCGGCGGGAGACGTCCAGGCGCTGCTGCGCAGGGCAGTCGAGCTGCGGTCGCTGCTGTTGAAGGTGGCGTTGGGGCTCGTGGAGGCGCAGTTGCTGCCGCCGGGGCCGGTCGAGGCCATCCAGCAGGGCAGCGGTGCTCCCGACCTGGCGCGCGACTGCGTGGCGCTGGCGGCGTTGTTCACCAAGCATGCGTCGTCGCTCCGCGGCAAGCATCCGCTGAAGGCGTCGCAGGTCGAAGAAGCGTCGCGGGTCGGCACGGACTTGCTCAACGCGCTCAAGAGCGGGCGGGCGCGGCGGCAGCCCGCCGAGCCGGCGGCCGGCGTCGACATGCGCGACCGTCTGTGGACGCTCGTGGTCAAGCGTCACGAACTGCTGTGGAGGGTGGGGGCGTTCCTGTTCGGCCCTGCCGAAGTGGATGTGAAGGTGCCGGCGCTTCAGGCGAAGCGGGGCGTGGGTAGCAGAAAGAAGAAGGCGGCGTCGGGCGAGCCCGCGGCGCCTGAGGAGTGAGGGGGCGGGCGGCGCAGGGCGAGCCACCACCCGACGGAAGCAGCCGACCGGCAGGACCGGCAGTCAGGGTGATCGCAGCGCGCAACGACACGACGACGAGGCCCCAAGAGGTCGCGCGTTCCGGTGCCAACCCGAGCTGGAGGTAGGCTGGTCGGTCAGCCGTCCGACCGACACCTTGCTCATCATGCTCGCCCACAATTCGGCGAATCCGCACCTGGGCGCACCACGCCCACCCCGCCGTCACGCCCCCAATCGTCGACGCAGAGCCTCATATCCGTCGTTGAGTCTGCTGAACCGCGCGGTCGCGTCCGGGTCGCCTTGATGCCTGTCGGGGTGCTCTTCCCGTACCAGCCTTCGCCATGCTTCCTTGAGCGTGTTCGCGTCGAAGGGCCACGAAACCTCCGCGCAAGTGAGAAAGAACCGTTCGTTCTGCGTCAGGTGGCTCTGCACGGGCGAGTCAGCGCGCTCCCACCCGACATCCTCATGCAGACCGCCAAACGAACCCCCCCGTCTGGTGTTCCGACGTCGCTCGGTGCGTGAACCGCGCCTGGCATGCCTCGGCTCTTGTGCGGCTGCCCGCCGCCTGTCGTAGCCGTTGCGCCCCTCGTCCTCGTCGTCCTCGTCGTCCTCCTCGCCCCCCGCGTCGTCCCCCCTTGCCCCGCCGTCATCGTCCTCCTCGTCCGCGCCGAAATCGACGTCGACGCGTCGGCTGCGGTCGAGCACGACCCCGCTTTCGTCCGCGTATGCTTCGAGAACGTCCAGAAGCTCGTCCAGCGACCCGTGTGCGCCACCAAGCCTGATCCCTCGCGCCGTCAAGAGCTGGCTGTGTTGCAACAGCCAGGTGAGTTCCCACAAGGCGCAGGCCGCGTCGTCATCTTCATCGGCGACGAGTCGCCCAAGATGGTGTACTTCCACCGAGGCCAGCTCAGGATTCCCGTCCGTGCTCACCCGCTTCGCAAGACACTTCTCTCGCGAGCGGGCGTGTGCATCGGCATGACGGCTCCTGTCCACGCGTTCGAGAAGCCCCATGACCTGCTCCCATTCGGCATCGGCAACCTTGCAAAGCTCTGCAGCCGCGTCGGCTACACCCTTGAACGCATCTCCTGGAACGTCTTCCTCGTGGTGTAGCAGGGCGAGCCAGCACACGAACCAAGTCGGTTCTTGCAAGGCGATGGTCAAACTGACCTTGCGGACAGCGCTCATGCTTCCCTCCCGGCCGGCAGCAGGTTCGCTGCGAACAGCCTGTCGAAGTCCTGCTCGATACCGCGCTCATAGTTCAGCGCCCGCGTTTCGAGCCACAGGGCAAGCGCCGCGAGGTTCTGCACGGCCGTCTCCTGGCGATCGCTGACTTTCTGAACGATTCGCCCGTTTGCGAGTCGCAGCAGCAACCGCGCATGAAGCGGATCCTCACTCCACTCGACCCTGCAGTCGTTCATGGTCAGCCCCAGACGACCGAGGGCACTGCCAATGCGCGCACGCGCTTGCTCTGGACTCATGTTTCCCCGATAGTAGGAAACGTGGGTGCTGCCATAGCGCTCCGCTTCGCCGGCGTTCGCGGGCAGCGCCTTGAACCCCTCGGCGCGAAACGCTTCGTCGAGCTGCTCGATTCGCCGCTCGACGTTGCGTACGAGTGCCTGAAACCACAGCACCAGGCACGCGAAGTTCTGGTCCTTGGTCGGCTGTGAATCGCACGACCGCCGGATGGTCTGTCCCCCGACCGAGAACTCGATGGCCATGCCTGTTCGCGAACCTGCGAGAGGCCGGACCTTGACCGCGGCAGGCTCGATGCCGAGGCGTTCTGCCACGCTGGTCAGTTGGTTGATGAAGTCGGCACGAGAGCGGGTTCCCCTGTAGATCTTGGCCACCAGTGCCTCCAGGATACGGGCGAGTTGAGCACGCAAACCAGACCGCAGTTCGCTCCAGTTTAGTATGCGTTCCCAGTTGTGAACCCGTGGTCTGGGCGCCGTCCCCCGCATGGTGCAGCGAGCGCTCCGCACATGCGACGGCCGTGCAGGCCGCCGGGCGGTGGGTTGGCTCCCGCACAAGGCCATCCGACCCACCTGCTGCCCTCTGCGGAGTCCGCGGTCACCCTACCCATGCCCCGGCCAAGGTCAGACGAAGGACTCGAAAGCAGATCAAGCCTCCGGCGGACGCCGAGGTGCTCGTCGACGAATACGCTGCGCAACGCCATTTCGCCGATCCGGTCTCCAGCGCTCCGGACAAGCCGAACCTGACCAATGCGACGGACGCGTCCTGGCGACCCGCCACCCGAACAGGGCGCCCGCCACCCCCCACGCTCTCCTGCGAACCCGCACGGTGGACCCGTCCGCGGTGTGGCGCACGCCGTGGCCGTGCGTTACGGTCCGCGCGCGATGCTGTCTGTCGAACGTGCCCCGGCCCAAACCCTGTTGTGCCTGTTGTCGCTCGGCGCTTGCGCCCGGTCCAGCACCTCCGGTGCCCCCGCCGCCGCCGCGTCCTCCGATTCGGTCGAGGTCGCCCTGTCCGCCTCCACCGCCTCCGCTGTCTCGTCCGCCCCCGCCCTGCCCACCGCTTCGGCGTCCGCCGCAGCCGCACCGGTCCCGGACGGCCCGCGGATCTACTCCAAGCGCCGTCATGCCTGGATCTTCTACGAACCGTCCGCCTCCAGCGGCTGGGCCGGCTTCCTCGGACTCGGCGGGTCGGTCCGCCTCCGCCCAGAAGCCCCTCGCCCCGGCGATGGCTGCGCCGCGTTCTACCCCGTCGAGCCCCGCGGATGGGTCTGCCTCAACGACAAGACCACCCTCGACCCCGACGACCCGGAATACGTCGCCATCCGACGTTTCGCGCCGCGCCTGGAGTCCCCGTTCCCCCATCACTATGGCGAATCGCGCGGCACGCCCAGGTACCTCACCGTCCCCACGCCGGAGCAGCAACGCAAGCGCGAGGCCCAGCTCGACGAACACCTCCGCAACCTCGAGCTGCTTCGGGAAGGAAAGATCCTTCCTGAAAACGCCCCCCCGGGGCTCCGCGGCGTCGACCCCAGACCCGCGGGCCAGCCTCCCCCCGAAGAACTCGCCCGCGTCCCCCGTGTCCAGGAAGAGCGCGACTACATCAAGCCCCTGTCCACCATCGCCTGGAGCACCGAGTTCGACGCGCAAGGCCGCACCTGGCTCGTCACCGCCGACGTCATGCTCGTGCCCAAGGACCGCGTCTCGCCTTACCCCGCGTCTACCTTTCACGGCGAGCACCTGGGCGACGGCCTCTCGCTGCCCCTCGTGTTCATCCGCGAAAAGCCCCGCCCCAAGTACCGCAAGATGCCCGATGGTACCGTCCAGCCCACGGGCGAGTCATGGCCCCGCCACGCCCGCTTCCCGACCGACGGCCAGGTCATCTCCAGTGGGGAAAAATCGTTTCTGGTTTCCAAGGCCGACGGCATGCTCATCGACGTCGACGACGCCACCGTCGTCAAACCGTCGCTCACCACACCCTGGGGCGCGATCGTCGACGGCGTGCCGGAAGAGGAAGCACGCAAGGTCGCCGTGCAGCGGGTGCCTCCTCCGGACAGTCCGCGCAAGACCTGGGTCGAGGTCAGCGTGCTGTCCGGATGGTTGATCGCCTACGAAGGAACCCGCCCCGTCTTCGCCACCCTCATTGCGCCCGGACGCGGCGGAGTCCCCCGTCGTGGTGTCGACCCCCTCCAGGACGCCGCCACACCCGTCGGCACCTTCCGCATCGATGGCAAGTTCTGGACCGCGACGATGGAAAACGACGCTTTCGTCCACTCCGACGTGCCCTTCGCCCAGAATTTCCACGGACCGCACGCGCTGCACATGGCGTACTGGCACGACGACTGGGGGCAGAAAAAGAGCGGCGGGTGCATCAACCTGTCCCCCGAGGACGCCCGCTGGTTCTTCCTGTGGACCGAGCCTGCCATCCCCGACGGCTGGCACGGTATGCGCTCCGACAAGCAGGCAGGCCCTGCAACCATCGTGGTCGTGCATTCTTGAGTCTTGCTGCCCTTGCCTGCAAGTCTCCTCGTTTCGGCGGGGTGCGTTGCGCCGGCCCTGGTTCCTGCCCTTGCCCTTTCCCCTGCCCCTTCCCTTTCCCGACGCACCGGCAAGGGTGCGGCGAGCCGGGCTGGCTGCGTCGTGTCTTGCGGGGCGCGCGGATCTCGAGGTTGTGCACCATGCGGCTCAGCATCCGCACGGCGGCGAACATCTGCTGGCGTCCCAGCGCGGCTGTTGGACCGTCGGTCGCACCAAGCGCGGTGCTTGCGTCGATGATCGCGGCGCACTCGGTGGCCGGTCGAAGCGCCATCCGATCCAAGCGGGCCTTCTGGCTCGGGCTGAGCTCGCCGGCGCCCTCAGCCAGGTTCAATACGATCGACAGCGCTGCTCGGTGCAGATGGTCGGCGAGATGGGCGCGGCCTGCTGGCAGATGTTCGGCCAACGTGTCGGCAGTGGCCAGAAAACGAATGGCTTCCTGGTAGACCTCCAAGCGTTCGTGGTTGAAAAGTACGTGCGTGTTGGGTTGGGCGGGTCAAGGGTTGGATGCGTGGTCGCTCATGGTGTTGCTCCCGCAGTCCCGGAGGCTGCGCCCGACTGTGCAGACCGTCAGCACCCTGCAGCGTGGAGCCTGACGGCGTGTCGGTCAGGCTGCAGCCGCCTGCGGCCACAATCGGCACCATGCGCCGGGATTGAACGTCGCGGCGCGCAGAGCCAACATCGCCTCGAGCCCTGTTTCGCCCCAGATCATGCCTCCCTGCTTGCATCTGCGTGACACCAGCCGCTTGTTGGTGCTCTCGATGGCCGCGCTCGCGACGGAGGAGCCGGCTTGACGATAGCGCGGAGAGTCCATCCTGTGCGCGTGGCGTGCGACATACCCGCTCAACGCTCGTTGGCCGTTGTGGTTGCTCGGCCCGATCGAGGACGACCCCCACTGCGCCGCCTTCGTCGACCGCGCGGACATGCAGAGCGACCCATGCGCCTACGGCGTTCTTGTCGGACGTGAGCTTGTGGCCCGTTTCCCGGACGTGTTGTCTGGCATGCTGGATGTCGACTACGGGCACCAGAGGTTGGTCTTGCAACGGCTCTGCGCTTCGATGGATGAAGTACGTGCCGCCGTCCGACAGCCGGACCAAGCGCCTCGATGGCTCGACGCCCCACCTTCCGCAAAGCGGTCGTTTCGGCGGGCCAAGTTCTCGGCACCTCGGGCAGGGGAAAGGGCAGGGGAAATCGAGTCGCACGCGCCGTGTGCAGCCCGAGGTCCGCGACGCCGCACCGACCGCGTGGGGCCCCCGCACAACGTCTGCCACGACCGATCCCAAGTCCCTGGCGGACGGCCCCGCGGCGCACCATGGACACGCTACTTTATTTTCCTGCCACGCACCCTTGGAGGTTCAATGTCCCGCGACGACTGGTTTCAGCTCCCTGACGCCGACGACGTGCAGACCGGCGAATGGCTCGAGTCGGTCGAAGAAGTCGTCTCGCAGCAAGGATCACTGCGCGCTCAGTACTTGATCCGGAGGGTGCTGGACCACGCTCGGCGTCTGGGGGTCGAGCTGCCGGTGCTGGTGCAGACACCATTCATCAACACCATCGGCCCGGCGCACCAACCCCCTTATCCTGGCGACGAGAAGATGGAAAAGCGCATCCGGCGCCTCATCCGCTGGAACGCCGTGGTCATGGTGCTGCGCGCCAACCAGCGCAATCCGGGCATCGGTGGGCATCTTGCCACCTATGCCTCCGCCGCGAGTCTCTACGAAGTCGGCTTCAATCACTTCTTCAAGGGGCGCGAACACCCCGATGGCGGCGACTCCGTGTTCTTCCAAGGCCACGCCGCACCGGGTGTCTATGCCCGCGCCTACCTCGAAGGACGGCTCACCGAGGGCCAGCTCGATCGCTTCCGGCAGGAGCAGTGGCTCGGCCATGGCCTGTCGTCGTACCCGCATCCGCGCCTGATGCCGCGGTTCTGGGAGTTCCCCACGGTCAGCATGGGACTCGGGCCGCTCGCGGCGATCTACCAGGCTCGATTCAACCGCTACCTGCACGCGCGCGGTATCAAGGACACCTCGGGTTCCAGGGTCTGGGCCTTCCTGGGCGACGGCGAAACCGACGAGCCCGAAACCCTCGGCGCCTTGACCTTGGCCTCGCGCGAGCAACTCGACAATCTGACCTTCGTTGTCAATTGCAACCTCCAGCGGCTCGACGGTCCGGTGCGCGGCAACGGTAAGATCATCCAGGAGCTCGAGACGGTCTTCCGCGGCGCCGGCTGGAACGTCATCAAGGTCGTGTGGGGCCGCGAGTGGGACGACCTGCTCGCCCGCGACGACCAGCACCTGCTCGTCCAGCGGATGAACGAGACCGTCGACGGTCAGTTCCAGAAGTACTCGGTCGAGACCGGGGACTTCATCCGCAGCGACTTTTTCGGCAAGCATCCCCGCCTGCTCGAGATGGTCGCCCACTTGACCGACGACCAGCTCCGCAAACTGCGCCGCGGCGGCCACGACATGCACAAGCTCTACGCGGCATACCTTGCAGCCACCCAGCACAAGGGCGCGCCCACGGTCATCCTGGCGCATACCGTCAAAGGATGGGCGCTCGGTGAAGGCGTCGAGGCCAAGAACGTCACCCATCAGCTCAAGAAAATCGGGGAGGATGAGCTTCGCGCCTTCCGCAATCGCCTCGAGCTCGACATCCCGGACCGCGCCCTCAAGGATCCGCCATTCTATCACCCAGGCATGGACAGCCCCGAGGTCCAGTACATGCTCGCCCGCCGTCGTGCCCTCGGCGGCTTCGTCCCCCAGCGCGCGGTCCGGTCCGTTGCTCTGCCGCCCCCAGACGACGCCAAGGACCCGTTCGCCGAGTTCCTCGCAGGCTCCGAGGCCGAGGTCTCCACCACCATGGCCTTCGCCCGGCTCCTGTCCAAGCTGCTCCGCGACAAGAACATCGGACGGCGCATCGTGCCCATCATCCCGGACGAAGCCCGCACGTTCGGCCTCGACCCGCTGTTCAGCCAGATCGGGATCTATTCACCCCACGGCCAGCGATACGAACCCGTGGATAGCGCGCTCATCCTGAAGTACCGCGAGAGCACCCAGGGCCAGCTCCTCGAGGAGGGCATCACCGAAGCCGGTTCGATGGCGTCGTTCACCGCGGCCGCTACCTCGTATGCCACCCACGCCGAACCCATGATCCCGTTCTACATGTTCTACTCCATGTTCGGCTTCCAGCGCACCGGAGACCAGGCATGGGCCCTCGGCGACATCCGCGCGCGTGGATTCCTCATCGGCGGCACCGCGGGCCGCACCACCCTCATGGGGGAAGGTCTGCAGCACGCCGACGGCCACAGCCACCTGCTCGCGTCCGTCATCCCCTCGGTGCGTGCCTACGAGCCGACCTACGCCTACGAGCTCGCCATCCTCATCAAGCATGGGCTGCACGCCATGTTCGTCGAGCAACAGGACGTCGTGTTCTACATCACGGTGCAGAACGAGACGTGGCCGATGCCTGCCATGCCCGATGGTGTCGAGCAAGGCATCATCCGGGGCCTGTACCTGCTGCGTCCGGCGCCCGGGCCTGCGCGACACACGGCCCAGATCCTCGGCAGCGGCTCGATCATGCGCGAAGCGCTTCGCGCCCAGCAGATCCTTGCCGAACGCTTCGACACCGCCGCAGACGTCTGGAGCGCCACCAGCTACCTCGAGCTTCGCCGCGACGCTCAACGGGTCGACAGGTGGAACCGCCTGCACCCGGACCAGCCCGCTCGAGCGTCGTACCTCGACGATCTGCTCGGCCCGACCAGCGGCCCCATCGTCGCCGCCAGTGACTGGATCAAGGCCGTCCCCGACCAGATCGCTCCCTTCGTCCGTCGCCCCTTCGTCGCATTGGGCACGGACGGTTTCGGCATGAGCGACACGCGCTCCGTCATGCGCCGCCACTTCGAGGTCGATGCGGAATGCATTGTGGTGGCGGTCCTGCACCAGCTCGCGGTGTCCGGGGCCATCGACCGGTCCGTCGTGGCGTCGGCCATCCGCGACCTGGGAATCGACCCGGACAAGATGGATCCGACCAGCCTCTGACTCGGGTTTGCCCGTTTTGGGTTTGCGTCCGTGCTCTTGCCCGGTGTTCACGCCCCAAGAGCGCGCTTGCACGCTCGCAACATGCTCGATGCGATCGGCAGGTACCCCGAACGCCCGCGCTCGCGCAGCGCCGATGGCCTGCTCGCGGGTCGCGCCTAGGCGAGCACGCCGGGCAGCTCCCCATCGGAGCTCCGGGCCCGTCGATACGCTTCACCCGAAGCAGGACGACGGCTCTTTTCGGAGGGCCGGGTCGTCGCCATGCTCACCGTCAAGATGCCGCGGCTCGACGATCCGGGCTCGGGCTCGACCCGATCGGGTACCAACTTGCGGGGACCTGCACTAAGACGACCGCATGGACGACCCCCCGCATACCGCACGCTTCCAAGGTCGGGTCGTCGTCGACGCCGACCTCGTGGTCTTCGACGTCGACGGCACACTGGTCGAGCACGATCGCGGCGAGGTCGTGTGGGAGGTGCTCAACCGCCGATATGCAGGCGGGTCCGAGATCAATGCCGCGCGCTTTCGCGCCTTCCTCGCCGGTGAGCTGTCCTACGAGCAGTGGGTCGCGCTCGACATCCAGGGTTGGATCCAAGGCGGCGCCACCAGAGACGGCATCGAGGCTGCCATCCGCGACGAGCTGCGGCCCGTGCCCCATGCCCACCGGGTCGTGCGCGAGATCGCCCGGCGCGGCATCGTCACCGCGGTCGTGTCCGGTACCCTCGATGTCGTGCTCGATGTCCTGTTCCCCGGCCACCCGTTCGGTCATGTCTTCACCAATCGCCTCGACTTCGCTGACGACGGCCGGATCACGGCGTGGAACGCGACGCCCTACGACATGGGCGGCAAGGCCGATGCGCTCCGCATGCTCGCTGCCGACCTCCATGTCCCGATGGACCGCATCGCGTTCGTCGGCGACAACCTCAATGACTGCGCTGCCATGTCGCTCGCCGGGCACCCCATCGCGTACGACCCCAAGCACGACGACGTGCGCGCCGCTGCTCGCCATGTGATCCCCCGCGGCCACCTCGACCTCCTGCTCGACCTGCTGCCCCCATGCCCAAGATCCTGATGATCCACACCGGCGGCACGCTGATGATGCGTCCGGACGCCGTGTCCCGTGTCCTCGAACCCGACGTCTACACGCGCGATCTGCTCGCCGAGCTCCCCGTGCTCCGCCATGTCGCCACCATCGACACACGCATCCTGTTCAACCTCGATTCCGGGGATGTCCAGCCCCACCACTGGGTCGAGCTCGCGGCCGTCATCCACCAGGAGATGGACTCCTACGACGGCGTGGTGGTGGTGCATGGCACCGATGCGATGGCCTATACGGCCAGCGCCCTGGCGTTTCTCCTGCCCGGACTCGACCGTCCGGTCGTTCTCACCGGCGCCCAGCGGCCCCTGTTCGAAGTCCGGACCGACGCGCGCACCAACCTCGTCGACGCCTGCCATATCGCGACGCTGCCCGTGCCGGAGGTGGGCATCGCTTTCGCCAGCAAGTTGCTGCGAGGCTGCCGCGCGACCAAGCTCGACGCCTGGGGGCTGGACGCATTCCACACCCCGCTGTGCCAGCCTCTCGTCGAGCTCGGCCTCGGCGTGATGATCGCTCCCCACGTGCTCCAACCCAGAGCGGCTGGTGCTTTCGACCCCCGCATCGATCCCCACGTGCTCTGCGTGCGCGTCTTCCCCGGCTTGAACCCCGCTCTCATCGAGCACGCGCTCGACTCGGGCGTCCACGGCATCGTGCTCGAAGCTTACGGCATCGGCAACGTTCCAGCCCAGGAATCCTCGCTCGTTCCCGTCATCGCCAAGGCCACCGCCATGCAGGTTCCCGTCGTCATCGTCAGCCAGTGCCCCCGCGGAGGCGTCGACCTGCACAAGTATGCGGGGTCCGCCGCAGCCGCTGACGCCGGCGCCATCTCCGGCGGCGACATGACCACCGAAGCCGCGTTGACCAAACTCATGGTCCTGCTCGGCAGGGCGCCGCAGGGCCGAACCCTCGAGTACGTCGCCCAGGGATTCCGGCGCGCTCTGCTCGGCGAGATGACCGCCAACCTGGCCTACGAGTGAGCCGCGCTGCCCCATCATCGTGGCGCTCGCCAGCATCCGCGGCCCCGCCTTCGCCACCCTTGACACGGCCTCCAGCGTCCGCTCTGCTGCCTTTCACCAGGCTTCCGTCGCCGGAAACGGGGTTCCATGCACTCGTCCGCCAGGATGATCGTCGTCGCCATGTCCCTCTCGGTCGGCTGTTCGCGTGCTGCCGACCCCGGACAACCCGCCACCTCCGCATCCGCCTCCGCCGCCGCATCCGAAGCTCCAACGCCCTACGCCGTCGTTGCCGGCATGCTCCCTCTGTTTCGCAAGTGCCGCGCGGACCATCTCGCTGACAGCCCCGACATGGCGGGAAGCGTCGAGGTGGTCTTCGACATCGACGAGGCTGGCCGCGCAATCCACATCTCCGCCAACCCGACCGGAACGGTCACCCGCGACGTTGCCGCTTGCGTTGCGGATCACGTCGCCAGCGCGCGCTTCCCGCCAGCCGCCAACGGCAAGCAGGGATTCAAAGTCCCCATCCCGCTCGGCAACGACGCCGAAGGAGGCGAAACCTCCGAACGCGCGGTGGCCACGCGCGTGGTCGGCGCAATGAAAGACGACATCCGGCAATGCTACGCCGAGGCGCTCGCGACCAACACCGACGCCTCCGGACGCCTCGTCGCCGAGCTCGCTGTCGACGCATCGGGACACGTCCAGCGGGCCGACGTCGTGTCCCGGCAAGGAAACCTTCCGCCCGCCATCGACGGTTGTGTCCTGCGCTTGCTCGGCGCCGCCGTGTTTCCACCTCACGCCGACACCGCGGTGTTCGTCCGCGTACCGATCGCCTTCCGGCGGTTTCCGTAGCCCCGCCCGCGTCCCCGCACGGGCACCCCATGCGGCGCCCGAGGTGCGTCGTTGCCGACAAGTGCCCGCCGAGGTTCGGCTACTTTCCGCCTAGCCCCGCGGCAATTCGCTCCAGCTCCGCCAGCGCGGCTGCGTCCTTGCCTCCGGCAACAGGACGACGCACCGCCGGCTGTACGGTCGACTTCGCAGCCGCAGGCGCCTCTTGGGGAAGCGTGATGACCATCTCGGGCACGTCGAAACGCATCCTCCTGGCGTTCCGGTTCCCCTGCGCCGCCGGCTGCTTGCTCGGCGGTGTCTCCCGTAGCGCCAGCCGGACCGGCTCGCGAGCGAGCCACACCGCCACGCATGCCAGCGCCGCCACCACCACCGCGTACCGCACCCCCGAGCCGTGACGTGTAGACCCCAGATTCGATTGCGTTGGTCCCGCCGCCACCATCGGTTGGACCGCCGGCCCCTGTCCCGCTTCAGGCTCTTGGCTTGCACGGCTCACCCGTGCGTTGCCGCTCTCCACCGGGATGTACTCGACGTCGTCCCCCTCGCCGACGAGCATCACATCGTCTTCCACGTCCGCCGCCGACGCGGCCGCGGACGCGCCTTCTCCCAGCACGTCGGCTGCACTCAGCACGTCGCCGTCCGGCTTGGTCGGCGTAGGCACGGCAGCGCGCGACGCGGGCTGCGACCACGTGGGTCGAGTCCCCTCAGCGGCGTCGGGATCCGGCCTCGCCGCGACATTGGCGCGGACCCATCGAATGCACGGACGCAACGCGGGCAGGTCACCCTCGCACCGGCCATAGCGGACAGGAGCCGGCGTGCGACGTGACGTCGGCTCGGTCGCGTCGGTCTTGTTCGGCTTGGGTGGTCGCCGCCAACGTTTCGCCTTCGACGCATCAGACTCGTCATGATTCATGCTGCCCGTCCCCTGGTACGACCCAGCTATGCCAAACCACTCGTGCCCGCCGCTTCGCTCCGCGCGACAACTCTGTGCTAGCAGCCGCACCCATCGTTGTCACGGGTCACCGTATCGCGGTCCAAGCCCTCACGTCGGCGTCCGCGTCCGCACCGTCGACTCGCACCAGCGCCTCATGATCTCTGACACATCCGCGAGCGACTCCAGGATGACGTCAGGGTGGTGCTTCGCCAGCTCGGCGCGCGGCGTGAAACCTCCCGCGAACGCGATGGTCCGGCACCCTGCGGCCCGGCCCGCCAAGATGTCCTGCGTCCCATCCCCCACCATCACCAGTTCCCGAGGGTCCACACGCATCCGGCGCGCAATCTCGAGCAACCCAGCCGGATCGGGCTTCGGCGCATGCACGTCCCCGCCGCCCACCACGCAAGCAAACCGTTGAGCCTCGCCGATCGCCTCCAGCAACCGCTCCGTCACCCGCCTCGGCTTGTTCGTGCACAGCGCCAGCTTGACCCCGCGAGTCTTCTCCAGCGCTTCCTTCGCCGACGGCATCCACGTCGCGTGATCCGCCGGGTGCTCCAGATAGTAGGTCATGAAAGCATCGACGACCGCGTCGAGTTCGTCGTCCCCGTCGGTCAGTCCAGCAGCTCGCCCGCAGAGCTTTCTGGCTCCGTCGCCGACGTACTTGCGAATCACCTCGGGCTTGAGCGTGCGACGTCCCGTCGCGGCGAGCGCGTGGTTGCAAGCCGCGGCGATGTCGGCTGTCGTGTCGAGCAGCGTACCATCCAGATCGAACACGATGACGCGCGGTACGAACATGATCGTCCGCATCGTGGCACG
>Ga0209018_1002283_pt1 | contig 13755 bp, 9 predicted proteins | sample YNPBryBLVA2012_FD_185814 | JGI IMG/M metagenome (GOLD analysis project Ga0209018, IMG submission 185814) | Anoxygenic and chlorotrophic microbial mat microbial communities from Yellowstone National Park, USA - YNP Bryant BLVA 2012 (SPAdes)... ...
CCCCCAGCCGGTTGTTTACCGCCGCCAGCTTGCGGATCGGGTCGAACACCCCGCCCAGGCAGACGATGGCGGCGAAGAACAGGTGCGGCTCGAGCTGCTGACTGAAGACGCGGCTGGCGCCGTAGACGACGAACGCCGCGACGGCCAGCGTCGCCAGGGTCTCCAGCGCGGGCTTGGTGGCGGCGTCGATCAGCTCGATGTGCGTCTGGGCGCGGGTGAGCGTGCGGCCCTCCTGGGCGAAGCGTCGGCCCTCGGCGGCCTGCATGCCGAAGGCCTTGACCACGCGGATGCCGGCCAGGCGTTCACCGAGATGGTCCAGCAGGCGGCCCCACGATTCGGATGCCCGGCGCTGGGCGCGCTTGACCAGGCGCCCGAAGCCTTCCATCACCGCCAGCCCGATCGGCAACCCGAGCAGCGCCACGAACAGCAGCCGCCACTCGATCAGCACGGTCACCGCCAGCACGCCGGCGGCCTTCAACGGCTCGCGCAACGCCCGGCCGAAGAGCGTCGTGATGCCGATGTCCAGCTTGTTCAGATCGGTGGCGAAGCGCCCGAGGGTGTCCCCCGGGGGCTGGGCGCTGTGCCACTGCATCGGCAGGCGCAGAACATGTTCAGCCAGCTCGCTGCGCAGGTCGTGCAGGGCGCGCTGGACGGCGACGGCGACCAGGCCCTCGTTGGCCAGCCGACACAGCCCGCCCAGCAGAGTGATGAGCACCAGGCCGCCCATGACCAGTGCCAGCGTGCGCAGCCGGCTCGCGCCGTCCTTGCCCGCCGGCAGCCACCCCGCGATCGTCTGCACCGCGCCGGACCACCAGTGATACGGTCGCAGTCGCAGCTCGACCTCCGCCTGCTCTCCCGACCGGCCCCGGATGACGACCGCCGGCAGCGTCAGGGCGCGCTCCCGGGCCAGACGCCGCAGCAGCGCATACGACCCGGGTGCCGCGCCGTCCGCCGCCATGATGCGGTCGCCGTCGCCCAGCAGGGCGGCGTTAGGCGACTCGGGTCGCACGTGCGTAATCAGCAGGCCGCCGGGATCGTCGGGCAGGTCCCCCGCGATCGAGACGCCCAGCCGCCGCTCGGTCTCGACGCGGTGCAGCCAGTCGGCCAGCGTTTCATGATCGGCGAACACGACCTTCAGCAGCGGCACGACGCTTGAGATGCTGAAGGTGTAGAAAGCGCTGACCCCGAGCGCCGCCACCAGCCCCCAGATGAACGGCCGCAGGTGCGGGCGCAGGTAGGGCAGCGTGCGGCGGAAATTGGGCAGCCAGCCTGTCGGCATACGGCGCGTCGACATCCGGCAACATGATAGCTCTTGTGTGCGTTACACGGCAGGTGGGGGACGCGGGACACCCCCGGCGGCTGGCCGGCAGGCACGTGGGGGGCAGCAGAATGCTGTTCCGACCGTGTCCGGCTGCGGCAAGCGCGCGGCCGAGTCCCGGCGCGCCGCGCTGCCGGCCCGGGTTCCGGGGCGCTGCGCGTCTCGGAAAGGCGTGTCGCCCGCGCCGGCGAGGCCGGGCCGGCGGCGGAAGCGGCGGTCACGGTTCTGGCTCGTCGGCGCTGCCGGCCTGGTCTTCGAGGTAGCCCATGGCCTTCAGGCGGCGGATGGTCTCGTCGCCGCGCTGCCGTTCGAAATGGGTCGGCAGTGGGCGGGCGGCGGCGGTCCAGGCATCGAGCCTGGCACGCAGCTCACCGGCCCGCGCCAGCGGCGCGGGCAGGAGCGGACCGAGCAGGTCGCGGAACTCGTGCGGATCGGACGACAGGTCGAATAGCTGCTCGCGGCCGGCCGCCGGCGCACAGACATACTTGAACGGCCCGTCGCGCACGCAGCGCGCCTTGGGCACGTTGTACCAGCCCGACTCCGCTTCCACGTGCCACGGCTTGGTCGCCTCGCCGAAGCGCGTGCGGTCCGGCCACTGCGCCGGCGGCCGGCGCAGGTCGATGGCCCGGCCTTCCACGCCCGTGGGCACTGGCAGGGCGAGGTATTTCAGCACCGTCGGCAACACATCGATGCTGGCTGCCGGCAGGTCCAGCCGCGTGCCACCGTGCTGTCCACCCGGCAGCCGGAACATCGCGACGGCGTGCACGTCGCACTGGTACACGGTCCAGCCGTGGTCGAAGGGCACGCCCGGGTTCTCGCCGAGATTCTCCCCGTGGTCGCTGGTCACGATCACCAGCGCCTGGTCCAGAACCCCGCGCCGCCGCAGGTCATCCAGCAGCCGGCCCACCTGCGCGTCCATGTAGGAGACCTCGCCCGCGTACGCCCAGAGTCTGGCCTGCAAGGCCTGCGGCAGACGGGCGCGCGCCAGGGCGGGATGATCCGGTGGCGGGGCGCGACCGGCGCCGAAGCTGTACAGGGCGTCGAAGGGCGGCGGGGGGTCGTATGGCGCGTGCGGGTCGAAGTAGTGGACGAAAAGGAACAGCCGGTCCGGCACACCGTGCCGGTCGAGATGGCGGAGCACCGCGTCGGTGACGGCCTGCGCCCGGCGCTGGTTCTGATCGACGCCGCCCGCGCCGCGCGCCATGTCGAACTCCGCATCGAAGTGCTCGAAGCCCTGGGCGAAGTTGAAGCGCGAGTCCAGCGCGAATGAGCCGATGAACGCGGCGGTGTGGAAACCGGCGGCCTTCAGCACCTCCGGCAGCATGACGTTGTCGTCGTGGACGACGAAGCCGTTCCGCGGCACCCCGTGCGTGTGCGGGTACTTCCCCGTGAAGAGCGACACGTGCGAGGCCAGCGTGGTCGAGACGACGGTCATGTAGTCCGTCAGCAGGATCGACTCGGCGGCCAGAGCGTCGAGGTGCGGCGTATGGATCCACGTGTTGCCGTAGCAGCCGAGGTGGTCGGCGCGCGTGGTGTCGAGCGAGATGAGGATGACGTGGCGCGGCGCGGCAGAGCGCGGCGTATGGAGCAGGCCCCAGGCGGCCGCGATTGCCGCGGCGAGCAAAAGGCCCGCAAGAGCGACCCGCCGCCACGGCACCTTTGGAGTGCGGCGCGCGTAATCGTTCAACGTGGCCATCGGTCTTACGTTAGCGTGGCTCCGGTGGCGCATCCACCGCGGCCGGGCGCCTGGTTGCTGACCGGCATGACCGGCGGCGGTCTTGCAGCAGCGCCGGAGCTGCGGGTGCGGCGCGCTCCTGCTTCCCGGGCTGGCGCGCGGTCACGGGCCGAGCAGCGCCGCCGCGGGCCGGCGGATCAGCTCCCACGTCACGCGCCAGATGCCGCTGCCGCCGAAGAAGACCAGCAGCGAGTGGCAGAAGCAGTGCATCGTTAGCGCCCAGGCGCAGAGCGTCGGCAGGGGATGCAGGCGGCGGGCAGCGCGGCGCAGCGCCGCCAACCGGCCAGCGGGCGTCTCGTCCAGCCGCTTCATCCAGCGGCTCCAGTAGTGGTTGACGGCGACCATCAGGCCCATCAGCACGCCCCAGACCAGCAACTGGAACTGCAAGGCGTGCCAGACGCCGATCAGCCCGAACGTGACGACCAGGTTGAGCAGGTGCCGCCGGCGGCTGCCGCCGAGCGGGATATAGACGTAATCGCGCAGCAGGAAAGACAGGCTGATGTGCCAGCGGCGCCAGAGATCGCGCAGGCTGGTCGCCAGCCACGGGCGGTTGAAGTTCTCGACCTGCCGGTAGCCGAGAAGTCGGGCCATTCCCGCCGACACGTCGCAGTAGCCGCTGAACTCCAGGTACAGCCAGAAGATGTGGATGTACACGCCGAAGTACAGAAACGCGTAGCTCTCGACCTGCTCCGGGTGCTTGTAGTAGTGCTGGCTGAAAAGCTCGCGCTCGACCAGCGGCATGAAGTACCACGTTGCGATCAGCCCCTTGAACAGCCCCCAGCCGATGCGGGCCAGCGCCGGTGGCGCATTCCGCCACGCGCGGTGCGCATGGCACGCGTCGATCTCTTCCTGGAAACGGTCGTAGCGCTCGATCGGCCCCTGCATCAGGTTCGGCGCGTAGCACAGGTAGGCCAGGAAGTTCAGCAGCCCGCGGCGCGCCCGGGGGATCGTGTCGCGCTTCAGCTCGGAGAAGTAGTGCAGCATGCGCACCGCCAGATACGCCACACCGATGTTGTGCGGGTTCCAGAAGATGCTGAACAGCAGCGGCGGCGGCTGGCCGCGTTCCAGCGCCGGATGGCGCCCGGCGATAAATGGCTCCCAGCGCCAGGGGCGCGCGCCGAGCGGATAGGCCCACTGCGCGTGCTCATACAGCCAGGCGCTGAGCGCCGCGGGCAGCGGCAGCGCGCCGACGTACATCATGCCCACGTACCAGCCGCTGACGATGAGGGTCGCCGCCAGCGCCGGTCCCCAGCGGATCACGTCGCTGCGCCGGGCCTCCACGGCGAAGCGTTCGCTGAGGTGATAGAACCCGACGCACATTCCCAGCCACAAGGCGGCGTAGAAGACGCCGAAGACGTAGGCCAGAAATGCCAGCCCGCTCAGCACGATCCCGGCCCGCAGGTGCCGGCGGGGCAGAAGCAGCAGGAGCGGCAGCAGCGGCAGGAAGTAGCAGACGACGTAGCGGTCATCGAGAATCCGGCCCGCCCAGAAATCCCGCCAGTCGGTCCACGGCGTCTCCGCGACCGGCCGCCAGAGGGACTCCGCCAGCCGGGCCAGCGCGTTGGTGAACTGGGCCAGCATCACCGCCTGCACGCGGGGTTTTTACCGTGCGACGGGCGCGCCCGAAAGCCGCGCAGGCCGTGCGCAGCTCAGCCGGCCGGTCGCCGGGGGATACAATGCTGTCAGGCTCGCTGTCCAGGGCGCGGCGTGCGCCAGCCGGCAGGACGCGAAGCGCCGGCCAGTAGGCTTTGGCAGAGGGCGGAGCGCAGACGGGCGCACCGGGTCGGCCGCGCCCGCCGGCGCGGGCCATGGTGCCCGCGGTACGGGAGTGTCATGCACGATCGCTTACACGCAGGGGAATCGGGAGCTCGGGGGCGGCCTGAGGCTGCGGGCGCCGGCGGGCGCCCGGTGGTCGCGCTGGTCTCGCTCGGCTGCGTCAAGAACCTGGTGGATTCGGAGGTAATGCTCGCCCGGGTCGCGGAGGCCGGAGCGATCATCAGCGCCGACGAGTCGGTGGCCGACACGATCGTCGTCAACACCTGCGGCTTTCTGGCGGCGGCGCGCGACGAGGCGCTGCAAGTGCTGCGCGAGCTGGCGGAACGCAAGCGGCGCGGGGCGCTGCGCCGCATCGTCGTCGCCGGCTGCCTGGTGCAGCGCGACGCCTACAAACTGCTGGAGGCGGTGCCCGAAATCGACGCCCTGGTCGGCGTGCACAACCGCCAGGACCTGGCACGGGCCGTGTGCGGCCCCGGTACGCAGCTGGCGACGCGGCCAGCCGGGCAGGTGCCAGAGCCGGAAGGTGAAAAACTTGAAGTAGCCGGACGCGGGACGCCCAGGGCCGCGGCCCGCGCCCGCAGTGCCGGACCTGCCCGTCGGGGCCGGCCCGGGGCGCGTTCGCGCGCCGTCGATCTCTACCTGGGCGACTATCGTTTGCGACCTTGGTCCGACCAGGGGCGCCTGCGCCTGACGCCGCGGCACTACGCCTACGTGCGCATCAGCGAAGGCTGCAACCAGAAGTGCACGTTCTGCACGATCCCGGCGATCCGCGGCCCGCTGCACAGCAAGCGCCCGGAGCAGCTCGTCGCCGAGTGCCGCGAGCTGATCGCCGACGGCGCCCGCGAGCTGATCCTGATCGGGCAGGACACGACCAGCTACGGCGTGGACATCGGCTACGAGCCGGGGCTGGCCGGTCTGCTGCGGAAGCTCGATGCCGCCTGCGACGGGGCGAAATGGCTGCGCCTGATGTACGCCTACCCGTCGGTCTTCACCGATGCCATGATCGACGCGATCGCCGAGTGCGAGCGGGTGGTCAAGTACATCGACCTGCCGCTCCAGCACATCAACGACCGCCTGCTGCGGGCGATGCACCGCCGCGTCACACGCGCGCAGACCGAGGCACTGCTGGAGCGCATCCGGCGGCGGATTCCGGGCGTGACCATCCGCACGACTTTCATGGTCGGCTTCCCGGGCGAGACTGAGGCCGAGTTCGCCGAGCTGCTCGAGTTCGTTCGCGGCTTCGGCTTCGACGCGGTCGGCGCGTTCCGGTTCTCGCCGGAGCCTGGCACGCCCGCGGCGCGCATGAACAATCAGCTCGACGAAGCGATCAGGCAGGAACGCTACCAGCGCCTGCTGCTGACCCAGCAGCAGGTCGCCTTCGCCGCCGCCAGACGTCGCATCGGCCAGGTATTCCAAGTGCTGGTCGACGGGCCGCGGGAGCGGCGGCGCGAAGACGCCTCCGGGCCGGCGGGTCGGGAGGACCGGCGTGGCGAGCGGGTCTTCGTCGCCCGCCACTCCGGGCAGGCGCCGGAGGTCGATGGGGTGTGCCTGCTGCCGACGTCCGCGGCGAGAGGGCGTGGCCTTGCGCCGGCCCGGTTTCTGACGGTCCGGTGTGTCGCCAGCGACGGGTACGATCTGATCGTTGCTCCCGCAGGCGATCCGCCCACGTGAGCAGGTGCCGGCCAGCCGGCACCCGACCCCGTGTTGCGGCCGCGTGAGACGCACTTTCGCGCCGCAAAAAGTCACCCGGCCGTCACGGCCCGCGGCGGTCGGCTGTCGGCAATGAACCCCGGCAGCAGGCGTCTTCCTGCCGCACAGACGACAGACGTGTGGAGACCGTCTGCGCCCGAAGCGAGCGTCCCGACACCTGCGCCCCTATGCGCCTGATCGGCGACCCGCGTAACACAGCCCGGCGACAACGGCTATGCCGGTCGCGCCGGCGATGGGCGGTATTGTGCGACGCCAGCCCAAGCGGGCGGCGTCGGCGCGGCCCGCGCGGTGACTGGGACTCTCATAGCGCCGCACTACGTCTCCGTCCTCACCGTACGTCGTGACGCGGTACCCGCCACCGCGCCGGCGCAGCTCGGTGATGACCGCGTTCCGGCGCTGCGGTTCGATCCGAATCGACTCAGCGCACAGATCGGTAGGTAAAGACCAGGACGTGGCGAGGATGCGGGTGATTCCCCAGTAGTCTGCGAGCCGTGGGTCGTAGACAGCCACGATAGCCTCCGTGGGCAGTTCGGCTCCGTTGACCTCGGCGACGCTCAGCACGTACTGCTCGCGGATGGTCGGGACCGCGGACGGCGGGCACTCCAGCATCGCCCTGAGGCGCAGGCAGGTTCCCCGTTCATTGAGGTCGAAGTCCAGGTCCTGCGTGAGACCCTCGAGCATGGGCACACCGGAGACCGCATAGGTCGTGATCGTTCCCACGGAACGCACCGCGCGCGCGTCATACTCCCGCAGCAGCCGCGGGATGTTCAGCCCCGGGATGTCGCAGCTCTGTATCTGGACATCGAACACCTGCAAGACCGGAATCCAAGCGAAGCACCCCGCTTCCCACGTCGAGTCGGTGACCTCATAATAGGTCTGGCCTTCCGGTCCCGGGCGCTCATACCGTCGGACGAAGCCACTGTCGGAGACGCTCTCGCTAAAGGGCTCCCAGCCGAGTTCGGGGCGATCGGTCAGGAACTCATGCAGTGCATTCGGCCGCACGATCGTCAGGCGGCCGACATGCCTGTCCGGGTCGCCCTCGAGCGTTTCCCACTGCGCGGAGTCCAGCGGACTGGACCTGAGAGGCGCTTTGTAGTACTCGCGCACGTACTCGATCCGGATATGGTCGAGGCGCGCGAGGCGCTGGGCGGCCACTTCAGCCATGTCGGCTCCCAACGCCGCCGGAGCCCCCGAGAACGCAGTCAGCATTGCGGTCGCGCTGCTCATCAGGATTGTCGTCGCGATCTTCATCGTAGTTACCCCTTGTCCCAGCGTTGCCGACGTCAGCGGCGCTGGCTGTCAGTTGCACCTCGGTACCGCGCAGCGCGCACTGATCTGCACCACAGGGACACACGTGCCGACCGGTGCGCCCACGCACGTTCCGTTCCACTTGGCTCCGCAGAACTGCATGACCCCGTTGTGGGCGCAGCTCGCGTCGTCGTCGGCCTTCTGACAGAAGTCGTTGGCTGACGGATTGCCGGAGACGCAGACCGCGCAGGTCGTGCCTCCCCACTCGTGACCCGTTCCCCAGCATGAAGCGCTGGCTAGGGCGCAGCCGACCCCGTACGCGCACTCGTAATCCTCGAGATCTATAGGTGTGCCGGAGTCCGGATCGGACTGCCCGTAAACACGGAGCCACCCGGCGACCAACACGCTCACTGCCACCAGGCTCAGGACGACGTTTCGGGACATCGCAGCACCTCCTCAGGCGGACCTTTCGCCCGGCCCCGGTGGGCCAACCCCGCCGCAGCGACCAGCCCTAGGCACAACCCCGTCATCAGCAGATGATCCCAAAGCGCATTGCGCGACAGGCGCAGGCCGAGACAACCGCACGCCTCGATGTCGCCAAGGAGAGCCAGCGCCACGTGGACGACGGCGAACACGCTGCCCAACCCCGCGACCAGCCGCCATCCCCAGATTCGCAGCCGCGGATGTGCAAGCAGAAACACGACGGCCAACTCGAGAACGGGCGCGAGGGCCGCCAGCGGCCTTGCCGCCTGCGGTGGAACCATGCCCGTCCGCCCCAGCCACTCCGCGAAGCCCCCGCGTGCGATCTTGGACACAGCGCTAAAGGCGAACAGGCCGGCAACCAAGACCCACATCGTCCGCCTGCCGAAAAAACACTGACGCCACCCAGAAGAAACATCGCCGCGCCCGCACACGAAGTCAACCCAATTTTTTTTTGCAAGCGCAGGCGCTGAAGCAAGTTACGGGCACAGGTCCCGACGCTCGACCTGGTTATGGGCGCGGTCCACGGCCCGCTCCGCCGGACCATCCGTTGGCCCGGCCCGCGCAAGGCACGCTGCTTGGCGCGCAACCGGGGGTTGGTTCACTTGCGCCAAGGCCCAGGCCCGGCTGGCATGGCGGGCCAGTACGCCGGGCGGTGAGGTTCGCAGGACGGTCGATGTCGAGAATCTGGCGTCCGGCCGCCAGCGCGGGGACCGACTTTGCGGCCGCGCGCTGAGCCTCGCAGGTCCGACTCGTCTTCCCGCTTCCGCGAGCCGGCGGGCTGGTGGGTCGGGGCCAGCGCCAGCAGGGACGGCTGCTCGTGGCTGGCGCGCACCGCACGGCCTCCGTGGCAGAATACGGGCGGCGCTTCATCGCGGACTTCGCGTGAATGGGCCGGCGCCCGCCCGGCGCCGTGGGGCGCGCCGCACGCCGGCCTCGTGCCGAGGCGTTCATCGCAATCGAGCAACTCGCCACGGCCTTTCGGTCGGGCCCGGCCGCGGTATACTCCGGCGTGGGCCGTGGAAGCGCGGCCGGCGTCGGGTGCCGGCTCGCAATGTCGTGCGACGGGTTCCGGCGCGGCCGCGGGTCAAGGTGCCCGGACGGTGCCGTCTGTGGATTCGGCTGTCTCACAGGTCAGTACCGCGGCACGTGCGGACGTCCGGCGGCCGCTCAAGCCGCTGGCGCGGCGCGTGCTGATCATCGGGCTGGACGGGGCGACCTGGGACGTGCTCGACCCGCTGATCGCGGCCGGGCGCATGCCGGCGCTCCAGCGGTTCATCGCGCAGGGGGCGGCGGGCGTGTTGCACTCGACTACGCCGCCGATCACGCCGGCCGCCTGGACCACGTTCATGACCGGCAAAGGTCCGGGCCGGCACGGCATCGTCGATTTCGAGACATACCACGTCGGCACGCACGAGCTGAGCTTCAACAGCACGTTCGAAATCCGCGAGAAGACGCTGTGGGAGCTGCTGAGCGACAAGGGCCTGCGCGTCGGCAGCATCAACGTCCCCATGACCTATCCGCCGCGGCCGGTCAACGGCTTCATGATCAGCGGCTTCGAGACTCCCAGCACCGACGCCGACTTCACCTATCCGCCGGAGCTGAAACAGGAAATCCTGCGGCTCATTCCCACGTACAACTACCGGACGAACTGGCGGCGGCGGGTGCTGGGCGGCGCGAACCTGCTGCGCCGCAATCTGGAGTACATCTGCGACAGCTTCGACCAGGGCGTGCAACTGACCAGGTACTGCGGCGACAGGTTCGGCTGGGATGTGCTGATGACGGTCTTCAAGCTGGTGGACAACCTCCAGCACAAGACCTGGAAGTACCTCGACCCGCGCTTCCGTGACCGGCACCCGCGCCAGGCCGAGCTGGCCGCGGCGTGCTTCACGCGGCTCGACCGGGCACTGGCCGAGCTGTTCGAGTACGCCGAGCGGAACGAAGCGCTCACGGTGATCATGTCCGACCACGGCCATGGCAGCCTGGACGGCAAGGCGCAGCCCAACCTGCTGCTGCACCAGTGGGGCTACCTGGCGCTGCGTTATCCGTGGGAGCAGGCGGCGCAGCGCGCCGGCTACTGGCTGCACCGGCTTACCAAGGGCCGCGCCAACCGCTTCCAGCAGGGCAGCCGCAGCATCGAGACCGACCTCGCGGTGGACTGGACGCGCACGCGGGCGTGCGTGATGCACGGCGGCATCTGCGGTTTTCTGTACATCAACCTGAAAGGTCGCGGGCCGATCGGCATCGTCGAGCCGCGGGACTACGAGCCGCTGCGGGACGAGCTGGTCGAGCGGCTGCGGTCGGCGCGGGTGCGCGCTCCGGACGGGAGGGAGATCACGATCTTTCCGGAGGTGCACAAGACCGAGCAGCTCTACGGCTGCCGTCGCGATGATCATCCCGACCTGCCCGATCTGCTCCTGTCGCCGCGCCCCGGGCTGGCCGTCGTCCGCAAGATCCGCGGGCGCCAGCCGGTGCGCTGGTGCGCGCCGCGGCGGCTGGAAGGCACCCATCGGGCGGAGGGGATCGTGGCTATCGGCGGTCCGGGGGTGCGGCGGGGCGTGCGGATCGAGGGGAACATCATCGACATCACACCGACGACGCTGGCGGCCCTGGGGCTGCGGGTGCCGGTGGACATGGAGGGGCACGTGCTCGACGACGCGTTCGTCAGCCGGCTGATCGTCGAGCGCGAGCCGCCGGTCGAGAAGGTCGCCGAGCAGCGGGCCGAAGTCTACACCGACGAGGAGCGCCGGCTGCTGGAGAAGCGGCTCAGCGAGCTCGGTTACCTGGAGTGAGCTGGGAAGCAGCGAGCAGCCCGCAGCGAGTTACTGACAGTGGGCCGGGCCGGCGGCCGGCCACCTGTCGTTCGCTACGCCCGGCTGTCCCACAGCGTTTCGTCCACGCCCGCCAGCTTGTTCTGGTAGCGGGCCATGACGAACAGCGCATCGGAGAGCCGGTTGAGGTAGGCCAGCAGGTGCCGGCTGACGGTCTCCGCTTCGGCCAGCCGCACGACTTCCCGCTCGGCCCGGCGGCAGACCGTGCGTGCCACATGCAACTGTGCTGCTGCCGGATGGCCCCCCGGCAGCACGAAGTTCTTCAGCGGGGGGAGCTGAGCGTTGAGCTGGTCGATGAGCTGCTCCAGCGCGGCCACGTGCTGCGGGCGGATGGTCGGTCCGGGAGAGGCGGCGCGCTCGCTGTCGGGGATGCACAGCTCGGCCCCGACGTGAAACAGGTCGTTCTGGATGCGGCGCAGCGGCGCGCTCAGCTCCGGGGCCGGCGCCGCGGCCAGCGCCAGGCCGAGCTGCGCGTTCAGTTCGTCCACGGTGCCGCAGGCGACGATGCGCTGCGCAGCCTTGGAGACGCGCTGGCCGGTGCCCAGGGCAGTGCGCCCGTCGTCGCCTGTGCGGGTGTAGATCCTGGTCAAGCGCGGCACGCGTTCTCCCTGGAGCCGGCGCCGGGCCGGCCCCGAAGCCGGTGCGGGCTGAGTGTTTTTTACCTCGGTGCGAGCCGGGCACCAAGCGAGGAAACGTCCGCAGGCTGCCCGCCGTCGCCGCCGTGGCGCGCCCGGCGCCTGGAGCACCGGGAGCCGCTGCGGTCACCCGCCCCCGCGCAGTGTGCGCCGCTGCCGCTGCGGCGCCGCGGCCCCGCAGCGCGCTGCGCTGCGGCCTGCTCGATCCAGCGGGACAGGCGGCGCGTCAGCTCGGCCTGATACTCAACTGAGGCGTCGCCCAGTACCCCGACGCTGTCCGGTAGCTGCATTACCTCCAAGGGGCTGGCGGAGGGCGGGCCGGCGTCGGCGTTTTTCTGCCGGCCGGGGCGCAGGATCAGCGTGCGTGCCGGGCGCTCGGGGACGACGCCGGCCGCCGACTCATAGTGCAGCGCATACTTCAGTCCCTCGGCGCTGTCGAACTGCCAGATCACCGTCCGGCCGGCGAGGAAGCGTTCCGCCCAAGCCGTCCGCTGGCGCGCCTCGCGTGCCAGCCACTTCATGAAAATGACCATCGGCTCGGCAGGCATGCCGTCGTGGCTGTCGCGCTGGTCGATCCGCCCCGTGCAGATCAGGAGCGCTTGCCCGCGCCCGCGGCCGTCCGTGGCCGGCAGCGCGATCCCCAGCCGCGCCACCCCTCCAGCGGCCGACCAGCGCACCGCCCGCAACGGGGGGAACCACTGCGGCATGTCGGCGATGTCGCGCACCAGGGCCGTGCAGTCAGCGCTGGGACACCAGTACTGCGCACCGTCGCTCAGGGCGCCGGCCAGGTGCATCCGCAGCAGGTGCCGGGCCAGCCGCGGCGCCAGCAGCGGCCCGCAGCACCCGGCCACCAGCCAGGGCAGGTCCGTGATCAGCAGCGCGCCGCGGTCGATCCGGCGCAGCGCCGACAGCACGTCGCCGCACTTGTCTTCCCACGGCGTCTGGCTGGCCAGGAGCGTATGGAAAGCGGCGCCGGCGGCGTAGCGCTTCCATGTTCCGGTGGCGCGCAGCACGCGCGTCTGGAACTGAGCGTCGGCGGTCACCGTCGCGTATGGGACCACATCCTGCAACGCCAGACCGCGTGTCGGCACGTCGGCGAACGCGACGCGCGCCGCCATGATCTCGTGCTCCGCCCGCAGCGTGGCGACCCGGGTCTGCGCCGCGCCGCAGCGGTCGACCAGCCCGGCAAACGTCCCCAGATCGACGATGACCCACGAAGCGGCGGCAATCCGCTCCAGATCGGCCAGCGTCAGCCCCAGCCGCCGCACCCATCCCGGGTCGATTACGCACGCCGCCCCGGCCGCCCGGGCCGCCAGGTCGCGGAGCGAGCGCGGCGGCGCGATCGGCTCCAGGTCGCAGCCGGGCAGGTGTGCCGCCAGAGGCGCCAACGGCTCGGGCAGCACCACGCGCCGGATGGGGAACGGCGGCTGATACGCGCTCCACCGCGGGACGTTGGCCAGCGGATGGCCGACCGCGTCGCAGTCGGCCACCGGGTGCAGCATGAGGCGGTCGAGCGGCGCAGCGCCGGGCCCGGGGAAACACACCTGCAAATGCGTAGCGCTGGCCGGCGCCTGGACCCACCCGAGCAGCGCCGCGCCGTCCGCCGCGTCGGTCAGCCGGCTCAGGGGCACGCGGCGTCGGCCGATCGTTTCGTCGTCGTGCAGGAATTGCAGCAGCAGGTCCACGGCGCCGTCGGGGCCCTGGCCGCGCGGGAAGCCGCGCGCCAGGTACCACTGCTCGCGCCGGCAGCGCACCGGGGCGGACAGCAGCCGGCCGGCACGGTTCCAGCGCCAGCGCCGCAGGGCGTTCGCGCGAACCTGGAGTCCGCCGAGCGGGCCGCCCGCCTGCCGCCTGCCACCCTTGACCGACGCCTCACCTTCGAGCGCCATAGGCGAAGAGCCCGGGCCACCGCGCTCATGCTATCGCCGGGCAGGTTGCGGGGCGAGCGGTTATCATCGTGCGCGCCGGCAGGGACGGCGGGCTGGCGTGGTCTGACGCGTCGCAGGCCGGCCCCGCGGTGAG
>Ga0209018_1002286_pt1 | contig 13752 bp, 11 predicted proteins | sample YNPBryBLVA2012_FD_185814 | JGI IMG/M metagenome (GOLD analysis project Ga0209018, IMG submission 185814) | Anoxygenic and chlorotrophic microbial mat microbial communities from Yellowstone National Park, USA - YNP Bryant BLVA 2012 (SPAdes)... ...
GAACCAAGAACCGGGAACTGAGAACTGATTCCCTTCCTGCTTATTACGTTTCACCGTTCACCTTCTTACTTGCCATTGAGAAAACGGACTGCGGTTCGGGCACTGACGGACGTCTCTTCCTGCCTGCCACGTTCCACCGTTCACCTTCTCGCCATTCCTCCTGCACCACGGAACCTGCCGCTTTTCCGCCCGCACCCTTCCCGCTTCCTGCCTTATTTTCGCGTCTGACTGTATCCGGTTGTGGTATCATGATCATGCAGGCAGCGGCAAAGCAGGGCTTCGTGTCTCTTGCACCGCGCGAGCGTACAACCACGCCCGACACCACACAACAACGAGGTTCCATGTCCAACCGGGTTCAGAACATTCGAGGCATGCGCGATCATCTGCCATCGGCGATGATCCTGCGGCAGTACATCATCGATACGCTGACGTCCGTCTTCGAGCGGTACGGCTTCGAGCCATTGCAAACGCCTGTCGTTGAATATGCCGAAACGCTCGACGGCAAAATCGGCGATGACGAGAAATTGATCTATCGCTTTGAGGACCACGGCGGGCGCAAAGTGGCGTTGCGCTATGATCAGACTGTGCCGCTGGCGCGGGTTGTGGCGCAGTATCAGGGTCAACTGTTGTTCCCCTGGCGGCGCTATGCGATCGGGCAGAGTTACCGCGGCGAACGCCCCGGTCGTGGTCGCTACCGTGAGTTGTGGCAGGCGGATATCGATATCGTCGGTTCGGCGTCGCCGCTCGCCGATGCAGAAATCCTCGCTGTATTGACCGATGCGCTGACAGCGCTGGGATTCACCGGTTTTACGACATTGATCAGCCATCGCCAGATCCTTGGCGGCATTGCGCGCGTTTCCGGTCTCGACGATGCTGCAGCGGGCGACGTTTACCGCGCCATCGATAAACTCGATAAGATCGGCATCGATGGGGTGCGAAACGACCTGCTCCAGAGCGGCGTAAGCACTGCCGCTGCCGAACGTATCCTGGCGCTGATCGACCTGCAGGGCGATGCCGATGAGGTGCTGGACGCCCTGGCGCTGCACTTGCAGGGAGACGAACGGGCGCTTCAGGCAATCGATAATGTGCGGGCGATTATCGGCTATGCGCGTGCGATGGGAGTTCCTGAAGAACGGATCGTCATTGCGCCGCGCCTGGCGCGCGGGTTGTCGTACTACACTGGCGCCGTCTTTGAGTCGATCGTTCAAAATCCGCCAATGGGATCGCTGCTTGGCGGCGGGCGCTACGATGAGTTGATCGGCATGTTCGCCGGGCGCTCGATACCGACGGTCGGGCTGGCGTTTGGCATCGAACGGTTGCACGATGTGATGGAGGAGTTGGGCATGGGACCGGCGTCGCGCACGATTGCGACGGCGTTCGTAACGCTCTTCAACCCCGATATGGCTGCGGAGAGTCTGCGCCTGGCACAGGAGTTGCGTCGAGCAGGGCTGTTGATCGAGACAGCGCTCGACCCTTCTGAGAAACTCGGCAAGCAACTTCAGTACGCTGATCGTCGTGGCATCCCGTACGCGCTGGTGATTGGTCCCGACGAACTGGCGCGCGGGGAAGTCGTTGTGAAAGATTTGCGCAGCGGCGCACAGCAGAGCGTTGTACGCAGCGCCGTCGCCAGCCAGCTGCGACCGGCAGCCGACGCCCGGCGCACTCCGCGAACAGCGCATGACCAGGGAGGAACGCATGAGCGACAAACTTCTTGAGACCACTGTTGGTCAGTTTCTTGATCGTCTCGCCAGCAGCGCACCGACGCCGGGCGGCGGCAGCGTTGCGGCGCTGACCGGCGCGATGGCGGCGGGGTTGATCACGATGGTGTGCGACCTGACGATCGGAAAGAAGCAGTACGCCGATTTTGAGGCGGAAGCCAAAACCATCCGTGAGCGCGCAGAGGCGTACCGCGCTGAACTGCAACAACTGGCGCAGGCTGATATTGATGTGTTCAATCAACTCTCGGCAGTTTACAAACTTCCACGCACCACCGAAGCAGACGCAGCGAGTCGCCGGGCTGCGATCCAGCGAGTGATGCGCCAGGCGACCGAGATCCCGCTGCGTACCGCGCGCGCTGCATCTGCACTGCTGCCGCTGTGCGCCCCCCTTGCCCGCTACGGCAATCGCACGGCAGTGACGGATGTCGCTGCGGCTGCGCTCCTGATCCGCGCGGCGGTTCCAGCAGCCTTGATCAATGTCGAAAGCAACCTGACGGTGATCGAAGACCAGATCTTTGCGCGAGAAGCGCGCGCTCAGGCGGAAGATCTGCTGATTGGCCTCGAAGAAGAGGTAGAGGGGGTGTTGACGCTGACGCGAACTCGTCTCAAAGGATAAGTACGATGTCTGTCGGTCGTTGCCGGCTTCGACGCCGGCCTGCAGCAGTTGAACGAAACCAAGGAGGGGGAGCATGCACGACCTGATTATCGTCGGCGGTGGCGCCGCCGGCCTGGCGGCAGCGGCCTACGCCCTCGACAAACAACTCGACGTCATGGTCATCTACGAAAATCTGGGCGGAAAGATCAATCAGAAGTTCACCATCCACGCCGACACCGATTTTCTGGTGGGGCATATTCTTGTGCACCTCGATACGCCCGAAACGACACCGGAAGAGGTTACCCGTCTGGGCGCAGAAACGGTGGAGGCGTTTGAGCGGCAGGTGACGACGCAACGTGGACGCGCCCTGTTCGACCGCGTGCGTCGGCTCACCAGGGAGGGCGATGTCTTCAAGGTCGAGACGGAGCGTTCCGGAACGCTGCACGCAGCCGCCGCGATTATCGCGTCAGGCGCCGTACCGAAGCAGATCGAAGCGCCGGGACGCGAATTCATCAACCACGGCATCGGTTATACGCCGGTAACGTTCGCCCGCGCGCTCGCCGGGAAGACTGCGGTTGTCATCGGATGCACCCAGCGCGCGCTGCGCGGCGCTGCTGAACTTGCCCGGACGGTTGCCCAACTGTACATGGTGGCGCCCGAATTTCCTGCCAACGATCCGATCGTTGCCGTTCTGCGGAAACGCCCGAATGTTGAGATTCTCGAAGGGTTTACGGTCAAGGAAGTGACCGGCAATTCGTCGGTCGATACCGTGGTGGTCGAGCATGAAGAAAAGGTGCGTCGGCTCCCGGTCGATGCCGCCTTCGCCGATGTCGGGTTGACGCCGAATTCGGCGATGGTGAAGGGCCTGGTCGAAACCGATGCAGATGGGTTCATTATTGTGGACAAACGGAATGCCACATCGCTGCCTGGTTTGTTCGCCGCTGGCGATGTGACGACGGTGTACGGCGAACACACCCTGATTGCAATCGGTGAAGGGGCGCGCGCTGCACTGGCGGCGCACGACTACCTGCTGGCGCGTGGGTAGCGTCGGCAGGACACTGCCTTCCGGGAATCAGAGCGATCATGGAAGTGCATGTCCTCGATTGTGACAGGAATTCCGCTCCTGCCTGTTCGGGCAGAGGTGCATCTCACAAAGAACCAGGGGCGCAGCATACGCTGCGCCCCTGATCGATTCTCCCACGCTTTACGCCGAAGGCGGAACCTCAACCTCGCACGCACCGGCCAGGCACGCCAGTTCCTGCGCTGCGGTCGTCAGGTCTTCTTCCTCATAGCGCCAGATCTTGCTGAAATCGATCTCCGGGAACTCCGCCGCCAGTCGCTCGTACTCTTCCTTCGTGATCTCCACATAGGGCATCTGTGCATACTGCGCATCGAACGACGGCAGGAAGGTCAGTCCACCGATCATATCGCGGTGATCCCACACCCACTTCATCAGGTCGATCACCTCGTCCGGCTTGTAGGTGACCGTGCATGATGGATTATGCTCCGTCCAGTACAGTTTATTCTGCAACCAGTATTCGCACTGCTCGATGGCTGAACGCTGGTTGCGCGTAATTGCGCCATCCGGTGATTTGACCGGGAAGTGGATGACCCAGGTCGTGGCATCTTCGCGCGTCTGACCGTTCTCCGGGTCCATCGGCACGCCAGCGTCGCGCAACACCTTGAACAGCGGCGAGTGCGCCGAGACGCGCACATTGCGGATGTAGTACGGCGCCCAGCGGGCATGCAGACCGGAAGAGCAGTCGAGCAGTTGCGATGAGTTGCCGCTCGGTTTCACGCATGTGATCGCCGCTGACGGGTTAATGCCCAGGCTGAGCGCAGTCTGCCGGTTGACCTCGATGGCAATCTCCTTCAGGCGCCGCTTGACCTGCGCATCCTGCGCGACGGGACTATCCATCTGCCCCGTAATATCGACGCCAAGCAAACGCTCCTCCTCGCAATTCTGCTTCCACATCGGGCGCAAGCCGGGGAAGTGGGTCGCCAGCGACTGGATCGTGCCGATGATCGTTGCCACCTCGACTTTGTCGCGGAGCGTCTCGAAGGTGTCATCAACGCGGGCGACGGCAGCGCTCAGGTTGCAGAACTGCCACGGGCGCAACACAATTTCACCACAGGGGTTGGTTCCGAAATCCGCCTCCTTGCGCCGCGCCGGTTTCATCAGGTTGGCGGCTTCACGGTTGAAAATCCCCGGTTCGCCGCGCTGCGACTCGATCATTTCCATAAAATGGCGAATGAACTCGCGCTGCGTCAACCCGCCGCGGGGCCAGACCGCCGAGTTATTGGCATTCCAGCGCTGGCTGTTCTCGCGCTCGAAATCACCCGACTTCGCCAGGCGCATCTCATCGTCATCGTAGTCGAAAAGCGAGATCATCGCTGTGCGCCGCACGCCGCCGCTCACTGCCGCATTGCCGACTGCGCACATGATGTCGTGGGCGTCGATCGGGCGCAGGAAACTCCCCTGCCGGGCAAAAATGCGGTTGCGCACGAAATCGAGCATGGCGCGGAACGGTTCGGGACCGGAAGCGCGCCCGCCTTTGGTGCGCAATGGCGCCCCTGCCGGTCGCAGGTGCGACAGGTCGAAATGCACATCGCCGCCCTCAAACCAGGTCTCCAATCCATAGCGCAGCGCATCAGCCCATCCTTCCGCCGAATCTTCGACAACAAAGGTGACCGGCGGCTTCCCTGTCTGACGTTTGATGCGCGGGAAATTCTCGACATACCGGCTCTCGACCGAAAAGCCGACGCCACATCCTGCCATCGAAATGATCAACGCCTCGACGAACGAATCGATGCTCTCGACAGGTTGATAACTACAGTTGTAGATCGCCACCGCATTGCGACGAGCGGCAGGACCGGCCATCGCCAGCAGGCGCATCGACGGCATCGAGCGCATTTCGAGAATGTTACGCCGGATGCGTTCGTATGTCTCGCGCGGGAGACGATCACCCGCCAGTTCGTAGAGATAATCGACCGCCCGATCAACAGTTTCGATCCAGGTTTCGCGCCGCCCTAACTCGTAGTTGAAGCGCGAGTACTTGTCGAAAAACTGAAACTGCTGCAATGCGGTCGGGAAATATACCCGCGCCTCATCGAACGCGCGCCGCACATGGTCGGGAACAGGGCGACGCTCACGCTCCCTGGCACGCTCGGCGCGGTACAGAATATAGCGCTTGGCAGCTTCGAACTCACCCGCCGCCTGCAACACCATCTCGACGATGTCCTGCACGCCCTCGACGGTCGGCGGCCGGCCCTGCAACCTGGCAGCGACGATATTGACGACCCGCTGCGCCAGTTCGGGGATGGGCGTGTCGGGTATGCGCCCAAAACTGGCGAAGCAGCGCGCCATCGCATTCTCGATCCGCGAGACGTCAAACGGAACCACACGCCCATCCCGCTTGATGATCATCGTCGGAACGACAACATCCGGGTGAAGAGTGTCGGTCGATCCGTTGCTGTGTGTTCCGTTCAATGCTGTGTTCGACTGCGTCATCTTGCCTGACCTCCTGAGACAGATCACACCCAACGGTGCATGCATCGGGTGCGCCGATACTGTGCACCGTCTGTCACTATGGAAAGCGATTCAGTTATTGTAAAGCCAGGTGAAACGGTCTCTCGTTCCTGACGGGGAGCAAGAGGCAATGGTTCCACTGAAGTTATCCACATATTGTATTGGTTAACCGGAAGTACTTCCTAAATATGGCGCGGCAAGAATAGCACAGACAGGCGCGCGTGTCAAGGTGCAAGGCAAACGAAAGAAAATCTTTACACCTGATAGTAGATACGGCGAACTGCACAAAAACTTACGATGGACTGTAGAAAAAGCGGTATAATATCCTGAACCTGTGCGCATCTGTCCCAAACGGCGCCAGGGGGGCGATCTGTCCGGTTTGCCTGTATCACAGCACTGCGTTGAAGTACCATCGAGCCATTGCGGGCCAGTTGCTTCGTTCGGCCCCGATTGCCGGTCTCGCAGCATTTGGCATTGGTCATCTCCCGCTGACAGAAATCTATGTCGAGCGGGGGGTTGTTCCTGTGCGCGACAGTGCAGGTTCCCCTCAGACGCTTGCCGATCTCGCGCGCATCCCGCGCGCGCGTCTGGCGCTCGAAGGGGGCGCCGGCAGCGGGAAGAGCACGGCGGTGCGTCGCCTGGCGCTGGCGTGCGCTGCGGCCGTCACGGGAGAACCGGAAGGCGCCGCAGCCCCGCTCGTCGATTGGTCGCTGCCGATTCCGCTGCCCGTCGTGATCGAGATGCCGCCGCAGATCGATCCGGGCGCCGATCCCTCGTCGGTGATCGAAGCGCAGTTGCACGCAAACGATCTTGCGACGCACGCAGGAATGGTGCTTCAGGCGCTCCACGCTGGCGAGGCGCTGGTGGTTGTCGATGGCGTGACGCCATACAACGCGCCGGTCGTTGCGCAGATCGTTGCAGCATTTCCTGCCAACCGCTATGTGTGCGCCTGTCGCCCGTATGCGGCTGCCGGGGCGCCGCCAGGACGCCTGCTGCACGCCCATGGGTTCCAGCGAGTGCATTTCGCGCCCCTCGAACGCGCCCACGTCGATGAGATGGTCGCCCGTCTGCTCACCGCACTCAGCCGGCGCCGGGTTGTGCGCGATCAGGCCATGCAGGTCGGCGCGCCCATGGCGCCGCAGCGGGGCGGGTCGACTGCCGAACAGATCGCCGATCTTCAGGGGCGACTGCTGATCGACGACGGGTTGCGCGCGTTGACCTTCGAGCCGCTCGCGCTGGCGATTGCGGTTGTTGCCGACGCGGACGGACAGACGCTCCCGGCAGCGCGCGCCGTGGTCTACCAGCGCACGCTGGCTGCGCTGTGGGGCGAATCAGCGCCGCCCGTCGCTGTGCTTGCTCCACTGGCGCTGGCGCTGCAACGTGCGACCGACGATGATGCGCATCCGGCGACGCTGACCCGCCCGATCGTCGAGCGACTGGTGCGCGATGGTGCGCCGGACGCCGATGATGCGCAGGTCGCGGCGATTATCGAGCGTGCGCTTGATGTCGGGTTGCTCGTCGATCCCGAACGCGATACGCCTCCGCAGGCATACACGATGCCGCAGCGCGCGCTGCGCATGTTTCTGGCGGCGCATGCCCTGGCGCGCGCCGCCGACTTTGAGGCGACGATTGCGCCCTATGTTGATACCCCGACCTGGCACGAAACGCTGACGCTCGCGCTGTGGCTGCGCACCAGCGATCCCTCGTTGCAGCCTTCCCGCCACGCTGAGAAGGAGGAAGACGCCGGCGCTGCGACGCTGTGGCATCTGATCGGACGACCAGACCGCAACCGGGACGCAGGAGATGCAGGCGCTGCAAAGAAGAAACCGTCACGGCAATCGGCAAAACCTGCGCGCCATGCCCTCCGACCCGGCGCCGGCGCTTCAACCGCGCGTCCTGAACAGGCGGCGCTCCTGGCAGCCTCCTGCCTGGAAGCAATCGACCCGCGGCGTTACCCGGACGTGGTGCGCGAGGTTCAGCAGCGCCTGCTCACGATGATCGCCGATCTGAACGTCGCGGTTGAGGATCGGGTGCGTGCCGGCGTGATGCTCGGTCGCCTGGGTGACCCGCGGTTTGCCGACCCGCTGCCGCCGCTGGCGCAGATCGATGCCGGCGTCTTCGTGTTTGGCGCCAATGATGCGCCCTACGACGAAGAACGACCGGCGCAGCGGATCGATCTGCCAGCGTATCAGATCGGCGTCTACCCGGTCACCAACGCGGAGTACGCTCGCTTCCTGGCAGCGCGCCCCGGACATCCCAAACCGCACTACTGGTACGATCCGCGCTTCAACAATCCCGCTCAGCCTGTGGTTGGGGTGACGTGGCACGACGCCGTGACATATGCCGCATGGCTGACTCGCACCCTGGCAGCCGAGGGGCGTCTCCCGGCGGGCATGGTCGTTCGCCTGCCGCTCGAAACCGAGTGGGAGAAGGCGGCTACCTGGGGACCGCGCGCGCGCGTGAAACGTCGCTTTCCCTGGGGCGACTACTGGATCGCCGGAATTGCGAATGTCGCCGAGACCCGCGCTGGACCGGATGGACGATCACGCTGGGCGACGACCCCGGTGGGATGCTTCCCCGGCAGCGTCAGTCCCTATGGCGTGCACGATCTGATCGGAAATGTCTGGGAATGGACAGCGAGCAGCATCGATGCCCCGCCACGACGAAGCGATATGGCAGGCGGAGCGCGAACGACGCTCTCAGAACGACTCCATGGCGACCTGTCCGGCGCAACCGGATCGGAAAAGCGACGCCACTACATTCTGCGCGGATCGTCGTTCAACTCCACCACCGCCCACGCACGAGCCACGTATCGCGGCAGCCACCTTCCACCGGACTACTGGCGCTACAACATCGGCTTCCGCATCGTCATCGCCAGACCGATCGTCGACTAGCGCTGCCAGATGTCCTGCATCCGGGCGGACATCCACCCGCTTCCGTCACAACGTACAACCGTGCGGCGGGCGCTTTGCTCATCGCCAGCGATTATACCGGAGGAAGATCTATCGTGAACATCGCTTTCATCGATTCGTGGGTTCAATCAAGCGCAGAAGGGAGCGGCACCGCCGTCGCAATCGGCGGACTGCAACGCACACTCCAGCAGCGCGGCATCCAGGTCACGCGCCTGACGCCAATCCAGCCCTGGCCCCGCAACCTGACGGCGCGCCGGCTGCTGTTCAACCTGCATGTGCCGGCGCTCCTCAGCAGCCTGCGCTACGATCTTGTTGTTGGCTTCGACATCGATGGCTTTCTCTGGTCGAAGCGCGCACGACGCACCCCGTATCTGGTGAGCATCAAGGGGGTTCTGGCGGAAGAGGCGCGCCAGGAACGGGGCTTCGTGCGAAGCCTGCTCTGGTCGCTATCGCGGCTCGAAAGGATGAACGCACGCAATGCCGATGGCGTCATCACGACCTCGGCGTACTGCCGGGAAGCGATCCGGCGGCACTACGGCGTAGCGCATCAACGGGTGCGGCTGGTTCCCGAAGGGATCGATCTGGCGCGCTGGCGACGCATTGCGCAGGCGACGCCCCGCCGCAGCGACGGCGCGACGATCCTCTGTGTGGCGCGCCAGTACCCGCGCAAGCATATTGCAGACCTGTTACGCGCCATGCCACTGGTTCGCGCGGCTGTTCCCGCAGCGCGTGCGGTGATTGTCGGCGATGGGCCGGAACACGACCGCCTGCGCGCGCTTGCCGCCGAACTGCGCCTCGGCGCAGCGGTGAACCTGGTCGGCGCCATTCCTGATGATGACGTGGTGGCGCAGATGTACTTCCAATCCGACCTGTTTTGCCTGCCGAGCGTGCAGGAAGGGTTCGGCATCGTCTTTCTCGAAGCCATGGCCAGCGGTTTGCCGATCGTTGCAACCACTGCCGCAGCAATCCCCGAAGTCGTCCCACATCGCCGCGCCGGATTGCTCGTGCCGCCAGGCGACGTCGGCGCACTGGCGGAAGCGCTGATCGAACTGCTGCGCAACCCGGATCAGCGCGCAGCGTATGGCGCCTTCGGTCGAATGCAGGTCGAAGGGTATGACTGGAACGTGGTCGCCGACCGGTTCATCGAGCAGGTCGAGCCGTTCGTTGGTGGAACTGCGGCGCATCCAGCCGGGCAGGGCGACTCGAGAGAACTTGACAAAGTAGATAAAGTTGCCTATGATTATACCAGGAAATCTGTCAAAGTTGCTCAAGGAACGCAGGCATGTCCGTAAACCAGAATCACGCAACCCTGCCGGGATTCGACCGCACTGCGCTACGGGTCAATCAGGCAGTGATGATTGTCCTCTTGCTTGTGGCATTTATCGCTGATCTGCCGTGGCTGGCAGCGGCAACTGCAATCATCATGGCGCTCGGTACACTATCACCTTCACTGGCGCTGTTCCAGCGTCTCTACCGGGATGTGTTGCGCCCTGCCGGATTGCTGCGACCCGATATTCATCAGGAAGATGCGGCGCCGCACCGTTTTGCACAGGGGATGGGGGCGACGGTGCTCATTCTGGCAAGTCTTGCGTTGTTTCTCGGTGCACCGACGGTTGGATGGGCGCTGACGCTGCTGGTCGTTGCGCTTGCGGCGATCAACCTGGTGTTCGGCTTCTGCGTCGGATGCTTCATTTTCTTCCAGATTCAGCGCCTGGCGCACAGCCGGTAGCCGGACTGTTTCACCTTGTGTCGAATGCGCTTCTGAAAGATGATTGAACGACTGCTGATCATTGTCGCTGTTGCTGGGATGATTGCACTGGCGTGGATGGCGATCCGCACCTGGCGCTCACACCACTTGCGCTCTCTTGCCCGCAGGACTCCATTCGCAGGGATCATTCCGCCGGGCCGGCCCGCCGTGGTCGGCTTTTCGACCCCCGGCTGCGTTGAGTGTCGTACCCGGCAGGCGCCAGCACTGGCGCGACTGAGCGCCAATCTGGGCGATCAGGTGACGGTGCGCACTCTGCCAGCGTCGGAGTATCCGCACCTGGTCGATCAGCTCGGTATCCTGACCGCTCCCGCGACCGTGGTTATCGACGCAACAGGCGTGGTGCGCTTCGTGAATCTGGGCTTCGCCGACGCGGAGAAACTGACAACCCAGGTGAACAGCATTGCCCATCCGGTTCACAACCGCCCCGATTCTCAAACTGCTGCGTGCCAGGGATAGCGGTCCTGCCACACGCGACTCCCGCGCGCATTATTGATCCGGCATCACCCGCAGACGGCGCAGCCAGCGCTGTGGATATCCGAAGATTCGCGCCCCGAATGCGCCACCCGCGACGACCAGGCGCATACGCCCGAGCGCCTGGAGATCCGCCTGGCGTCGTAATGCCGCGCGCGTCTGAGCATCCTTTGTCTGTATCAGCGTCACTGCCTGATCCCAGACATCACGACGCCAGTTGCGGATCAGGCGGGCAGTGCACCACTCATCGAGTCGACCACACGCGACGTCCACGATACCCATCGCGGGGGAGTAGCGCTTCAGCACATGATCCTGTACACTATCGATAGTCTCTCCGATGATCGTGTTCACCAGCAGATAATCGTCGAGCCTGGATTGGCGCATCTGGAGCGTCAGATCATCCCATTCGTCATGCAGCATATCATCGAGCGCCAGCACCAGATCGCAGTTGATGTGCGCGTTGACGCCGAGCAAAAGGTGCGCCAGTGGCGGCATCTCCGGCACACGGGTCAGATCATGCGCCTGTCTCCAGACTTCGGGCAACCATCCAACGTTGTGCTCATACGCTTCCAGCGCGATAAAATAGTACTCAGCAAAATTGTGCACCAGCAGGTATACCCAACCATTGTCATCAAACCGACCTGCATCGATGCCATCGAGCATGTTGCGCGTCATCAGGGCGTAGCACGCCAGAAAGATCGCTCTCCGATCACCCTTCGTCTCCCACGTATCGATACTGGTCTTCATACGATCAAGCAGCGCGTGATGTGTCATGCTACTCCCTTTTCAGACGATCAGCGTCGGTTTGCCGGCAGCGGATCGCGCAGCGAAATATCGGATCTCTCGTGAAAGGAATTTCTCAATGGATGCCAGCGCAGAATTGCGAACCCAACTGACCCGGATGCTGACCGAACGCCAGGCGCACATGATCTTCGAGGACGCCGTCGCCGGTTTTCCTGAAACGCATATCAACGCTCGCCTGCCGAACTGCCCGTATACCTTCTGGCATCTGCTCGAACATCTGCGCATCTGTCAGCGCGACATTCTGGAGTACATCCGATCCGACCATTACACCTGGCCCACGTTCCCCGACGATCTCTGGCCCGACCAATCGGCGACGACCGATCTCGCCGGCTGGAACCGCACGATTGAACAGTTTCTTGCCGACCAGCAGCACCTGGTGGAGATCATCAACGATCCGGCTGTCGATCTCTTTGCGCCATTGCCGAATAGCGGCGAATACCGACACACGATCCTGCGCGAGATTAACATTATTGCGACCCACAATTCGTACCACATCGGCGAACTGGCGATCATGCGCAGCGTGATGAACCTGTGGCCCCCGGAGTAGTGCATCACGTCGCCAGCAGACGCATCGGTACGCTCAATGTCATGGTTGCCAGGGTGACGACTTCGGCGATCTCGCACAGTGCACCGTAGGTGTCGCCGGTCAACCCGCCCAGGTCGCGCGTCCACCAGCGCCCCAGCAGGTGGGTGACCATCCAGACCAGCGCCAGCGCGATCAGGCCGCCAGCGCCGCCCACAATCAGCGCCAGTGTCAGCGTTGCGACGCTGGCGCCAGCAAAATCACCGGGACGCAGATACGACTGAAAGGTGCGTCCCAGACCCCCTTCGCGCGCCGGTGGAAAGCGCACAATGCCGTACACGTCCGCCCAGCGCCCAAGCACCGGCGCCAGCACGACTGCCATAAGCCAGGCGTCGCCAGCGCCCGCCAGAAACGCCGCTTTCAACCCCAGCACCGCCGCCAGCGCCAGCGCCCCCATCACCCCTATCCGACTGTCGCGCATGATCTCCAGTTTGCGTTCACGCGAACGCCAGCTCATCACCCCATCAAAGGTGTCGCTCAAGCCGTCAAGGTGCATTCCCGCCGTCAACACCCCCCAGGCGACCACCAGGACAACCGCGCGTACCGTTTCGTTCCATAGCACGCCAGCGCCCCAACCAACCGCAGCGAGTATGCCTCCGATCACCAGACCGGCAATCGGGAAATAGCGGATTGATTGCGGGATCGCTTCCTCGCTCATTGGCGGCAAACCCGGAACGGGAAGAATGGTAAGAAAACGCAGCGCCTCGCCGATGGGAGCGAACGGTCCCCACCAGTTGCGCGGCGCACGCCGTGATGTGGTATCCTCAGATGACACGATGCGTACTCTTGTCTCAATAAGGGGGTGATATGGATCCTCGCGGGCTGGCGCTCCTCTTTGGCGCAATTGTATGCGAACTCATCGGAACGAACGCTCTCAAAGCAGCCGATGGCTTCACCCGTCTGCTGCCAACCCTCCTGGTCATTGCCGGGTACGGTGCATCATTCTACCTCATGTCGCTCAGTCTGCGCACCATTCCGCTCGGCATCGCCTATGCCATCTGGTCGGGACTGGGCACGGCGGCTATCGCGGTCATCGGGGTGATCGTGTGGCGCGAGCAGTTGAATGCAGCGGGAGTCATGGGCATTGTGCTGATCATTATCGGTGTGATCCTGCTGAACATGTTCGGCGGTGAACAGTGAACCGCTTTATGAGCCGCCGGGCTGATGGAGATTATAGCAGTTCTCGGATACGTTGACCCCTGTCTGGGAGCGCCGTATCGCGCGAGGCGCCCGTTTCCGGCAGAGCGTAGACCGAAATTCATTTCGGTCGCCCTGTGGGGCGCGCTATTCCCAGGAGCGTTCAACCTGTCCATCAGGTTCAAACTTTGTGAGAACTGCTATAATCCGCTATGCGCCTTGTGCCGTCGGGCTA
>Ga0209018_1002287_pt1 | contig 13741 bp, 14 predicted proteins | sample YNPBryBLVA2012_FD_185814 | JGI IMG/M metagenome (GOLD analysis project Ga0209018, IMG submission 185814) | Anoxygenic and chlorotrophic microbial mat microbial communities from Yellowstone National Park, USA - YNP Bryant BLVA 2012 (SPAdes)... ...
ATCTCCTTGCAAGCCAGGAGACTGCTTCGCTTTGCTCGCAGTGACAAAATGCGTAGAGTTTATAGAACAAGAGTTTAACTTGACATTGTCAAACTACAAACAACTTATCCATCCCAAAGACCGCGAGCGGGTATGGGCAGAAGTGCAAGAGGCCATCGCTCACAGGCAACCTTTCCAACTCGAATATCGAATTACGACAGCCAACCAGCAAGAAAAGTGGGTATGGGAACAAGGTCAAAGCATAGGCACAAACGCGCACGGTCTGGCCATCCTCGAAGGCTTCATCACAGATATTACCGAGCGTAAACGAGCCGAGGAAGCATTGCGCCGCCAAACAACGCAACTCGGATTGCTGAACGACATCGCCAAGCAAATTGTTGCTACCCAAGACACAAACAACATCTTGAATAGAACCGTCAAACTGATTCAAGACAATTTTGGCTATCATCACGTCGCTATTTTTATGTTCGCACCTGCTACGAATGAATTGGAAATGAGAGCCAGAGCAGGCCAATTCGTAGAATTGTTCCCTAGAGAACACCGCCTGAAACCAGGAGAGGGAATGGTAGGATGGTGCGCCCAACACAACAAAACTTTGTTATCGAACGATGTCTCCTCGGATGAACATTACATCAACTTTTATCCAGATCGAATCCCGACCCGCTCCGAATTGAGCATTCCCTTGCACGTAGAAGGCAAGGTCATTGGCGTCCTGGATATTCAAAGCCCGCGCCTGGATGCCTTCGACCAGAACGACATTCGCGTCATGGAAACATTGGCCGACCAGATAGCCATAGGGCTGGAAAATGCCAAACTGCTGAACGAAATCCGTCAACAAGTAGAACGCCTGAACGCCCTGCACCTCATTGACCAGACGATTGCTTCCAGCACGAATCGGCGTTTGGTATTGAATATGATTCTGGAACAGGCCATGCGGCTGTTCCAGGCGGATGCAGGCGACTTCCTGCTCTTCAATCCAATCGAATACACGTTGGATTTTGCTGCGGGAATCGGTTTTGCTGCGCCAGGCGTACCGAGGCCGCGCCTGCATTTGGGCGAGGGTCTGGCCGGGCAGGCTGCTTTGCACAGAAAAACCATCATCCTTCACGGCGACGCCAAAACAATCCTGCCCGCAGAGAAGTTCTCTTGTTATTATGGCGTTCCCCTGATTGCCAAAGGCGAACTCAAAGGGGTTTTGGAATTTTTCTTTCACACCCATGTTCATCACCCCGAATGGGAAAACTTCTTGAACACACTGAGCGGGCAGGCTGCTATCGCCTTGGAGAATATGGATTTATTCGAACGGCTACAGCGCTCCAATATCGAGTTATCGCTGGCCTACAATGAAACCATCGAGGGCTGGTCAGCGGCGCTCGACCTGCGGGACAAGGAAACCGAAGGCCATACCCAGCGCGTCACCGAAATGACCCTGCGCCTGGCTGCCAGCATGGGCATCCAAGACACGATGCTTCTTCATATCCGGCGCGGCGCCCTGCTGCACGACATTGGCAAGATGGGCATCCCCGACTATATCCTGCTGAAAACCGAAGAATTGACAGCAGAAGAAGCCGAAATCATGCGCAAGCACCCACTCTATGCCTACGAGTTACTCTCCAAGATTGCCTACCTGAAACCGGCCCTGGACATTCCCTATTGCCACCATGAACGCTGGAATGGAAGCGGCTATCCGCGCGGCCTAAAAGGCGAGCAAATTCCGCTTGCGGCGCGCATCTTCTCTGTGGTAGACGTTTGGGATGCTCTGACATCTGACCGCCCCTATCGCAAGGGTTGGAGTCAAAAGAAAGCCTTGTCTTATATCCGACAAAATGCCGGCAAACTTTTCGACCCCAAAGTCGTAGAGGCTTTCTTGAACCTGTTCGAAACGACGTAACATGCAAACCGAGTGTCTATCCGCCCATCGCCCCGAGGCATTGAGCCGCGCCCTCTTGGCGTTACAAAGCGGCATGTTAGTAGCCTTTCCTACCGATACCGTCTATGGTCTGGGCGCGCTGGCCTTCGATGCGCACGCTATCGAGAGCATCTACGCAGTCAAAGGCCGCCCCGCCAAAAAAGCCATCCCTATTTTGATTGGCGACATACACGACCTGGACGAGGTGACACTCAGCCTGCCTCCCATGGCCGCCAAACTGGCGGCCCGCTTCTGGCCCGGAGCCTTGACGCTGGTGGTGCCAAAAAGCCCTACCCTGCCCGACATTGTTTCTGCCACCCCTACGATCGGCGTTCGCATTCCCAATCATCCCGTAGCGCGCGCCCTGCTGAAAGCGGCCGGCCCCATGGCGGTCACATCGGCCAATCTCAGTGGGCAGCCCAGCCCGACCACAGCCGAAGAGGTGATTCATCAATTGAACGGCCGCATTCCCCTCGTGCTAGATGGAGGCGAAACGCCTGGCGGCTTGTCCTCTACGGTGGTAGATTGCCTGGGGCCAGAACCGGTCATCTTGCGCGCCGGTCCAATCTCTTGGGAAGAGATCGCTTTCGTCTTGGCCTGAAACTCCTGTTTGCTGGGATTTGTCATGGCGGTCGCCCCAGCAAGTCCCGCAGGGATGCTATCTCCAAAGGAGACGCTGTTGTACTACCAAAGGCCGCAATTCGCCATTCCCATCCCCACGAGCGGAAACTCTTATCCTTTTCTTAAGTTTCATTCAGGTTCTTCTAACGTAATGAGCGCATAATAAGGGCGCATTCTCCCCTTGCAAACCCCGTAAGGACAGGGCCGGTCCTGAGCGGGGTTTGGGTTTTTAATCGGGACTTTTCTCTTCCTTCTGGAGGCGCTTGACGAACTGTCCGGCTCGTCTTACAATAAGCAAGAAAACGTAAGAAAGGAGAATCCTGTGTTACTCCGTCTTTCATCCAAAGGACAACTTGTACTTCCCAAACCCATTCGCACGCAACTGCGCCTGGAAAGCGGACGTCAGTTCCGGGCACAGGTGTTAGACGGCAAAATCATCCTTGAGCCGGTGGAGGAGGATGTGATTGAACAATTACATGGGATATTTGCCGGTTCAAAAATGCTGGACGAACTGGAAGAAGAGCATCGCCGGGAAGTAGAAAATGACAAAAACTTTCATTTTTGATTCGTGGGCGCTGATTGCTTTCATTGAAGGGGAATCTCCTGCCGACCTACGTGTTCAGGAAATTTTGGAACAATCGCGGCGTCGTCAAATGCGCGCCGTTATCTCCATCATCAACCTGGGAGAAGTTTATTACCAGATAGGCAAAATGCACGGCGAAAAGGCTGCTGATACTACCCTGGCTAAACTGCGCTTGCTGCCGCTAGAAATCCTGCCCGCAGACGAGGAAACCGTCCTGACCGCGGCGCGTTGGAAAATGAAGCGCTCCATCTCCTACGCCGACGCTTTCGCCGCCGCGGCTTCGGTTGCCCACAAAGCCACCTTGCTGACCGGCGACCCGGAACTGCTGGCATTGGCGGAGGAACTCGATATCGAGCCGCTTCAAAGGCAAAGGTAGGGGTGAACTCGATAGAAGTATTTCAGATGTCGAAGGATAGAACATCCCGAAAGGTCTCTTGAATTTCAAGATAACGGCCAGGTAGCCTGCACATCCATGTCCAGCGGCGAGGTGCGCCCAAGCGCAAAACGATAGTAGCCGGCTGCGGCGATCATGGCAGCGTTGTCTGTGCACAGCGAGAGGGAGGGAATATGCGCCTTGAATTCCGATTGCTCCAGGAAGGCCTGCCGCAAGGCGCGGTTGGCCGAGACCCCGCCCGCCACCAAGATTTCGCGCGCGCCAAACGTCCGCGCGGCCTGCATCGTCTTGCTGAACAAAACCTCCACGACCGCCGCTTGGAACGAAGCCGCCAGGTCCTCGATGGGCAGGGAAGGACTACGCTTCTCGAGTGCGCGCACCTCGCGCAATACCGCCGTCTTCAAGCCGCTGAAAGAGAAATCCCAGGGCGCATCCAGGCGGGCGCGTGGGAAGTTGAAACGATGCGGGTCGCCGCCCTCCGCCGCGCGCTGGATGGCCGGGCCGCCAGGATAGCCCAACCCCAGCGTGCGCGCCACCTTGTCGAAGGCCTCGCCAGCCGCATCGTCTTGAGTAGCGCCCAGACGCTGATATTCCAGATGAGCGGTCATCAAAATCAATTCGGTATGTCCACCCGAGACCAGCAGCGCCAGCAGCGGAAACTGCGGCTCGGCAGGCGGCGTTTCCCCCGCGTGATATATCCAGGCCGAATAGAGATGTCCCTCGAGGTGGTTGACGCCCACGAGAGGCAGTCCCAGCCCAAGCGCCAATCCCTTGGCGGCGTTGACGCCCACCACCAGCGAGCCGGCCAGCCCCGGCCCGCGCGTCACGGCAATAGCATCCACATCGCTCAAACTGAGATGCGCCGCTGCCAACGTCTGCTCGATGACCGGCGTAATCGCCAGGATGTGCTGACGCGAGGCCACTTCGGGGAACACGCCGCCATAACGAGCATGAATTTCCATCTGCGAGGCCACCGTAGAAGCCAGCAAAACTCGCCCATTTTCGAGAATGGCGCAAGCGGTTTCGTCACAGGAGGTTTCGATGGCAAGGATGCGGGCAGGGTTCATTTTTTCCACTTCTTCATTTCCAGCACAAAATCATACGGATACTCGGCCAACCTTTCCAAACTTCCATCGGGGCGCATCCAATAGGTATCTTCGATGCGCACCCCCATGCCCTGCTCTGGATAGTACAAGCCCGGCTCGACAGCAATGACGGCCCCGGCCTCCAGGCGTTGTTCTCCCTCCACTTGAAAGCCGCTGAACGGGCGTTCGTGGATGTTGAGACCCACTCCATGCCCCAGGCTGTGAACGTAACCGTCATGTGGAGCATTCGTGTTCAAGGGCGACTTGTGTCCTCGAGCCTCGAAATACTCACACACCATGCGGTGATACGCTTTGAAGGAAGCGTTCACTTCCATGCTCCCGATCACTTTGCGATAAATTTCCTCTACCTGGTCATACAATGCCTGCGCTTCGGGCGTGGCATAGCCCAAACACCAGGTACGAGTGAAATCGTAGAAGTAGCCGCCGCCTCGTTCCTGCGGATAAATGTCGAAGACGATGGTCTGTCCGAGGCGCAAAACATCGTCAGGGTTGCCTTGAGAATGCGGCACGCCTGCATCCCGGCCGATGGCAAAGATGTAACCTTCTGACGGGACCGCATCGCGTTCGGCCAGCCACAGGTTGATCTTCTGCTTGACATCCCCAATCGTCAACGGTGCGCCGTCCTCCCGCAGCAACACTTCATCGGCGCGGACAGCGCGCGAGGTCAGGTACCGCGCCGTCAGACGGACGACCTGCGTGGTGCGCTTGCCCATCTCGCGTATGCGCGCCACCTCCTGCTCAGATTTAGTCTGCATGGCCTGATAAAACAGCGACGTTTCTGGCATTTCGCCCACGAATTCGATGCCCGGTTCGAGAGTCTTGAAATGGCTCAACAAGGCCGGTAAGGCGCTGATATTCGTATGCCCATACAGCCCCACGCGGCCCTTGACGCCTAACGCCCGAAACATGCGCTGTAACCGCAAAGCCAGAGCCAGCGTCCCCTCTCCGCCGGCTTCCTGCATCAATGCTTGCCAGGGATATTCGCTATACAAACGCACTTCCAGCCTGCTCTTGGCGGCTTCGTCTCGTTCCATGTCATTGCAGTACAGCACAGCATTTTCGCCGCGCTTTTTGATCAACGTAGCGTTGGTCACATGCCCGCCGCCGGTCAAGTAATACATGGGCGGGTTGTTTTCGGCATCGCCAAGCACCAGGATGGCGTCCAGGTTTTTGGCTTGCATGAGGGTGTCAATACGGGAGTTCATGCGGCTCCTCTTTAAACGCGAATTTCGCTAATGGACGAATAACGCAAATTACTTCCTATTCTTGCTCGTCAAGCGGGGTTGGTGAAGGTGTGGAAGCAATTTGGCTTTGCCCTTTATATTTATCACACGGCTGGACTGAACACGTTCCGCGCCAAAGTTGATTACGATAGCAAGTTCCAAACCGGTTGCTTTCAAATAAGATAAAGCCTGTTGCTCGTGGATTCGAGCGATCTCGCTCACTGCTTTGTATTCCAAGATCACCCGTTTGTTAGCGACATTATCCAGGAAAAATTCTCCAAGTGGCTCACCCTTGTACTGTACAACGATGCGCTTTTGTCGCTCGATCTCAACGCCTCTCACAAGTAATTCACGCGCCATAGCCTCTTCATAAAACTTTTCCGGAAAACCGGGACCCAAAGTGTTATGTACTTCGAAAGCGGCCTGCATTATCGTATAAGACAATTCCTTCTCAATAATCGTAATATCGTCCATCATAGTCCTCCTATTCGAAATATTCGTTCATTGGCGCTATTCGCGTTGAAAGAATATCCAGCAACAAATCATCCTGCTCCGGCAGCACTGTGCGCGGGTCGAGCAGCACGCGGTCATGTTCGGCGCGGGCGATGACAGGCGGCTGAGAGGCTCTGAGACGCGCCATGAACTTGTCGGGCGACTTGACCGATAGCGCCAGCACCCAAGTTGGCAGGGACTCTCCTGGCAGGCTGCCACCGCCGACGGTGGACTCGGACTCGAGCACCGCTCCGCGCCCCAGCCTTTTGCGCCACGCCTCGGCCCGCACCCGCACCTGCTCCCGTTCCATCGAGATCATCTGCCAGATGGGGATTTCGCGCTCGGCCTCGTCCTTGAGGTAATGCAGCAACGTGGCTGTGACGCCGGCCAGCGCCACCTTATCCGCGCGGACGGCGCGCGCCAGCGGGTGCTTCTTGATCCTGGCGATCAATTCCGCCTTGCCGACGATGATGCCCGCCTGCGGCCCGCCCAGCAACTTATCGCCCGAAAAGCAGACCACATCCACGCCGGCCGCCAGCGACTCTTGCACGGTCGGCTCGTGCGCCAATCCATATTTGGCGGTATCGAGCAATGCCCCAGAGCCGAGGTCGTCTACCACCGTCACACCAGCCTGATGCGCAACAGCCACAATCTCTTGCAAAGCCGGTTCTTCGGTAAAACCGATCATCTTGAAATTGGAGCGGTGCGCACGCATGACCACGCCGGTCGGTTCGAGCAAGGCTTCCTGGTAGTCGCGCAGGTGGACACGGTTGGTCGTCCCCACCTCGACCAGTTTTGCGCCCGATTGACGCATGACATCTGGCACGCGAAAGCCGCCGCCGATTTCCACCAGTTGCGAGCGGGCAATGACGGCGCGCTTGCCTTTGGCCAACGCCGCCAGCGCCAGCATGACCGCAGAGGCGTTGTTGTTGACCACCACAGCCGCCTCGACGCCGGTCAATCTTTGCAGGAGGGCTTCAGCATGGACCAGGCGCGAGCCGCGCTTGCCTGTGTCCAGGTCGTATTCCAGGTTGGAATAGCCCTGCGAGACGGCCTGCATGGCGGCAAGAGTCGCTTTCGAGAGCGGGGCGCGCCCCAGGTTGGTATGCAAAATCACGCCCGAAGCATTGATGACCGGAATCAAAGTCGGCTGCGTCCAGGCGGCCAGGCGGGATGCGGCTTGGGCCAGGATGTCGGCCGGGGAGGGCAGGGCAGGTTCGGGGTCGCGTTTGAAGCGGGCGCGGATGTCGTCCAGCGTGGCGCGCAGCGCATCCAGCGTCAACGGACGTCCATAAATGCGCATCAAGTCCCCAGAGGATTGTAAGAGCGTTTCGACCGAGGGGAGGTTACGGAGAGGGTTCATCGGTGGGCGGTTTCCAAAGGGAACGTTCGCGCAAGCGGATGAGCCATTCGATAGTCAGCAGGCCGCCCGCCAATCCCAACGTGAGCCACAGGGAGAGCAGGTTGCCCCAGCGCAGCCAGAGCAATAGCAAGCCATAGACGCCCACCCATTGCGCCTGCCGCAGGATGACGCGCGGCGCGGCCGGTGGGAGCGACGGGAAACGCCGATGGAAAAAGTAGACGACCGGCAAGGCTACGCCGGTTAGCGCGATGAAAAGGAGCGCAAAGAACGCCCAGCGCGGCCAGAGGAATGGCTCGGTATAAAGCACCAACGCAACCATCCCACCCCACCCGCTCAGCAAGAAAATCAAGGTAGGCCAAAGGAACGGGCGAAAGGAAGGCATTTCAGGCATGTGGCGAATTATACTCGCAGCGCCTAAGCGCCTAGACAGGAAAGAGAGTATCCAGCACTTCGGGGCAATATTTTTGCACCATGTCGGAGGACAGGCCGTTCTCCTTGCAAATCTCGGCGTACAAGTCGGCGGAGGGACGTTTGGTGCGCTTCTGGGTCTCCACGTCCAGCGCCCACAGGCCGAAGCGCTGCGTCCAACCGCGCTCCCATTCGAAATTGTCCACCAGCGACCAGTAGAAGTAGCCTTTGATTGGCCAGTTGAAATTGACCGCGCGCCACATCTGATGGATGTGTTGGGCAATATAACGCGGGCGCATCTGGTCGCCGGCGTCTTCCACACCATTTTCGGTGACCAGGATAGGCAGATTGGGATAGGTATCGGCCACCCATTGCAGGCTGTCGAAGAGGCCGCTTGGAATGTTGGCAATGAAGTGTGTGGGGCTTACATCCGCATCGGCAGGATAACCGCTATCTGTGAAGAGTTCGTCTTTCTTGCGCAGATTGAACCAGACCGTATCTACAGAGTAGTAGTTCAGTCCAAAATAATCCTGGGCGCCTCTGGCTTCGGGAATCTCGAATTTTGCAATCGGCGTTTTCATCACGCCGGTGGAAATGCCGCTGGGAAAGGCCATGTTGATGGCGTCATAACGGATCTTGCGCATCAGATGGTCGAGCGGCGACCAACTGCGCGCCACTTGCGGGCGATAATGCCAGGCATAGCCTACGCGCGCTTCTGGCTGAAGGGCGTGGATAGCGCGATAGGCAGCAGCATGGCCGCGCAACATATTGGCCATCACTTTGACCGCATTGGGCAAGCCTTTATTGCAGGCGGGGAAATCGCCCGTCACGTAGCCGCTGAGGGCGTAAATGTTCGGCTCGTTGATGGTACACCACAAGGAACAGTAGTCTTTGAGCGCCTCCACCGTTTTACGGACAAATTTTTCGAACCACAGCACGCTTTCTTCGACTTCCCAGCCACATTTCTCGTACAACCAAAGGGGATCAGAAAAGTGATGCAGGGTGACCATGGGTGTCAGGCCGCGCTCTTTCAACCCACGCAGCATCATGCGGTAGCGGTCGAGTGCGTCTTCGTCCCAGCGGTCGGGCGCGGGCTGGATGCGGCTCCATTCCACCGAAAGACGATGCGCATTCTGCCCGCCCTCTGCGGCGCGGTCGAAGTCTTCGCGCCAGCGCCCACCCCACCAGTCACAGGCCAAGCCAGACTTGCCGTTGGTATGGCCTTCCTGTTCCCATTTCCACCATTGGTTGTTGGTATTGTTGCCTTCTACCTGATGGGCGGCAGTGGCCGTGCCCCACAAGAATCCGCGCGGGAAATGATGCGTTGCTTGCGGCATGTTTTTTTCTCCTACGTCTTTTTGTTCCAATCACCAAACACAGCCGGGCGTGGTCGTCACGCCAGCCGATTTGCCGACCCGTTTGTACATGGTCACATCGGTAAACGGCTCACCCAGCACGCCGTCGTGGATGGCCCACGAGCGCAGGCGGACGCTGTTGGCCGCCTCTGGCCGGCGGAAGGGTGTCGAGCCATCCAGCAGGGGTAGCAATGCGCCGCCCTCCGAGAAACCGGCATGGATGGCCTCCATACGGCGGCGCCCCATTTGATAAGCAAACCCGTAACGCTCGAAGATGACGGCGTTATGATAGTAGAGCGGTTCGACGAAGTATTGCTCGTGTCCCAAACTGCGGACGAATTTTTCGAACGAGGCAATAGCCGCCGGCAAGAGGCGCAACCCGCTCCGCACCTGACCCGGCGCCAGCCCGGCCTCCAGGGCTTTTTTCTCGGCCTCCAGGTTGCGCGTCAGCGTGCCAAAGCGTGTCTTACTACCGTCGGGCATACGGTCCACATCGAAGCGCGGCGAGTCGGGATCGTTCAGGATGTAGAGCAGGACGTGGATTTGACCGTTCATCGTATCGGCCAAATGTCCATATAAAATCGGGTCAGGGAAGCGCAGTTCATGAAAGAGCGACATTTCCACATCGCTGGAACCCGGCTCGAATTTGAATTTCAACAGGGTTTGCAAGCGGGTAGAATCAGGATCGGGAAGATGGAAGCGTGCCAGCAGTTCAGGCGGAATGACACGGCTGTAGATGGCGCGTTTTTCCTCTTCTGGAAGGCGGTTGATGCTGCCAATGGTGGAGGGTTTCATGGTTTCATACCTCTTCTCTCAGCGCCTATTGGCTATCTAATTCGCAGTTCGCGCTCTGCATCGCGCTGGCGGTCGCGTTTGGCTATGCTCTCGCGCTTGTCGTAGACCTTCTTGCCGCGCGCCAGAGCAATCTCGATTTTAGCGCGTCCATCTTTGAGATAGACGCGCGTCGGCACCACCGTCATCCCTTTTTGGCGGACGGCGTTCCATAACTGGCGAATCTGTCGTTTGTGCAGGAGCAGGCGACGCGGGCGGCGCGGCTCGTGATTGAAGCGATTGGCCTGCTCGTAAGGGGCAATGTGCGCTTCGAGTAGCCAGGCCTCTTTGCCATCTACCTGCACATAGGACTCGGCCAGGCTCATCTGCCCGGCGCGGATGGATTTGATTTCGCTGCCCTGCAGGGCCAGGCCGGCCTCGAATTTCTCCTGCAAGAAATATTCGAAGTTCGCTTTGCGGTTGGTTGCAACGACTTTGATATTCTCTGTCACATGATGATATTACCACATCTCTCGTCAGGTATCTTTGCTGCGTTTCCCATCATATAGAGAAAAGTCCGCTGCGGGTATTATCCCCATTTCAGGATCGCCAGTCCAGACAAGAAGCGCAGCAGGGCGACCAACAACAGCGCTTCAGCAATCCCGGTAACGTTGCCAATGAGCGGGCCGGTGAGCGAACCGGCTAAGATAGAAGCGTTCAAGACGACGTTATACCAAGCCAGGTGCGCCGGGCGGTCGTGTTCGGGGATTTCTTCGAGCAGGTAGTTGGCATACGCGCCTAGCAGCAAAGCAAAGTTCAAGCCGCCAATCAGCGAGGTGAGGTAGTAGTGCAGCGGCGTCTTGGAAAGCGCCAGGAAGAAGGCGTAGGCGGCCAGGCCGGCCACACTGACGCCGGTCACTTTGTGGTGGCCGAAGCGCCGCACGATGCGGTCGAGTTGCGTCGAGCCAATCAACACCGTCAGGTAGAACAAGGCCGTTCCCAAGCCAATCTGGTCATCGCTGAGATGCAAGATGCGCACCACGTAGAGCGTGAAGAGCGGCAGGGCCATGTATTGTGCGGTGTGGAAGCCCAAAAAGACCAGCAAGATGCGGCCAAAGGGCGACCTCCAAACGTCCAGGCGCAGGGCAGCGAGCCAATGCCGAGGGGTGGATTCGCTTTCGATAACGGGAGCAGGCGCGGGGTGGTCGTGAAGCGGGGGCGAGTCCGCCGGAAGGGGCTTGATGAAATACAAGTGCAGGCTGCTCATCGCGGCCCCAAAAAATCCAATCCCAAAAACGACCTGATAGCCGATTGGGAAGGGCAGTCGTTCTAGCAAATAGCCGCTGCCCAGCGAAGAGAGGATGAAGGCGATGGCGTAGACGATGTTGCGAATGCCGGCAACATGCGCGCGCCATTCGTTGGGGACAGCGGCAGCAAACAGGGCATTGAAGCCCACCGAAAGCGGCGTGAGCGGAATAGCCATCAGGAAGGCAATGGCAATCAACGCCCAGACTTGCGCCTGCTGGTCGAACAACCAGGGCAGCGGCACCCACAGCAGGTAGCCCAAACGATACCACACCGAAGCGCCGAAGACGGCGCGGGCGATGTTTTGCTTTTCCAGCCAGCGGCCGGCCGGGATTGCCAGCAGCAGGCTGACCGCCGCAGACATAGAACTCAATAATCCAAGTTGTAGGCCGCTGGCGCCCAACCGCGCGGCATAGACGCTCAGGAAACTGATGGACGAGCCGCTCAGGATGCCAAACCACCCAATGTCGAAATACAGGTGGATGAAATTGGGAAGGTAAGCGGAGGGGATGTTGAGCGAGTTGAAGACGCGACGAAGTTTCACACCCGAATTATAATCTCGTCGCCGGGGGTAGACGGCGATTCCCAAACCCGCCCGACGATGAAGCGTCGGGCTATTCTTACAAAGGCGGCTCACATGGTAATACTATAGCGCAGCAAGCCGCAACCAAAGCGACCAGCGGATAGGAAACGGATAAGCGGATAAGGCGCTCCCAACCGTTCATCCGCTTGACATCCGTTAGTCGCTCTCCACAAAGCGGCAAGCGGCAACCAAAAGTAAAACCTTCGAGGCATTCGCCTCATTCGATGCAAGCCAGATTTGCGCGAACAAGGCAATTTCTTATCCGCCGCTCATCTGCGGTTGGGTATAATTGTGCCTGCTATGGACATCACCCTTGCACTCGGCGGCGGCGGCGCCAAAGGCAACGCGCATATCGGCGTGCTGCGCCGCCTGGAAAAAGAAGGTTTTCGGATTCGCGCTGTGGCAGGCACCAGTTTCGGCGGCCTGGTTGCGGCGTTCTATGCGGCCGGCTATTCACCCGACGAAATCGAAGACCTGTTTGCGGCGGTAGATCAGTCGCGCCTGTATGGCCGTTCGGCAGACGAGCGCCCCTCCCTGCTAGGGCTGGCGGGTGTCCGTAAGTGGCTGGATTCTACCCTCGGAGGGCGCACCTTCGATGATCTGTCTCTGCCTTGCGCCATGACAGCGGTGGACTTGAACTGCGGCTGTGAAGTGACACTGGACGAAGGGCGCGTGCGCGACGCTATCCTGGCGACCATTGCCGTGCCGGGCATCTTCCCGGCCTTTCCCTGGCACGAATGGGAACTGGTGGATGGCGGCGTGCTGAACCCGGTGCCGGTGTCGGTGGCGCGCGAACTGGCGCCCTCCCTGCCGGTGGTAGCCGTTACGCTCCAGGCGCCGATGGGCGAGCCGGCCCATTCCATGACCGTTCCCCTGCCGATTCCCAGCGGGCTGCCGCGCCCCCTCTTCGAACATCTCTCGCACATCCGTTACGCTCAGGCTTTCGATATCTTCATGCGCTCGGTAGATGTGGGCAACCGCGCTGTGGCCGAATACCGCCTGGCGGTGGACAAACCCGATGTCATCCTGCGCCCGGCTGTGTCGGATATCCAACTGCTAGAGAAGGTAGATGTCCATGAAGTTGCGCAGCGCGGCGAGCGAGCGGTAGAAGCCGCCCTGCCAGAACTCAGGCGAGCCGTTTCCTGGCCGAATCGCCTGCACCGCGCCCTGTTTGGAGGTCGCTCATGAGCCGCGATTTACGCGATTACGCCCGCAAGACCAACATCCGCCTGGCCCTCGGAGCATTTGCGTTGTTGTTCATCGTTGGATTGGGATTGATTTATCTCATTTATGGGCCGGGCGCGGCATCGTTGGGCTTTATGTGCATGTTGGCCGGCCTATCGCCGGTCGTCCTCATCCTGATTATTTTCCTGTTTACAGATTGGATCATGAAACGTGCCGGACGCAAATGACGGTCACCTCTTGACCTACAACGGCTGGACGCTGCGCGTGCGCCATGCGGCACAGCAGCCTGCCCGCTTCTTACTCCTGCTGCACGGCTGGACGGGAGACGAAAACTCGATGTGGCTGTTTACGCGCCATCTGCCACTCGACCTGTGGATCGCCGCCCCGCGCGCCCCGTACACCGCCCCCGAAGGAGGCTACTCTTGGCGCCCGCTTCTTCCCGG
>Ga0209018_1002288_pt1 | contig 13731 bp, 14 predicted proteins | sample YNPBryBLVA2012_FD_185814 | JGI IMG/M metagenome (GOLD analysis project Ga0209018, IMG submission 185814) | Anoxygenic and chlorotrophic microbial mat microbial communities from Yellowstone National Park, USA - YNP Bryant BLVA 2012 (SPAdes)... ...
GACCTCTGCCTCGCTCTTCGGGCGCAGCGCCTGCAGCCAGGCGGGGATCTCGGCCTGCACCAGGCCCTCCGGCAGCGGGCGTTCCGGCGGCGCCAGCCGTTCCACGGCCGGAGGCGGCGGAGGCAGGGGGGAAGGTTGCGGTTCCACGCGCGGGGGCGCTGCCTCGCCGGGCGGTTGCGCGGCCTGGAACTCGGCCAGCCAGTCGAGGATCTCTGCCGGCGCCAGAGCCGGTGCTTCCTGCTCGACAGGGGCCTGGATCGCTTGAATACCGGTCAACCAATCAGGCACCTCGTCCGGGGCGGGCGGGGCCTCCTCGACCGGCGGCGCGGGCGCCGTGGGCGCCAGGGCGGCCAGCCAGTCAGGCACCTCGGCCGGGGCGGGCGGGGCCTCCTCGACCGGCGGCGCGGGCGCCGTGGGCGCCAGCTCGGCCAGCCAGTCGGGCACCTCGGCTGGGGCGGGCGGGGCCTCCACGGTGGGCGGCGGCGCGGTGAACCCGGTCAGCCAATCGGGAATGCCGACCTCGGGCGTGGCCGACGCGGGTTCTGCCGCTGGAGCGGCAGGGGGTTCGCCGGCTCGCAAGTCGGCCAGCCAGTCCGGAACGCCGGTCTCTGGCGCGGCGGGGGGCTCGGGGGCTACCGGCGCGGCGGGCGGCCCAGCTGATGCCAGACCGGCCAGCCAATCGGGCAACTCGACAGGTTCGATCTCCTCGGCGGCGGGTTTTCCGGCTCCGACCTCTGCTCCGGCGCGCATCTTGCTCAGCCAGTCTCCTTCTGGGCCGGGGGCTGCTGGCTCTGCTGGCTGTTCCTTGCCGAGCGGGATCGTCGGCAGGGAGATGCCGCGGATGGGCGGGCGACCGGGGGCCTCTTCGGGCCGTCCCTCCGGCGGCCCGCCGATGAGCGGTACGAGACGGGCGCTGCACTTATCGCAAAATACGTTGCCCAGCGGGTTCATCGTCCCGCACATCGGGCAGCGCTGCCCCGTGCCGCGCGGCAGGGCGGCTCCGCACTCGTTGCAGAAACGGCTCGTCTCTGGATTGGCGCTCCCACACTTCGTACAGGTGATCATCGCTCTTCCAGGTTCACGAATCGCTGTATGGGCGGTCCAGCCCCGTGATGATCCGCAGACCCATCAACAGGGTGCCCAGCCCGACGCCGATGAGAATGCCGCGCATGCCGGCGGTCGCCAGAGCCGACAAGACGGTCTGGCGGAGCCCCGTCAAGACCTCTCCCACGCGGCCGGGCAACTGCAGCGTGCTCAGCAGGATGATGACCGCCGAGAGGAGGAACACCAGCGCGCCGATGATCGCGCGCGGATCGCGGCGGTTGTGCAGCAGCCGAAAGGCGGCCATGGTCAGAGTGAACGCGATCAGGCCGGTCACACTGGCCTGCAGGGGGGAGAGTACGTAACGGAACCACGCACCGCTCGCCGTAGTAGCGATCTGGACGGCCTGGGCGGGTGCGTTGCTCACATGCGCGACGGTCAGCCCGACCGACGTCACGCCGAGGCTGATCAGGGCCGCCAGGATCAACAGGCCGCTGTACAGGCCGTTCTGTCCGCCCCGGCTCATGCGTCGCAGGTGGACGCGCAACACATTGAAGAAGCCCAAGATAAAGGCGAACGCGGCCACGATGACCGCGCTGCGCACCAGGTAATCGCGCAGGGCGGCGAGCGGGCTGATCGGCAGCAGGTAGCCGATGAAGACGATCAGGCCGCAGATGACGGCGATGGCTATGGAGAGCAAGCGGATCAGACGTCCCATCGCGGTCCTCTCAGAAAAGGCCAAGTACCGTCAGCACGATGATCACCAGGACGAGGATACGCAGGACGTCCTGCACTTGCAGGCTGGCCAGGTGGTGGGGGCGTCCGGCGAGCCGGGCGGCGGCGGCGTACATTTCCTCGCCCATCGCCAGGGAGGTCACGGCCGGGTACAGCGCGGCCAGCGATCCCAGGCGGTCCACGGCGGCGATCTGGGGCTGCTCGCGCACCTCGGCGACGTGGGCGACCAGGGAGGCTTCCTGGTCGAACGAACCGACCATCACGTTGCCATAGACGCGCTCGTGGCTTGTGACATCGGCAGCGCCGGCGGCGTAGACGGCAGGGTGGGTAGCGACGAAGCGTACCATCGCTGGGTTGTAGCGTTCTGGTGTGCCACGGCGCACGTGGGCGCGGCGCAGGACATCCTCGGCCAGGGGCAACATCGTCGGGTCGCCGACCGTGACGACTGGTGGTGTGCCGTAGGCGGCGGCCTGATCGGCCAGCCCGTCGAGGACGTCCAGCGCAGCCAGGGAGGCCATAGTCCGCTCGCCGCCGATCCCTGCCGATCCGGCGACGACATGGAGGGACGCGCCCCGTTCGGCGGAGCGCCCCAGCTCGACCGGCGTCCGATCGAAGGTGGGCAGGGGGCGGGCGGTGGGGCGGCGTCCGGCGCGCGTGCGCGCGGTGAGCAGGAGGAGCAGCACGAAGGCCAGGAGCGTCAGCAGGATGGCCCCGATGTGGAGCCCACTGAACTGCGGATTCGCTGCCATTCCGCTCATCCTCCTTCTTCCAGCCGTTGCAAGAGCTGCTCGACCTGCTGCGGGCTTTCCAACCAGTCGCCGGCCCGCTCCAGCGCGGCCGGGCTGACCAGCCCGTTGAGAAGCGGCTGGCCGAACAGCAGGGCCTGGGCGGCGACGAAGCCCAGGGCGCGCACCGTCCCCAGCAACAGGACAGCGACGGGACTCAACCCGGCTTTCTCGATGCGCTGTGCCCACTCCTCCACTGGGTTCGGCTCCTCCCGCAGGGTACAGAAGCGCAGGGTGTTTGCCCGGCCATTCTCTATATGTCAAGTACAGTATAGCACGTTTTAGAGAGAAGGCAAAATGCAAGAGCTAGAGCAGCAGGATTGCCAGCACGCCCATGACCAGCAACATCACCGCAGCGATGATCGCCACCCGCTTGAGGTCGGAGGCGACATAGCGGTACTCCTCGCGCAGGTCGCGCACGGCCGCGACGGTGGGTCGGGCGGTGGGCGCTGGGCCGGGCTGCGGGTTGTCGGCGGATGGCTGGACCCGCTGCGTGGCGGACAGGCGCGGGGTCGTGTACCGTCGGCGGGCTCGGTTCGTTTTCTTGCTCATCATCCTCTCCTAGGGTTGCAGTTCGGCGATGACGACGATGCGATGGGTGTCGATCCCGTAGGGATAGCAGGAGATCATCGTCAGCACCGGGCTGCTGGTAGGGTACATCACGCTCACATCGGTCGGTTCGATGATCCGCTTCTGGGTGACGGCATAGCGATAGACCTGGCTGGCGGTATACATCTCGACGATGTCGCCCAGTTCGATGTCGGGCAGGTTGCGGAAGATCTCGCCGTAGATATCGTTATGGGCGGCGATGATGCAGTTGCCGCGTTCGCCGGGGTTGGCGGAACCGATGTGGTGGCCGACGCCGCGCTTGAGTGCTTCCCAGTCGTCGCCCTCGACCACCGGCGCGTCCACGCCGATAGAGGGGATGCGGATGCGCACGGCGTGTTCGGGGCCGGGGGTGGGCGCCGGCATCGGCGTGATCGCGGCGACCAGGTCGCGCAGGTGGGCCGGGATCGGTTCCGGCGCCGGGCCGCCGGGCGAGTCGGGCGGGGTGTGGCCGCCGGGCAGCAGCACGACCTGGATGGCCGGCGACGGGGCGGTGGGGGTGGGGGAGGGCAACAGGGTCTGTTGTTCCTGGCGGGCCTCCCGATTCAGCGCCTGGCGAGTCTGCACGGCATCGGCGAATACCAGGAGCAAGGCAAGGAGAATGATCACTTCGACGATCAGCAGGGTCTTGTCCCGCAGCCAGGCCCAATTGATGGGGCGGGAACGGCGTTCGGGTGGGGGATGCAGTGGCTCATCCACTGCCCGGGCGTGGAAACCCGCCGTCGCCCCCTCGCCTGGGAAGTCCAGGTGCCGATCAGGGAGCGGGGGCGGGCCGACAACTGCCGGCTGCGCGGTCAGGGGGTCCTGCAGCGGCATCTCCCCCTTGACCTTGCGCAGCCGTTCCAACCGGGCGGCGGCCTTGCGGACTCGGAGGACTTCCTCGATCTCCTCGATGGAGAGCTCGTCGATCGTGCGGCGGTCTTTCATCCCCGGAACGCGGTTGACAAGCGACCCGGCCATAACGGCCGGGCCGCGGCTGTGGCGACGGGCCGACTCGGACGGCCAACCAAGGGCTTATGAGTCCCCTGCTCTACCATTGAGCTACGTCGCCAGACCGGTGACGCTGAGAGCCAGCGCGGCGAATTATACATGACAAGGACAGGGATGTCAAGGTGGGTCGCCCCACGGCTCCACGTCGCCGGCGACCCACAGCTTGAGCAGTTCGCGGATCGTCGCTTTCAGTCGGCGCTCGTCCCCGGCTTTCTGTCTGGCGGCTTCCCACAGCCGGGGTTCGATCCACAGTTCGATGGGCAGCTTGTTCGCCAGCATCATCAGAGCGGCCTGGTGGTCCTTCAGCGGGTCGTCATCGGCCTGTCTGGCGCGCTTGTGCACGTGGGTCTCCCAGCGCTTCTTGACCGCGGCTTTGTATTCGTCCCACTGACCCTGCCGGCCCAGTTCGCTGATCCGATCGGTCATGTTCCGTCCTTTCTCTCCCGGCGCGATCCCACGGCCGGTATGCGGTTAGTATAGCAGATGTAGCCTCGGAGGGCAAACTGGGGCTCCGCCCCGGTTGCTCCGGCTGGTTGTTTGTGCTACACTGGGCGGAGGTGGGAAAGGAAGAGTGATGATGAGCAGTTACGCGTGGTCTGTAATGGTCGTCCGTGATGTAGTCCGAGGGAGGTAACAATGCTAGACGCCATGCTGACCGAGGAGCAGCGCGCCCTGCGTGACCAGGTGCGAGCGTTCGTGCGGGCCGTGCCGCGTGAGCTGGTGCTGGATATGGATGCCGACCGGGTGCGCTACCCACGCGACTTCGTCCGTCAGGCCGGGCAGCTCGGCCTGCTGGGCATGCGCTTCCCGCGCGAGTACGGCGGGCGTGGGCTGCGCTGGGAAGACGAGATTATCGCCATCGAGGAGGTGGGCGTGCTGGGCACGGCGCTGGCCTGCGCCTACGTGATGCCCAGCATCGTCGGCGAGGCGCTGAACGGCTTCGGCACGCCGGAGCAGAAGGCGCGCTGGCTGCAACCACTGATCCGCGGGGAGCGGATCGCCGCCGAGGCGCTCACCGAGCCGCGCGGCGGTTCCGACTTCTTCGGCACGACCGCCGAGGCGCGGCGCGAGGGCGACGCCTACGTCCTGCGCGGGCAGAAGCGCTTCGTCGTCGGGGCGGCGGAGGCGGACTTCTTCCTCGTCTACGCGCGCACCGACCCCGCCGGGCCGCCGCATCGCTCGATCAGCGCCTTCATCGTCGAGCGGGGGCCGGGCGTGGAGACCGAGTACCTCTACGGGCTGCTGGGCACGCGCGGCGGCGGCACCGGTCGACTGGTCTTCCGCGACGTCCGCGTGCCGGCCGAGAACCTGCTGGGGGTCGAGAACGGCGCCGCCGACATCTTCTACCGCATGATGATCCCCGAACGGATGACCAGCGCCGCCGGGGCGATCGGCATGGGCCGGGCGGCGCTGGAGGTGGCCGCCCGCTACTCCGACAAACGCAAGGCCTTCGGCGACAAGATCCGCCGCTTCGAGGCGGTCAGCTTCAAGGTGGCCGACTCGATCACCCTGCTGGACGCGGCGCGCGGGCTGGTCTACTCGGCGGCGCGCAGCGTGGACGCGGGCGATGACCCCAACCGCGTCCGTCGCCTGGTCTCCGAGGCCAAGAAGTTTGCCACCGAGGCCGCCTGGCAGGTGATCAATCACAGCATGCAGGTCGTCGGCGGCATCGGCTACACCAACGTCTACCCGATCGAGCGGCTGCTGCGCGACGCGCGGCTGATCATGATCTGGACCGGCACCAGCGAGGTGATGGACCTGATCATCCAGCACGAGTACTACCGGGAAATCCTCCCGCCACGCTCGGATCTCCGCGACGTCGAGGCCGACGCGCCGGAGGCGGAGCGGGAGGGGGAGAAGGTGTATGAGTGACGCGGTGACGCGGTGACGGGGTGACGCGGTGACGGGGTGACGGGGTGACGGGGTGACGCGGTGACGGGGTGACGCGGTGACGCGGTGACGGGGTGACGCGGAGAATTAGTATGTCTCCGTGTCACCGTGTCACCGTGTCACCGTGTCTCCGTGTCTCCGTGTCTCCGCGTCTCCGTGTCCCCGCGTCACCCCGTCACCGCGTCTCCGTCTCACACCGGCCGATCCAGAAGTGGTGCCGCAGCACCGACTGGAGAGGCGCTACCCGTACCCTGCCCACCTCCTGCGGCTCACCGTCCAACAGCGAGGGATGGACGTAGCAGACATCGGGCGGCTGGCCGAACTTCTGTTGGTAGCGCTGCGCCGCTCGCCCGACCTTCTGGGCCAGGTCGCGCGCCGGGTCGTCGTCGAACCACAGCAGTCCCACCTTCATCGCCCGCCTCCTACGCACGCCTGTGCCGCTGCACTTGCCAGGTGCCGGCCCGCGCGTCCTGGGACAGGTCAAAAGTGCCCTCCGGGCAACGCACGCGGAAGCAATGCCCCTCCACGCGGTTGCCCTGCTGGCGACGGGTGATCGTCCAACAGCGCTCTACCCGTTCGACCCGGTACTCCCGCCCGCGCCAGGAGAACACCTGTGGGAAATAGCCGTGTTGCCGCTGGCGCATCTGCACCGGTTCCGGCCCCTGCCGCTGTCGCTGCCGAATCTCGCGCCCCGAACGGGGCCGCCGCGCCTCACGGATAACCGCCATAGCGCACCTCCTCACCTCCCCCGCCGACGACGGTGAACTCCCGCTGCGCCGGCGGCATGTAGGGCGCCAGATAGGCCGACGGCTGGGGGTTGATCACGCCGGGCTGCGGCGGCGGCTGGACGACGATCACCGGCGGGTAGACGCCCGGCAATGGGCGCGACGTTTGCTGCTCCTGCCGGCGGCGCGTCACCCAGACGACGAGCAAGCTGGTGGGGATACTCGCCCCCACCCCGCACACGGCCCCGGCCAGCACCGCCATCGCCTCATCACTGAGCCGTTGACTGATCAGCACCGCCAGGGTCACAGTGAAGGTGATGGCGACCACACCGGCGAAGATGCGCAACCGCCCGGCCAGCCGGCTGCCGTCCGACTCCCCAGACGACTCGCGCCAACCGTTCCTTTGATCCCTTTCCACGTCGCTCTCTCCTTCCCCGGGAGCATCCCCCCAGTTCGCTGTCTACCTGCTGCCAGGCCTGATGCTGGGGTGGCCGGGGTGCTGGCCTCTCACCCCACTCCTCGGCCTCCTCCCCTCTCCCGCCCGCGGAGGGTGCTGAAAAAGCCCCCCGCTTGCACCACAGAGACCGCCGAGTTTTTTGCACTGCTATGCCGACAACAGAGCCGGGCGGCCCGCCGTCAGTTCCGGCACAGCCAACGGGGGGGCCATCCCCTGGCGCAGCGCAGCGACCAGTTCGGCCGCGTCATCGGAGGCGATGTAGGCAGCCTGGAAGCGGTAGAGCTGCCCTTCAGCAACGGCGATGAAGTCGCCCCGCCCCAGCAATCGCTCCGCCCCCGTCCCCTTCCAGCCCGAGGCCACCCGCGCATCGTCGGCGCTGGCGACCTTGCCCACCAGCCGCACCGGGAAGTTCGCCTTGACCAGGCTGCCGATCACCGCCGCGCTGGGCTTCTGCGTCGCGGCGACGATGTGGATGCCAGCCTCGCGTCCGCGCTGCAGCAGGCGGGTCAGCCGCTGTTCCATCTCCGCCCCGCCGAGCATCATCAGGTCGGTCAACTCATCTACAAAGACGACCACCGGTGGGGTGGACTGGGCGCTTCGGTCACGGCGCTCCATCAGCCGCAGCAGGCTGCCCAACGCCTCCCGCGCCTCCTCCACGGCCACGACAATCGGCCGCGCCAGTTGCGGCAGGCCGGCCAGGTCGCTGAAAGCCCGTCCCTTGGGATCGAGAAGCACCAGCAGCAAGTCTGCCGGATCGGGATGACGCAGGGCCAGGCTGAGGATCATCGTCCGCAGGAGGGCGGTCTTGCCGGAGCCAGTGGTGCCGGAAACGAGGACGTGGGCCACGTCGGGCGAGGGGAGGCGGATGAGCAGCGGCGCGCCGTCCTCGGACAGGCCCAGCACTGCTGTCACCGCCGGCACGTCGCGCAGCCCGCGCAGCAGTGTCAGTAGCGTCACCGGTTGGGGATCGTTGCGCGGCACCTCGACCTGCACCGCCGCCCCCTGGCGAGCGATGCGCACGCTGGGAGCGTCCAGCGCGACGGCGAGCTCCTCGGAGAGGTTCTTGATCGTGGTAATGCGCGCCCCCATGGCCGGGAAGACCTGGAAACGGATGCAGCGCGGAGTCACCGTGCCGCCGGTCACTCGTCCCGGCACCTTGTGCTGCGCTAACACGGCCTCGATCCGATCGGCCTGGTATTCGAGTATCTTCTTCATCCCGCGACCTCCTGCCTCATCCATACCTCGGCGGGCTTGCCGCACCCGTCCTCTCCCCACCCGTCCCCCAGCGCACAGCCCGCTCCGGCGGCAGCCAGGCCAGAACAAATGTTCCAACTACCGTGATCGTATCACATCCCTGCCCCTCTTGTCAACCATCATATCCCAAACAAAACGATAACTTTTCCCAAGTATCGCAGAAATAACAATGACTTTTCCCAAATCCCCGCCCACCTGCCCACTTGCAAACTTGCCCACTTGCAAACTTGCCCACTTGCCCACTTGCAAACTTCCCAACTTCGTCTAGAATGCGCTTGGAGAGAGTATGCACGACTTCCTGACCCAGTTGCTCAACTCCTACTGGTTCGCCCCGCCGGTGGCGTTGTGGCGAGCGGTTGAACTGCGCACCGCTGCTGGAGAGCCCTACCCCCGCCCCCTGCTCGACCTGGGCTGCGGCGATGGGCTGATCGCCGGGGCGCTCTTCGGAGCGGATGGGGTGGACGTGGGCATTGACCCGTGGGCGGATCAGCTCCGCCGCGCCGTCCATTCGGGAGTCTACCGCCAGGTCGCGCGCGCCGAAGGCCAGCACCTCCCCTACCCCGCCGGAGCCTTCGCCTCCGTCTTCAGCAACTCGGTGCTCGAGCACATCCCCGACGTGGCTCCGGTTGTCCGTGAAGTGGGGCGGGTGCTGCGCCCCGGCGGATGCTTTGTCTTCACCGTCCCCTCCGACGCCTTCCGCCTCCTGCTCCACTTCTACCAGGCCCGCCTCTCCGCCGGCGACCCGGCCGGGGCGGAGCAGTACGCCGCCGAAGTGGATGCCTGGCTGGCCCACCGTCACTACTACACCCCCCAGGAATGGGCCGCCCTGCTGGCCGACGGCGGGATGGCCCTCGAAAAGGCCCGCTACTACATCCCGGAGGCGGTGGAGCACGTCTGGGAGCGCGCCAACCACCGCTTCGGCGTCGGACATCGCTCGCTGTGGGGACTTCTGGTCTCCCCCCGCCTGCGCAGACTGGGCTACCAGTGGCTGCTGGCGCGCTGGGTAGTACGCCGCTTCTCCCACGCCTGGCGTCCCTATTACGAAATGGACGTCCCCGCCGGTCAGCCCGGCGGTGGGCTGCTGGTGGTCGCCCGGAGGATGGGCTGATGGACGTCCGCACCGATCCCCCGCCCGACCTGTGGAACCGCTTCGTCGCCGCTCACCCCCAGGCACACATCCTGCAGACGATCCCCTGGGGCAACTTGAAGGCGGCCTTCGGCTGGGAGGCGCAGCAGGTCTGGCTGGCCGAGGAAGCGATTGAGGGCGCTATCTCCGACGAGTGGTGCGGGTGGATGCAGCACGAGGTGCTGCTGGAGGAGCCGCGTCTGCTGGCCGGGGCGCAGATCCTCTACCGACCGCTCCCCGGCGACGTCGGGCGGCTGGCCTACGTGCCGCGCGGGCCGCTGGTGGACTGGCAGGATCGGGCGATGGTGGAGGCGGTAGTGCGAGCGATGCAGGAGGCTGCCCGCACGCGCGGAGCCATCGTGCTGACCCTCGAGCCGAACCTGCCCGACGAGCCCGGCTGGCGCGAGCGACTGGCCGCCCTGGGCTTCGTCCCCTCGCCGCTGGGCAGCATCCAGCCCCGCCGCACCATCGTCATAGACATCTCCGGGGACGAGGAGACGATCCTGGCGGCGATGAATCAGGCGACCCGTCGCAACATCCGCCTGGCCTCCCGCAAGGGCGTGCAGGTGCGGGCGGCCACGGAAGCCGACCTGCCCGCCCTACACCGCCTGATGGCCGCTACCGCTGTGCGGGACGGCTTCGGCGTCCACGTGCCGGCCTACTACGAGCGGGCCTTCCAGCTCTTCGTCCCCCGTGGCTGGGCGCAGCTCCTGCTGGCCGAGGTGGAGGAGGAAGCGGTCGCTGCGCTGATGGTCTTCGCCCTCGGCCGCTGGGCCTGGTACTTCTACGGCGCCTCCGGTGACGCCCACCGCGAGAAGAAGCCCAATCATCTGCTGCAGTGGGAAGCGATCCGCTGGGCGCGCTCGCTGGGCTGTAACCGCTACGACCTGTGGGGTATCCCGGACGAGGACGAGGAGAAACTGGAGGCGGAGTTCCCCCGGCGACAGGACGGGCTATGGGGGGTCTATCGCTTCAAGCGCGGCTTCGGCGGGCGGGTGGAGCGCACCGTGGGGGCCTGGGACCTGCCGCTCCAGCCGCTGATGTACCGCCTCTACACCCTGGCCTTGCGGCTGCGCCGGGTGGCCCTCTCATCCAGTAGCCACGAGTATGAGTGATAACCACGAGTATGAGTGAACCCAAGATCAGCACGACCGCCTATCGCTACCCGCGCGAGCACCTGATCCTGGCGCTGACGTTGCTGCTGGTACTGGTGGTCATCGCCGTCACCTCGGTGGCGACGGTTTGCTTGAGCGGCATCTTCGTCGTGACGATGGTGGCCGCCTCGTACTTCATGACCCGCTCCCAGCACCGCACGCTGATGAGCCAGGCGGCGCGCGTCACCCGTCAGGGCGCGCCGGGATTGGCCGCCATCGCCGACGAATGCGCCGCCCGTCTCCAGCCGGGGCCGGTCGAGCTGTTCGTCGTCGGCAGCCACGTGCTGAACGCCTACACCTTCGGCCTCTCCTCGCCCAAGGTCATCGTGCTGCACGCGGCGTTGTTGGAGGCGATGGACGCGGACGAGATGCGCTTCATCATCGGCCACGAGATGGGCCACGTCCGCCTGGGCCACACCTGGCTCAACTCACTGGTGGGCGGGATGGCCGGCATTCCCAGCCCGTACGTCGCCTCGGCTATCCTGTCGCTAGCTTTCCTGTGGTGGAACCGCGCCTGCGAGTTCTCGGCCGACCGCGCCGGGCTGCTGGCCTGCGGCAAGCCGGCCAAGGCGATCTCGGCGCTGGTGCAGTTGGAGGCGGGGCGGGACGTCTGTTCGCAGGCCGACATGGAACGCATCCTGCGCCACATCGAAGCCGAGGACGACAGCCCGCTGAGCAATCTGGGGGAGGTGCTGGCGACGCACCCGATGACGGTGCGGCGCATCGAGGCGCTGCGGCGGTATGCCGCCTCTGCCGAGTACCGCCGCTTGCAAGGACTGGTGGACCAGAACGTGGTCAGCAGATTGAGCGGATGAAGCAGATGCAGATAGCATGGGAGCGCACGGTCATGCGCCCTGCGGCAGTCTATCCGCTCCCACGAAATATGAGTGGCATGTACAGACGTAGCGGTTCCACCGCCAACCACGCGGCCCGCTCCCAAGCCCCACCCCCGCCGTCCTCCAGGAAGGCCACGCTGTAGAAGGGAGGGTGAGTCGGGGTCGTGGTTAGCACGGCCTGGACGGTGACGGTCACGCGGGCCTGGGCGGCCAGCGGGCCGCGCCAGCGCACGCCGCCCGGTAGCTCCTCCGCCGTCCCGCCGCCTTGCCAGGTCAGCGAACCGGGGACGAGGGTGGCGTCCACCGGCAGGGAGATCGCCGCCGTCGCTGCCAGCGCGTCCGCCGGGCCGGCGTTGACCAGCGCCAGCGTCTGCGTGACGACCGCGCCGGGCCGCGCCGCGTCCGGCGTCACCCACAGGGCCGACGGCGCTAGGTCCGGCGCCGCGACGCGCACCTCCACCCGCCGGTCGAAAGCAATCCCCTGATCCTCCAACCGCAGGCGGGCGACGTTGACAACCGGCGCGCCGGCAGGCAGGCCCGCCGTCACAGTGACGCGGTAGGTGACAGTGATCTCGTCCCCCGCTGCCAGCGTCCCGCTCCAAACGACCCGCCGTGTGGTAGTGATGTAGTCCGCCGGGCCGGTGAGGCTGCCCGGAACCAGGGTCACGCTGAGCGGCAGGGTGTTGGAGAGCGAGGCGGGTGCGGGGAGCGGCCCGTCGTTCTGCACGCGCAGGGTGTAGGTGAGCGTGTCGCCGGGGAGCACGGCCCCCCGGTCGGCGGCGAAGGTCGAGCCGCCCAGCCAGGAGAGCCAGCCGACTGCCTGTGCGATCGCGCCCGCCCGCGCCTCCTCCGGCAGCGCCTCGAAGGGGAAGGCCAGGAACAGCGCCGCGTGGCCGCCCTCGCGGCGGGCCAGCCCACTGCCCAACCGGTTCTGGTCGCGCCAGACGACCGCCGTGCCGGGGGTCGGCTGCACGCCGTCCGACCAGTTGTCATAGGGATAGATCAGCGTCGCCGGGTCGGCGGCCAGGTCGAGCGGGTTGCCGGGCGTCGCCTGCACCCGCGTCGGCGTGACGGCCTCGGTGTAACCCAACACGCCCAGGAAGTCGCGGCTGAACGGGTCGTTGCCGTGGACGTACAGGAAATCCTGCGAGGAAAGGAACAGCCGCCCACCGGACTCCAGGTACGCGGCCAGCGTCGCTTCCTCGCCAGCGGTGACCGGCGCGTACCAGTCGTAGCCGGTCCACCAGACGACCTGCGGGTACCAGCGCAGCACCGTCAGCGGCGGACTCTGCTCGCGGCACGAGCCGAGCGCCGGGCAGGTCTGCCAGACGTCGTAGGCCAGGCCCGCCGCCGTCAGCGCCGCTTCGTAGCGCTCCAATTGCTCGTACCAGCGGTCGTCGTCCACCAGCAGGACGGGCGCGGGGGCCTTGGTCGTGAGGGCGGCGGTGAGCACCAGGGTCGGCGATAGGGCGGAGCGGGCGGTCAGGGTGATCGCGTCCCGCGCGTCCCAACCGGCGGTCAGCGGCACGGTCACGCTGACGACGACGGTGGCGGTGGCGCAGGGGGAGAGGGCGACCGACGGGGCGCTCAGCTCGGTGGGCCAGGAAGCGCCGTCTATGGACAGACTGACCGTGTCGGTAATGCCGCCCTGACCGGTGTGACGCAGCCGCAGGCTGTGGGTGACCACGCCGCCCGGCGCGCCGATGCGGGTCTGCGCGGCGGGGCTCAGCTCCAGGCCGACGGCCGGCAGCGGCGCGGTCAGCCAGTCCAGCGAGCGGCCGAGCAGCTCGCGCCGGTCGGCGCGGTCGTTGATGGCCTCGAAGCCGAAGGAGAGGTAGACGACGCGGTAGTCCAGGCATGTACCCACCCGCACCGCGCCGGCATCGCCCACGTTCCCCAACCCGTCGGGGCGACCCTCCGTGGTCGCCCCCGGAGCCCCCAATCCGTAGGGGCGACCCTCCGTGGTCGCCCCCGGAGCCCCCAATCCGTCGGGGCGACCCTCCGTGGTCGCCCTCTCCGTGATCGCCCCCGTCGGGCGGGCACGGAGGCCCGCCCGTACGGCGGGCGGGCGCGCGGTCCCGTCGGGGCGACCCTCCGTGGTCGCCCCCGGAGCCCCCAATCCGTAGGGGCGA
>Ga0209018_1002289_pt1 | contig 13727 bp, 14 predicted proteins | sample YNPBryBLVA2012_FD_185814 | JGI IMG/M metagenome (GOLD analysis project Ga0209018, IMG submission 185814) | Anoxygenic and chlorotrophic microbial mat microbial communities from Yellowstone National Park, USA - YNP Bryant BLVA 2012 (SPAdes)... ...
ACGGCGACGGCGACGTGGACAGGGACGACCCATCCGTTGACGGTCCGATCATCTTGGTCAGCACGGCGACCACAGCTTCCAGCAGGCAGATGCCATCTTTGTATCGCGCACTGCCACAAGCTTGCGGAGCTTGAAAACGGTTGCTCTGGTGCGCCTTTGGGTGTGGCTCCCGCAACCGCCGCAGACATCGCATCCAGTCGCGTCTTCCGGCAGCGCTCCAGCGAGTCGACCCTCAATTCAGGCTTCGCGCATTGCGGCCGGCGCGACTCACGCGGGTCTCCGACCGGCGGCCATTCGGCACCGTATGCAGCGAGAACTTCTCCATCTGGATCCGCGCGTTGGCCCGGTGGATCACGGCACAAGCTCCAAGGTCGACGTCTTCGAAGTACACGGCGAGTACGGAACAGTCCGCTATCTCGAGGCTTCCGTGCCAGAGCCGCTGCTCGGCCAGCTCCAGCCAGGCCGATGCGGTGGGTGTTTCCCGGTGACCGGTTATCCTCATGATCATCCCGATCATGTCGGCCTGCTTGCATGCGCTCAACGGTACCGACGCTTCGATGAAGGTCTCGTCTTCTCCGAGAAATGAGCAGTAGAAGTCGACGGCGGGCTTGGCGTTGGGGTAGTCGACGACACGGCGCCGAAGCTCGTTCAGCTCCATGGTAAGCAGTTTGCCGATGCGGAGGGGAGCGGAGGACCGGATGACCTGCTTCTTGCTTTTCGTGCGACTCATGTCCTGTGCTTCGGCCGGACCGTATCAATGGTTGCGTGGAATTGCAGGGGAGCGCGTGGCGAGATCCGAGGGCGCGATGGTTCCGCGGACAACCCCTCGACCCCGGTCACGACGCCCCTGGGCGACCGTCATGGGGACCGCGTAGCGTCCACCTACTCCCGAACCGTACCGGCACGTCAGCCTCGTGCACGAGGGCCCCTCCCGCCCAGGAGGTCATCAGGTGACGGTTCACGGCTCGATGCGCGTCGCCATCTGGCATCTCCGTGACCCCCAAGGTAGATTCCGGCCAAGGATTCCGACCGATGTGCCTTGCCGTTCCCATGAAGGTCACGTCCATCCAGGGCGACCGCGCCCGTGCTTCACTGGGCGACGTCGAACGCGAGATAGGCATTGCCATGCTGCCCGATGTCCAGGTCGGTGACTATGTCATCGTGCACGCCGGCTTCGCCATTCAGCATCTCGACGAGCAGGAAGCCCTGGAGACGCTCGCGCTGTTCCGCGGGATGGCGGAGGTCGACGATCAGGACGGGCGGCCGTCGTGAGGTTCCTCGACGAGTTTCGCGCGCCCGACGCCGCGCAGGGGATGATCGAGCGCATCCACAGACTCGCCGCACGTTGCGGTGACGTCACCTTCATGGAGGTTTGTGGCACGCACACCATGTCGGTCTATCGGCATGGGATTCGTCGTCTCCTGCCGCCGAACGTTCGCATGCTTTCGGGGCCGGGATGTCCGGTCTGCGTCACGCCCAACACTTTTCTCGATCGCGCCGTTGCACTGGCCCGCTTGCGGCACTTCATCGTGGCGACCTTCGGCGACATGATGCGAGTCCCCGGCTCGTCGTCGTCCTTGCGCGAGGAGAAGGCGTGGGGCTGCGACGTCCGCGTCGTGTATTCGACCCTCGAAGCCCTCGCCATCGCACGGGAGAACCCGACCAGGCAGGTCGTGTTCCTCGGCGTAGGCTTCGAAACCACCGCCCCTACCATCGGCGCCGCCATCCTCGAAGCCCGTGCCACGCACGTGCGCAATTTCAGTGTCCTGTCCGCCGCCAAGCTCATCCCGCCGGCCATGGCAGCGCTCGTCGCCCACCCGGCGCTCCGCATCCACGGTTTCCTCTGCCCGGGCCACGTGAGCGTCGTGATGGGTACCGAGCCCTACGAGTTCCTCGCGCGCGACCACGGCGTACCGTGCGTGGTCGCCGGCTTCGAGGCCCTCGACATCTTGCAGGGCATCGTCATGCTCCTGCAGCAGGTCGTCGAACGGCGTGCCGAGGTCGAGATCGCGTACCGGCGTGTGGTATCGCCCCGCGGCAACCCTGCGGCACGTCGCATCCTCGGCGATGTTTTTGAAGCGTCGGACAGCACGTGGCGAGGGCTCGGCGTGCTCCCCCGGTCCGGCCTCTGCATCAAACCTGAGCTGCGCGACCACGATGCTGGCCGCTTTGAGGTCGACGTCGAGCCGACGCGCGAGCAAGCAGGCTGCGATTGCGGCGATGTGCTCCGGGGCATCAAGACACCTTTCGATTGCAAGCTCTTCGGCAAGGTGTGTACGCCCGACGATCCTGTCGGCGCGTGTATGGTTTCGAGCGAGGGAACGTGCGCTGCAGCTTGGCGCTATGGGAGGGACCTTGAATAGGCGCGCACCGGCAATCCTGCTGGATCATGGGAGCGGCGGACGTGCATCGCGTCGTCTCGTCGAGGAGACGATCCTTCCGCACCTTCGTAACACGCTGCTCGATCGCCTGGACGACGCGGCGGTCCTGTCCCTCGACGCCGCGCGGCTGGCGTTCACCACCGACTCGTACGTGGTCGACCCGATCTTCTTTCCGGGAGGCGACATCGGCATGCTCGCCGTCCACGGCACGATCAACGATCTCGCCATGTCGGGTGCACGTCCGGTCGCTTTGAGCGCTGGTTTCATCCTCGAGGAAGGCTTGCCCCTGGCCGACCTCGATCGGATCGTGGCTTCCATGGCCCGCGCTGCCGCCAACGCCGGTGTCCCGATCGTCACCGGCGACACCAAGGTGGTCGCACGCGGCGCCGCCGATAAGATCTTCATCAACACCGCCGGCATCGGCCTCGTCCCTCCCGGTGTCGACATCTCGGGCCACCACGGACGCCCCGGTGACGCCGTCATCCTCAGCGGCCCCATCGCCGAGCACGGCGTCGCCATCCTCTCGAAGCGCGCAGGCCTGTCGTTTGCGTCGTCGTGCAAGAGCGACACCGCACCGCTCGCTGCCTTGGTCGCCGACATGCTCGACGCCTGCCCTGCGATCCACAGCCTTCGGGACCCCACCCGCGGCGGTCTGGCTGCCACGCTCAATGAACTCGCTTCCCAGTCCAGGGTGCGCATCGAGATCGACGAGGCCGTCATCCCCATCTCCGACGCGGCCGCCAGCGCATGCGAGATGCTCGGGATCGACCCGCTGCACCTCGCCAACGAAGGCGTGCTCGTCGCGCTCGTGCCGTGCGAACACGCGGCCGGCGTCGTCAACGCCATGCACGCGAATCCGCTCGGGAGACACGCGCGGGTCATCGGCAAGGTGCTCGACGGAGACCCGCTGGTGGTGATGAGGACCATGGTCGGCGGCAAGCGGATTGTGGCCCTGCCTTCCGGCCAACCGCTTCCAAGGATCTGTTGAGCCCTCGCGGGCTTGCGCCCCGCACTACGCAAGGGGGCGAAACCGGATCGGATCGGCCACGTTCTTGACCTTGGCGGATCGCTCTTGCCCGAAGCGCAGGCCATGGCCCGGCGGTAGTTCCTCGACGGCGGCGCTCATCACCAGGATCTCGTCGCGGTCCGCGCACCCCTGCAACCGGGCCGTGTTGTTCATGCCGCTCGAAAAACCCGTGAAGTTCTCGTTCACACCGAATCGTCCCACGAACAGCGGCGCCAGGTTCACCCCAATCGCCACGCCCAACCCGACACCGGACAGGTGCGACAGCTCGGGACGCTCCGGCAAGGCCCTTGTCATGTCCCGGACCGCACGGGCACATTGCAGCGCCGCAAGCAACCTCTCCCCCGGCGTCTGTTCGTAGAAGGGCGGGCCGAACAGCGCTATCACGCAGTCGCCCACCATCTTGTCGAACACGCCCCCGTGGTCCCACACGATCTGCACCGCCTGCTGGCTCCACACCGCGACCAGCTCCCCGACCGCGCTCGGCGTCTTGAGCACCCGCTCCGACAGCTCCGTGAACCCGTCGATGTCCGCGTACAGCATCGCGACCGTCGCTTCCCGCGGCGACAACCACCGCGTCGCGTAGTCGCCGGTCCGCAGCAACCGCGCCACGTCCGCCGGACGGAAGCTCCTCGCAAGCGTCCGCCACTCACGGTGGAAGTCGACCACGCGCTGCCGGATGAACCCCGCAAAGCTCGCCAACAGCTCCCGGTCTTGCGTGTTGAACCCCCCTTGCTTCGACGTCACGAACACCTTGCCCACCAGCTCCGCGTCCACGATGCCATTGATCAGCAACTCCTCGAGCGCCCCCACCACCCCGAGGTCCTCGAGCAGACCGCGCCCCGGACCGCGCAGCAGTTGCCGGGCCTTTGCCCGAAGCACAGCCTCGTCGCCGCGCGATGGTAGCGCCCCCATCGTGTCGAGCTCCAGGTCCGCCCCACGGTACAACTGCACGTGCAGGGTGCCGGCTGCCTGCTCCCCTGCCTCGCATACCAGCAGCAGCCGATCGAACTGCACCGCTTCGGCAAGCGCTCCCACGGCCTGCCGCAGCCCTTCACCCAGCACACGGTGACGCAACGCTTCGCTGATCCGCATGATCACGCGGTGCTTCTCGCGTGACGCCCGGATCGCTTGCAGGTAGTTGTCAAGCTGCTCGCAGGCCACGTGCAACAGGTCCTGGCGGTGCCCAAGCTCCTGTTGCTCGCACGTCGCCTTGCGAATCGCCAGCCCTACGGTCCCAAACCACTCCCCTGCAACGTCCAGGCTCTCCACCAGCCACCACTCGTCGCCGCGATCCAACACCTGCATCACGCGCTGGTCGTCGTAGCGTTCCATTTCCCCGCCTGCCGCAGGCCCCGGAACCGCCGACCAGCCTATCGTCACGAGCGTCAGATCCTCTGAGAAAGTCCGCAAGAACGCTTCCTGCGCCCCCACGATCGCGCATGCCTCGGGCAGGACCAGGCGCATCGCGTCGACCAGCCCCAGCCTACGCCGCTGCACCGTCTCCAGCAGCGCATCGATTCGTTGCGCCGCCCCCAGCAGAGCCTGCAACCGCGTGCAATCCGATTCGGGCATGGACCCACCATGCCACAGGTCCAGCGCCTCCGTGACGGCGATTGCACGGTCGTCAACGAGTGGCGAATCGCTTGCTGATCCAGCGGATCACCATCCACGCGCCCAACCCGAACGCGGCGAGGACCAGCGCGGCCGCCACGGCCAGGACCACCCCAAGGACCAGTGCCTGCAACAACGACAGCGTCCTGCTTCGCATCGGCTCGGCTCCCGAATGACCAACCGCTCCTGTTCGATTCGTTCCTTAGCACAAGGACAGCGCCAGACTCACCGCCGATACCGCCACGACGCCAGCCTGGGCGACGCCCCGCTTCGCCGTTCCCGCCCGAAGACGCAGGGCAGCGTCGACGGCGCTGCGCCGCCGCGCACCACGGGCGGGCGTTTCTGCGGGTCACTTCGGGTCGGGCACGGACCGGAGGCCACGGTCGAAGCACAGCCAGTAGCCGCCCCCGGTCCTGGTGCGCCCGCGACGGGTCACGCCGAGCCCCGCCCGCAGTAGCGTCGACGACAGCGGCGTGCGAACAAACTCGAAGTAGTGCGGCCCTTCCACCCATTCGATCCACCGCGTCAGCCACGTACCAGGCCCGGCGTAGTCCACGACCAGCACGTGACGGCGCGCGATCTCGCGGACGCGATTGAGCAGATCGAGCCGCAGATTCACCGACATGCCGTGAAGCACGTAGCCCATGGTCACCAGGTCGAACGTGCGCCCAGCGAGCGCACCGGGGGCCAGCACGTCAACGTGCTCGAATCGAACGCCGGGCACCCGCCGCTTCGCCCGGGCCAGCAAACGCTCGGAGAAGTCGACCCCCACGACCGGATGTCCTCGCTCGGCAAACGCCTGCGCAAACGCCCCCGTACCGGTGCCTACGTCGAGCACCGACCACCCGGGGTCCAACCCCAACCGCCCCACCAGCTCACGGTACTCGGGCACGACAACCCGTTCGATCACCGGAAAGGCCGGCGCGGTCTTGTCGAAGAATCGCCGCGCACGCCTCCGCTCGTCTTGCGAAGCGTCCAGGACCATGCCAGGCCAGCGTTGCGCTCGATGGTCTCGATGCCAAGGGCTTTCGGCACCTGGTGAACGCATCCTGCACCGCAGGTCGGTTGCAGGACGTCAGGCTCTTCTCACGCTGCGTGGCGGCGTTGTAGGAAGCTTACGTACGCGCTAGTCTGGCCGCCCCGGAGTCACCTCGCCTGTCCTGAGCCCGAGCCAACAGAAGATGAACCGCTACCTCGACCACGCGTCGGCAGAGTCACCGTTCTTTCAAGCGATCCTCCGCGCTCTGGAGGAATGGATGGCCCTGGTTCCAGCCCTGGCTGTCGCATCGTACTTCCTCATCGGCTTGCTCGTCTTCGCGGTCAGGACCTTACTCTTCGGCCAGTACCACGACCAGGAGATGGAGAAACGCGGCTCCAGCGTGCTCGTCGGGATGTGGCTTCGCCTGTACTTCGTCTGGTTGATGCGACCGGTCTGGTTCCTCGTCCGGATCTCCGGCATCCCCGCCACGAGCATCACCACGCTTTCGGTCATCCTGGCTTGTGCGTCCGGTGCGGCCATCGCCGCCGGCCGGTTTGCGCTTGGCGGATGGCTGTACATCGCCTCCGGGATCTGCGACTTCCTCGACGGGCGCCTGGCGCGCGCATCGGGCACGAGCAGCAAGGCCGGCGCCGCCCTCGACTCCGTGCTCGACCGCTACGCCGACTCCGCTATCCTGGTCGGCCTGAGCTGGTACTACCGGTCGAGCTGGATCCTGTTCGTCGCCCTCCTCGCCATCGTCGGCACGCTCATGGTCCCCTACGTACGCGCTCGTGGCGAAGGTCTCGGTCTCAGCCTCAAGGAGGTCGGCCTCATGCAGCGGCCCGAACGCGTCGTGTACCTCGGCGTGTCCGTCGCCCTCAGCCCCATCCTGGAGAAACTCCTCGATGCGTCCAACCCCCGCCCGTCCATGCGGCTCGCCGTGGCCGGCATCATTCTCATCGCCGTCCTCACCCAGATCACTTCCTTCCAGCGCCTCGCCAACCTGCTCGAAGGGCTCTCCGACAGGAACCTGGAAGCGTTGCCGAGCAAGACCAAGTGGGCGAACCTGCGCTTCTATCTGGCCTCCCTGCTCGCCACGGCGCTGGACTTCGGCCTCGTCGTGACCCTCGTCCTGTGGGTCGATTCGCCGGTCTGGGTCGCCACGGCCATCGCTTGCCCGGTGGGCGGGATGTTCAACTACTCGCTCCACCGGCTCTGGGTTCCCGATGCCGAGGGACACGGCGTTCCCCGCAGCGCTCGCTATCTGTTCGTCAGCGCCACCAGCGCCGGACTCAATGCCGGAGGCGTCGCCATCCTCGCCGCCATCCCGCACCTGCACTGGGCGATCGCCTGGGCCATCGTACGCCTCGTCGTCTTCGCCGCATGGAACCTACCTCTCCAGCGCAGTTACGTGTTCGGTGCACCCCAGCCCGTGAGCGCCCCGGCCCAGGATCCTGCCACGCTGGCCCGTCCCAACGCCCCCACTCCATGACCTCACACCCGCAGCCACCGGTATCGGCCCTCCTGACCCGAACCACCGTTTCTTGGCCCCAACTCACCAGAAACCCTACGCTTACGGCTCCGGAGGATCGCATGCGCCACACCCTTCTCATCGCTGCCATCGCTGTCGCCACCTTGTCATCCGGCTGCTCCAAAGACCCCAAGGCCCGCCTTCAAGGCAAGTGGCTCGGAGACCGCATCACCAACGTCGACCGTGCCCAGTCCGCGTCCGCCCTTGCCTGGGTCCAGGGTGTCACCTTCGAATTCTCCGGGACCAAGATGACCGTCACGGTCCCCAACGAGCAGCCTCGTGTCGGCGAGTTCGACATCGAGGACGCCAGCAAGGACCGTGTCACCATCCGCGTCGCGCGTGATGGCGGCGGAACGGACGCGACCACCTTCCGGTTTGCACAGGATGACCATCTGCACTGGGACATCGGCGATGGTCGCGAGGTCGTGCTGACCCGCCTTCCATAGCGTCCTGTGTCGCCCGCCCAACGACTGCCCGTCGCGCGCTCTGTCAGGGTTCTTCATGCAAACCAGTCTGCCTCCCAATACTCCCCAACAAAGCCGGCCCATCGTGATGGTCGCCCTCGGCGGTCATGCCTTCATCGGCAAGAACGAAAAAGGCACCGTCTCCGACCATGAACGCAACGCGGCCATGATCTGCGACCGGTTGATGACCCTCATCGACCGCAACTACAACCTCGTCATCACGCACGGCAACGGCCCGCAGGTGGGCAATCGCCTGCTTGCGACCGAGCGCACGCGCGACGCCATCCCCGCCTGGCCGCTGGACGTGCTCGTGGCCGAAACCGAAGGAAGCCTCGGATATTTTCTACAGCAGGCGCTGCTCAACCAGCTTCGGCGTCGCCAGATCAAGCGGTACGTCGTGACGGTCATCACCCAGGTGCTGGTCGACGAGAACGACCCGGCTTTCAAGTCGCCGACCAAACCCATCGGCCCGTTCATGACCCGCGAGGAAGCCGAGCAACGCGCCAAGGAGGACGGCTGGAGCATCGTGGAGGACGCTGGCCGCGGGTGGCGCAGGGTCGTTGCGTCCCCACGCCCGCTCAAGGTTGTCCAGCGACGCATGATCCGCGAAGCCGCCCTCGAAGGCCACATCGTCATCGCGGCCGGCGGCGGCGGCATCCCCATCCACAAGGACAAGAACAACGACTACGAGGGGATCGAGTGTGTCATCGACAAGGACCTGACGTCGTCTGTCCTGGCCAGCAACATCGGCGCCGATCTTCTGATCGTGCTGACGGCGGTACCCAAGGTGTACCTCAACTTCGGCAAGCCCAACCAGATGGCGCTGGGCGCGGTGACCATGGAGGAGATCGAGCAGTACATCGCCGCAGGTCACTTCCCGCCCGGGTCCATGGGCCCCAAGATCCAGGCGATCCACGAGTTCCTCGAGCGAGGCGGCAAGCGCGGGCTGATCACGGACCCGGATCACCTTCGTGACGCCCTCGACGGCAAGGCGGGGACGCATTTCGTGGGCCGCATCTGAATCGGCGTCTTCGCGTCGGTCCCACGCCATCTACCGATTCGGAAGGCTCTTCGCACACCGGAACCCGATGGCGTGCGTGTGGCTTTCCGGATCCATCCCATAACGGAACGCCGGATTGACCCACAACACATACCCGCCGTTGAATCCCCCGCCTCGGATGACTTTCTTCTCGCCTGCCGCCGGCCCCTGCGGATCCTTCTGCTCATCCGCCGCGTACGGCCCCATCCAGTCCGACGTCCACTCGAACACGTTGCCCACCATGTCGTTCAATCCGAATCCTGTCCGCCCCTTCGGATAGCTCCCCACCGGCGCAGTGCCCGGATAGCCGTCGTCGGTCTCGTACATCCGCGGGCCGGGCTGCAATCCCTGCTGCCCCATCCACCGTGTACATTCCATGCCGCACGCATTCATGTGCTCGCTCGTCGGGGGGTCGTCGCCCCACGGGAATTTCCTGCCGTCCGACTTGCGCGCCGCAAACTCCCACTCCGCCTCGGTGGGTAACCGCTTGCCATGCACCTTGCAGTAGTTCGCAGCGTCCGCCCATGTCACACAATTGATCGGATGCCTCTCCATCCCTTCCCTGCCGAACGTGCATAGCGAGCTGTATGCAGCCTCCTTGCGCTCGTGCTCTCGCGGCGTGTCGCCGTTCACCTTCTTCCAGGACGACCTCGTCGCCGCTCGCTTGCACTCTCCAACGTCCGAGCATGCCTTGTACTGCCCTGCCGTCACCTCGTCGATGTCGATGCAGTAGGGCGACAGCTCCACCTTGTGCGCCGGCTTCCACGCCGGGAAGGACTCGTCGTCCGACCCCATGAAGAACTTGCCGCCAGCTACTGCGGCCATGCCCGCCGGACAGACCGCAGGCGCGGCAGTCGACGACGGTGACGACGCCGACGACGAGGAAGATGCCGCCGCAACCGCTGGCGATTCGACGCTCTTGCCCTCGCGAAGCATCGCCAGACCACCAACGCCCAGCGCCATCAGGACCGCCACTCCGACCGCAGCCGTCGCACGTCCACGCAAGGACGCCCGCCTCACGGTTGGTTCGGCGTGCGTCGGCGCGGTGGTCGCACCGTTGGGACGCGCCACCGTAGACGCGTTGCCGGGTGGTGTCGGAGACGCAAGGGTCGTTGCCGCCAGCTCGACGACCTCGCCCGGTGCCGATGGCGTCGCCAGCAACACCGGGACGTCCGCCCGCGATTCGGGCGGAGTCCAGCCTCGTTCCTGCGAGAACACGGCAGATCGCAGGGCACGCCAGAACTCGCCCATGGTCCCGAATCGATCCGCCGGCTTGACCGTCAACGCCTTGGCGAACACAGCTTCCACCTGGTCCGACACCGAAAGGCCGTAGCGCCTCGGAGTCGGACGCACCGCCTCGTTCGCGCTCGCCATGGCAAGCTGCAGGTAATCGTTTCCCTCGAGCGCCGGCTGCCCGCCGCGAAGCAGCTCCACGATCACCAACGCGAACGCATAGACGTCCGTCCACGGGCCAGTCGCGCCGTGCGACCGGCTGAATTGCTCCGGTGCACCGTAGCTTGGCGTGAACGCCGTCAGCGTCGCGCTCGTCTGCTTCAATGCCTTGTCGAGGTCGAGATGCTCCGCCATCACCTTCGCCACGCCGAAGTCCAGGATCTTGACCGATTGCCCGGCGCCGTCCGCTGCCGTCGTCACGAACAGGTTCGCCGGCTTGATGTCTCGATGCACGATGTTGCGCCGGTGCGCCAGCGCAACCGCCTCGGCTGCCCCGTTCAGCAGCTCCACGCACTGCTCGATTGTCCTGCCGGCCTGCTGCCTCGCCACCTCCTCCTCCAGCACCTTGTCCAGCGGCTTGCCCTCCAACCACTCCAGCACGAGAAATGGAATCCACGTCCCGTCGTCTCGCGTGATCGTCCCCACATCGCGAGCCTGCACGATCGCCGACGTCCGCGTCGACAACTCTGTCATGAGCCTGCCTTCCTGGATGAATGCGTCGAGCAGCTCCTGTCGAAGGTCGTTCGATGCGATCGCCTGGACCTTGAAGCACTTGAGCGCTACGGGCTGCTTCCAGATGAGGTGCGTCGCGCGGTACACCACGCTGAAGCCGCCTTCGCCCACCACCTGCTCGACCCCATACTTGTCCTGCACGGTGGTCCCGACGAGATGGAGGGTGTCTTCTTGCATGGTTTCCTCGCTGTCATGGATCCGTGCAGTGCACGGCCCCTCGCAACACACCCCGGTCGGCAAGGTCGGCGAGCAGCACCGCGATGTCGCCCAGCACGGCATCGTTCAGCTCGACGTGCACCAGCTCGCAAGCTCGTCGAATGGCTTCCCCGAGTAGCTCTCCGGCCATGAGTTCTTCGATGAGGGCGGCCGCCAGGGGACCGAGTTTCAGGAATCGCACGCGATGCTCGCGATCCCTGTAGGCCAGGATCGCGGTCTCCTCGCGCACCGGCTCGCACCGGTCGGTGATGTCGTCGGGCAGGTCGTGCACCGCATAGGCGTATCGCGCTAGCCGGGCCGATCGCTGCATGACCACGGGCTTGCCAATCGCCAGTTCGTCGGTCCCTGACACGTCATGCTCATCGGCAAGACTCGACACCTCGAAGCCCAGAAGCTCGTGACGCGCGAGATCGATCAGCCACGGCCAGGTCGGGCCTGCGGACCAGGCATCGCTCGCCCACGCCACGAACTCGGCCACGATGTCTCGAAGGTACGGCGACTGCGACGCCCGCTGATCGATGAACCGCTCCACCTCCCGTACGAGGCGCTCGCGACCCAGCGTCGCTGCCGTGCGCGGCAAGCCATTCTCGACCATCTCGACGAAACGGTGGAGGACCAGCCGGCGATACACCAGCCACCTGTCAGGCGGGACCGTCGCCATGGCGTGCAGGTCTTCGCCTCGGACCCCACTGGCCGCCATGAAATCGACGACCGATCTTCGCAAGCGGTCGGGGGCATCGGCTTGCCGAATGACATCGGCAAGCGCCCGAAGCGGAGCATCAAGGGGGGACGACATGGCTGGCCTCCGCCGACGGATGCGCCGCTTGCCAACGCCGCAGGGCGCGCTGGTAGGTCTGGTCGACCATGTCCGCCTCGACCAGTAGATCGTGCAGCGGCGGGATGTTGTTGTCGCGCTCGAGGAGCACCGGCACAGGTCCTGTCCGGGCCACGACTTCCTCGAGCAGGGCGTAGACCGACGGACGAACCGGGGCGCCGTGGGTGTCCAGGAGCAGTCCCTGGTCCCACGGCTCCGGTCCTGCCACGTGGATCTCCACCACGCGGTTCATCGGGATCTCGTCGAGCCACCGGCGGGCGTCGATGCCGTGGTTGGTCGCATTCACATCCAGGTTGTTGACGTCAAGCAGCAGCAGGCAGTCGGCCTGCTCGGTCACCTCCGCGATGAACTGTGCTTCGCTCATCTCGGCGTGGCCCAGCTCGAGGTAGTAGCTCACGTTCTCCACCGCGATGGGGCGTTGCAGGCGGTCACGCGCTTCGCGGATGCGGGCGGCAACGTGGCGCGCCATCGACCACGTGAAGGGGACGGGGAGCAGGTCGTGCAGCAGCGCACCGTGGATGCCGGAGAAACATAGGTGGTCGGAGTGCCACGGCGGGTCGAAGCGATCGAGCCAGCGACGTAGCTCGCGGAAGTAGCTGTCGTTCAGCGGGTCCGTGCTTCCCAAGGACATCATGAGTCCGTGGGTGACGATGCGATGGCGCTCGGCGACCCGTTCGAGCGCGGCGGGGTAGTATCCACCGCGTCGCATGTAGTTCTCGGGTGAGACCTCGAAGAACTCGACCCGACCATCCGCCGCGCCGTGGGCTACGTCGTCGAGGAACGCCCAGCGGAGGCCGACACCTACCCCGGCCAGCTTGCGCACACGCATCGTCATTCTCCAGCGCACCTGGCTCAGGCGCAGCTACCCTCGCCGCAGGCCGCCTCGCCATGCTTCGGCTTCTTGGCGGCCGCCTTTCGTGTGGGCTTGCTCGGCGCAACCGGGACTGCGGCGCTCGCCGCTGGGGGCGAGGCCGTCGTGTCCGCGACTGCCGTGCTGACGGGAGAGGATGTAGCCGGCGCCTCCGATGTCTTCGCGCCACAGGAACCTTCGTTGCCAGCGCCTGGTTTCGCGCCGCACGAGTGCTCGTCCTTCTTGGCGCTGCAACTCCCTTCGGACTTGCCCTCCTGGCCCGCACCCTTGTTCGCACCACAGTTGCCGCTCGCGGCGCAGCTCGCGTTGCCTGGTTGGGCCTGCGCCCCAGGCACCTCCGTCGCCTTCGCTTGCGAGCCGCCGCATGCCGTCAGCGCGGCCCCGCTTCCCAAGACAGCCAAAGTCGCTGCAATGCTCTTCAGGTTCAGCATGGGATCTCCTTCCAGTTCGAGTTCGATGCCTTGGTGTTGCTACGCGGCCCCCCTTCCACGGTATCGATTGCGTTTGGATGAACGCAGACCACCGCCGGTTGTGGCGCGGGGAGACATGCCGCGATCGGGTCAGCAGTGCGGGTTCGCGGCGGATGCGAGTGGCGGGCGCCCGATTCGGGTGGCGGACCGCCACGGCGCGTCCATCGCATTGGTTTGGTTCGGCTTTTTGGGGGTGCCGGGGGCTGGATTGGCAGAATCGGGTGGCGGACCGCCACCCTGGCGGGGAGCACAGGGACGAGAAAAAGGCTGAAATTCGGTTGGCACAGGGCGTGCTGTAGGGGAGGGCATGGAGGCGGAGGCGGGGGTGGAACCTCGCT